>Ga0100380_10000842_pt1 | contig 33663 bp, 34 predicted proteins | sample CryGeymeta201504_FD_80417 | JGI IMG/M metagenome (GOLD analysis project Ga0100380, IMG submission 80417) | Groundwater microbial communities from Crystal Geyser aquifers in Utah, USA - Crystal Geyser metaG 2015-04 | ecosystem: Environmental > Aquatic > Deep subsurface > Groundwater | place... | reverse complement strand
TCACGTATAATTTGTTTATCTTCAGGAAATAAGGCTTTAGAATCTAAAAGATAACGGTGCTCTTGATACACACGCCCCATCAAGCTGGTAATATCTTGATAAGCCGATGCGTAATTTGAAGACTTAATGCTTTTAAGCGATAAAAAAATAACAGGATGCATACCCTGGCTTTCGAGGCATGCTGTGCCATATCTAGTTTTAGCTTGTGCAATCGCCAAATGTTCGAAAAGCTTGCGATTGTCGGCGGCATCGATCCTATCGAAAAAATAGCGCAGCATCGACATATTGAGTGTTTTACCAAATCGGCGTGGGCGTGTGATAAGAATGACTTTAGCGCTATCATCTAACACATCTTGTATAAACAAACTCTTATCCACAAGCGTGTAGTGACCGCTCACAATTTCTTTAAAATCAGAGACACCAATCGGATAACCCAAGGGTTGAATGCTTGTTTTGTTGGTCATGTTTCTTTTGCTCACGACGATGACTTAATTCTTAAATTATACCATAAATTAAGTACCGGACTTTTTTACATGAACATCAATATAATTCAATGTGTTATGTGCCATATCTAATACGATGGGAGTCCATTTTAGAATATCTTCAAACAGACGCTGCAAAGCATCATCCATGTATTCATGAGAAATTTCATTACGCAAGTCTTTGATATATCGGATATCTTCAATACGTTCAAATAACCCTCGCTTATGTGCACGATTCACGACATCAACCAACGTCCCTTGGGTTTCAAACTCAACATCATCTAAACTTCGGAATACTTTTCGTATTAAAAAATCAATCGTCCTCGCATAGCGACTGCATAGGTTCTCAAATGAGTCATATTCCTTCAATGAATACTTTGTTTTTAAACCAATTTTAGACGCTTCATCAAACGAGTGCTTAAGCCAACCCAACTGCTTTTCGAGAGACTTTGAATTTTGTAACAAAACTTCTAGACTCATAATTTGATCGCTTGTTTATAAATTTTAGCTACGAATGGATCTTTAAGATCACCTTGGTCAATAATAAAGTCCATTTTTTGCTCACCAAACTTATCAAAAAAGGCCCAGCGTATCGAGGTTAAATCTGTTCGTGTTATTTTTTTACTGATGATCAATAAATCAATATCACCACCTTTTTTACTCATATCTACCCGAGAGCCATAAAGATAAATTTCAGCCACAGTATCTTGCTTGGCTACTGCCTGCTTTAATATCTGAATTTCTTCTGTGGACAATCTCATAGGTAGTTCAAAGTATAAAGCTTAACTTTCGCATAAATAGCAAGCAGCATGTTCTTTGATTCATAAATCGTGTTGATTTCCCTGCTCATCGCCACGGGTTCATTTTCATATTCATGCGCTAAAGTATTACGCAAACTTCTTAATTGTAACCATTGTTCTTTATCATCAAGAACACCCAGTTGCTCTAAACGATTAAGCTTGTCTAAAAATGGTTGTTGCTTGACAGACTCTTGTAGTAACTCAAGCAATCCAGAAAACAGCCGCTGCCCAATTGCATCTTGTAATTTTGAGAAACGGAAAATAAATTGATCGAGCGACTCAACCTGCTCATCTTTTAAATTTTGATAGTCTTTGCCATCTAATGGCATAAGACACTTTAATTTTTCTGAAGCATAGTTAAGCCGCTTAATATGCAACTCACATTCTTCGATAACATGAGACACTTTTTGTTGGACATAGTTCTCACTCATAAGCATACCTTGGTTTTTGCCGCTTCTTGTTCAATCAATCGATTTGGATCTCGAGCCACGACAACATCTATTTTCTGTAACCCTAATCGTACATGCAACTTTGCTTTTAATCGGGCAATTTTTGCGGTTTCATCACATACATTTCCTGCCTCAACCAGTAAATCAATATCCCCTCCTTTTTTATGATCATCTGTACGTGAACCAAACAAGTAAACACAGGAATCAGGGCCAAAAATAGCGTGTGTTTGTTCTTTGATATGCTTAATTGCTTCTTCACTCAACCGCATTGACTCACACCTTATTCAAACAAGTGTATGCATCTTATCATGGCCATGTGTGGCTACAACAACATCTTCACCAAACCTCATCAACAGTGCCTCAACAATTCGCCGCGCGGCCTCACCATCTCCATAAGGGTTTTGTGCTTGGCTCATGCGTCGATAATGCTCAGCATCGGTTAAAAGGCGTGTCACGCCACTTAAAATAACCTGCGCATCCGTGCCCACCAACTGCACTGTTCCAGCATCAACCGCCTCTGGGCGTTCCGTCGAATCACGCATCACCAGCACCGGCTTACCTAACGACGGCGCCTCTTCTTGAATACCACCTGAATCGGTCAAAATGATATGAGAAGCTTTCATTAAATAAACAAACGGTAAATAATCCACAGGAGCAATCAGATGAATATTAGGCGTTCCACTCAATAATGCATTAACCGGCGCTTGGACTTGGGGGTTTAAATGCACCGGATAAACAACATCAACATCAGGAAATTTTTGCGCTATACGCACCAAAGCCTGACAAATGCGCTCAAAGCCGCCGCCAAAATTTTCACGTCGATGACCGGTCACGAGAATCATGCGGCGTTTAGGTGTCAAAAAGTCAAACTGCGCTGCAAAGCGTTGCTCTAACTCAGGATTTAATTCAAAATTTTTTAACACATCAAACAAGGCATCCACAACGGTATTACCTGTAACTTGAATCGCCGCTTCAGGCACGCCTTCGTTAAGTAAATTTTGTCGAGATAGCGGTGTCGGGGCAAAGTGCTGAACCGCCAAAGCGCCGGTCAACTTTCGATTGGCCTCTTCCGGCCACGGCAGAAAAATATTACCAGTCCTTAAACCCGCTTCAACGTGCGCCACAGGGATCCGATGATAATAAGCGGCGAGTGACGTCGCGAATGTTGTCGTCGTATCACCATGAACTAAAATAACATCCGGACGATAGATTTCAAACACACCGGCAAGACCGATTAAAATACTGGCGGTAAGCTTGCTGAGCGTTTGATTCGGCGTCATCACATTCAAATCAAAATCAGGCTTAATCTTAAATAAATCTAAAAAAGGCTGAAGCATTTGCCTATGTTGACCTGTCACACAGACTTGGTTAACAAAAGCCTTATGCCCTGCCAACTGCTTAACAACCGGGGCCATTTTAATGGCTTCGGGACGTGTTCCAAAAACGCAAAGTGAGTGAATCATCCTGATTCTTTATCCTTTTTTTTAGTCCTTCAAAATTTTAAGCATCCACTGCTTCTTCATCATGATAATAATACGAGTAATTGTAATACTTACCGTAATAACCACCTTTCATTTCTGATTTATGGAAATTAAAAATCGAGCCATCGACATGAACACCCGCATGGTTCAGGCGCTTCAACGTCATCTCAATTTCGTTCGGTGAATGTGCACCTGCCCCCACCACCAAGTAATTGGTCGCACAAAACGCCCCCACAATCACGGCATCTGTCACCAACAATACCGGCGCCGTATCAAATAAAACAACATCATACTGCTGAGAAAAAGCTTTGACCAAGCCTTTGAAACGCTCACTGGTTAATAACTCGGCAGGGTCTTTAGGATACTTACCCCGCGGTAAAACCGTCAGATTTTGATTCAATGTTGAGCGTAATGCGTTTTCCAGAGGTTCTTTTTTATCTAAAATATCCGCAAGCCCAGGAGAGGCCGAAAAATTGAACGATTTATGTAATGCCCCTTTGCGCAAATCCGTATCAATCAACAACACACGCTTACCGGCGGCTGCAAGCAAATGCGCCAAGTTCGTAGCAACAAACGTTTTACCGACACTCGGCGCGACACCTAAAATACCAATCATATTATTATTCGCACACGCCAATGAAACTTGAAGGCTGGTGCGTAAACTGCGTAAGGCTTCAATCGCTAAGTTTTTAGGTTGATGCTGAGCGAGTAACGGAAGGCTTGTGATCTCTTTTGACTCAAAACTCAACGTGTTTTGCGCTTGTTCTTTACAATAAGGCACAATCGCGACATTCGGTAAATTAAACTGCCGCTCACTCCAATGCGGATCGTCGACACGCGGTGAGAGCAATTTACGGACAAATATCATCATCACGCCCAGCATCAACCCAAGCATCATGCCACCCAAGACAATCGCTTTAGCCTTGCTTGGTAGCGGCCTATCCGGAAGCGCTGCGTGTGATAAAACACGTACACCGCTCACCGTACCGGCTTTCACCACTTCAAGCTCTTGGATTTTATTGAGCAGCAACATGTACAGCGACTGCTTCACGTCGACATCACGCATCAAATTTACGGCAACTTGGTCTGATGCAGGAAGTTTTTTAAGCGTTTCTTCAAGTTGTGCACGTTCAAATTTAAGCGCTTTGACTTGCGCCTCTTGCGCTATCCAAGCTGGATGCGTTTTTTTAAACTGCTGCTTCATTTCAATGGCTTTAATTCTTAGCTCACCGAGCTGTTTATCTAAATTAGCCAGTTGGTCTAACAAAAATTGCGTTTGAAGCTTAATATCAATTTTTCCACTTTCAGCACGGTATTGATTGAGCGCATTTTCTGCTTTTTCTAAAAGTTGCTTGGTGACCGGCAATTGTTGATGTAAAAAATCCAGTGTTTGCGAGGCTTCTTCCGATTTTTTTTTCCCATCCTTAATACGCGCCGTTTCGGCAATGGCATTCAGCGTGCGCAGCACCTCTTCTTTTTTTAGACCTTTCAATGATAATTCTAAAACGCCGGTCCCTTGCCCCATGCGCCCCTTACCACTCATTTCTTCGACTTTAAGCGCGGTTGAAAGCGATTTGACGGCGGATGTATTCGAACGCTTTGAAAGCGTAAAAACCGTGCCTTCTGGCAGCGTGGAGGCGCGCTTGGTTTGAAGACGAAATTGGAGGTCTTTTGATGCAAGCACTTTACCCATAGCCCCAGATAAAATCACATCACCCGCTTCGTCATACAAACTCACATGCCCAGGTTTATCCACTTCAAGCTTAAATTTCTGATTGACCGCTGATTTTGGCACATCAAAACGTGAAATTTTAAGCTCTTTTTTATGCATCCAAGGAAATAAACGCTCCTTGAATAACGTGGGTTTTTGTAAAATATGAATATTTAGCCCCAACGACTCAATCACGGGCTCTAAAACAAACGGCGACTGAATAAGCGCCATGTGTGTGGCCGCAGAATCACCGGCGCCGGCGCCACCCAGCAATTGCTGAGCAACACCGCCTGCAGCGCCTCCGCCTCCCGATTTAGTATCCACTTGCAACAAGGCCGTGGTTTGATACTGAACAGGTTGGCGCTTAGCAAAAAAAACACCCAGCGTTAACCCAATCACCGTGGTCAATAACAGCAACCACCGATGACCCCAGAGCTGATGGAGTAACGCCGCTAAATCAATTTCATCGTCATGCGAGCCTTGTACCATCCCTATGTTGTTATTGGTTGATTTGCTTAGCATCGTACTCATAACATCCCCAGCCCTATCAATGATTATGTATTTAAATATTATTTTTAGATTGCTTAATAACGCTTTGCGTAAACCATACGGTTTGAACAATCGGAAGCAATTGATCCAGCACACGGTTCATTTGCGCAATAGGAGCCGCAGATACAAACAGGACGTCATTCGGTTGCAGACTAAAATGCTCGGCCAACAATAATTTGTCCGGTGTTCGCCCATTCAGCCAAAAGATTTGAGGTTGTGTGTAATCCCCGCGAATCACATAAATATGATTAGGATTGGCACTCTTAGAATCCAACCACCCCGACTGTGCTAGCGCATCGGCAATCGTGAGCTGTTGATCGGTAATCGGTAAAAAGCCTTTTTTCACGACTTCGCCCAACACATACACCTTGCGCCCTCTAAAATCAGCCACACGTACGTTTACTTGTGGATTGGGGATATATTTTGCAAGGCGATGGGATACTTCAAGCCGTATTTCATCCAACGTTTTATCAGCCACATGCACGTAACCAATTAACGGAAAATAAATGCGTCCACGCGGATCAACCAAGTACCCAGACATACCTGCGGCACCCTGAGCACCCGCCCCCATCGCCATACCGGATTGACTTTCCATTTCAAATTCAGGGTGCTGCCATACGTTTACGTGCAACACATCCGCCGGTGCCACATGATAAAAATAGGTATTCACGGTTTGATCAGCAATCAACGTCGGCGTAATCGGTATGAGGGTAGGCTTAACCTGAATACGTTCTTTTTTCACATGCCTACGCATCGAATACGTATTTAAATCTTTCATCCCCGGCACCCAGTTTTCTGGATTCAACGGAGATTCGGCACAACCACATAACATCAATGACGTGGTTACTACACCCACTTTTGTTAATAATTTTACGCCCACAACTTCCTGTGCCATTCTTTAATCCCTTGTTCTATCAATATGAAAGCTTGCTCAAATGCGGTCTTAGGACGCTTAAATGGATCTGGAATATCATATTCACCCCATTTCCCCAAACGATGCACACGTCCACATGCCCCGGGGTATTGCTGCTCGAGCTGCCGCGTTTGCTCTGTACTCATGGTAAGAATTAGATCAGCGTTAAAAACAAGCTCGGGTGAAATTTGTCGTGCACGATGCACGCTAATATCGATGCCACGCGCCGTCATAAGTTCTTGCGATATGGGATCGGCTGGCCGGCCAACCAACGCGCCTAAACCAGCAGAACTCACCACAACCTCTGGATGTGTCTTTTGAACAGCTACCGCGAGAAGCGCTTCTGCCATGGGACTTCTACAAATGTTGCCTATGCAGATGATCAAAACATGATTCATCACTGATTACCTCGAACAACCCTGTTCTATGTCGTGAAATATTATTTGCATGCATGATAACATGCGAAGTGTCTAGACTTTACCGAATCAAACCAAAAACAACAAGAAAAAATTATTTTTTAATCGCTAAAAATTCTGAGTCTTGTCGGCTAAATATTGCTTCATCAAAATCATATGTGCTAAAATTCAGCAAAATTTTATGCTAGGGGGGTATGTATTGAACGAGTATTTAATGCTTCAAATCGAGCAATCGCCTGCAGTTACACTCCTTCGTAGCGATCATGCTGGATTTATCCTGAGTTTTTTTCAGTCTATTTTTGGTGAAACACAGCGTTTTCAAATTGGATACCATGCATTCGTGACCTTGCTCGGCCAATATAATGAAGCTCACGGCGCGCCTCTCTCACGTCGCCCAAGTGATTATATTGAAATTTGGTCTGACGAAAAGCATCGGTTTTTACGCAAATATTATGTGGATGGTCACGACGAACCTCAAGTTGAACTTGCTTACGAAGTTTCCTCGATGATGTCATGGTTACACAACCAAGGCGTTCAAGATTTTGTAGGAACAGAATCACGCGTTTCAAACTTATTTCAGATGATTGATAAGCTCGCAAGCCACAGTGATACCGATCCTAAAGCAAGAATTTCAAAACTCAAGCAAGAACATAAAGCCATCGCAGAAGAAATTGATCTCATCAAAAAAACAGGCACCGTGCTGGGCTGGGATGATTTGCGCAAGCGTGAATATCTTGCGCATATTATGGAGGATTCTCGACGCTTACTTGCTGATTTCGCATTAATAGAAGACATTTTTAAAGATCATGCTCGGCAATTAAAAGAAAAAATGGTCGCTTCAGACCACTCTAAAGGTGAAATTTTAGCCCATGTGCTGGATATGCATGACGCCCTAGAAGAATCAGACCAAGGTAAAAGTTTTCGCGCTTTTTGGGATTTTTTGATTTCCCCCACAAAACAAGACGAGCTCAGTCGATGGCTCGAAAAAATTCTCCATGATTTGTCTGACAAACCCTATCTCAAGGGCATGCAGTACAAAGAATATGTAACCCGTTTAAAAAAATTTAAAGCCCATCTTCTTCAACGAGGGCGTAAAGTATTAGCTAGCCAAAATCGCCTCACACGAGAAATTCGCACCCTGCTCGTCCAAAACTCGAATCAAAACGCCCGGGCTATCCAAGCATCGATTACAGACATCAAAACATGGTGCATTACAAACCGTGAATATTTTGATCACATTGCTGGAGAAAAGCTGATTGATCTTGAGCGTAAACCACACATTCTTCTTCCCCTAGAACGCCCTATGTGGGCTGAGCCGGTGAGTGCGCAACTTAACTTAGGTGATGCGCTCAGCGAATCAGCTGTAGATGCAACAGATATGCACATCAAAGAACATGCCGCCTTGGCTTGTTGGCAACTTGAAGCGCGCGTTAACAGCTTACTTGAAGAACGCGTATCCTTTACGCTACCTGAACTGATGGATGTTTACCCACCTGAATTCGCACTCGAAGAATTGGTGGGCTATCTATCGGTCGGTATGAAGGGCCAGGAGCACCGTGTACAACACGATGAAGCCATGCAACTCCATGAATTTTTATCACCACAGATTATTTTTAATCGTGCGACCCAAGAGAATCATCATGTCTAAATTAAGAACTAAACAAGAAAGTTCGGAACTTTCTGTTGTCCTTATCAAATTATTGCAAGGTTTTTTGCTGCAGGAAGATAAACAAGCCTGGGAAACCTTACAGCTTCAACAAACAGCCGTCCGTGATTTTTTTACGACCTTGGGCTTATACCTTCACGTCGATGAACATGATGGTTATGCTTTTTTACGATCCATCCCCATGGACGAACATGATGATGGCAAAATTACTGGCGAATCCGTAATAGGTCAAGCGCAATACGACAAAAAAGTTGATAAAAAAAAGCTCACGCTCATGCGAAAAACGCCGTTGAGTTTTGAAGTCTCGCTGCTCTGCTTGTTACTGCGCGAAGCACTCGACCAATTTGATGCAACCGTGCACGATGATCATCGTCTTATTATGACAAAATCGGATATTTACGATCTACTCAAGCTCTACTTCCCCGATAAACATGATGAAACCAAATTAATCAAACGCTTAGACAGTATTATCAATAAAGTTCTTGAGCTCGGATTTATCCGAGAATTAAAATCCGACGCCTCACGTATCGAAGTGTTACGTATTATTAAAGCGATGATTGATGCCGAGCGCGTAGGGGAAATGAAACGCAACATGCAGCGTTATGCTCAGCAAAAATCAGAATCCAAAAAATCAGAATCCAAAAAATCAGAGAAGGTGACCCCATGAACAGTGGCTATCGTTTAATCGACCTTGAAATTTTCAATTGGGGTACCTTTGATAATGCCATATGGCACATGGCATTAGATGGCCATGGCTGCTTATTAACGGGCGAAAATGGCACGGGAAAATCAACATTGATTGATGCTTTTCTCTCCCTTTTGGTTCCAAATAAACGACGAAGCTACAACATGTCATCCGGAAGTGCTCGTCGGGAACGTAACGAAACCACCTATGTTCGCGGTGCCTTTCAACGCGAAAAAAACCGCTGGGATCAAATCCAAGTAAAATACCTTCGTGATGAACAATCACTGAGCGCCTTAGCCGCACATTTTGAAAACCCGTTAACAAAAGACAGGATCACCCTCGCACAATTTTTTTGGTTTGAATCAGGTGATTTACGAAAATGCCTGGTCATTTCTCATGATACTTTTTCCTTAAAAAATGTACTTGATGAAGTCAAAACACCGGCTGATTTACGCCATAATTTAAGACAATTAGCGCACACCACCATTTTTTCAAGCTTCCAGGAGTACCAAGACTATTTTATTCGATACATGGGGTTACGTTCTTCTAAAGGCATGGATTTATTCAACCAAGTATCAACGATTAAACAAATTGGCAACCTCAACGAATTTGTCAGACAAAACATGTTGGAAGAAACCGATATGGAATCACTCCTCCATGAATTTTTTCACACGTTTGAAGATTTGACCCTCGCACATCAAGCCATTCTTCATGCGAAATCACAAATCGAAAGTTTGGACGGTATTGATAAAGATGCTAAAAAATTTAGCGACACAACACAAAAATTTGAACAAACGGTACGTCTTCAAACATATTTACCCCGCTATTTTGCCGCGAAGCAATATGAAGCCCTCACCGAACAACAGCACGCATTAACTCAGGCGATGGCTTTGCAGCATGCGGAGATCCAGGTCATTGAGCAAACCATGCAGCATACCCAAGAAACATTACTCGCGTTAACACAAGGCCTCGATGGCAAAGGCCGTGATGAACGCTTAAGCATCGTTCATCGCGAGCTGAAAGACGCAACACTTATGCATGAACGCTGCCAAAGTGAGCGTAAAAAATTAGATCATGTTCGTGCAGCCTTGGGTTTCACCACGCCATTAACACTGCAAACCTTTACACAAGAACAACACCAGCTTTCTGCCATAAAAATCAAACTTGAGACGGATAAATTAGCAGCATCGCCTCAAATTTTTTCCCTCAGGCAGACAGAAAATCAATTGCAAAAGCAACTACAAACACTCAGCGAAGAATTACTGATCACACAAAAAAATAAAACGCTCATCCCCCATCACTATCTTGAATTACGACGCATGTTGTGTGAAAAATTAACCTTACCCCCCCTGGATTTACCTTACGCCGCTGAGTTAATGACGGTGAAAGAACACGAAGCCGCTTGGCGACCTGCACTAGAAAAATTATTGCGCCCACTTGCATTGAAACTTTTAGTACCGGCAACCCACTTTATGGAAGCCAATCAAATTCTTAAATCGCAAAATATTGGCATGAAAATCATTTTACAACAGATTGATCTTGAGTACTCGCATCACATAACAACACCTCCTTTCCAAGAAAAAGACCTGCTCATCACGAAGCTGGAGTTTCTGCCTAAGGCAAAGCAAGTCAATTGGCTACAAGCGCATATTCGTGAACAATTTGCTTACTTATGTGTGCATAATATGCGTGATTTTCAAGCTGCATCACGTGCTATCACGGTAGAAGGTTTAATTAAACGCCACCGTCATGTCAGTGAAAAAGATGATAGAGCAACCCCACATGCACACCATCTTTTAGGCTGGGCGCATGAAGATAAGGTGCAACGTCTCACCCAGGAAAGTAAACAGCAACGGGTACAACTTCAAAAAATTCAACAAACATTACAACAACTCGAAGCGGAAACAATACACCACGATCAACAGCTAAATTTATTAGCTCAACGTCAACTATTCGATACGTTTGATAGCGTCAATACTGTTTTATGGCAAAACAAAATCAAAGCACTTGAAACGCAACGCAACACATTGATAAAACAACCTGAAACAAAAGAAATCAATACACTGCAACAAACGCTCAAACAATTAGCGAACGATCGTGACGATGCCTTAGCGCAGAGTGCTGTTATCCGCAATGACTTAGAAAAAATACCGGCTCAAATCGACCAACTCCAAGCATTATTAAAAACATGTGCGAGCGATGAAGTATTGGATACAGCCTTAAAACAGCTGATGGATGAACATGTAAAAAAAGCAAGTCAAGCTTCAGCCTCTCAACTCGAGGGCCAACTGGCTGAAATGTTACGCACACGTTTAACGGCACTCACGGAAACCAAACATCACTTAGGGATCAGTTTAGTGCGAAAAATGAGCGTTTTTAAAGCAAAATTTCCTGAAATAACTATCGATATGGAAGCGTCGCTTGATGACTTACCCGCCTTCCTACAAAGGTACCACATGCTTAAAAAAGAAGACTTGCCTACGCATGAAGCACGCTTTAAAAAATTAATCAGTAAACGCGTGATTACAGATTTAACAGCGTTCAAATCAACCTTAGAGCTCAATGCAGAAACCATCAAAGAAAGCATTGAGCACCTGAATACAGCGTTAAAAAATATCGCCTACACAGAAAGCAGTTATGTACAAATTCGCATGACGAAAACAAAAAATACTGAAATTCGTGAATTTCAAGCCATGTTACGTCATGCAATCCACATGCAGGGTGGACAACAAGAAGCACTCGATTTAGAAGAAAGCTTCCAACGCATTAGCCGCATGATTACACGTTTAAAAAGTGATATGAAATGGAGTGTGCGTGTTACCGATGTTCGAAACTGGACCGATTTTTTTATGGTCGAGCTTCATCAAAAAAATCACGAAGAAATCAGTTTCTACTCTGACTCTGCCGGTTTATCAGGTGGGCAAAAAGCAAAACTCGCCTTCACCATTCTGGCTTCTGCCTTAGCGTATCAATATGGCCTCAACACCGAAACAGCCCTAGAAAAATCATTCCGTTTTGTCATGATCGACGAAGCTTTTAGTAAATCGGATGATCGTAATGCTCAATATGCATTAAACCTTTTTCAACAATTGGGGCTGCAGTTACTCGTTGTCACGCCACTCGACAAATTAGACATCATCAAACCCTACGTACAACGCATTTTTGTAACTCAAGTTGCCCGTAATCAACATCGTTCACAATTAGCGATGATCAAAACAACCGACACCTCCATGGTAACCGAATGCGATGGATAATAATTTCAGAGATCGTTTAAGTTTTAGCGGATCCAACCCGACATCCACTGAGCGTGAAAACTGGCGAGAGGCTTTGGCGTCGCTCCCAGATCTCACCGTAACACCAGCCGCCGATGAGCAAACCTCCCCGTTACTTATCAATTTACCAAACATTTCAGCAAGCGTTGCCGAAGTTCCCTTCTTAACCTGGGGCATCACAGAAACAAGCCATGCAACATGTATTAGATTAGTTGCTTACTGTAGCGATAGCATGACCACCTACCGTGTTCCATCGTTAAATCACGCATTGAATCATCTTACACTCAGTGCTTTTGATAAGGCTTGGCTCAGGTTTTTTACGGAGCACTTTGCTCATGACAATGTCAGCGTGATATTAGACGCTGATAGACTTATTCATGCCGTTCTTTGGGCGCTCGCCCGTGAACAACGCTTACGTTTAGGGTCGCACACAATGCTTATCCAAATAGCACCCCCTTTACAGTTAAAAGCCCGACTACGCTATTCTGAAGAATGGGCGCTATGGACATTAGACGCCGCATTGATGACCGAGTCAGGCGAAATTATCTCGCCTGGCGATTTAGACTTCATCACGCAATCAGGCTTGGTGATTTACGATGGGCAACTCTTCCCCTTACCCAAAGGTGCAACCTGGGTGGCGCACCTGTTAACCGATGGCACATGGTTTATTGCGCAAAAAAATTTAGGCGAAGCACTTTATCGCTTATCGCACAAAATTCATGATGGTGATTTTCTACGTCATCTTTCCGAAGTGCATTGCGTACAAACAGCACCTTTACCCGTCATCTATCTCAGGGCAAAACATTTTGACAAACAAACGCCTGTCACGCTTTATCTTGCCTATCGCTACGAAGACTCTGAGATTTTTTCGGTATGGCATACTCAAGATGAAGCCGATATACCCATTCGTTTTGAATCCAGCGATGAGACCTGTACCTTGTATTTTCGAGATTTTTCAAGCGAAAACGAAACCGAACAATGGATGAAACAAGAAGCAAGTATAGCCTTTATGACTAATAAACGTGCTTGGACCGTGAGCCTATCAGAATTATGGCCCTTCATTCATGCTTTACTCGGGAAAGGTTGGGAGGTTTGGGCTGAAAAAAATAAGCTTGAAGCATTATCCTCATTTGGTATCAATCTAGCATCGGGGCTCGGTTGGTTTGAGCTCCAACCGATGGATACACGGACCCAATACCGTATTGACCCTTTGCAGCTCATTAAATACCTTAAGCGAAAGGCACTTTTTATTCAGTTGGGTCATGGTCAATACGGTGTGCTTCCCGAACGCTGGATAACACACCTCACACAATTTTTGGATATTGGTCAATCTAATCAATCTAAACATAATCATAGCTGGAATTTTTCATCGATTTATGCACCCGAGATGGAAGCCCTCATTGGCGATGAACCGACTTTTCAAGCGGATCATGCCTTCTACTCTACCGTAGAAAAAATGCGTTCGTTCGAAAGTATAGCCCCATTAGCGCAACCTGAGGGTTTACGTGCCATGTTACGACCTTATCAACTTGAGGGATTAACCTGGCTCAATTTATTATGCGACTTACACGTGGGTGGCATTTTAGCGGATGATATGGGGCTAGGTAAAACCGTACAAATATTAGCTTTGCTACAACATCGAATCATCAACCAACCTCAGCTCGCACCTCAAACGATCTGCGTCATCTGCCCCAAATCAGTGCAGCATCACTGGCTTGCACAAGTAAAAAATCTTGTGCCTCGATTGTCTGTTCGTATACTTCAGGCACGTGATCTTTCAACTCATCCCCTGCCCGCACAGCAGCATCAGTTGCTCTTGCTTTCTTATGGTTTGGTGCGTCACCATATTGAAATACTTTCAACCTGGGTATTTGATTTCTTAATTTTAGATGAAGCTCAGATGATTAAAAATCAGTTCAGTCAAATAACACAGGCCATCAAACAATTGCATGCGACACAACGCTTTGCATTAACCGGAACCCCGATTGAAAACCGTTTTGAAGAATTGGTCTCTATTTTTACTTTTTTAAATCCTTATGCTCAACTCACGTTAGCGCCTTCTGCGTCAACAGCTGAGGCTGTGCATGATTTAATGCAACGTGCGCTTCATCCTTTCGTGTTGCGCCGACTAAAAGAAGATGTGTTACCCGATTTGCCTCCCAAAATCATCCAAGAAATTACATTACCGATGATGCCGGAGCAAGAGCGATTATATCAAGAATTACAAGACGTATACCGTCATGAAATAGCCAAACGTCAACGTGATCTTGACTTACCCACCGAAGCAGAATCAGCATTTTTTTTAGAGGGATTATTACGTTTACGGCAAGTGGCAACCCATCCTCAACAATTACTAGGCGATGCGTTTCAGCGCTGTGCTTCTAATAAGCTCACCTACCTCTGTGAAACCATTCCTCATCTCATTGAAAACGAGCATCGCATCGTTGTGTTTTCACAATTTTTAGGTTTCTTGAAAGACCTATCCGGTCACATGCAGACACAGAATATTCGTTATAGCTACGTGGACGGAGAAACAACCGACCGTGAACGTGAAATCACGTTATTTCAGTCCAATACGGCTATAAAAGTGCTCCTGATTAGCTTACGCGTAGGCGGCGTTGGTATTGATTTAACGAACACAGACGTGTGTATTATCGCCGATCCCTGGTGGAATGAAGCCGTTGAACACCAAGCGATTGATCGCCTGCATCGTTTTGGTCAAAAAAAACCAGTGACCGTTTTACGGTTAATTTCAGAGGATTCTATCGAACAAAAAATGGAGATATTAAAACAAAATAAACGCGCATTAGCTGATGCCCTTGGCAAAACACACCCCGATTTTTTAGATAACTTAACATGGAACGATTTCACAGAAATTTTGTAGGGCTCAAAGCAATGCTGAGATTTGATATAATTGCATGCATGTGCTAGCATTATTCATGGAAGCCTTCATCCTCATAGTGGAGAGTAGTATGGCAAACCTTAGTGTAAGAAAATTAGACGACCAAATATATGACAGACTTCGCATCCGAGCAGCTGAACATGGTGTTTCGATGGAAGAATAAGCTCGTCAAATCATATCTAAAGTTGTGTCTGTGCCTAACCGCATGAGTGACGTGTTTAAAAAACACTTTGGGCAAACTCATGGTATTGATTTAGATATTTCCGAACAACGTAACACCCCACATAACCCCATAGACTTCGACTTCAATTCATGATTATTCTAGATACCAACATTATTTCAGAACTCATGAAAGCTATTCCAAACCAGCAGGTTACGACCTGGCTTGATCAACACGATCCCATAACGCTATTCACCACATCCATCACCGTTGCAGAAATATTGTATGGTATTAGCGTACAGCCAGAAGGTAGTTGACATACCGATAATATTTGGGCGCATCACCATCCCCACAAGCGCCACAGGCGGTAGGACAAGACCTTTGTTGTTGCGCATCAACCTGCAACACACCACGCGCCACCCAAACATCGAGCATAGGAATCAACGCAGTGGTGTCAATATTAAACTCACGAGCAAGCTGTTTAAGACTCACATACTGCTCTTTTGCGAGATAATCACGAAGTTGTAACAACACGCGAGCCTCCCGAAACATGATGTGAACGCATAGAGGTAATCAGCAAGCCCAGCAGTAAAAAAATACTGCATACCCAAATCAATGTTTGTGCTGGATGCTGATTAACCGTGCCTAACTGATAAAATAAAACGGCTGTACTGTAAGCAATGGCACTGGACCAAAGCACTGAGAACCACATCACACGGCGGCCAGCTTCCGTTCGAATCACGGCAACGGTCGAGGCGCACGGAATATAAAGCAACACAAAAAGCAAATAGGCATAGGCTCCTACAGCCCCGTCAAATGCTTGTGCCAAGCCTGTAAGCGATCCCATACTTGCATACATGCTGTTGAGTGAACCAATCACCACTTCTTTGGCCAGCATACCCGTGATTAAACCAACCACGGCAGGCCAATTGTCGGGAGAAATACCCATCGGCGCAAACAGCGGTTGAATCCATTGCCCAAAGGCTGACAAAAGCGAGTGATTGGGGCCCACAGAAACCACTTGAAGTAAACCAAGCAACGCACAGACGGGCAAAATAAATTGACCGGCACGCCATAAAAACGCGCGTAATTTACGCACGGTTCCACGCAATAACACACGCCAAACAGGCCAATGATACACCGGCAATTCAAGTAATAACGGCGAGGCCTGACCAGGAAATACCGTTCGACGTAACACAAGCCCCGTTAAAATTGCAATTAAAATGCCTAAAAGATACAACGAAAACACGATATTATGCCCACCACTTGGAAAAAAAGCGGCCACAAATACTGTATAAATCGTAAGCCGCGCACTGCATGACATGAACGGACTCATGAGAATCGTTAAACGCCGATCACGCTCAGAGTCCAGCGTACGTGCCGCCATAACCGCAGGCACATTACAACCAAATCCGACAATCAGCGGCACAAACGCTTTGCCGGGAAGGCCTAAGAAACGCATCAAACGATCCATCACAAAGGCAACCCGGGCCATGTATCCCGACTCCTCCAGGCATGCTAATAAGAAAAACATCAGGCCCATCACAGGAATAAAACTTAAGGTTGTGCTTATCCCTCGACCAATACCATTCGTGAGCCATGCGGCCATACCTGTCGGACAACCGAGATATTGCAAAACGCGTGCGCTGCCTTCAACAAACACCGCATCACCCAGTACCGACAGGTGATCTTGGAAAAAACATCCAACCCCAATTACCACAAAAAATAGGGCATACATCACCGCAAAAAAGCATGGAAAGGCCCAGAAACGGTGCAATAACACGCGATCCAATTTAGCCGTAAACTGCTCGCGAACTTCAGTTGCGCGATGCTCGACACGTTCGACCAAAGCATGAATGGCGGTGTAACGTTCATCCATCATGGTAAGTTCATCGTCGGTACATCTGAGCCCAAACGCTTTCGGCACCTGAAGCGGTTCTTGAAGCGCCTGCTTAAGTGCATCACATTGCGCATCTTGCGACTCTGCAACCACGGGGCAACCTAACGCACGTGAAAGCATGGGAGTATCAATCTTAATGCCACGTTTTGCAGCCTGGTCCATCATGGTTAACACAACAACCATCGGGCGTTTAAGCTCTAAAAGCTGACTGGTTAAATATAAATGACGTTCTAATTGGGTCGCATCAATCACATTAATTAAACAATCAGCTTGATTTGAAGCGATGGAATCCGCGGCAACTTGCTCATCTCGACGTTCCGTATTGGACACATCTAAAGCATACATACCGGGAAGATCAATCAGCTCTATTAAGGTATGTTCTATTGAAAAATTCGCTTTTTTTTGTGCAACCGTCACCCCCGACCAATTGCCGACACGCTGAAACTCACCGGTTAAGGCATTAAATAACGTGGTTTTTCCTGCATTGGGATTACCGACAAGCACGCATTGCATTACACATACTCCCACTCGAGATGTAGCGCTTCGTGGGCTCGTAACATCAGAGCTGTACCTCGAATATCCAACTGTATAGGACAGCCGAGCGGTGCGCGACGTACCACATGTGCCTCCACCCCTCGCGTCATGCCAAACGAAAATAAACGTCGACGATAGGCAACATCCGTATCGCCAAAACCAACCAGGCGAACACGGTCCCCACGCACGAGATCGGCGGTTTTTAAAACGCTTATTTCATCTTGAAGTTCGAACACTTGGCTAAGTACCTCGGCATACCAACAAAAAATCACGAGCTATTTAAACATTCTAACACAAACGCAATCGAGAATCATTCTCAAAAAAACTATTATTTAATCACTTTGACGTCGGCCGTGTCGCCAGTAATCCGCAGACTGCATTTCTTGAAGGCGACTCAAGGTACGCCGAAACATCGTGCTCATCGGCCCGTCAACATAAAGCTGATTTAACGGTACTTCAGCCAACAACAGCAAACACATGCCTTGGTCATACATCACATCCACAAAACGAATAAACAAGATAATACGCGCAGGTTCATCGGCACCAATCGCGGGAACATAACTCACACACACGGTATCAAAATGCTCGGTAATTTCTAAATAATCCAGCTGACTACGTGGCAAATTACAAATCACATCAAAATCAAACCATATCACGCGCCTTGAACGCTTGATGTACGGGATAAGACGCTGCTGGATGCTGATTTCACCCGCTTCATTCACCACACCACCATCAGCCTGAACCTCAAACTGTGTAAGCATTTTGGCAGTATTTTTTTCATTGATCGGATAAAAATAAACTTCGGGTCGCGCATCACGTCCCAAACGATAATCCCGATGATCATCCAAACACATGTCATCACACTGCTGTTTGATCAAATTAATCGCCGGTAAAAATCGCTCACGATGCAACCCATCCAGGTATAAATCATCGGGTTTTGTATTCGCCGTGGCCACCAAAATCATGCCATGCGAAAAAAGCACACGTAAAACCTCGGCAAGAATCGATGCATCCGCCACATCTTCTACTAAAAACTCATCCAAACAAAGCACATGAGCTGAACGCGCCAAACGCTTTGCAATAAAGCGTAAGGGGTTGCGTCGGCCTTGGTGGTGACGAAGCTCATCATCAAGATATTGCATAAATTTATGAAAATGAAACCGTCGTTTATGTGACTCAGGTACGTGCCCATAAAACATATCCATGAGATAGGTTTTACCTGCTCCAACGGGGCCATGCAAATACAAGCCTTTCGGTGAATGAACACGCCACCATCGCTGCAATAACCGCCGCCACCACGGTGTATGATGCGTGGCATCAATCGCATCCGCCACGGCTTGCAGTTTATCGAGTACCGCACGTTGATTGGGTGAATCATCGAGTTCACCGACAGCAACCGCTGCTGCGTAATACTCACTCAGTTTTTTCATTTAATTATTTCACCAACCACATCAAGCAGCTCAGCTTGCAAATCAATCAGCTTCCCATGAAAAAAATGCCCCGTATCAGCAAAGCGCATCACGTAGATATTTCGTGGTTCAGCAAATTCAAGCACAAGATTGGCTGGAATCACCTCATCCTCATCACCTTGAACTAAAATCCAAGGCGTAGGATCCTCTGAAAACGCTGTAAAATCAAAATGATTCACCGGTGGCGCCACCGTCAGTAATAACGCATGTTCAATTTGTGCAGCAGCACGGTACGCAACAAACGAGCCAAACGAAAACCCTGCAAATAATAATTGAGCCTCGGGCAGAGCTTCTTGGCAGAGCTGAGCCAAATTAAGCATATCATCACTTTCACCCAGTCCGGCATCATAGAGCCCCTCAGATGCGCCAACCCCTCGAAAATTAAACCGCAGGCTCGGAATGCCAAGATTTTTGAATACTTTGGCAAGCGTCGTGACCACTTTATTTTGCATGCTTCCGCCTTTCAGCGAATGCGGGTGGCCTAATAACGCAAGAGATTGTCCTGTGATTTGATCAGGCACCGTTAAACATGCCTCAAGCTTACCCACGTGCCCTGGCAAAAATCCCCGATGTTCTCCTGGCGTATGGCATAAATCAGCTAAATTCATCATGTGTCTATTTTAGTTTGTCATCATGGCTTCATGATAACAAGCCTTGCCTTGGCGCGCTATTTGCATTTTTTCACCAACCGTTTATGATTGCTCCTACGCATCGACTCACGCCGTGAGCGGTGACCATTATGAGGATTTATTATGAACATCGTTGACTTTAAACGCAAAAAAGCTGCGCGTGAAAAAATTAGTTTTATTACGTGCTACGACTATCCTTCTGCTCGTACCGTTGCAGAATCAAACGTAGATGCTATTTTAGTGGGTGACTCGGTCGCGATGACCGTTCACGGGCACCCAACCACCGTCATGGCGACCATGGATATGATGACGCTTCACACCGAAGCGGTTGCACGCGGCCTAGGTAAACAATTTCTTGTGAGTGATTTACCCTTTTTAGCGCATCGCGTCTCGCATGCTGACACCCTGCAAAACGTCCGTCGTCTGATGCAAGCAGGTGCGCATGCTATCAAACTCGAAGGCGCCGATGCGCATACCTGCGTGACCATTGAAACCATCGTCACCGCCGGCGTACCGGTCATGGGGCATATTGGTTTAACACCGCAATCGGTTCATCAACTGGGTGGCTTTAAAGTCCAGGGTAAACAAGAAGCACAAGCCTTAAATCTAATTGAGCAAGCGCGCGCACTCGAAGCTGCTGGCTGCTTTGCCCTGGTGATTGAATGCGTACCTGAAGCGCTTGCAAAGCGCATCACTGAAGCGCTGAGCATCCCCACCATTGGCATTGGTGCCGGTGTGCATACCGACGGTCAAATTTTAGTTTGGCATGATTTGCTAGGCTTACAAACCGAGTTTTTACCGCGTTTTGCTAAGCAATTTACAAAAGCCAAGCCCACGCTGCTTCAAGCCCTCAATACCTATGTATCTGAGGTGAACCAAACGACTTTTCCATCCCCTGAACATACGTATTAAAATTAAATCAAGAGCACATATCATGCAAATTTTTGAACATGCGCTCGCCGACTGGCGAGCAACACGCGCGGCCCTACCAAAAACCAGCTCCCTCGGTTTAGTCACCACCATGGGAAATTTACACGCAGGGCACCTGAGCCTCGTGAAACAAAGCCAACAGGATAACGATAAAACAGCCGTCACACTGTTTGTGAATCCCACGCAATTTAATCATCCTGATGATTTTACGCATTATCCCCGAACAATCGACGCAGACATTGCTTATTTAGAACAAGCCGGTGTTGATTATTGTTTAATTCCAAGTCCAGAACACATGTATGCTGATAACTATCGCTACCAACTTGAAGAAAAGCACGAAAGCCTCATTATGGAAGGCAAACATCGCCCAGGACATTTTACCGGTGTGCTGACCATCGTTATGAAACTCTTTAATTTAATTAAACCGACCCGCGCCTATTTTGGTGAAAAAGATTATCAACAGCTAAGCCTTATCCAAGGCATGGTCGACGCATTTTTACTTGATATTGAAATAAAAGCCTGCCCGATCATTCGCGAACCGAGCGGCCTTGCCTACAGCTCGCGAAACACGCGACTAAGCCCTAAAGGGCGCAAGACAGCTGAAGCCTTTGCACGTATTTTTCATCAAGCCACATCATGCGAAGACGCCATTCACCTGCTCAAAAATATCGATATTAAACTTGATTACATTGAAGAGCATGATGACCGCCGATTTGCTGCTGTTTTCGTTGAAAATATACGCCTTATTGATAACTATGCATTAGATAAAAACATCTTGAAATAATAGCTTTCCAGTCGAGTATGTTTTTGTTACGATGAACAAAACCTCTGTTAATTGAGCTGTGTTATGCGCTTTACCGTTGCAGATGTAGAAAGGTTTAAGAACTTATTGAAATATGCTGAACCAACGTATTATCTGTGCATGCCTCCACCTGATTATCAGCCGAGCTCTTCTCCTGATACACACTATACACTTTACTTCGCCGAAACATTTCACGACTTTCTCAACCTATTAACCAAGCATCACGAGCACATGGCACGCTACGTTTTGACAGCTTCAGGACACCTCTGCTTTGGACGCGAAGGCGAGCCTGGTAAACGCATTCCAGAGCATTGGCAAATGCTAGGTCAAGAAACCCACATCATTGCCGCAGGCAATATTTTTGTCAAAAACGGCGTCATTACTGGCTTGAACGACCAAAGCGCGCAGCCTACAGGCTTATTAAGTTTGATTTATACCCTACGAGCATTACACAACCACGCACTGCCTTTAGCAAACAACATGGAACTTATACAAAGCGCTCCAGAAAACAACAGTGAATACAGCTCGTGGATAACGCGAGCGACGCTTCAAGCAATCATCGACGACGGACTGCTTCTCGAGAACGCCCAAAAACCAACGCTGAATCGCCTTGGTTTTTTTTATCACGACACAGACGACAGTATACGCATCAACCGGGGGCCGTTACAAAAGTCCGAGTATGTCGACGTGCTTGAATCCAGGACCACAGAAGGGGTGGTGCCGACATGGTAATTAAGCCCAAAATCAGTGTGGTTTCATAACGCGCGATACCACCCACATCAATTCCTTCTGGCGGCATAAAACTCACCACGAGTGTCGTAATCACACCCAATAGACCCAGCCCTGAAACCAACACCATGCCTGCCATGCCGCCAGGAATACAAAACGGACGAGGCTGTTCTGGCGCCTTCATGCGTAACTTCATGGCTGCCAAAAACATCATTAAATACATTAGCATATACAATTGCGCGGCAAGGGCTGTTAACAACCAATACGAACCGTTCACACTCGGCATAAACAAAAACAACGTCGATAAAAGCGTCACTAAAACCGCTTGAGCAATCAGCAAGACCGTGGGTGCACCCGCTGTATTTTCACGTTGAAAAAATTTGGGTAAATTGCCATCTTGTGCGGCCACAAGTAAACCTTTGGTCGGCGCAATAATCCAATTATTAACACCACCCAAGCCACCCATGACCAACATCACCGCAATCACCGGCATAAGCCACAACAGATGATAACGCGCAAAAAATGCGTCAAACGCCTGCATAATTCCCGCCACTAAATTAATATCCCCTTGGGGTAAAACCACAGCAATGGCAAGCGATCCCAGAATCAACGTTCCTAAAATAATGAGCACAGAATACGTGAGGGCTTTTGGAAATGCACGTTGTGGATCGCGCACATCATTGGCATGTACGGTTGCAATTTCAATCCCACAAAACGAAAGCATAATTGCCGTAAGTGATACCCACATCGCATGATCATGAACATGCGGCACAATGCTTGGAAGATCTAATTTTATTTGCATAGGATTACCACCAGCAATCCATAACGCACCTAAACCAATGATCAGTCCCATCGGTAAAATAAGCCCCGATAAGGCGCACACATTACTAAACAATGCAGATGATCGCATCCCTCGTAAATTAATCAGCGTCACCCCCCAAAACGAAGCAACCACCACAGACCAAAGAAAATACGGATTGGAGGCCAATTGTGGATGAATTAAATAACCTACCGTTCCGGCTACAAAAGCCAAAATGGTTGGATACCAAATCACGTTTTCAATCCACTGCAGCCAAATCGCTAAAAATCCTGCTCGCTGCCCAAACGCTTCTTTCACCCAAACATACACCCCACCCTGTTTAGGCCAACCCGAAGCCAGTTCAGCAGAAACCAACGCCGTCGGAATTAAAAAACAAAGCGCACCCAGCACAAAAAAAGCAATCAGCTGACTCCCAAAGAGCGCTGTCGCTGGCAAGTTGCGAATACTATCAACGGAACCTACGGTTATCATCGTCAATGTAAACACCGTCAATGCGTGTTTATTCTGCTTCATAGCACTCCTTTTTAAAACAAATGAGAATAAATCTTAAAAATTTTGGCTTATTGTATCATAAATGAACGTGATTAGGATTAATTAGAAAAAAATCTTCCGGTTAATTTTTTAATCTAATTAACTTAACATAACACGTCTTGAATGCTTGATTAATGCACGAGGCGCTGAGGCCAAACTTTAATTGCTTCTTGGTGCGAATTTTTAGGCTATTTTACTGAACCGTTCAAATTCATGATCAAGCGCTTGGTTAATGAGTGCATTTAAACTTTTACACCCTATTTCTCGGACAAGCAGCGCTGCTTTCTCATGCCGTTCGCGCCCAATTCTAACATTTAATGAGCCTTTAAATGGCATTTCTGGTTCAATGCCACGCGCAACACAACTATTTAGATAATCATCAACAGCCTCTTTAAAAGCAGCATCAATTTCTTTGGCCGTTTCCCCCTCGAAACTAACAAGCGCATGAATAAACTCTACTTTACCATAAAAAATTAAATCTTCAGGCTCAAAATCTATCGAGCCATAATAACCTTTGTAATGCATCATACCTTTCATATAAGCCCCTCTTTTTCTAATTGCTCCAGCAGCTGCCCTACTTGATACGCTTTAAGATTCGGCCTTGGATGAGGCTTATGAAGCATAATATCGCCATATAAGTTATGAACAACATGTGAAATCTTTTGGCTTGGTAAGAAACCTTTTAAGTAATTTATCTACTTTCGTCATTACAACACAACGTCAATCCATTTGCTCTAAGCTTAGCTCTACATCCGTAATAATGCAACTATTTTTAGTCTCATTGACTCTCTTAAGCAGGCACGTCCGCCAAGCAAAGTCTCAAACTTTCTTTGCACATTAAGCAATCAAGATTGACTTGAATTAATAATTCATGAATAATACAAAAACATTATGGCCAAAAGCAATCTTTTCTATGAAAATTAATTCGTACTTACTATTTGCAATACTGTCAATTCTTATTCTGCCAGCTTTTGCTGGCCTGTCACATACTCAGACAACGATCCAAAATAAACATTTTAAATCAATTGCATGTGATGACTCAGGTGTACATTGTTTGGCTTTAAGCTATATGACAGAAATACAATATTCATTAAGGCTCTATCGAACCGATAATGCGGGAGCAGATTGGTACAAACTGAATACTAATTTTTATTCTCGCATTGGTTCAGACAAGACACTTGATGGTTTCGCGGGCATGAAAATTGCTTGTGATCAATATCTCCAAACTTGCTTGATGGGTGTCACAATTTTACATGGTCACGCATGTGTTTTTTATGGGACACATGATGGTGGGCAAACATGGAAGGGTGCGATTATTTGGAACGAACCTGAGCAAACATTGCAATCATCATATATTGAACAATTAACGTGCAATCCTTCTACTGGCTCAACGTGTCGCTTACTTAAAAATACACACGATATTTATATTCTAGAACATGATGAACATGATGGGATATATGGACCAGATAGTTTAAATCTGACCATACACCCTATGTGAAAAAATTTATCTAACCCGCACCCCATCCAACACTTGATAGATCTCACTCGGTGCCGTACGCCCGCCTAACGCCCCCGTAACAACACCCGCCACAGCACCTGAAGCAAGCATATCTTCAAGATCATCCATCGTTTTTGCAGGATGAGAGCCCGTGAGATTTGCACTGGTCGAAACCAGCGGCGCATGCTCACACAAAGCGTGTGCAACAGGATGCGCTGTCATACGAATCGCAAGGCCGTCATGCTCGCCACTTAACCAAGCCGGAACTCGCTCTGATTTGGGGAAAATCCAGGTCACAGGTCCCGGCCACGTTTGCTTAACCGCCTCGAATCTCGCTGCAGGAACATCACCAATAAGCGGCCACACCTGCTCCCACGTGGAGACCAAAATAATTAAGCCTTTCGATACCGATCGCTGTTTGAGTGCCAGCAACGCTTCAACCGCTTGTTGATTAAATGGATCGCACCCCAAACCATAAATTGCCTCAGTTGGGTAGGCTATTACCTCACCGGCTTGAACCCATGCGTTCGCTTGATTTATATCGATAAGATTTGTCATGATGATGCAGGCTCTGCAAGAATTAAGTTTCGCATCTGCGTGCAAACATCATGCAAAACATGAATATTATGGATGCTTGCCAACGCAGTAAAATTTGGTGACTTTTGTTTAAACAAATGATGCATATAGGCACGTGAATGATGCGCGCAGGTATAACAAGTACAGCCGGGCATGACGGGGGACAAATCATCAGCAAAACACGCTTTTTTAATTTGAATTCGCTCATCTTTATGTTCACTTTCAAACTTAAGCCAATGATTGTGACGCACCACCTCACCGCAATACAATGCACCATGACGCGCATTACGGGTAGGTGCCACGCAATCAAACATATCAATGCCTTCAGCAACCACGTCGAGTAAATCTTGCGGTGACATGCCCACACCCATGGTGTAACGCGGTTTATCTTCAGGTAAAATATCATACACCCAGCGAATCACTTCAACGGTTTTGGGCATATCAAACCCAACCGTCTCGCCCCCTAAAGCAACGCCATCGACGTTCATACTGGCCACAAATTTTGCACTTGCTCGTCGAAGCTCAGGAAAAATTCCACCTTGAATTATGCCAAATAAAGCTTGCCTATCGCCATAACGAGAATTTGGGTATTGCTCGTGGTACGCGACCGATTGCCTAAGCCAACGATGCGTTCGCTCCATAATAAAGCTCACTTCATTTTCTGTGCAGCTATCGGGCGTGCATTGATCAAACGCCATAATAATATCAGCACCGATGATTTTTTGCGTTTCAAGTGACATCTCAGGCGTCATATGAATGGTTTGGTTTGAGCCTGGGAGTGTAAAATGCGCACCTTCATCATCAATACGACACAACTCCTGATTTTTAGATAAACTAAACACCTGAAAGCCACCACTATCCGTGAGCATAGGGCCGCTCCACCCCATAAACCGATGCATGCCTCCCGCGGCTTCAATCACCTCCATTCCCGGTGCACACAACATATGATAGGTATTGCCGCCTAAAATAATTTGACTATTGGCATCCCATAACTCGCGTGGCGTCATGTTATTCACACCAGCACGGGTACCAACCGGCATAAACACTGGCGTAACAAATTCACCGTGCGGCGTGGTCACCCGTGTAACACGCGCGCGCGTATGAGCATGTCGCCCAAGAATTTCAGTTTTAAATGCTGTCATGCTTACACAGCCTTATCAAAAAAAACATACTCATTAAACTTATTAGACCAAAATAAACAGCAGACCACGCAGGCATAGAAAGCCCTGCGAACGTCCAATCAACCTCGCCACACCCCGCTGAGCCACCCCAAATAAACGCATGCACAACATCCTGCCAAGGTAATTTATGCATGAATGCTGTAATGCCTGGCAAGCACATACCGGTATCGGCAACAGGTAAACTCTGGAGCCAAAGCTGGCGAAAGGCAAACACCATCCCACCTAACGACAAAAGTAATTCAGAGCCCATCAGAACAAAGCCACGACGCCGCGTAAATAAAAATACGCCTGCAAGCGAACAAAACAAAAGCCCAAACATCATAAAGCGCTGCATTAAACAAAGCGGACAGGGTTCTAAATATTCAATATATTGCAAATAATATGACAGCATCAATACCAACATCGCCAGCAGTGCAAGCACGCCCTGCTCTAGTTTAAACAAACGCTTCATGATTCCAGCCCTCACTAATTACGCGTACCGAACGGCGTCGTATAAGGTAACACTTTACATTCGTTGATACGAAGCAATTGATTGTATTTTGCCATACGGTCGGTACGACAAAGTGACCCTGTTTTAATTTGACCACAGCCAGTCGCGACCGCTAAATCAGCAATAAACGCATCTTCGGTCTCACCTGAGCGATGTGACAACACACAACGATACCCATGTTTGGCGGCTAATCGTATGGTGTCGCGCGTTTCAGTCAGCGTTCCGATTTGGTTTGGCTTTATCAGCACCGCATTCCCCACGCCTTGCTCAATGCCTTTCGCTAAAATCTGCGCATTGGTCACAAATAAATCATCGCCCACCAGCTGCACCTGTGCGCCCAGTTGCTCCGTCATGTATTTCCAGCCATCCCAATCGGCTTCATCCAAACCGTCTTCAATGCTTACAATGGGATAATGTTTAACAAGCGTTGCGTAATAATCCACAAGCTCTTGACTCGTAAGCTCTAAATTTTCTGATCGCAAACAATACTTACCGTCGTGATATAACTCTGATGCCGCCACATCTAGAGCAAAAGCAATGTCTTCACCAAGCTTAAATCCGGCTTGCTTCACCGCATCAGATAATAAATCCAGCGCTTCACGGTTAGAACCTAAATTAGGTGCAAAACCGCCTTCATCGCCGACCGCTGTATTGAGTTTTTTTGCTCTCAAAACTGCTTTTAAAGCATGAAAAATTTCCGCACCCATTTGCAATGCATGAGGAAAATCTTTGGCGCCGACAGGCATGATCATAAATTCTTGAATATCGACATTGTTATCTGCGTGCGCGCCACCGTTTAAAACATTCATCATCGGTACGGGTAGCGCCATCGCTTCACCTTGATTTAAAGCCTCAAACAAAGGCTTTTTTTGTGCTTTTGCTGCAGCACGTGCAGACGCAAGCGATACGGCTAACAGCGCATTGGCACCCAAGCGAGATTTATTTTTTGTTCCATCCAACGCGCATAATTTAGCATCCAGCGCAGCTTGATCATCAACCGCCATGCCTTGCAACGCTTGGTTTATTTCTTGATTAATATGCTGAACCGCTTTTAATACACCTTTACCACAAAAGCGATGCGCGTCTTGGTCGCGAAGCTCACACGCTTCAAGTTGTCCCGTCGATGCACCCGAGGGCACGCTCGCACGCCCCATCACACCGTTTTCTAACATCACATCGGCTTCAACTGTTGGATTACCTCGAGAGTCTAAAATTTCACGTGCTTTAATACTTGAAATACGCATGCTTTATCCTTATTTTTTTTCAATCACGTTAGCCATACCGAGAGCTTCACCTAAGCGTACACGCACACCTGCTTTTAATTCTGGCGTCCATTCAATCTTGCTATGCTCTGAAAATAATATAATTGCGGTTGAGCCGAGTTTAAAATATCCCACCTCATCGGCTTGTTGAAGTGATCGCTCAGCCAGCGCGGGTAGCATATTTTTAAAATCTGTCGTTTTTTTAACACGCGGTAAATCCCCTTGCCAACACGTACCAATCTTACCGACAATCGTGGCTCCAACTAAAACCACCGCCATAGGCCCTAGTGCTGTATCAAACAATAAAACCACTCGTTCATTTCGTGCAAACAAACGTGGAATATGACGCACGGTATCGGGTTGAACCGAAAACAACGCACCCGGCACATGAATCATGTCTTGCAGCGTACCGGCGATAGGCATATGCACACGATGATAATCCCGTGGCGAAAGATAAAGTGTTGCAAACGAGCCCCGCTGAAACGGCGCGCTTTTTTGCTCATCACAGGCCAGCAATTCATCCACAGAATAATATCGGCCTTTGGCTTGCAAAAGCTGGCCTTGCTGAATCTGACCTATTTCGCTCACACAACCATCCACCGGTGAAATAACATCGGCATCAGCAATTGGCCGACTCCCTGGTTTTAAATACCGTGTAAAAAAATCATTAAAATTCACATAATCTTCAACATGTTCTCGTACAGCCTCAGACATAACCACATCATAGTTTTGAATAAAACGACGAATAAGATGGTTTTTAATTTTAATCATTTTAATATTTGCAAGCACACCCGCCAATGCCGTGAGCATTTTCTTAGGTGCCGTATATTGTAAAAACAGCTTAACTCGTATCGAACGCATAGGATCCTAATACAATCTATAAAAATCTTGGCGCGATCATACCGATTAAGGCCGAGCAAGTCATCTCATCAACTTGATTACAGCCTAAAATAACGTTCTTTTAAGATGGCATGATGTCATGGCATTGAGAATTTTTATTCAAACACACCGTCAATCTATAATATAAACATTTTCTTTGTATTTTTTTTCTCCTATACATGTAAAAACGTTACCTATGAATTTAAATCCAATGGATTGATAAAATTTTTGAGCAGGTAGGTTGGTCTCTAATGTTACAACTATGTATGGGGTTAACGATTTTTGTTTAAGCTGACACATAGCTTCTTGCATGAGTAATTTACCTGCGCCATGTCCTTGATATTCAGGTAAAACATAAAGGGCATATATTTCACCCTTGCCATATTTTAGATGCCGAGAGATACCAAAATCTCCGAATCCAATTATTTTTTCTTTGTCCATGGCTATAATTGAAAATTTGTTAGGTTCGGTGAACCATTGGATACGCCCTTTTAATCGCTCCTCGCCGGAAAGATTATTCAAAATTTGATCATCGATTAAACCTTTGTAGGCCGTCTTCCATACTTTGATCGATAGATCTGTGATTTCCCTATACTCGGATTTTTGTGATTCTCGAATAATAAATTGATCTGAATTATTCACAATGGGTCTTTAATCAAGAGGTTGATTTTAGTATCAGCTTATCATAAAAACCCTGTAGCAACATTGCATTAAATTAGCTTTTCTTGCAGTTCTTCAGCGTAAGTGTTGCGATGAGACCATAGATATAGACCGATGATTAATTCTGCAAAAAAAGATCCTAACCAAGGAAGATAAGGATTGCTATATTTTAATCCAAAATATATCCCTGGTATGAAAAGGCTCCAATAAAAAACTATTTCAAGTAACGTAATTAACTTAAACGCTTTACGTGACTGCCACACACCTCGTTGAAGAGCATTCCAATAGAGCAAAATAAAAGTCAGAGCAAGCATTTGCATTCCTGCTTTCCACCATGCTAAAGCATCTCCGTTTAGTTTATAAAAGTTCTCTCCTATGATTGAACAAGAAAACCATAATAAAACTGATATTAAAATAATCATAAACAAGCCCTTAAAGGCTAATTTTGAAATATAGTCATACTGCTCTTCGGTATCAATTAATTTCTTTTTAGATAAATAAATAGCTGTTGTACGCATAAAAACAACAAGTGGCATCGTAACAAAAAACTGAAATTCTACAAAAACAGAATAGGCGGCTAATCGTTCTACATTACCCAGATATGAAGCAAATAATGCAAGGCTAATAAACCACATTAAATTCCAGGCTATCAAACGCAAGAACTCTGGACTCATCATAAGAAAAAGTTTTTTAACCGAGTTTAAATTGGATTTAAAAATTTGAGAAATCATGATGTTTCTTCTCATAATAAACAAGCCTCCAAGACACTGCATGAGAGAAACCAATACAGTGGCAATATAGGCGCCCTGAAAGCCCATGCTTAAAACATAAATTAACAACCAATTTAAGAGCACATTTGCCAATAACGCCAATAGATTAATGATATTAACGGATTGACCGCTTCCTGTGCTGAATAAAAACATTTGATTTAAGGACATATTCAAACGTATAGGAATAGAAAGCGTTAACCAAAACACGGCCTCTTGGGAAAGTTTCGCAACAACCTTATCTTGTATCATAAAATGGATCATTTTGGGGTAAATAAAAAAACAAACAAACATCAGAATAATACTTAAGTAAAAGGCAGCGCCTAATATATTAGAAACGGCGCGATATCTATCTTCTTCATTACAAATGCTAGATATATGTACAGAAGCCACCGGTATAAGAGCCAATGCGACAATAAGATCTATCCACATGACTCTCATGGGTACACCAAATGCGGCTAATGAAACTTCTCCCAACGGGGCCAACATCATTAAATCTGTCTGCAACATAATCCTAAAACTCATAAAGGAGACAAGCATAGGAAAAAATATCGACAGAAAGGACGAGTTTTTTAATGTTCTAATGGATGCCACAATAACTCTCCCATATACGAATAATGTGATAATTGAGCAATATATATCCCTGCTTTTAAAAAAGAAAAATTTTTACTTTTTAAGACATCTGCTTTCATGCTTTCTTCATATTGCCTTTTTTTTAGCATCCCAATAACAAGGGGGGCTTCTAAAAAAGAACTACAGGCTATCATGCCAACAATATTTCTATTATCCATATAATTAGACCCCCAACGTGAAAGAGAAGCTAATATAAATTCACGATGATGTATCTCCTTCAACAATACATGCCACTGCGTGTGTGTATTGAGCCAATACAATACATATAAATGAAGCTTCCAATCCATAGTTAGCTTTCTTTTTTCTGCCCATACCAAAAAATCATCAAACACAGCATCAATTTTGCCATTCATTAACTGAATTACATGAGGTAGATCGTCAAAAATAAGATGCCATTGCCTTCTAAGCGCAAACGTTGCCAGCGCTCTTTCTTTAGAAAACTCAGGGTATTTTCTTGCTATTTGAGGGCAAATAAACGATTTTAAATCAAACATATAACCCATCCATTTGATAGATTTCCCCTCGTACTTTTGCAATATCTAATAACAAAGAGTTTAATTCTATTTTTGAATCTCTCTCAATAATGATGCTCTTATCAACACATGATCCTGAATATTTTAAGAATTCCCCAAAAAAATCGATCGTCTCAGGTGATATTGAACAATCATGACTGTCCATCCAAAGCTTAGGTTCGGTATCTGATTCACAATATCCAGCAATATGAAAATGTTTCGAATCAGAAGCCATACTTAACCACTGACTTAATGCATATTGACTGTTTTTACTGGCAATCACTGCATTTGATAAGTCAAACAAAATCCCACACCCTGTTTCGCTCTTAAGTCTGTCTAAAAAATCAATTTGTTCAGCATCATAATCTATAAAAGAAGGAAAATTTTCAAAATATATTTTTTCCCCTAAAAGATCTTGCCATGCCTGAACATAATCCTTTACCTTTGTAAATTCTTTTTTGTAATTTACCTCCCCTAGGAATATTAAAGAACGTCCATCCACAGAAAATTTAGCAATATGATCTGAAATATAAATAGGTTTTAAAACATGAATCCAATGCTTGATACGAACAGATAATGCTTCCAAGTCTTTTGAATTACGTTCCATAAATTTTGAAAACATAATATGAAACGATACAGGGATATCTCCAAACTTATCACGTATCATATACGGGTCACAAAATATAAAGTTATCGAGTAGCAACTCATAAAAGTCTATTACTTTCATCTCTAATAATTTGGAGGCAATTGAAACGCTTTTAGGTGATGTTAGATTAATCCCTATCTTCATAAGGTTATCATCGCTATAAAATTAGAGAAGCTTTCTTTTGCAAAATGAACATTTTCCCACTCTTCAGGTGGAATTTCTTCTTTTGTTAAAACAACCCTTTTGTTATCATCTATAATCGAAGCAAGCCATCTATCAAAGATAAAATTAAAATCCATATTTAACGCATCTAATTTATTTAGATCTATTCTGCACCATCCCCTCAATAGTTTCTTTAAATAATTTTTCGCATATTCTTCAGCATTTTTCTTCTTCGCATTAGAGGGAATTTCGGTGTTTGTTACTATTTGGTGAAGCTTATTAAAATCGTTTTCAAATTCTGATTTTTTCATTATCCAACTTGGATCAGTATGCTCGATTGTATAGATAATATCTTGATTGGTGTTAACTAAATTTTTCAATAACAATGAGAACAAATTCCAAATATCATCAGGTATGCTGCGTGAGTGACCATCGTGATAAACGCCATCATGAGCCTTGATAATCCCAGATAAATGAATTTCTGAAATAAATTTTTGAGGGATAGCTCCTAAAATCACTTCAGGAGAGCAATGATTATTAACAGAATCTATAAATAAATGGCTCATA
>Ga0100380_10000833_pt1 | contig 34006 bp, 31 predicted proteins | sample CryGeymeta201504_FD_80417 | JGI IMG/M metagenome (GOLD analysis project Ga0100380, IMG submission 80417) | Groundwater microbial communities from Crystal Geyser aquifers in Utah, USA - Crystal Geyser metaG 2015-04 | ecosystem: Environmental > Aquatic > Deep subsurface > Groundwater | place... | reverse complement strand
TTACCAAGAATGTATTCAGCATTATGATGGCAAGTTTAATCTTGTTCTTAATGTTCAGAAGCTTAGGTAATTCTTACAAAACTAACCGCGTACCTAAAGGCATTGGTAAATTCCTTGAGCCATTGGTAATATTCGTCCGTGATGAAATTGCTATCCCAAATATTGGTAAAAAGCATTATGAAAAATACATGAGCTACTTGCTTACCGTATTCTTCTTCATCTGGTTGATCAACCTTTTGGGTCTTACTCCACTAGGAATTAATGTTACTGGAAATATTGCTGTAACATTTGCTTTGTCTTTAATGACATTCTTAATCACACAACTTACTTCTAAGAAATATTACTGGAAACACATTTTCTGGATGCCTGGTGTTCCTGCTCCAATGAAGGTAATTCTTGCTCCAATAGAATTGTTAGGAGTATTGATCAAGCCATTCGCATTGATGATTCGTTTGTATGCTAACATCAAAGCAGGGCACATTGTAATCATGAGTTTGATTGGTTTACTATTCGTATTCAACAACTGGTTTGCTAGAGGCGCGTTCTTCGGATTAACGCTTTTCTTATCTGTTCTTGAATTGTTGGTAGCAGCACTTCAGGCTTACATCTTCACCATGCTTACTGCGCTATATTTTGGCTCAGCAGTAGAAGAAGATCATCATTAATTAAGACATTATAAAGACTATATATTTAATCCTTTAATCAATTAGAAATGGAAATTCCAAACATCGTAGGTGCAGGTTTGATCGTAATCGGAGCTGGTATGGGTATCGGTAGAATTGGTGGTTCAGCAATGGAAGCTATTGCTCGTCAACCAGAAGCTGCAGGTAAAATTCAAACAGCTATGCTTATTGCTGCCGCACTAATTGAAGGTATTGGTTTCGCTGCTCTTTTCGCAGCTTAATCATCAAAAACAATCAAACACTGCAGCGGTTGGCTGTGGTGTTTGATTACTTAAAAAATAAAACGAACTACAAACACACTTAGTCGTGGAAAAATTAATAGGCGAATTCACTTTTGGACTGTTCTTCTGGCAAACAGCCCTTTTCTTAATCCTACTTTTCTTACTCAGAAAATTTGCTTGGAAACCAACATTAAAGGCGGTTAACTCAAGAGAGCAAGACATAGAAGAAGCACTGAATGCGGCTGAAAATGCTAAGCATGAAATGCGCAAGCTTAAAGAAAGCAACGAAGCACTTTTGCAAGAAGCAAGAGCTGAACGTGACGAAATGCTTAAAGAAGCACGCGACATGAAAAACAAAGTGATTTTTGAAGCTAAACACAAAGCACAAGAAGAAGCTGATAAGATTATCGCTGGTGCTCGTGAAGAAATTAAAAACGAAAAGAGCAAAGCAATTAATGAACTTAAAAATCAAATTGCTGACATCTCAATAGAATTTGCTGAAAAGATTTTGACTGAAAAATTGGCTGATGCCGATCAACAGAAAGCATCAATCAACGCAGCGATTAAAGAAATTCACTTCAACTAATGAAAGGAACGAAGTCAGCCATAAGATATGCGCAATCACTTCTTTCTCTTTCAATAGAAAAAGGAGTGCTTGAAGAAGCAAAGGCCGACATGGTTTTAGTGCGCAGCGTTTGTGCCGAAAATCATGAGCTTGAGCTGATGTTGCAATCTCCAATCATCAAGCCTGAAAAGAAGCAATCAGTTCTTAAAGCTGTTTTCGAAAACAGTGTTTCTGACCTTTCGCTTCAATTCATTCATTTGATTACTGAAAAAGGTCGTGAACGTTTGTTGCCACACATCGCAACATCATTCATCGAGCTTTACAAAACTCACAAAGGCATTGTAACAGTGCAAGTGACTAGTGCACTTACATTGAGCCAAGCCCAAAAAGATGCGATTGCTGCCGATTTAAAAATCAACGGAACCATTGAATTGGTTGAAAAAGTTGATCCTAAAATTCTTGGTGGTATGATCATCCAAATAGGTGATAAACGTTTTGATGCGTCTATCGCTAAGAAAATTCACGATCTGAAATTCGATATATCTAAACAATAAGCTTTCAGCAGCTAATCATTATAAGTTATGCCTGAAATTAAACCAGCAGAAGTAAGCGCGATACTAAGAGAGCAACTCTCAGGAGCCAAAACAGCAGCCGAACTTGAAGAAGTAGGAACTGTATTGCAAGTAGGTGACGGTATTGCACGTATTTACGGTCTTTCTAATGTACAAGCAGGAGAATTGATCGAATTTGAAAATGGTCTTAGAGCAATTGCTCTTAACCTTGAAGAAGACAACGTAGGTGCCGTATTATTGGGTCACTCTACTACGATCAAAGAAGGTGACACCGTAAAAAGAACCAAAACCATTGCATCACTTAAAGTTGGTGAAGGCATTGTAGGTCGCGTAGTAAACACACTAGGCGAACCAATAGATGGTAAAGGCCCAATCACTGGTGAGTTGTATGAAATGCCTATCGAGCGTAAAGCTCCTGGGGTTATTTTCCGCCAACCAGTAAACGAGCCACTTCAAACAGGTATCAAAGCAATTGATGCCATGATTCCAGTAGGACGAGGACAAAGAGAATTGATCATTGGTGACCGTCAAACAGGTAAAACAACTGTTGCGATTGATACCATTATCAACCAAAAAGAATTTTACGATAGAGGCGAGCCTGTTTACTGTATTTATGTAGCATCAGGTCAAAAAGCATCTACCGTTGCAGGTATTGTTCAGCGTCTTGAAGATGCTGGTGCAATGGCTTATACAACCATCGTTGCTGCAAACGCTTCAGATCCAGGTCCAATGCAATTCTACGCTCCAATGGCGGGTGCTGCAATTGGCGAATTCTTTAGAGATTCTGGTCGTCCAGCGTTGATCGTATTTGATGACTTGTCTAAGCAAGCTGTTGCTTACCGTGAGGTATCTCTTCTTTTGAGAAGACCTCCAGGACGCGAAGCTTATCCAGGTGACGTATTTTACCTTCACTCTCGTCTTCTTGAGCGTGCTGCAAAAATCATCAATGATGATACTATTGCGTCTCAAATGAATGATTTACCAGAGTCTATTAAGCACTTGGTAAAAGGTGGTGGTTCGCTTACTGCACTTCCAATTATTGAAACACAAGCAGGTGACGTTTCTGCTTATATCCCAACCAACGTAATTTCAATTACGGATGGTCAGATATTCCTAGAAACTAACTTGTTCTTATCTGGTGTTCGTCCAGCGATTAACGTAGGTATTTCGGTATCTCGTGTTGGAGGTAACGCTCAGATTAAGTCAATGAAAAAAGTATCCGGTACATTGAAGCTTGACCAAGCTCAATACCGCGAATTAGAGGCTTTCTCTAAGTTTGGTTCTGACCTTGATGCAGCTACAAAATCTGTTCTTGACAAAGGTGCTCGTAACGTTGAAATCTTGAAGCAAGGTGAAAACGCTCCGGTGCCTGTTGAAAAACAAATTGCAATTATCTACTGTGGTACTAAAAACTTGTTGAGTGATGTTCCTGTGAACAAAGTGAAGCAATTTGAGGCAGAGTATCTTGGCTTGTTAGAAGCTAAGCATAAAGACACGTTAGAAACACTTAGAGCAGGCAAATTGACTGACGAGGTAACTGCTACGCTAGAAGCGGTTGCTAAGGATCTTTCATCAAAGTATAAAACAAAAGCATAACACACCATGCCTAATTTAAAAGAGGTAAGGAATAGAATCACTTCCGTAAACAGCACCAAGCAGATAACATCTGCTATGAAAATGGTGTCTGCTGCGAAGCTCAGAAAAGCGCAAGATGCGATTACTCGCATGCGTCCTTATTCTGAAAAACTTCAAGAAATTCTCGAAGGCTTAAGTAGCGGACTTGACACCACAGAAAATGCTTATGGAAGAGATGGTGAAGTGAACAACGTGTTGCTTATTCCAATCACCTCAAACAGAGGTTTGTGCGGAGCTTTTAATTCGAATGTGATCAAGAGAACGTTTAACTTGATCAACAATGAATACAAAGGAAAAAACGTAACGGTTTTAACCTTTGGTAAGAAAGCAGAAGACACATTTCGTAAAACCGAATATTTTATCAAGGGTACATTGCTTCCACGCCACACCAACGAAATCTTTGATGATTTGAATTTTGATGCTGCCGCTACAGCTGCACACAAAATTATGGGCGCGTTCAAAGCAAAGCAATTTGATAAGGTAGTTCTTGTCTACAATTCATTTCGCAATGCAGCAAACCAAGAGGTAATGACAGAGCAATTTTTGCCTATCAAACCAATGGTAGCTGAAAGTGGAAAAACGACCGAAACCGATTACATTTTCGAACCTGGAAAAGAAGAAATCGTTTCTGACTTGATCCCAAAATCTTTGAAAACACAATTTTTCAAAGCACTGCTAGACAGCTTTGCGGGTGAACACGGTGCGCGTATGACTGCTATGCACAAAGCCACAGACAACGCTGGCGAAATGTTGAAAGAGCTTAAATTGACTTACAACAAAGCGAGACAAGCAGCTATTACTACAGAAATTTTGGAAATTGTGGGTGGTGCAGAAGCATTGAAAAACTAGCAATTAACCAAACTGATATTGAAAGCCCTGACAGTGAAATCTGCTCAGGGTTTTTTGTTTTTGGGCTTTACCATATCTACTTCTTTACCGAATAGAAAACTCAAACCAAGTTTAAATTCTAACTCACTTCGAGGCCCTTTTAAGGGTTCCTTTTCAAACGTATGTGAAAATAAAAAAAGCCATTGTCTCAGCCCAGCATCAAAGAAAAAACCCACTCTTTTAGTTGGTACCCATTGAACCCGTGCTCCTGTTTCCACACCAAAATCCAACAATGTTCTATAAGGGTAATGGTATGTACTTGGGATATAAGGCGCTTTATAAAAATCTCTTCCTTTCCTGAAAGATGCCCCGTATTTAATTAATAAAAACAGGTCTCTTTTTAGAACCACGAGCGGTTCATATGCCAAAAATGAAAGTCTTGAATATTCTATTCCTCTGGTAAGACCCTGCTTTTCTTCATAGACAGGGCGCCCAACGGATGAGGTATAATTGACCAGCCAATCAATACTTATCGCCCGCTTTTTACCCATCCTAATTATGCTAGCCGCAAATGCATATGGTATTCTCCAAACTGTGTCTATTGCGCTTCCCGCACCATCTGTAAATAATGCTCTCCTTTGAACCTCGAATAAAGTAGGTTTTACATTATTTTGAATCTTAGGATCAAGGTCAAAGCGTTGTATCAAAGGATAATATAAATCAAAGCTCCACTGTCTTTGGGAATGGCATATTTTAAAAGCCAAACAAAACATTATTATCGTTCCAAATTTCATAAACGAATTAACTTTTCACAAAACATTGCTGTCTCTGTTTTATATACAACATGATATAATCCTGAAGTTAAAAAACTCAAATCTAAATTCAGTTTTTCAATATTTACTATCATGTTAAATACTCGAACCCCATCTGCACCGTAAATTTCAAGGTGACCATCAGTTATTCTTTCATCAAAACCCAAGGTAACTGGTCCTTTACATGGATTTGGATAAATTCTAAAAGATGAATTTCTTGTTGTTTCATTAACTGAAAAAGGTATACAGCCTAATGCATCACCATCAACACCAACTGCACTCCATGCTCCTGCTGTAGATTGATGTCTTAAGGAGCATTCACCAAAAAATGCTCTTGCAGCTTCTATTGAATTAAGTCTTGCAGATTCATAATCAGAAGAAGCGATTAAGTAAAACCTTAAACTTAGAAAAGCAATTTTTGCCGCATCATCCATTCCAAGCCCATAAACTTGATATGCATCACCGTTTCCATTAGTACCTGAACCACCGTCTGCTAATAAATGAAACCAAAAATTTTGCACCCACTTGTTAGTATGAACTCCACAATAATCATTATTTGGAGTTGCAAACCCACAATCAACATCAATCCAGTTTATATCGTTCTCATAAGTCTCTGGTTTATCATATAAACTTGGATCTGACATATCGCCATTTGCATATCCAGCCTGTGTTTCATCTCCAACAATCCAATCAAAAGTGCCGCCCCTTGAATAACGCTCGCTCATTAAACCAAATATATCTGAAAATGATTCATTTAACGCACCCGACTCTTTCTTATACTTCAAATTAGCCGAATGCTTTGTCACACCATGAGTGTATTCATGACCGATTACCCACAAATTACCGCCAAAATAACCATTTTGATTTTCTCCGATTTTTATCTCATCTCCTAAAACTGAATGATTCGCGAAATAAGCCAGTCCACTATTAAACTCATCGTTTACAGCCCTAACTTTTAATCCATTGCCATTGCCTTTAGTTCCTTCGTGATAGTAATTGTCTTTAAAAAAAAACCAAGCTTCAGAAGCTGCCCAATGTGAAGTTGTTGCCCTCTGAAAACTCGACCCCCAGTTAACACCTCCATTTGTTGCATTATTCACTAGTGACCAAGGAACGTTTTCTAAGTTAGTCTCCTTCGTATGAATGTCTATTCCATTATTTTCAGTCTTTAGTATATAATCATTGTTAGGCCAGCCTCTGTGTTTGATGTCGATATCAATTGGATCACCTGCTAAATTAACTGCGGTACCAGCAGTTGTGCAAGTCAACTCCTCAAACATTATTACCTTGCCATTATAGGCGTCAACATAATAATCTCTGTGAAAAAACGGCTCAATGCAAAGCAAATTAAATTTCCAAACAAGTTTTATGGCTGAGTTGGGAATATGAAAATCTAGGTTTTCATCAGTGAGGGTAATCCATACTAATTTTCCAGATTCATACGGGAAGTAAGTCGTGTCATTGCCAATTATTGAATCAAGTTCTGACTCCCAAGCATCATTTTCCCAAGCAAATTCTTCATCGCCCTGCCAACCATCGTACATATAGGACAAATGTGAAAGTGCCTCTTGTTTTGTCAAGATTCCAGACAAATCCGCTCTATCGTCATCAATGTGTGTAATTCTTCCATTAATCGTAACTAGAAACCCTCCAGATGAATGTTCCTTGTAAATAGCATCCTCTATAGGAATACCAGCAAAATATTGTTGATAGGTATCATGCCTCATTTCCATAAATGGATCCGTTTCACTTCTAAGAAGTGTAAACTCATTTAAGACATCACCTGGTAAAAAATTTCTGTAAATCAAGAGTGGTTCTCCTGGTTTCATAGTGTTATCCTTGAACTTGAAAAACCCATCCTTGTGATAGAAGTCGCAATGCAGAGATAAAAGAGAATCAATTGTTCTTGATGTATCAATTTGCGCGATTACCGATATTGAAAGCGAAGTAAAAAGAAGAAAGGAAATCAATTTTTGTTTCATAATGTTGATAGTTAATTGGTTAGGAAACAAACATAAACTTTTTGTTTTATCCAACATCAAAAAAAGCACTCTTTTGTATAAAACATTATACTACCCTGCTATCAACAAAGCAAGACAAGCAGCTATTACTACAGAAATTTTGGAAATTGTGGGCGGTGCAGAAGCATTGAAAAACTAGCAATTAACCAAACTTATTTTGAAAGCCCTGACAGAGAAATCTGCTCAGGGCTTTTTGTTTTTCAACGAACAACGTCATTATTTTCTTTGAGCGAAATAATAATTCATGGAGAAAGAAAAGCTCAACATTCTCCTCATTGTTCCATTATCCCAAGTGTAATTCGAACGTTGACCTCTGTCATACCTATGTAAGAATTCATTTTGCGATACAGTAAAGTTTATACCAAAACAATTCTTATAAAACAATCTTTCTAAGGTAAGCCCACCCCGAAAACCAATATCACTTTGAATTCTTGATAATACAAGTGTATCAAACCATCCATAACCAGCAACAACCAGTTCTGAGCCTCTTCTATATACTAAACCGAGAAAGGGATAAAATCGAAATTTTTCACTAACATGAAAGCTTCTATTTAGAACAATCGAGAAATGCCGACTATGTCGAAGAAAAATATCACCTCGTTCACCACATTGAAAGCAATTGGATGGGTGTTCAGTATATATGCCATTATATTCCAACTTTAAACCTAATACAGAGTCTAAATTGGTGCCTAATGATAATACAACTCCATTATTGAAAAATCGAAAAACATCTAAAAATCCCTTACCCGTTATATTATCTGAAGTTCGAAGCTCATTCCATTCAACCATGGGGTTGCCGTCAAAATGATTTTGCATAGACTGGCCAATTGAGGCGTTAAACCTGAAATTTGAATGCAAAATTTCTTGCTTGATACCTTGACTAAAAATAGGTGCTGAAGCAAACATCATTGCATGCACTAAGAGATGAATTTTAAAACAAAAACGAAGCTTACTCATCAACATTGTCAAAGTTTTATTAACTTTTCAGTAAAACTCGCATAATCACTAATAATCTGCAAATAATATACTCCCACCTTAAGATTTCCAATACTTAGGTTCATCTCTTTATTTTTATTATTAAGGTAAGTACCTATTCTCCTTCCGTTTCCATCAAACAATCTAATACTCACCTGAGATTCTGGTAGATTTTTGATATAAACCATATCATTCGATGGGTTAGGGAAGACTATAGGATTCAATACTTTTTGTTTTTCACTTTTCCAAATCGAAAACCTAAGTTGACTGCCGCGCTCATCATTCGTCTTGATGAACCATTATCCCAACTATAAGGCGAACCCTTGCCTGTTGAGTATCGATATAGGTATTCATTATGCTTCAATGTAAATCTAACAACCGCTCTATCCTTAAAAAGGTTTTGATTAACCGATATGCCAAATATTACTCCATAATCTTTCATGTCTTGCCACAAAATCAAGACATCAAACCATCCATAATAAGAAATTTCATTTTCAGTTCCGCGTCTATGAGTTAGGCCACAAAGAACCCCAAAATCCAATCCTTTCCGAACTAATAATTTCCTATCATAGTAAACATCAAAAATTGTCCATTCACGGTCTAACACATCACCTTTGTCTCCGCATTGGTAGCACTTTTCTGGATAATAAGCCGCAACCGAGTTAATCCCAAAATTAATCGATTGTGCGTTTTTTAAAAACACCCCAACCTCAATCTGACGAGCTGGATTAAAGCCACTTGGTTTGCTCCATCCTTCGTTTAAAAAAGTCCGAGTTCTATTTAGTTGTATTCGAGAATAACCATCAAAAAAAGTTTGCAAAGAATTACCATAGAACAAAGAAACTCGATATGAATTTCTTTGTTCTTCCAATTCTATTTGACATTGAACCAGCGCAGGAAGGAAAGTAAGAATCAATACGAAGAATATGCGGTGTCTCTTTTTCATGCTTTTTTCTACCTTTTTATTAGTTTCTGGTTCAATCTACCTTTTTGAGTAATAATTGACACCACATAAACCCCCGATTTTAATTCTGCTATATCCAAAGTAAGTTTATCCGATCTAAATTCAAACCTCTTTATCAATTTACCATCAATGGAGATAATATATCCACTACCGTTTTCCAAGCCCAATCCAACAATAGTAATCTCATCAGACCCTGGATTTGGAAATATCTTAATCTTATTATCCAAACGATCTTCTAAACCAACTCCCTCACAATCTGAAGGATCTCCCAATCCAACTGCATACCACGCGTTCTGCACCTGAATGTGCTCATATGAGCATTCACCAAACATTTCTATAGCTGCTTGTAACGTTAACGCTCGAGAGTCGACATATTGTGACCCACTTGACAACTCATTAGTCAAGGTCCAAAACACCAAATCCGCAGCAGCGTCCAACCCAATTGGAAATACATTGAAATTATCACTATTGTCATTAACCCCACTTCCTCCTGAAGAGAGTAAATAAAACCAACGATTCTGTACGCCACTATTTGTGTGTATACCACCCTGATCACATTCAAAATCACAATCACACCAAAATTCTCCTTGATAAGTATTCGGCTGACCAATAAAGTACTCCGAACAATCTCCATTCGGATGTTCTCCAGCGAGTTTTGGGTTAATCAATGACCGCGTTTTTAAACCTGGTTCATCATCCGCCATTATCCATGAAGCAGTAGTACCTTCAACATAAAACTCAACCAATTGTCCAAGTATATCCGAAAAAGATTCATTCAGTGCCCCTGGCTCAAACTCTTTCATAAGATTAGCTGTATTGTAAGTGATGCCATGAGTAAACTCATGACCAACCAGATCAATGGCCCGTCCATGATATGACCCATTAGTTTGTCCAAAATACAATTTTGCAATTCCACTGTTCATCGCGAAATACGCTTGATCTATATCCCCATCTGCGTGAATACGAATTTCACCGCCAACACTATCCATACCAAGCCATTGATGAACATCATTAAAATAATCCCATGATTTCATCGTAAACCAATGTATTGCCGTAGCACCATGATTGTCAGAACCCCACTGATCATCGTCATCATCTATTTTCTGCTTTTGCCACCATGCCCAGTTACTAGCGTATCTCGTTTCAAAATTTCGTTGATCTGAGTTGGCCACAAGAACATGATCATTATAAGGCCAGCCACGCGACTTAGTATCAATAGTCTGGGTTCCATGATACCAGATAGAAGCAGGGCCGTCATAATGCCGTAAATCTGATTCTCTAAAAACTTCACCATTAACAGCGTTTACATAAAAGGCTTTGTGATATGAAGGGGATAAAGACAGAACATCAAATTTGTAAGCAACGGTAAATTTTTCCTTCGAAATAACAGCTCCCAAATCCCTAGCGTCATTTATTGCCATGACTATTTCAGCATTTGCAGGTGGGTAAAAGGTAGCGCTAGGATCATCCGCATCAAGTCTAGCCTGCTCTTCCCAATCTTCATTTTCATAAGCCAACTCATGACCTTCAAGACCTTTTGCGGCTACAAGGGCATTCCAACATTCCAAATCACTCATAATAGTGGTTGGAGCCTGATATTTTTGGAGGTCTCCAACTTTGCCATTAACATAAAGAACGAAACCGTCTTTACTATGTTCTATCAATTGGCCACCCTCAACTGCGGCTGGACCAAAATATTGTTGGTACTTGATATGAGTGTATCCAAGCTTCTTATCAACCCATTCAGCCATCTTTACTGCATAACTATAATCGTTTGGGTAGAAGACTTCTGGATACTTACTCATCACTTCTCCCGTCCTCATAACATTGGACTTAAAATGATAAATACCTGTTTCATCTACACGGTCAATTAAGACCGCTCTGAGTGAATCAATTGTTTTCAAGGTATCAATTTGCGCATTCAATTGGCAAGTGAATGAAATTGATAAAGCAAATAGCAATGTAATCTTTCGCATAGGAATAAGAAATTAAAATTATTATAACAATATTACCTAACGTTTTTTGTTTTACGCGTCATAATGTGTCCAAATTATGTCAATATTTGACCAAAACTCAAAAATGAAAATTGGTCTTAAGTTAAAGCGCATCAGAGAAAAGAATAATTATAAAAGAGAATATGTTGCTGAACTGCTCGGGGTTTCAGCAAAGACATATAGCCGGCTAGAAACAGATGAAGTTAGCCCTACACTTGAACGGCTATCTGAAATAGCGCATTGTTTAAATGTTACGGTATCAGAAATTCTTGAACTTGACACTAGCAATGTGTTCAACAATGTAACTCATCACCAACAAGGTGAATACAACGCTTATAATAATACAGAAGTCAAACAACTTCAAATTCTTTATGAAAGGCTTTTAGCAGAAAAAGATGAAGTAATTAGAGCACTTAAGCACCCTAAATGACACTTCGCACGCGCATCACCATAGCCATGACATCCATCGTATTGCTTTCACTTCTTGTGATTGGTGCCGTTACTATTTGGTTTTTTAGTGCACAAAACGAGAAATATCATGAAGAGCGTTTGCAACGAAAAGAGCGCGCTATAAAAACAGAGATGGGTTATTTCTCACGCGAAGTCGAGATCCAGGGTAGTGCTGACATTGTGATGAAAGAATTTGAGGAAGAAGTACTGCGCTTGGCAACCATTCACAATCTTGAAATCAATGTGTTTAACAACGATGGAGAAATGCTTGTTTCGGCCAGACCAGATTCTATACACTCAGAATATGTACACAAAAAAGTGCCGTATTCTGCATACGAAGAACTCGATCATATCAATCGAGTAGTGATTCCAGAAACGGAAGGCACACACAATTATCTCAGCGATTATACCAATCTGAAAAACGCCAAAGGCGAACGCATCGGCATTTTAAACATTCCATATGCGCAAGATGAAGAACGCAATGAAAAAGACGTTCAAGAGTTTTTGAGTTCAATAGGCATTGTCTACATTTTCCTGTTTATCGGTGCCATGATCATTACCATTTTGCTTTCAAACTCCATCACCCGAAACTTAGCTTGGTTGTCACAACGCATCCAAAATGTAGATCTCAATAAGAAAAACGAAAGCATAGAATGGCGTGGTGATGATGAACTTGGAAGCCTTGTTGACGCCTACAACGAAATGCTTCAAAAACTTGAAGAGAGTAGGGCGCTTCTTGCAAAAACAGAAAGAGAATCTGCTTGGCGCGAAATGGCCAAACAAGTGGCACACGAAATCAAGAATCCGTTAACGCCAATAAACCTCAGCATTCAGCATTTACAAGCAACAGCCAACTTTGAAGATGACGCTTGGCGCGAAAAATTCAAGAAAACCATGAGCATGATCATCGAGCAAATCGAATCGCTTAATAAAATCGCCACAGAGTTCTCTGATTTCGCTAAAATGCCTAAAGCCAACCCTGAACTCACCAACTTGTCAAAAGCCGTAGAATCAGCTTATATTCTCTTCACAGAGCAAAGATTCAACCTTGAGTGCAATATCGAACAAGAAAACATTGAATGCTTTATAGATAGTGAGCGTTTTGGTCGAGTATTGAACAACTTGATCAAAAACGCCAAACAAGCGGTTCAAGATTCAGAAAATCCAACCGTAAGTATTGGCCTGACGACAAAAAATGACGTTGCCATTCTCACCGTAACAGACAACGGAAAAGGTATTACCGAAGAAATCAAACCCAAAATTTTTCAGCCAAACTTCACTACCAAAAGCAGTGGAACCGGCCTTGGTTTAGCCATCTCTCAGCAAATCATTGAGCAAGCCGGAGGTTCAATCTCGTTCATAAGCACACCAAATATTAGAACAACTTTTCGTGTTGAACTACCAATCCGAACAGAATCATAACTTAAAGGAGTAATGATTTAGCATTTCATCTGCTACATTCGCACATCGCAAATTTCAAAGCCATGAACTACTCTCACTTACTCGTTGAAAAAGCCAATCTAGTTGCAACTGTTACGATCAACAGACCAGACAAACTAAACGCGCTAAACAAAGAAGTAATCAATCAATTAAGCAAATGCTTGAGTGCATTAGAAAGTGATGAAGAAGTAAGATGCATCATCTTAACTGGCTCTGGCGAAAAGGCTTTTGTTGCCGGTGCAGATATCAGCGAATTCGCATATTTCTCAGTAGAGCAAGGTTCTCATCTTGCTGCTGATGGACAAACCAAATTGTTTGATTTGATAGAGCAGCTTAATACTCCAGTTATTGCAGCAATCAATGGCTTTGCTTTAGGTGGTGGATTAGAACTAGCCATGAGCTGCCACATTCGCATAGCATCTACTAATGCCAAAATGGGATTACCAGAAGTTTCTTTAGGCGTAATTCCTGGTTATGGTGGAACTCAACGATTGCCTCAATTGGTAGGTAAGGGCAGAGCATTGGAAATGATTACCACCGCACAAATGGTAACCGCAGCTGACGCAAACGCTTGGGGTTTGGTAAACCATGTGGTAGAGCAATCTGAATTGTTAGCTAAAGCAAATGAGCTTGCTGCTAAAATGCTAAAGAATTCGCCAAAGGCAATCAGCTTCGCAATTAAGGCTGTAAACGCTGGCTACGAAAAAGGAGTGAACGGCTTTCAACAAGAAATTGATCTGTTTGGAGAAGCTTTCGGCACAGAAGATTTTACAGAAGGCACAACCGCTTTTCTTGAAAAACGCAAAGCGAACTTTAGCGGAAAGTAATATCAACTTTAAGAAACCATTTTACAGGATGAGTAGTTTCGAAAACATATTTTCTACTTTCACTACAACACCTCCTGCAAACCTTTTGTAATAGCATCAACCGTAACTAAAATTGATTTGATTTGAAGCAAACTTACAACCATGAAATCAGCAATCGCCTTTCTATTTTCGTTTCTATCAGCAGCAATTGTTGTTGCACAATGGAACCCCACGGCCAACTTAACCATCTTCTCTGATGATGGTTCTGCTTTTTATCTCATTTTGAATGGTGAAAAATACAACAACGAACCACTCACCAATATTAGAATAGAAGAACTACCTAACCCTTACTACAGCAGTAAAATCATTTTCGAAGACAAGACAAAACCCACTATTTCAAAAAACATACAGCTTACAGATGCTGATGGCGTGCCGCAAGACGTAACCTACATTATCAAACCACAAACGCCAACCAAATATGTTTTGCGTTATTACTCAATGATACCAGCAGAACAAAACATGATGCGCCCATCAAGCGCCTCAGTATATAGGTTTGGCAATCCAAATATTGTAGTAGCAGGTCCAGGTTTTAACCAACAATCTACTGTAATTCAAACACAAACCATGACTCCGCCACCTCAAACTACTCATCAGGTTACAACTACCACTACTACTCAAACAGTTCCTCAGCAAAATGGTGTTAATGTAAATGTGGGTGGTCTTGGAATAAACATGAATGTAAACCTGCCTGTAGATATGGCTGGCTCGAGCACAACAACCTCTACCACAACAACACAAACAGGTAGCTATCATCAAAACCACAACAACAACATACATTATGATGACAACCGTTGTGTTTATGCTATGAGCTCAGGTGATTATTCTACTGCAAAAGCCACCATAGAAGACATTAGCTTTTCTGATACCCAGCTTGCTACGGCAAAAAACATAGCCAAGAGCAATTGCTTAACTACCGATCAAATTGCTGGTATTATGAGCATTTTCAGCTTCGAAGACCCTAAGATTGATTTTGCTAAATATGCATACGATTACTGTGTAGATCAAAACAACTACTATAAGCTTTCAAGCCAATTTTCATTTGATGCTTCAAAAGAAGAGTTGAATAACTACCTGCAAGGGAGATAGTTAGGTATAACTTCATTATTATAACAGCGCTGTAGGTGGTAACATGTCCTACAGCGCTTTTTTTATTTTACGAACGATTGTTCACCGCAACAATCTTTCAATAATTATATTTTTGGTCGTAACAGCATTTGCAATTGAATATGAGTAAAATCTCCCTCGCCATTTTAGTAATTTGCACAACACTTAAAGTTTATGCATTCGATTTTAACAGCGTTCCAGTTCCCAAGTCTTTTCTTGACAACCCTTTTTTCGTTACCGAAATAATTGATGCGCGTACTTCAAGCGCTGTGGGCATTTGGCAAACAACAAAAGATGCTAGACCAATTAATGTAGAAATTGGTTCTACGAATACGCATTTTAAATCACTTTTCAATACCGGTTTAGACTCATCAAACAATAGTAAACAGCTTACTATAAGAATCAATTTCCTTTCCCTTGAAAACGATAACAGCGGTTCTCGCTCAAAAAATATAAGTGGAATCAATCTGAGTTTCCTTACTAAAGAAAAAGACCATTATGTAGAACTGTTTCAAGCAGCCGAACATATAAGATGGTGGGATGAGGATGACGATAAAATGTATGAAAATCTAAGCGCTCTTATCGGTAAATGCATCGACAGGTTTAATCAATATGCCAAAGAAAACCGACTACTAAGTAACGCCATAGCGTTTGAGAACATCAGAAAAGTCCAATATATTCAACCAAAAACAAGCACTCTTAAAAAAGGGCTCTATTTAGATTACTACAGTTTTAGGGATAACATGCCCGACACAAGCTATCATGCTAATTACGTAAGAAAATACGATGGCTTTGCAAAACACAATTACGCCAAACTAAACAACATTGAACCCACACCGAAAGATAATTTTTTTGGTTTTTACGATGATGATCTTGTCCATTTAAGGATAGATCAAGTCTACTTGCCAGTAAATTTTAAAGATGAAGCGTATCACCTAAGCTTTACTCAATTTAGTGAAGAAGAGCGGGCGCTAATTTTTGGAACGGGCAGCCTTTTTGGATTCTTGGGAAGTGCATTTGCCAAAACCTTTATTCTTAACGAAAAAGAAAACAAGAGCCAACCATACTTTGATGCGTTTGAATACATTTTAGACCCTCGAATTGGTGCCTTGGTTCCAGCACACAAAGCATTAGAAATGCGCTATTGCTCAGAACTAAACTTGAGCAAAACACCCACCAAGGCATTCATTTTTATTGTTGATGGATACTCAAAAAAATCAGATACCATTTCTGTAAAAGATAACCTCAAAAATTCGTTTAAACTAACCCGTAGTGAATATAAAGTTATGGTCCTTAATCAATCTATGAGCCCAGTAGAATTTGAGGCAATTAACACCTACCACCATAAGGTTCCCTTTCAACTAAAACGTGACAATCCTTCGCTTAAAATCATTCGACTTTATACTACCAAGGAGGGAGAGCTACTGATCATTGAACCTGAGTACAAGTTTTACGATGAAATATTATCTAAAATTGACTCGAATGAATATGAAGAAGCATTGAAATAAACAACGTTGAAATCTTTAACATTTGGCATCAAATGAATCGGGCAATGCACGTTTCTTTGCTCTAAATGGCATCACCACTTAAAAAGCTTCTTGGCCAAACCGCCATTTACGGTTTGAGCAGCATTATCGGGCGATTGCTCAACTATGCGCTCACGCCACTTTACACGAGCGCCAACGTTTTTTCTACCGATCAATTTGGAATCATCACAGAGATGTATGCGTATGTGGCATTCTTAGTAGTGCTGCTGATGTATGGCATGGAAACCGCTTTTTTTAGATACTATTCAGATCATAAAAACAAAGACGAAGTATTTAGCACAGCGCTTTGGTCGTTGTTGATCAGCACATTTAGTTTCATCACCATTGTCAGCATTTTTGCGCAACCCATTGCCATTGCCTTGGGTTATCCCGAAAACACAGAATACGTTTCTTGGTTTGCCATCATTGTTGGTCTCGATGCACTTATTGCTATACCATTAGCCAAACTGCGAGCAGAAAATAAAGCCATCAAATTTGCGTCCATCAACTTTGCATTTATTGGGGTAAACATTGGGTTGAACTTGTTTTTCTTAGCCTATTGTTTGCCAAACTATCAGGCCGGAAACACCAATTGGCTGATCGATTTGGTGTACAATCCAGAAATTGGCGTTGGCTACGTATTCATTGCAAATCTGATTTCGAGCGTGCTTCGTTTTGCATTGATGCTTCCAGAAATTATTCGCATTAAGCTAAAGTTTGACGTAGCAATTTGGAAACAAATGATGCGTTATGGCGCGCCTTTGCTCATCGTTGGCTTAGCAGGAATTGTGAACGAAACACTTGACAAACCACTTTTGAAATGGATTTTGATTCCAACGCTTGGCGAAGTAGAAGCCATGACCCAAGTTGGAATATATGGAGGCGTTTACAAGCTCTCTATTGCGATATCTCTTTTTGTGCAGGCTTATCGCTATGCAGCCGAACCTTTCTTCTTTGATCAAAAGAAATTGGATGGCTCACGTGAAACATATGCACAAATGCTTCACTGGTTCACCGCATTTGTGCTGTTTGCCTTTCTGATCATCACCTTGTTCATCGATATTTTCAAACACTTTTTACAAAGCACAGATTATTGGGTTGCGCTCGATATTGTTCCCATTCTGCTTCTCGCGAATATCTTTTTGGGCATTTATTACAACTTAAGCGTGTGGTACAAACTCACTGATAAAACCATTTATGGTTCATACTTGGCTTTATTCGGTGCCGCAATTACCATCAGCATCAATCTTTGGTTGATTCCTATTCTTGGTTTTAGAGGTTCGGCCATCGCCACTTTTGTATGCTATTTCAGCATGGCAACACTTTCTTACATCATTGGTCAAAAGCATTTTCACGTACCCTATTCATTAAAAAAACTAGCGGTCTATTTCGGACTAGCGATCGGTTTTTATTTTCTTAATCTTCAACTCGATTTTAGCAATATCATCGCGCTTTACACCATGCGCGTGTTGATGATCGCCATATATTTAAGCGTTGTGGCTTATATCGAAATCATTAATCCAAAAAGACATGTCATTAAAAATTGAAATCATAAACAATAGTCATCATCCACTACCAAGCTACGCAACAGCACTAAGCGCAGGAATGGATTTACGTGCTTTTTTACCAAATGGTAGCATCACGCTTCAACCAAAAGAACGCGCTTTGATTCCGACCGGACTTTCAATGGCCTTACCAACCGGATACGAAGCACAAGTGCGACCTAGATCTGGCCTAGCATTCAAAAAAGGAATCACGGTGCTTAATTCTCCTGGAACTATTGACGCGGATTATCGCGGAGACATTGGCGTGCTTCTGATTAACCATGGCCAAGAACCTTTTGAAATAACCGATGGCGAGCGCATTGCACAAATGGTAGTGGCAAAACACGAAACCATTGTTTGGTCATCTTCAAAGTTTTTAACTAATACCAAAAGGGGCGAAGGCGGCTTTGGCCATACTGGCGAAAAGTAAGAATCTCAACCATTTAGTAAATGTGAGTCAAGCCTCTTTCAGCCCTTCTCTAAACACATTTATATTTTTCTCTAAAATAGCCTTCTGTGTACTCATTAAATACCGAAACATTTATAGCTAGTTTAATTGACTTCTGATTCTTTACAAATTGCAGTTTTGCTAACTTTTGATTTGGATTAGTCCAAATATGAAGAGATATAAGGCCAACCATTAAGTTTTCAAATACCACTAAATATAATTGTGCGGCAAGACTTTTATTTTGACTAATGGATTCTTGGTAACGTGTTACCCATCGATTATCAATAATCTTCCTTACATTTTCTGTCAATTCATCAATAGAATTCATCTGTTTCTCCTTAATAATAGGTGAATGAGCATAATGGTTACGAATTCTCCTCAAAGAATTGATTAAATCGAAAATCTCTTTAGAAAGGTAGTCCTGAGAAAACAACATATTCGAAGTCAAGCTAAAAGTTAATTCTCTGCTGTGATCATCAATAAATTTTATTCGCCCTAGTTCAGTCATCGTAGATAAAAAACAGGACTTGCATAACTCTTCTAAAAATGCTGAGCCAACAATAACTATCGTTCTAGGGTCTTTATCAAATAAGCCATTCAACACAGTATCAAAATCATTCTCGAAAGACTGTGCACGCTGTGACACATATTTATCTAAAATGTTACGATATAAAATGTCTTTTTCTTCTTTGTTCATCAAATTTTGATTCTAAGGCTCTACTATCTAATATCCCCTTCACAAACTTAGCTTTTAGTCAACAAGGATTTTAAAAATTCCAGTTGATCTGTCAAATCCTTAATACGAGCCTCATATAAATCTTTTTCACATTGACTAACCACATTCACGGTGTTATAATAACCAAAACCATGATTTTGACAATAGTTAAACACAATATTTTCATCAAAAGCATAAATTTCTTCGGGTTTCATCTTGAAAAGTTCTGCAACCTTCTCTATTCTTGATGCATTTATTTCAACTTCACCAGACTCTAGTTTGCTATATGATGCCTGAGATATACCTAACTGCTCAGCAACGTGCTCTTGTGTTAGGTTTTTTAACTCGCGTATCTTTCTAATTTTATAGCCTACTGATATTGGCTTCATGTCTGTCTATTTAAATTATTCGTCTAGCGAATATATTATTACTAATGCTTTAAAAAACGTAAAGAATTTTTATATCTCTTTGAGGAAACCAAAAAACAACCCTTTAGCTATGCGACATTTTTTTCAGTTTTTCATCATTCTAGTATTAGTATCCATTTACTCTAATCTGCAAAGTCAAATTCTAGAAACTCCTTTAGAAAGAGCAAATCGAATTTTAATTTCAACACCTATAATATTTGAAGGTACGGTCACCAAACAGTTCTATTATGAATCAACTCCCAGAAATTGCTGGACTGCTACAGTTGTTGATGTGACTAGAATCTTTAAAGGGTCTAACAGTATTAAATGCGGGAGCGCAGTAATACTATCCAGTGGTTGCAAAGAATTTGTTGACTTTGGCAATGGCCCATATTGGTCCCCACCCGGCTTTCATACAGGTTCGTATTCATCAAATTCCAAGGGGATTTTCTTTGTTGATGTTAATACTGAAAATGATGAGCCAACACAAAATCCGACTAACAATCCATTCTGTATGGCTGTTTTCAACAACCCTGCAAATCATTTGGAATATAACTACGATCCTCGAATCATAGACTCCATTTCGCTAAACACCATTAATTTTTACGCATCAAAATTCGCGGAAACAACATTTGAATCATTCGAAGAAATAGGTGCATTCTTGAAATCAACTATAACATTGATACCAACGATTTTGTGAAATGCCGAAGAGCAAGCTTATCAGAAAGAGATACCTTTCAAAAAAGTCCCGTATTAATGAACCCAAGGAATAATATTGCGCCTCTCATCAAGCCTGATATTTGTGGAGGTGGTTTAGAAGAACATGGTCGTCATATTCAAGAAAAACCCGACTCTTCATCTACATTGATCACGCCCAAAGATGGCGAGACGGTTAAAAAAAAAGCCCAAGAAACTGAAGCTATATTAAATTATAGATTAGAACATTTTCATGCTCAAAACACTTCTAGAGCAAATGAAGAGCTTACTTTTACCTTAGAAAACGAAACGTTTACAGGCACATCTCCCCGCTATTTTGAGTTCGATGTGATGGTTGCTTCTAACCAGCTAGGTACGTATTTAGACAACGCGCCCATTCATCTCAGCTATAATGCAAATGCCTTTGGGTCTAACATATCTGCCAACAACAAGATTTCTGTTACAAAAGGAGCTTCATTTAACAATCCCACTTATGACGACCCAAATTCACTTACCATTGATTGGTCAAGCGATACTGTAGTCGTTTTGTTAGGGTTAGATTATTCTGCTACTTCTCACAATCGAACAGAAGTTCCGCTCACTCCCACGCAAATGCTTCACGTAAAAGTCGAAATTGCAAGTTGTTATGAAAACACTGAAATGTATTTTGTAAACCAACAAACTTCAGGTAATGTTACCTTTTTCACTACTAGCGCAACAGCTTCTTGGACCGATCCGTTCTTTTCATACGATGCGGTCAACTACAATGGAAATTTAAACCTTGTTCTGTGTAAGCCTATAATAACAAGCTTCAATAGTCCACTTAGAGCCGGTATTGGTGACGTACTCGTAATTCAAGGCAAACATTTTGGAAACATAAGAGGCGCGGGTGAAGTGTGGCTTACTGATGGAAAAAGAGGGGGTCAATACTTCTATAAGAAACAAGACCCTGTTGACTATATTTCATGGAGCGATACAGAAATTCGTTTAAGAATTCCATCTAACGTGGATGCAACAACTGTAGCGGGCAACGATGTTTATGCAGGGAGCGGCCCAATAGGTATAAAAACTAACCTCGGAGATAGTGTCATTTCTGTTCAAAATTTAGAACTCAATTATGCTATCACAAATACAAGTTTCTTTTCTACAGCAAACGATAAACTAAGGTTAAACCTTACGAATAATAATGATTCTGGTAGTTATACCTTTCATTGTGACACAAGTATATCAAACCATCCGATAAGAAAAGCAATTGTTGCGCGTGCAATACACGATTGGAACTGCAGAACAGAAGTAAACTGGATACTTGGGAGTGACACCACACTTCAGCATTGGGGTGCTGATGATGTAAACCTAATATTTTTCACAAATTCTTTGAATGGGGAGATAATCGCAGAAACCCGAATATCAGGGGCTAATACTTGTTCAACAGTTCCAAATGGCACTTACGCGGCATTTCCCACTGAAATCGACATTAGATTTAGCAGTCAACTTTTGAATACAAATTTCACTGGTGGTTGGTTTTATGATACCACAGGACTTGATGTTCCGCTATATATGGTTGATTTTTATGGAATTATATTACACGAACTTGGTCATGCCCACATGATAAGACATGTAAATGATCAAAACGACCCAATGTTCTGGTCACCTGGAAACGGTACATCAATCATTCCAGCCTCTAATCGCAGTTACAACGCCTCTAAATGGTATAACTTGATTGATGGTGGGATTGATGTTGTAACAACGAGCGAGGCCACACAATACAACTGTTCATCAGCCCAACATTTAATTTCGGCAATAGAAACCGACTGCTCTATTATTGACTATGTTTCTGAGTTGTTTAGTTCTACTGAGATTGCCCTTTACCCGAATCCAACACTAAACGAACTTTTTATTAAAATTAATGACGCAACATATAAATCTATAAATGTCTATTCCATAAATGGGGCGCTTATAAATAATATCGAAATAGAAAGAGTTAATCAACTCAATTCATCAAGCATTGTTTCAATGAATACTTCAAGCCTTGTCTCAGGTATCTACTTACTTGAGATTTTAACCGGTAACGGGAAAGAAGCTCTTAGGTTTATTAAACAATAATCTCCTCGAAGGAGTATTAGTCACAAGTAGCGGGCATCTACTAGACTAATACTTCTTTCTTTCCTCTTGTTTTCCCTATTTGAAACAACGAATTAGTTCTTTACAATTTCTAAACAAATTCATCCAAAGGATATTTACAACCTTTGCGCACCTTTCAACGTTGATCTATGAATTTGATTATTCCAATGGCGGGCATGGGAAAACGCATGCGCCCACACACTCTTTTAACTCCAAAACCTTTAATTCCTGTAGGAGGAAAACCAATTGTACAGCGCTTGGTAGAAGACATTGCCGCACTTTGTGACGAGCCAATCAACGAAATTGGTTTCATCATTGGCGACTTTGGAAAGGAAGTAGAACAACAACTTATCGTCATTGCAGAAAAGCTAGGCGCAATTGGCAAAATCTATTATCAGCACGAAGCTTTAGGAACTGGCCACGCTATTTATTGCGCTGAACCTTCACTAAACGGACCTGTGATTGTTGCTTTTGCCGACACGCTTTTTAAGGCAGATTTCAAAATTGACAGCAAAAACGATGGTGTAATTTGGGTAAACCAAATTGATGATCCAAGCCAATTTGGTGTGGTGAAATTAGACGCCAATGGATTTATTACTGATTTCGTAGAAAAACCAAAAGAGTTTGTTTCTGACTTAGCTATGATCGGGATTTACTTTTTCAAGGATGGCGAATTTTTGAAGCGTGAGTTGAAAAACTTGATGGACAATAACATCATGAAAAGTGGCGAATATCAACTGCCTGATGCTATGTTAAGCATGAAAAACAAGGGCGTTAATTTCCTTCCAGGAAAAGTGGATCATTGGATGGATTGCGGCAATAAAAACGCAACGGTAGACACCAATAGAATGGTACTTGAATTTGAAAAAGATAAAAATCAAGTTTCTGCGGAAGCAACATTGATCAACTCCACGTTGATACAACCCGTGTTTGTAGCTGCTGGTGTGGTAATTGAAAACTCAGTAGTTGGTCCACACGTAAGCATTAGCGAAAACGCAAGCATTAAAAATGCGCGTGTTAGCAACAGCATTATTCGCGAAAGCGCAAGCATAGAAAATGCAGTTATTGAAAACTCAATGGTTGGCATGCACGCTTCTTACAAACTCAAAGCACAAGATTTAAGCTTTGGAGATTATTCAACCAACGCATAATAAAGCTTACATGATAAAGCAAATCACACTTCTTGGTCTTTTGTCGTTGAGCTTAAGTACAAATGCTTTGGCTCAAAAAGACAGCCTTAGCAATAGGGAAGAGGTGAAGTTTGCAACCATTTATCTAGAAGCAAACCGCGAACGCATTTTAGGCAATCTGCAAAAAGCCGCTGAACTTTATTACAGCGCACTGCAAATTGATCCAAACAGCGCGCCTGCTTATTATGATTTGAGTAAGATTTTCATCGAGAATAAAGATGTGGCTAGCGCTGAAGGTGTGCTAGAAAAATCAGTTGAACTTGACGAAACCAATCATTGGTACAAAGAGTCGCTGGTACAAGTATATAGCAACCGCGAAAAACACAAAGAAGCCGCTAAACTCTATCAAAGTTTAAGCGAGCAATTTCCAGAGAACAGTGATTTTGCAATCAACTACGCTAGCGAATGCGTGCTGATGGGCAAGCATAAAAAAGCAGTAAAAGCTTTTGAAGAAATTGAGGAAAAGTTTGGTGTAATCCCAGAATTGGCGTTGAGCAAATACCAGTTTTTCATTGCGAAAAACCAGCTAGATGCTGCTGCTGCAGAACTCAATAAAATGATTGACTTGTTTCCTGAAGAGCCGCGCTATTATGGAAACCTAGCCGATTTATACAAAGCTCAAGGCAAGACTGATGATGCTATAAAAGTGTACGAACGCGCTAACGAAGCCATTCCAAACAATCCTTACATACAGCTCAGCTTGTATGAATTTTATGAAAACAAAGGTGAAAAAACGCGTGCATTCGATTACATGCAACAAGCCTTTAGCAATGCTGGTCTTGACATTGACACCAAAGTGAGCGTATTGCTCAAGATGTTTGCTCGTGCAGAAAAAGACGAAGCGTTTAGAAAGCAAACCGTTGACTTGTGCCAACGTGTGGTAGAAACGCATCCTAAAGAAGCAAAAGCATTTGCGGTAAATGGAGATTTCCTCATACTTGATGGTCAGAATAAAAAAGCGCTTGCCAGCTATTTAGAAGCCGTAAAATTAGACCCATCGAAATACGCAGTTTGGAGTCAAATCTTGTTCATAGAATCAGACTTAAACCAATTTGATAGTTTGGTAAAACACAGTGCTCAAGCCATAGAATATTTCCCAACTCAACCTGCATCATACTTGTTTAATGGCTTGGCTCACAACCAACTTAAACAACATGGTGAAGCTGCAAAAAGCCTGAATCTTGGTGCAATGCTTACGGTTGGCAATCGGTTTTTGTCATCGCAAATGCTTGCCAGCTTAGGCGATGCATACCACGAACTAGGAAAATTTAATAGCTCAGATAGCGCTTACGAAGCCGCTTTGAGTTTTAATGACGAAAATTTATACGTACTCAATAATTACGCTTATTATCTCTCGCTCAGGGGCGAAAAGCTAGAAGAAGCAAAAGAAATGTCGAAAAAAACGGTAGACGCTGAACCAAACAGCGCATCGTATTTAGACACTTATGGTTGGATTTTGTACCAACTAGGCGACTACCAAGGCGCTGAAGAATACTTGAAAAAATCATTGTCCCATGGTGGTGATCAAAGCGGTGAAGTGCTTGAACATTATGGTGATTCATTGTTTAAACTAAACATGCTTGCCGAAGCCAGTTTGTATTACAAAAAGGCCAAAGAAACAGGAGATGCAAGCGAAGATATTGATGAAAAAATTGCACGTACCCAAGCTTCTAAATAATCTTCTTTTTCTGGCGCCTTTTCTTGCCTTGCTTTCGTTAAGCTCGTGCAAAAGTTCGCGCCAAGCTAAGGCAGATAATGTTCGTATACCCAACATCAAAACCGAAGAGCTGCTAGACTCTATGGCCGCCCATGAGTTGCAATGCGATTGGCTTAGCATCAAATATGACGTTGAAATAAAAACGCCAAAAATTGATGATAGTTTTAAAGCTTATGTGCGCTTAAAACGAGACAGTGCCATCTGGATTTCTGCAACCTATTATGCCGTTGAAATTGCTCGGTTTTTAATCACTCCAGATACCGTAAAATACATGGATCGCAGAAACAACAAATACTACGTTGGCGATTACAGCTACTTAAGTAACTTATTCTTGTTCGAAGCCAACTACGATTTGGTTCAAAACATCATTTTAGGCAACAGCAATGCATTGGTTGAGCTGGATGAAAAAACTAAATCATCAAAAGATAAAGGCGAATACTTTATCAGTTTTTTGAGAAAAGGACAATTGCGCAGAGCAAACCGCAAAGAAGATAAAGATGACGATTTCAAGAAAGACCTTGAACTAGTGGTAAGTCTTTGGGTTGATCCTCAAACATTTAGAGTAAATAAAACATCGATAAGAGATTTTGAAGAAGATCGAGGAATTGATGTTTGGTACAAAAACCCAGAAGCAGCTTGCAATTCTTTCTATGCCAAAAACATGGAAATAACCGCACAATCAGAGAATGAACAAGCCGAAGTGAAAACATCCGTTATTAAGCTCACATCGGGTAAGGAAGTTAGTCTTTCCTTTACCATTCCTGAAAAATATGAACCACTGGTGCCTTAGTATACTGCTTTCTCTTGTTTTTGCCTTTGGCGCTATGGCCCAAGGTACGGAGTCGAGCTCTGATTTAAAAAAGCGTCAAGCCAAGCTGCGCGAAGAGATTGAGTACAAAAACAAGCTTCTTGGTCAAATAGAAGAAGACAGAAAAAACTCTTCTACTCGCGTAAAAATCATCAGTGATAAAATCAATCAACGTGAGCAATTAATCCTTTCTATCAGAGAAGAAATTGATTTGATTGATCGAGAAATTGCAGACAACGAAGATTTAATCAATGCATTAGAAGCAGATATTGTTCAGCTCAAAGCTGAATATGCTAAAATGGTGCAGCAAGCTTATAAAACCCGCAATGCAAGCAACACGGTGATGTACATTTTTGCGAGTGAAGATTTTACACAAGCCTATCGCAGAATGAAATACCTGCAACAGCTAAATGAATACAGAAAAGAACAAGCGCAAGCCATTGTTTATACTCAGAAAAGTTTAGAAAAAAAGCGGGAAGAATTAGAGCGGCAACGACAAGAAAAAAACGCTGTTCTCAATGATCAAAATCAAGAGAAATTAACGCTTAATCGCGAAAAGCAAGAAAAAGAAAAGAAGCTCGAAAAACTTGGTTCGCAAGAAGATGTTTATCGCAAAGAACTGAAAGAAGCTACGCGCAAAGACGAAGAATTGAAGCAGGCAATTAGTCGCGCAATTAAGCGTGAAATTGAATTGCTAGCCGAGAAAAACAAGAGCAAAACACCAAATGCAACTGTCTTTAAAAAATCGCCCGAAGATCTTCAGCTAGAAGAAAATTTTGTGGCCAACAAAGGCAAACTACCTTGGCCTGTAGATCAAGGCGAAATTGTTACCCGATTTGGTCAACAAGCGCATCCATTCCTGAAAGGTGTTCAAATCAATAAAAACGGAATCACTTTTAGCACCACTCAAAACAATAAAGTGCGTGCTGTTTTTGATGGAGTAGTTTCTAAAATCATCATTATCCCCGGCCAAGGTAAGTTGGTAATGGTGCGTCATGGCGATTACATCACGGTGTATACCAACCTTCGCGAGACTTTTGTGCGCGATGGCGATGTAGTAAAAACCAAGGAAGAAATCGGCATCATTATCACTGATAAAGGAAAAACAGAAACAGAAATTCAGCTTTGGAAAGGCACAGAAATTATCGATCCTTCGCTATGGTTGTATAAGGCTAAATAAGCGCTGCAAATTCCTTATTCCACTTAACATTTAGCGGAAGTCTCTCCCATTCAAATTATCTACCTTCGCCCTCTAAAATCAGAAGTAATGAACCTTTTATTCATTCAAAACATAGGTATTGGTGGCACAGTGCTCATCATTCTAGCTCTTATCCTTCTTTTTGGAGGTAAAAAAATTCCAGAATTAATGCGCGGTTTAGGCCAAGGAATGAAGGAATTTAAAGACGCAACGAAAGAAGACACAACCGACAAAGACAAGTTGAAAGACTAACCTTTTACTACACTTTATTTTATTTTGGAGCATTACACTTTTCACAGCTTTGCACACACCCGAAGTGCACTTTTAGCGAACGAATTTTCAGCAACAGAACTTACAGAGTTCTATTTAAGAAAAGCAGAAACAGAAGATAAATACAACGCTTTTCGCGGAGTTTTTAGAGATTCTGCGCTTGCTCTTGCTAAAAAAGTAGATGAAAAAGTAAAAGCTGGAACAGCAGGTAAACTAGCTGGTGCAATCATTGGCATTAAAGACAATATCTGCTACGAAGGCCACAAAGTAGGTGCTGCGTCAAAAATTCTTGAAGGCTTCGAATCTTTGTTTTCGGCTACTGCCGTAGAGCGATTATTGGCAGAAGATGCCATCATTATTGGTCGCCTCAATTGCGATGAATTTGCGATGGGAAGCTCAAACGAAAATTCAGCATTTGGTGGTGTAAAAAATCCAATTGATTTAGACCGCGTTCCTGGTGGTTCGTCTGGTGGATCAGCCGCTGCAATGGGCGCAGGTTTATGGATGGCTACTTTGGGTAGCGACACTGGTGGAAGTATTCGCCAACCTGCAGCATTCTGCAACGTTGTTGGTTTAAAACCTACTTATGGCCGCATTTCTCGCTATGGCTTAATTGCTTTTGCTTCAAGTTTTGATCAAATTGGTCCATTTACAAAAACTGTTGAAGACAGTGAAATGCTTTTCAATATTATGGCTGGCCGAGACGAAATGGATTCTACTTCTTCTGTAAAACCATTGGAAACTGTTGCCAAAACAAAAGACAAATACCATTTTGTTTATTACAACGAAGTGCTTGAAAGCTCAGGAATGCATCCAGAAATCAAGCAATTGTTCGTTGATAAAATAGCTGCACTAAAAGCGGCAGGACATGAAGTTACTGGTGTTTCATTTCCTTATTTAGATCACATGGTGCCTTGCTATTATGTGCTTACCACTGCCGAAGCAAGTTCTAATCTTGCCCGTTTTGATGGCGTGCATTATGGCAACCGCAGCAGCGATTCAAAAGATATTCCAAGCACTTATTTTAACTCTCGCACCGAAGGTTTTGGACCAGAAGTGCAACGCAGAATAATGCTTGGAACCTTTGTTTTGAGCACTGGTTATTACGATGCTTATTATGCTAAAGCACAACGCGTTCGCAGATTAATCAAGCAAGCAACAGACGATATGTTAAGTTCTGCTGATTTTATCATTTCGCCTACCACACCACATCCTGCTTTCAAAACAGGTGAAAAAGCAAATGATCCAATCGCTTTATACCTTGAAGATATCTTCACCGTGCAAGCAAACTTAGCAGGTAATCCAGCTATTTCTATCCCGTTGGGCAACACATCAGAAGGTTTGTCTTCAGGTTTACAAATCACAGCTAAATCATTTGCCGAAGCCGATCTTTTCGCTATTGCCTCAAAATTGACTTAAACGTGAAACATTGGATTCATAAACTACTTGAGCCAAAAACGGTACTCTTAGTTTATAGTCTTGTTATTGTTGTTTCATCCATTTTAGATTGGTCACAACCTGGCGAAATGAAAGGTGAGTTTTACAACACTCACTACAACAACTACGTCATTTTCAAGCAGTCGTTCCAACACTTCTTTTCTGAAAAAGACCTTTATATCGCGCATCCCACAGAACATTGGGATCTTTATAAATACTCGCCTGCTTTTGCCATTTTCATGGGAATATTCTTTTTTTTACCCGATGTGGTTGGTTTAAGTTTATGGAATCTGCTGAACGGATTATTACTGATTTATGGCATTTTCAAACTGCCCATTTTCGATACAAAAACGAAAAGCATTATCTGCTATCTGATCTTTTTTGACTTGGTTACAGCCAATCAAAATTCACAATCAAACGCACTTGTTGCAGCTTTAGCAATTTGGCTATTCAATGCTATGTTTCACGAGAAATCTATAACATCAGCTTACTCTGTTGCGGCTAATTTCTTAATTAAAGTATATGGACTTGCTTTTGGTTTTTTATTGCTTTTCTCTAAAAAACCTTTGCGACCGATCGTGTTTAGCGGCCTTGCAGTAATCATTGGTTTAGCGTTACCATTTGCTTTCAAATCTTCAGAATATGTGATTTCTGTTTATGATAGTTGGATCAACATGATGCTAAACGACCAAGATGAATCGGTAGGTAAATCCGTTGCAGGAATACTAGATTCATGGTTCGGTCTATCGATGAACAAGACCATAATGTTAGTTGGAAGCTTCTTAGTTTATCCTCTTTTACTTCTAAAACGCAGCTATTTTTTCGAACCAAAAAACCTTGCTTTACTATTAGCATCAATGCTAATTTGGATTGTAATTTTCAATCATAAAGCCGAATCAAACACTTATGTAATTGCGATGGTTGGCGTTAGTATTTGGTTCTTTTTACAAGAAAAATTGCACGCTTGGCAGTGGATTGTTTTAGGTTCTTGTTTGCTCTTAGTTTCGCTTTCACCAACCGACTTATTTCCAAGGTTTATCAATAAAAATTATGTTCAACCTTATTCATTAAAAGCATTGCCTTGCACAGTGGTTTGGTTAATAAGCCTTTACCAACTTTACAAAAACGCTTTCACTAGTCAACAACTAACTACTACTCGTTGATAATAGCTTGACTTTCGTCTAATCGGTCCTTCTAATCCGATGATATTTGAAGAAATTACGTTATCTCTGATATTTCCATATCAATTCAAACTCTGTATGAAACAAACCTTTCTGGTTTTCACCATATTTTTTGCAACACAATCGTTGTTTGCAACCATTCTTCCTGATAGCGCTCAAGGCAATACAAAAGATTCTACACAACTTGTTTTAGTAGACATACCTGCTGCTGCACAAATTGATAGCGCTATTATGTGTTACTATGAAGAATTAAGCGAAATAACGCACGATGTAACCAGCTTATCAGACTTAACCTTAGACGATTCTTTACCTGTTTTCAACAGTGAATATTACATCCAAAAACTTCAAGAATTAAATAAAACTACACCGTTCGATTTATCATACAACTCAACTATTGAAGCCTTTATTCATCTCTATGTTTCGAAAAGAAGAGAGTTGAGTTCAAGATGTCTTGGCCGTGCTGATCAGTACTTCCCAATGTTTGAAGAAACGCTGGATAAATACAACTTACCACTTGAATTAAAGTACTTAGCTGTAGTAGAATCTGCGCTTGACGCTAAAGCAAGAAGCCGAGCTGGAGCGGTTGGCTTATGGCAATTTATGTACGGAACGGGTAAAAACTTCGGATTAACTATCGACAGCTATGTAGATGAAAGAAATGATCCACGTGCATCTACCGAAGCCGCCTGTAAATACCTTTCTTACTTACACAAAATGTTTGGTGACTGGAATCTAGCACTAGCAGCTTATAACTGTGGCGAAGGCCGCGTGGCAAAAGCAATACGCAGAAGTGGTGGAAAGAAAAACTACTGGGAAATCTATCCTTATCTTCCACGTGAAACACGCGGGTATGTGCCTGCTTTTATCGCTGTCAATTACCTATTCGCTCATGCTAATGATCATAAAATAGTAGCTACGCCAAGTGCTTTTAAAGCGTATGAAATTGATAGCATTCACATCGAAAACAAATTGACATTTTCACAAATAGCAGAATTGTTAGATGTGCAAGAAAGCATCATCGAAGATTTAAATCCTATTTACAGGCTAAAAACCATACCGGCTTACAAGCATTTTAATGTGGTTTATCTACCAAAAGAAAAAGCAAATATTTGGATTGCCAATTTGGATACGATTACGGCCATCATTAGCCAAAAACCAGAAGTAATAACTGCTCCGGTTGAAGCTCCAAAAAACGAACTTTATTATACCGTTCGCTCAGGAGATTATTTAGGAAAAATTGCAGCGAGAAATGGCGTTTCGGTAAGACAAATACAACAATGGAATAACCTGAATGGAACCAATTTACGTGTTGGACAAAAACTGGTTCTATACAGTAATGGAAGTACACCAAAACCTTCTGTTACTGCCTCTACAACCGCTAAAAGCACTACAACAATCCCTTCAGGAACCAATCAATACTACACCATAAAATCAGGTGATACTCTTTGGGATATTGCAAAAGCAAGAGGTGTTTCTGTTGATGAGCTTAAAAAATGGAATAGCCACTTAAACTTCAACAACATGAAGCCTGGCGTGAAGATTGTAGTAGGAAAAGCATGACCATGACTCGACTTTTTATCCTCTTAAGTTTTATCATTTTTCTAAGTGCTTGTGAAGACAGCGCAAGCCGAAAAAGCATACTTCCTGGTTGTACAGGAAATCCGAACGAAATATTATTGGTTGCTCCAGATCAAGTTTGGAAAACAAGTGCAGGTGATGTTTTTAAAGGATTGATGAATAAAATTCAATTCGGTCTTCCACAAGACGAATTGATGTTTCAAAACATTGAAATAAAAGAATCAGGTTTTAATGATTTCTGGGTCACTCATCGCAACATTGTTCGCATAGAAATTGATAAAACCAAAGAAGAAGGTATCAGTGTTAAGCGCGAAGTTTATGCGCGTCAACAGCTTTATACCATCATTACCATCCATAATATGGATAATCTAAAGGCAGTGCTCGAACCAAGCATTAATCAGCTTTTAGATGTTTATTACAATGAAGAAATTACGCGTTTGATTGAGCGAAATAAATATTTCGGTTCTAAAGAATTGAATCAACAAGTAGCAGAAATTACAGATATCAATATTGTAACTCAAGACGAGTTTTTCATAGCTAAACAAGAAGATAATTTTTTGTGGTTGCGTTTAGAACGAGAAAAACCAATTGGTGGTTATCAACACCAAATTAGCCAAGGATTAATGGTGTATTGGAGACCTTACACCGATACCACAAACTTTAGTGATACAAGTCTACTTGCTTGGAAATCTGAAGTAAATAGAAAATACGTTGAAGGTCCAAAAAACAGTGTGATGACGATTAGTGATCGCATGATTTTACCTCAAACAAAGTACATCACTTTCAACGACCAAGCGGCTAAAGAAATTAGAGGTTTATTCAGAATGGAAGGCTTTATAATGGGTGGTCCATTTTACAGCTTAGCTTTCTTCAATCCTGAAAATGGTAGACAATACATGGTAGAAGGATTTGTATACGCACCACAATTTGATAAGCTTAAATTTCTAAGAGAAATAGAAGCTATGGTGCGCAGTGCAAAACCAATTACAACGAAGGAAGCGAAGTAAAATCCACATTTCCTCCCGTAATTATTATCCCCACTTTTTTTCCTTTTAGCAAATCTCTTTTTGAGTGAAAAGCAGCCATTGGCACCGCACAAGATGGTTCTATGATGTGCTTAGTTTGCTGCCAATATTCAAACATCGATTTTGCAATAAGATCTTCTGGAGCTAACCAAATATCAGAAACCAACTTTTTGATGTATTCAAAAGGAACCTCACCAACAGTGGTTCTTAATCCATCAGCAATGGTGTTAGGTTTGAAAACACTAACACGAATTCCTGTTTTAAATCCTTCAAAACCATCCGAAGCAGTTTCAGGTTCTGCACCAATTACTTTTGTGTTTGGTGAAAAATAATGAGCAGCAAGCGCAGTTCCGCTTAACAAACCACCACCACCAAGAGGTGCGATGATATAATCTAAATCTGGAACAACGGCTATTAATTCCATTGCTGCAGTTGCTTGTCCTTCAATTATCCATTCTTGATCAAATGGTGGAACAATGGTAGCTGATGTTTCACGTGCAATGCGATTAGAAACAGCTAAACGATCTTCAATAGTTGGTTCACACAACATAACCTCCGCTCCCCACTTTTTAGCGTTAGCAATCTTTACCTTATTGCTGTTTACAGGCATTACAACGCTGGCTTTAATACCTAATTTATAAGCCATATAAGCTACAGCCTGAGCATGGTTTCCAGAACTATGTGTTACCAAACCTTTTTTTAATTCTGCATCAGAAAGTCTCTGGGTAAAGTTTGCCGCACCTCTTATTTTAAAAGCTCCAATTGGTTGAAATTGCTCACTCTTTATAAAGAATTGCGCTTCGTATTGAGCATCTAAATAAGAACTTGAAACAACGGGAGTTTTAAACACAAAAGGCCTAACTCTTGAGTAGGCCTTTCTTAGATCATATTTTGATATAGTCATACTATTGACAAGCAATTTTATTTACTCTACGCTCGTGTCTGCCGCCTTCAAATTGTTCATTGATAAAGGTTTCTGCAATTTCAACACCCAAAGCTTCGCTAACAAAGCGAG
>Ga0100380_10000816_pt1 | contig 34509 bp, 28 predicted proteins | sample CryGeymeta201504_FD_80417 | JGI IMG/M metagenome (GOLD analysis project Ga0100380, IMG submission 80417) | Groundwater microbial communities from Crystal Geyser aquifers in Utah, USA - Crystal Geyser metaG 2015-04 | ecosystem: Environmental > Aquatic > Deep subsurface > Groundwater | place... | reverse complement strand
AGCCCGTGCCCGAGCCCACGCCGCGCTTCACTTTCGGAAGCGCAAAGGACATCGGCCTGGTCTACGCGGAGATGCAGGACGACCTCACGGTCGTCGACTCTGCCGGTGACGGCAGCAGCATCTTCACGTTCCTCGCCGACGGCTGCAGCAACCCCCCTGGCGGCGCTCGCGCCGCCCAGGTGGCCGTTCAGGCTGCCGTCGAAAAAATGGACAACCGTGGGGGGGATCGCGAGATCCCCAGGCACATGCCCGAGATCATTCTCGAGGAGGTCCACGGTGCGGTCAAGGCTGACCGCACCGCCGGCGCCACGACGTTCTTGTTGGGGCTCTTCTTGCCTCAGGGTGTTCTCCTCGGATCTTCCGGGGATTCCTTCATCTTTCACTTCCGTCCGTCGACTGGTAAGCTCTCAGTGTTGAACGCGATGCCCAACATCGTGTATAACCACTGGTACGGTGAACTGTCGGCAGATATGAGCGAGGAAGAGCGCCACAAGGATGTGGCGGAGAAGGCTTGGATAATGTTCTACAAGGCAAGGGTCGAGGGGCGTCAGCCCCAGGGGAAGATCGACGCCCTCGTTTGCGTCCCCGGGATGCGGTCGATGAACAGCAGCGACCGCGCGGTCACCTACCGCGCCGGTGACGTGTTCGTGTTCTGCAGCGACGGTCTCCCCGACATGCTCGGGGACGACTTCACTCCCATCTTCAACATCCTCAAGAGCGAGGCCGACCCGCAACGGGCGGCCGAGCTCCTCGTCGAACTCGCAAACGATCGGGGCGGCAGGGACAACATCAGTGTCATCGTGGTGCAATGCCACGCCGACGCCGATAAGTCCCACGCCACAGCCCCTCTCTTCGCCGAGCCCCGCCCGGCTCCCAACCCGTACTTCAGCCCCCAGGGGCAGAAGAAGGTGAAGGAGCTTGAGCAGCGGCTCAAGCGGGAGAAGCTTCGATTCGAGGCGGAAAAACGGGCCGACGAGATCGCCAGCCAGGGGGCAAACACCACCATCATGCCTGGCGACGACGGCCCCGTCGACTACCGTCGTGGCAAGGATTCCACTCAAGCCATCGACATCTCGGCGTTCCAGTCGGGAAGCGCGCCCACTACCTCGCCTCCTATCGTCAACGTGCCCCCCAATCCGCCTGCACCCCAGGATTCGCGAGTGAGCCAGGGCAAGCAGCAGCGCGTTTTGAAGACGCGGCAGATGGATGTCACCGAGGATGATTTCGCCGCCTCTGGACTCAACAGCCAGTTCAAGCGTCAGGCTGCCGCCGCTCTCGTGGCGGCAGCGATCGTCCTGACCCTCCTCGCGCTCGCGTTCATGACGCGGTCGCCGGATTGCAACACCTATCGCTGGAGCTACCTCGGCGGCGTGATCAACAACGGCAGCCTCACCGCTGTCGAGGTCGATCACTACTGTGTCGAGAAATCGGCAAAAAAGTAGACCCGTCGTCGTAGCTCTGTTCCTTTTCCCCCTTCGCCATCATCATTCCGATGATCCCCCAGGCGAAGGGGACATTCACTGTGAAAGAAAAACAATTGTTTGTCGTCACAGCAGATGTTGAAAAAAATTTACCCTTTTCCAAACCTGTCTACCAAGCAAGATACAAGCTGGGTAAGGGATTGATGTGCGATTATCCCCCTCCTTACCAAGGAGGGGCTAGGGGAGGTTATGCGATTATACCCCCTCTAACTCCCCCTTAGAAAGGGGGAGGACAGCTCAATATCCTTGACAAATCCATGTCATCATGATAAAGGTATTTGATACACTTTTGTGTTCAGATCAGTTCATTACAACCGTGTTAGGCACAAATGATTTTACTATCATTAGCAAAATCATTCGTGTTTAACACGAATTCCCACAATCAACCACCCTCATGCTCACAAGGAGCAAAAAATGAACGACCTCATCAAGTACTTCTTCACCGCTTTCGCCATCATCATCGGTATGCTCGGTTGGACCCTCTGGGCTTTCAACGGTGACGACGTGTTCGCCGCGGAGCGCCTCAAGGCGCTCCAGCAGGCGACCATGACCGAGGCGGACTTCGCGGAGATCACCGGCGCCAAGCCTGACCCCGACGCTATCGAGAAGATCACCGGCCGCGTCAACGTCATCATGGCGTTCAAGGACACGGTCAACGAGAACAACCTCCTCAAAAAGCAAAACAAGATGCTCGAGGAGGAGCTCGACAGACTCAAGAAGAAGGCCAAGCCCGACAAGGACGCCGCGATCTCCAAAATCGACTGCGACGACAAGATCGTCGCAGCAATCGAGGACCGAGACACGGAGATTGCCCGACTCGAGGGTGAGGCCGACAAGATGGCGTTGCGAATGGCGGACTTGGAGCAAAAAAATTCAGCTCCCGTCCCTGTCGCCGTCGCCAAGGTCAAAAAGCCTCGGAGGCACCACCAGGACGAGAGCGCCTGCGTCGACCAGCTCGGTACCTGCTACACCAAGGTTTCCTCCCTCGAAGAAAAGATCAAAGAGGTCGAGGAGGCAAGGCAGGAAGCCGAGCGCAAACGCGCCGCCGCCGAGGCAGAGCGCGATGCCGCGCTTCAGCAGTTGAACGATGAGCGAGTTAAAAGGATCGAAGCCGAGACGAGGTTGAAAGACCTCGAGGCCAAGATCGACGGCAGAAGCGGCGAGGTTATGAAAACCCCGCGAATGCCCAACGGCTCGCCAGTGTTCTGTGATTTGATGAGTTCCGCCAACGGTCACCCGCTGACCTTCGGCGCCGGTCCCCCGGGACCACCTCTCGCCATGAGGTAAAACGGCACCAGATGACCCCGCGCGTACTCCCTACGCCAGCGGACCAGCGTCATCTCCTGCAGCGCTTCTTTGAAGCGAACAGGGTTACCAAGATTGTGGTAAGAGGGAGAGGGAGGTGCGAGTAGAGACAACTCCTCGCACCTCCCAGACAGTGAGTCGCGGCTGCGCATTGTGCACACCAGCAGCACTCACTAATTGTCTTTGTCTATAAGAATATTCTTGTACCCAAAGACAAACCCCGTATCAATATTGATACGGGGTTTTTTTATGCTCCAATATGTCATCCTGAGCGAAACGAAGTGAAGTCGAAGGATCTCGATGTATTTAAATTATACCTTGCTAATACGAGATCCTTCGACTTCATTCGTCGTTTTACTCCTCCTTTCGCTCAGGATGACATACGAGAGTATGGTCCTCAAATAGTTCAGTTTTGTTTATTTTCCAAAAAGTCGATTCCAAAATCCTTTTTTTTGCTTGCCCCCATCTGTTTTCGATGGTGGCTGTTCAACTGCAGAAGTATCAATAACTTCCGTAGGCGGCACATTCTTGATTTGTTCTTGGAGAAGTTCTGCCTGGCGTGCATCCTGTGTCTCTGCCGCTAAACGCGCCCTTCTCTCATCCATTTGCTGAAGAAACTCCGGAGTAATAGGTATCCCTCGTGCATGTTTTATTTCATTTCTTTTTTTTTCGGATTCTTCTTCCTCACGACGTTTTTTATCTGCGGCAACCTTCTTGTCATATCCTGCTCTAATTTCTGGAGTAATCGTTAGTTCTCGTGCATGAGTTTTATCACTACCTGTTTGTTCATTCTCATCATTACCTGATACTTGTTCTTGTCCTTGCTTTCGTATTCTCTCTAGCTCAGGTCCAAGGTTTTTTGTTTCTCCCATATAAAGGTATAAAAATAGATATATCAATATAGTAGCATAATAGAAAAAAACAAAAACCCCGACCTCTTGATCGGATTTTTAACAAAGGGATATTTTAGTTTTTCTTGTCCTTGCTTTCTCGTAATATTACTTTTTTGCTTTTTTATTTTTTTGTTTTAGGGCATTCTTGTTTCCTTGCTTTCTTGCCAATAGCACCTTCAAATATTTTCCCGTAAAACTTTCCTTCACATTTGCCACATCTTTTGGCGTCCCTTGCGCACATACCTCACCACCACGCTTTCCGCCTTCCGGCCCAAGATCAATCACCCAATCCGCACATTTTATCACATCAAGATTATGCTCAATTGTTAACACGGTATTTCCTTTATCCACCAATTTTTGAAGTACATGCAAGAGCCGTTTAATATCATCAAAATGCAATCCCGTTGTTGGCTCATCCAAAATATACAACGTCTTTCCCGTCGCTCGACGAGATAATTCTGTCGCCAACTTAATTCGTTGAGCCTCACCACCAGAGAGCGTGGTTGCTGGTTGACCTAAATGTAAATACCCAAGTCCAACATCACGAAGCACCGCAACCTTATCTGCAATCGCCGGCACATCAGAAAAAAACTTGGCAGACTCCTCAATCGTCATATTGAGTACATCTGCAATTGTCTGTTGGCGATATTTAATTTCAAGCGCTTCTTTATTATATCGTTTTCCTTCACACTCCGGACACTCCACAAAAACATCAGTCAAAAATTGCATCGGAATCCGAATATATCCTTCACCACTACACGCTTCACATCGTCCGCCACCTTTTACATTAAAACTAAACATCCCCGCACTATAGCCGCGAAGTGTCGCTTCTTGTGTACTCGCAAATAAATCACGAATCACAGTAAATACTCCCGTATACGTTGCGGGGTTGCTGCGTGGTGTTCTGCCAATCGGCGTTTGGTCAATAGAAATAACTTTATTAACATTAGTAATACCAATAATCTTTTTATGTGCACCCGGTTCGCTTTTTGCTCGGTAAAAATACTTTGCAAGTGCCTTACTCAAAATATGTGTAATAAGCGTTGACTTTCCAGAACCAGATACTCCCGTCACCGCCACCAATGTTCCAAGCGGAATAGACACATCAATATTTTTCAAATTATTTGATGTCGCACCAATAATACTAATTGTTTTGCCATTTCCTTTCCGCAATGTTTTTGGCGGATCAATCGTCATCTCTCCACTCAAATATTGTCCAGTCAACGAATTTTTTGATTGCTTAATTTTGCTTACAGGACCTTCCGCAATAATTTCTCCACCATACACACCAGCCGCCGGTCCTACATCCACCACATGATCTGCCGCCGCCATCATTTCCTCATCATGTTCCACCACAATTACGGTATTTCCCAAATCACGAAGTTCTTTAAGGGTATGAATGAGTTTTTCATTATCTTTTGTATGCAATCCAATAGACGGCTCATCCAAAATATAAATCACATCAGTAAGCCCCGTAGACAATTGCGTTGACAAGCGAATTCGTTGCGCCTCACCACCAGACAGCGTAGACACCGCTCGGTCAAGTGTTAAATAATATAAGCCAACATTCATTAAATGATGCAATCTTCCGGCAATTTCTTTCACCACGCCATCAGCAATCAAGCGGTCATTCGTAGTGCATGCCATGTATAGCGATCCTTTCTTTTTCATATACGCTTCAAAGAAATCACTTGCTTCTTCAATACTCATCTCTGCAATATCTGCAATAGATAACTCACCAATTTTTACCGCAAGTGAGGTTGCCTTCAATCGTTTTCCAACACAGACAGGACACTCATCTTCACGCATGTATTGTTCAATTTCTTTTCGAATATATTCAGAAGTTGTTGTGGCATGGCGTGTGGTTAAATCAGGAATCACGCCTTCAAAATGAACAGACTTTCCTTCAACCGTATACGTGAGTCCATCAGTACCAAACAACAACAGATCCATGTGTTTTTTTGATAATTCTTTCACCGGAGTATCAACAGAAAATCCATGTGTATCCGCAACCGTCTGCAGTAATTTTTGATAGTAGGATTGATTGCCAACAATACGAGTCCATGGTTGCACCGCACCTTCTGCCAATGTTAATCGAGGATTAGGAATAATGAGCTCTGGATTAATATTGAGCGTATAGCCAAGCCCGGTACATCGAGGACATGCACCATAGGGACTATTAAAACTAAATGATCGTGGTTCCACCGTATCAAATTGTCTTTTAGAATGGGAACAATAGGGATACGTGGTGTATTGATATTCTTCACCACTATCCTCATCAACAATAACAATTTCTCCATTTCCAAGATCAAGTGCCTTATCAATAAATGGCGCAATTTGTTGTTTTTTATGATCAGTCACTCGCAAAACAAGAATATCAATATCATAGGTGGTGGCTTCTTTTTTCAATATCGTTTTCAATTGATTAAGAGGAATGTCCATGCCATTAATCCGCACCCCTTGGCAATCTACCGGTTCCACACGAGACAATACTTCTTTTGCTTTCAGCTGTTGTCCTTTAATAATTGGCGCATAAATCGCCAAATGAGTACTCGTTCTTGCCAACTTCCGAATCTGTTCAATAATATCTCCCGGACTGTATTGAGTAACTTGTTCATTTGTTTCTGGACAATATTGTATACCAATACGCGCAAATAAAAGACGGAGAAAATCATAAATCTCCGTTGTTGTTCCCACCGTTGATCGTGGGTTTCGTGAGGTATTTTTTTGATCAATCGCAATAGTAGGGGACAAACCAGTGATTTCATCCACATCCGGCTTATCCTGCACATCCATAAACTGACGTGCATATGCATTCAAACTTTCAGCATATCGCCGTTGCCCTTCGGCATAGATGGTGTCAAAAGCAAGAGAAGATTTTCCTGAACCAGACAAACCAGTAATAACCGTTAGTTTATTTTTAGGAATAGAGAGGGAAACATTCTTCAAATTATTTACCCGACAATTGGTAATGCGAATTGAATTGTATGACATAAATATTATTGATATTCAAAACAATCAGTATCATCCTCAACGAGGTCGATATTGTCGATTGCTGGAAAAGCCAATCGAGTAATATGTATATCACAAGTAAAGCCTTTTTTCAACTCTTCGAGGCTAAATAAGTGTTTAGTAAAGTCTGGGCGAAGAACCAGTTTCTTCAGGGTCTTCGGATCTGATATCGCCGAACAAGAACAATACTGGACACCAAGGTCGCCAGTACAATCGGCCACCCCACCTCCTTGAAGCACAGAAAACGCACGTAAAGACAAATTTTCTGCACAACTATGAGAGGTTGTTTGGTCAGAGGTATCAAATGATTTTCCAATGGCATGCCAATCATCGATACCCGTTGTGAGAGCTCCTCCCGCAGAACCAAGCCCACTTCCTTCATCATTAATTTCCCCTCCCAAAAAAAATCCCACCAATCCATCGCCGTACGTCCTGCAAGCATTGTCAATCTGTGTGGAATACGAAAATTGATATGTTTGTGGTTGATCTTTTGGTGTTTGCCTGTTTTCCTGCAGCACATCTATTTCATCAATTTGTTCCAGTCGTCCATTTTTACATACGGCAATAAGTTGCAAATTATTATCAATAATATGTTCAGAGAATTCGGAAGCACTTTCTGAATTAATCGCCGTAATTTTTCCGCTCAACAGTCCAGGCTTGCATGCGCGTTTTCCATCCAAAAGAGGCACGCACGTTTCTCCATCAGTAGGGCAAGAAAGACCTATACATTGATTATTACTAGCATTAGCTAGTATATATGTTCTTCCACAGAGAGCCTCCTCCGCTTTAATTTGCGCCCCATCTGCTGTTTCTGAAACAGATTGTCCTACATTATCATTACACTGAACACTCGACAGAGCAATTTGGTTAATCATCCATGTCTGCGGTAAACGAAAATGTATCAAGTAGGGATTAATTTGATAGAGAAGCGTAATAGAAAAAATACCAATAGCTAATCCAATCAAGGCATTTTTAATACGCGATTTAGCTTGGTTTATACTCTGTTGTTGGTCACCTGTACCCGTGGTTAGAATATTTCCGGGGAGCATCCACTGAACTCCTCCAACAATAATCATAATGGTAGACAACAGCACAATTGCGGCAATCCCAAAACGAAATATCGTTTGAATATAATCACCAACATTGGCAAACACACGAACTCCACCAATAGAAATAGTGGTTCGTACTTGCGTATCTGGATTACAAAAGCCCACAGCAGTACCATGAGCATCGGTTTCTCCTTGGCACGCCTGCGCGGTTTCTCGTGATTGATAAAATCCGCTAGGATCGCCATTGCGTGCCGCAACACAATCATTGACCGTAAAACATCGCGTATCAATTTGTGCCGCAACAAAAGTAGGGGAGAAGAACACCCCTACCAGAATAATCAACAGGATTACTGTTGTAATTGTTCGAGAATAAATGCGTCCCATAATTCTTCACTGATTACTCCTTCTATTTTCTTTGTCCCCACAAAATAGGTGGGAGTTCCTCGAACGCCAAGAGATGCCGCATCAAGAATGTCTTGTTGAATATCTTTGGCATGGTCTTTTTGATCATAACAGCGTTGAAATGTTGGGACATCAATTCCTATGTGCTCGGCATATCCTAAATACGCTTCATCAGAAAGTTGAAGTAACGTAAACAATTTATGGTAATACTCCCAAAATTTTCCTTGACTATGCGCGCAAGTCGCTGCAAGTGCCGCAGGTCCCGCATTGGGATGAATATTTGTAAGCGGTAAATGTTTAAAAACGACATACACTGCACTCCCGTACTTATCAATAACCGTATTAAACGTTTCATAACTTTGTTGACAAAAAGGGCATTCAAAATCAATAAACGCAATAATAGTCACAGGTGATTGGGGGTTCCCTAAGGTTGGGTTGTGAGATCGGATAACCTCAGCGAGCTGTTCTTCTGTTACCGTAACATCACTTGTCCCCGATACTTGGGAAAATTGGTTGGTAATACTTTTTTGAAATTGTTTTGCTAACGCAGTTCTGTCCCCATATTGAATTTGCCAAATATAATAACCCACAGCCAGCATAAATCCAACAAGGATTACCCCAAAAATACCAAAAAAAATCCACAAAATAGGATTTGGCTTTTTCTGTGAGGGAGAAGGAAGAGGAGGAGAAAAAGAAGAAGGCATACAAAAAAAATAAACTGAACACAATATATCTCAAGTATAGCATAAACAGGAAAGGAAAGAGAATGAGTTGTAGGTAGAATAAGCCATAAGTAAGCAGCCATCCTGAAGAGTCCACAGGACAGCGTACGGTTCTCGTGTCATCAAGATTTTTGCCTATTAGCTCTATTATGTCTTTATTTTGCTGCCGCTTTCCGTGTATCTGCTTGACAAATACCTCTATTTAGCATAATATCTAGCCATATTAATTATCCCTCACTATCTCTTTTGTATTCCTCTATTCAACCATTTGAATAGCCTGAGATAGGAGGCACAAGGAACACACATATGAAGATCCCTTCTCTAGAAGAGATGCTGAAGGCCGGAGTTCACTTCGGACACAGTGCATCACGATGGCATCCAAAGATGAAGCCATACATTTTTACCGTAAGACATGGCGTTCACGTCATTGATCTAGAAAAAACACAAGAATTACTTGCGTCAACGCTTACTCAAGTAAAAGAACTTTCTGCACAAGGAAAAGAAATTCTTTTTGTGACAACCAAACCACAAGCACGAGACATCGTAAAAGCAGCTGCCCTATCATGTGGCGCGCCATACCTTGTTGATCGATGGATTGGTGGATTGCTTACAAACTTTCAAGAAATCAAAAAATTGATTCAAAACTACAACAAACTCAAAGAACAACAAGCAAACGGAGAGCTTGAAAAATATACCAAAAAAGAACAGCTAGCTATTGCTAAGCAATTAGAAAAAATGGATCAAAACCTCGCTGGACTTGCAGGGCTCAAAAAAATGCCAGAAGCCTTATTTATTCCATCAATGCAACGAGAAAAAACTGCTGTTATTGAAGCAAATCGAACAGGAGTTGAAATCATCGCGGTATGTGATACAAACGCAAATCCAGATAAAGCCGACTACATCATCCCAGCAAATGACGATGCTGTAAAAGCAATTCGTCTTATCACCGATCTTATCGCCGCTGCGGTAAACGAAGGAAAAACAGAATACGAAAGCAAACAAGCTGTCGGACAAAAAAAAGCATAACGAGTATGTCATGCTGATTATACGTCAGCATCTTTTCTAAAGAGGCAATAGTGTCAAAGATCCTGAAACATATTTCAGGATGACAATAATATTCTTTAATCGTATTTCAAATATATTATGTCAATTAGTACCGCAGACATCGCAAAACTTCGATCACAAACTGGAGCAGGAATGCTCGATTGTAAAAAAGCACTCGACGAGTCAAATGGAGACATGGAAAAAGCACTTGATTGGCTTCGAAAACGAGGCATTGCAAAAGCGGCAAAACGTGCCGATAAAGTAACAGCAGAAGGTGCTGTTGCAAGTTACATTCATGGTGGTGGAAAAGTAGGTGTATTGGTAGAAGTAAACTGTGAAACAGATTTCGTCGCCAAAAACGAAAATTTCCAAGACATTGTAAACGGTATCACACTGCATATCGCTGCGTCTGCTCCAAAATATCTTTCTCGAAATGAAGTACCAGCAGAAGCCGTGGAAAAAGAAAAAGATATATACCGTGAACAAATGAAAAATGAAGGGAAACCAGCAGACATTATTGAAAAAATTATTGACGGAAAACTTGATAAATTTTACAGTGAAATGTGTCTCCTCGAACAACCATTCATCAAAGATGAAGACTTGACTATCGAAGAAATGCTTATCAAAAAAACTGGTGAAATTGGAGAAAAAATCTCTATCCGACGCTTTGCTCGCTATGAACTTGGTGAAGGAATCGAAAAATCAAGCAAAAATTTTGCCGAAGAAGTAGAAGAACAAATTTCGTAATAATCGTGCTCATCACGATAACAACAAAAAAGCCCAGCAACTCGCTGGGCTTTTTTTGTAGACATAAAAAATGAGAAGATGATAGATTATTATTGCCTCTTCATGCTATCCCGCTTACCGCTTTTTGTAGAGTATGCTAAAATATTCGTATAATAATACCCTATAAGTATATCCCTATGTCCACGAAAAAAAGAACCCTCCGTATTGCCATCAATGGCTTTGGTCGTATTGGCCGTCATGCCTGCAAAGTTGCCCTGGAAAAAAGGGGAATAGACGTTGTTGCCATTAATGATCTTACTGACACGAATACCCTCGCCCACCTATTCAAGTACGATACAGCATATCCTACCTATACAAAAAAAGTATCCCACGATGTTAAACATCTCATCATCGGCAACAAAAAAATTATTGCCCTTTCAGAACGAGACCCCAGCATGTTGCCTTGGAAAAAGTTAAAGATAGATATTGTTATTGAAGCAACAGGAATATTTCGCGATAGAGAAAAAGCAAGCCTGCATCTAAAAGCAGGAGCAAAAAAAGTAATTATTTCTGCTCCCTCAAAAGGAGATGATATTGCGGGATTTGTTCGAGGCGTTAATTGCAACACATATGCTGGCGAAGATATTATTGATAACGCATCATGCACCACCAACTGTACAGCTCCCGTGGTTCAAATACTTGAACAAACATTTGGTATAGAAAAAGCCATGCTTACCACCATCCATTCCTACACTGCAGATCAAAATTTACAAGATGGCCCACACAAAGATCTTCGTCGTGCTCGTGCAGCCGCACAAAATATCGTACCTACCACCACCGGCGCTGCCATTGCAACCACAAAAGTTATTCCTGAATTACAACAAAAATTTGACGGCATTGCGGTGCGTGTTCCTACCATCACCGTCTCGCTTACGGATTTTACCTTTTTATTAAAAAAAGACGTCACAAGCGAACAAATAAATGCGGCCTTTAAAAAAGCTGCCAAAGGATCACATAAAGGAGTCCTTGCTGTTACGGATGAAGCGCTTGTCTCAAGTGATTTTATTGGGAATCCATATTCCTCAATCGTCGATCTTGCGCTCACCAAAGTGGTAGATGGCAATCTTGTAAAAGTAATCTCTTGGTATGATAATGAATGGGGCTATGCAAATAGGCTTGTTGAAATGGTAAGCATCATGGGAAAAAAGATGTAGCAAAAAAATAAGGTAAGGTGTTTCTACTAAGCAATATTGTATGAAATCAATGAAACAAATTCGTAATCTTAAAGGGAAGCGTGTGTTGGTACGGGTAGATTTTAATGTCCCGTTGAAAAAGGGAAAAGTCCTCGACGATTTTCGACTACGAGCAACACTCCCAACACTGACGTATCTCCAAGAAAAGCAAGCCAACATTATCATCATGACGCACGTAGGAAGACCAAAAGGAAGCGTCATCCCATCATTACGTACCGCACCAATAGCCAAGGCGTTATCACAATTGTTAAACAAAAACATCACAAATCTAAAACAATCAACTGGGCATTCAGTGAAAAAAGCGATAGACAGTATGAACGAAGGAGATATATTGTTTTTAGAAAATATTCAGTTTGACAAAAGAGAAATAGAAAACGATCCAGAGTTTGCAAAAGAACTTGCGTCATATTGCGATTACTTTGTATTGGATTGTTTTGGACAATCACACAGAGAATATGCCTCTATCGTAGGAATAGAAAAGTACGTAAAAAGTTATGTCGGAGTCTTAATGCAAAAAGAAATAACCACGCTTACCAAACTCATAACAAAATCAAAGCATCCGCTCGTTACCGTACTTGGCGGAGCAAAATTAGAAACAAAAATACCAGTCATGAAATCTTTTGCCAAAATGGCGGACACCGTACTCCTCGGTGGTGCATTGGTAAACACGTATTTCAAAGCAGCCGGATATCGGGTAGGAGATTCACTGGTAAATAAGGAATTACAAAAAGAAGCACTCACATACGGAAAAAAACGAAACGTAGTACTCCCTGTAGACCTTGTTGTTGGTACTCTTGATGGAACATCGTATCGACTTGTCGACATAAAAAAAACACCGCACCAAATTTGCAAAAAAGGGGAAGCCATTCTTGATATTGGTCCAAAAACAATACAACTATTTGCAACACATATAAAATCAGCACAAACATTAATATGGAATGGCGCCATGGGATATTTTGAACAAAAACCATATCACATCGGAACGTTTGCAATTGCAAGACTCATCGCCTCACGGTCCAAAGGGCATGCCTTCGGAGTCATCGGAGGAGGAGAAACACTCCAAGCAATGGACGCTGTCGACGGAATGGATGATATTGATTTTGTGTCCACTGGTGGTGGTGCCATGCTGCACTTTCTTGCAGGAAAAAAACTGCCAGGGATTGAAGCGCTTTCCTAACATAAAAAAATAAAAAATATACGGACAAAAAAAAGTATGGTATAATCACCATACTTTGTAATTTATTTCTTCTTTTTTTATGCCTGTCAAAAAATCAAGTGCAAAAACAACGCGCACCACAAAACCGCCAGTACAATCAGGAGGCTCAACATGTTCAGCAAAACATTTATTTTGCAATGACATGATTGGAAAAATTTTTCTGACTCTCATTGGAGTATTTCTAGTCTACGGAATTGTATTCGTTGGAACACTCATCAGAAACAACATTCGTTCATACGAACATATTGGTGAAGCAGACAAACCAGAGAGACTCATCACGATAGAAGCCGAAGGAAAAGTTACGGCAACGCCAGACATTGCCACCGTTACAATGGGACTCAGTAAACAAGGCACCACCGTAGCCGAAGCACAAGAACAAAATACCACCATAATGAATACACTTATAGAACGGCTTACTGCACTCGGTATTGCAAAAGAAGATATCCAAACAACCAACTACAATGTTTATCCACAATACAATTATACAGAAGAGGAAGGACAAGTGATTACGGGATACAATGTTAGTCAAAATGTAACCGTAAAAATTCGTAATGTAGATATCTCCAGTCAAGTACTCGCACTAAGTGGAGAATTAGGGCTCAACCAAATTGGTGGTCTTCAATTTAGTATCGACGACACTGATGTATATATTGCTCAAGCACGAGAAGAAGCACTCAAAAAAGTAAAAGAAAAAGCAGGGCTTCTTAGCAGTCAGTTAGGAGTAAATATTGTGAGCGTTGTCTCATACAATGAATACAATAGAGAAGACGGATATCCGCCCTATGCGGCATATTCAGAATATGATTCACTCGCACGTGGAGGAAGTGTGCCATCTGTAGAAGAAGGAAGTACTGATATTATCCTCAATGTAAGTGTTACCTTTGAAATAAAAGAATAATATGAAGATCCTTTTTGCATTGCAAACAATAGTACTCCTGGGTATCAGTGCGGTATTATTTATGTTTATCACCACGAATCAAAAAGCCATACAGCAAGCAAACCAGGCACTCCTTACACTACAAAGCATGCAAAAAATTCCCGTAGAAGATACAACGATGAACTCCACCACCGATGAAATACAAAATTTGCAAGAAACCGTAGATTTTTTGAGCAAAAAAGTATCGATGATGGAATTGCAAGCACCCCAAGATCAAACAATGGCAGATGATACAGACAATACAACAGACAATACAGATATGATGGACGACGCAAGTACAACGACGCAAGGAAATTTTCCTATCACACAAAGAATAACAAGTAGTACAGAATAGACGACATGATCAAAACAATATATTGCCAATAATATTGGAAGCGCAAAAGACCTCCCCCGAGGTCTTTTGTCATCATAAAAAAGTAATGCTATGATATATCCATTATCTAGGATAACCAACGTGTGTATATGATCAAAACAAGCATAAAAAAAATCACTGCAAGAGAAATACTTGATTCACGAGGAAACCCCACTGTTGAAGCGACTGTTGTGCTTGTTGGTGGAGCTGTTGGTATTGCTGCCGTGCCAAGTGGTGCGTCAACAGGAACACACGAAGCCTTGGAACTTCGAGATAACACAAAACGATTTGGGGGAAAAGGTGTACTCAAAGCAGTAAAACATGTAAATACCTATATCAATGATGCCTTAAATGGCGAAGACGCAACAAAACAAAGACACATTGATCAACTCATGATTGATCTTGATGGCACTCCCAATAAAAAGAAATTAGGAGCAAATGCTATCCTCGCGGTATCGCTGGCTACTGCTCGCGCGGCTGCACACGCACTCAATCAACCACTATACAAATACATCAGACAAACATTCAACATAAAGGAAAAACAATGGCGCATGCCAATTGCCACCATGAACGTTATCAATGGGGGAAGACACTCCAATAACAATCTTACCTGCCAAGAGTTCATGATTGTGCCGATCCATAGAAAAATGTCAGAACGAGTAAGAATTGGTTCACAAATTTTTCATTCGCTCAAACAAATTTTAAACGAAAAAGGATACAATACTGCGGTGGGAGACGAAGGAGGATTTGCCCCAAATCTTGCCAACAATGAGCAAGCCCTTAAGTTGCTCATGAGCGCCATTCGAGCTGCTGGATTTACACCAGGAAAACAAGTTTATCTTGCCATGGATATTGCTGCCTCAGAATTTTATCGCGGGGGAAATTATTATTTCATGAGTAAATCCCAAGCCTCCAGTGCAGATAAAATGATTCGGACAATAACTGCCTGGGTTAAAAAATATCCCATTCTCACCATTGAAGATCCTCTCGCCGAAGATGACTGGGAAAATTGGCAAATTTTTACAAAAAAATTAGGAAAAAAAATAGGTATTGTTGGAGATGATCTACTCGTGACCAATGTTGAGAGAATCCAAAAAGCTATTGATATGAATGCTTGCAATGCCGTGCTCATAAAACTCAATCAAATTGGTTCACTGTCAGAAACAATCAACGCCATAAAGCTTGCAAAATCTCATGGATATCAAATATCAGTCTCACATCGTTCAGGAGAAACCGCCGACACATTTATCGCCGACTTAGCCGTAGCTGTGAACGCCGAGTACATCAAAACAGGATCCATGTCCCGTTCAGAGCGTGTAGAAAAATACAATCGTCTCATGAAAATTGAAAGTGAAATTAATTAATTTTATAGAGAATATAGAGACATAAAACATAATGGTACAGATAGTCGACAAGAAAAAAGTTTCTCACAATATGAGAAACTTTTTTTATAAAGAGAGTGTAACAACAGGTGGATTTGCTGGACAGGGGTAGTGAGCAATATGCTATAATACGATCACTATGAATAGAAAAAAACAGAACAACAATGGCCTTACGCCAACAGTCCTTGTTATCCTCGATGGTTTTGGGCTTGCAGATGAAAAGCAAAAAGGGAATGCCATTACCCATGAAACGGCCCCTGCCATATTTTCATACATGGAAACATATCCGAGCGCAACACTCAAATCGTATGGAAAACATGTCGGATTATTTCCCAAACAACAAGGAAATTCTGAAGCAGGGCACCTTACCATCGGCGCGGGAAGAATTGTAAAACAAGAACAAGTTCGTATTTCCGAGAGTATTCAAGATGGAACCTTTTTCAAAAATGAAGCATTTGAACAAGCGTATTTTCACGCAAAAAAATACAACACCAATATTCATCTCATCGGCTTATTAACCGATGGAAACAGTGCGCACGCTAGACCAGAACATATCTATGCACTGCTTGAATATTTTAGGAAAAAAAAATGCAAGCATGTGTACCTTCATCTATTTACCGATGGACGAGATTCTCCACCTCATTCAGCAATCACCTACATTCATGAACTGAGAGCACACATGAAAAATGGGGAAACCATCGCCTCTATCTGTGGTAGATTTTATGCCATGGATAGAAATAAAATATGGGAACGAACACAACAAGCATACGAAATGCTCGTCTGTGGAAAAGGAAAAGCAGAGGCAGAAAGTGCAGAAGAAGCCATCTCTCAGGCATACAATCGTGGGGAAACAGATGAATATGTGCTCCCAACCGTAATTACAAAGAACGGAAAACCAATAGCACAGATTAATGACAATGATGCTGTTTATTTTTTTAATGCCAGAAGTGATCGTGCCAGACAAATTACCAAAGCATTTGTACAAAAAGATTTTCAAAAGAGTAATCCTGGGGCATTCAAAAGAAAAAAATTTCCCAAAAATATTCGATTTGTTGCCATGACAGATTTTGGTCCAGACCTTCCTGGAATGTTTACCGCGTTTCCCAGTCCTGATATTGTAAACAGTCTCCCTTGTGTGATCCCAAAAACATACAAGCAACTCTATATTTCAGAAACAGAAAAATACGCGCATGTCACCTACTTTATCAATGGAGGGTATGCCGATCCAATTTGTGGGGAGGAACGAATGTTAGTGTCTTCTGGCACTGTGAGGAATTTCAAAGATTATCCCGCTATGCACGCAAAAGAAATTGTTACTGTTATACTTGAAAAAATACGCAAAAACGGCTATAATTTTGTCGCAGTAAACTTTCCTAATGCAGACATGGTAGGACATACAGGAAACTTTAGTGCAGCAAAAAAAGCCATTCGTGCGCTTGATAAACAAGTAAAACGACTCGTTGATGCCATCATCGGCATGAATGGGCAAGTACTTATCACCGCAGACCACGGAAATGCAGAAGTGATGATTCATCCAAAAACAGGAGAAGTCATGACAGAACACACAACCGACCTCATTCCATGTATCGTGGTAGGAAAAGCCTACAAAGGAAAAAAAATAAAAAATGGAGAACTCTCCGACGTCGCTCCCACCATACTGTGCATGATGGGCATAAAAAAACCAAAAGAAATGACAGGAACGTCATTGCTTACCTAGGACAACACACATAACAGAATTGTTGTGGGGTACCTGTTTATACGTTACATAAATATTTATGGATCGACCAAAACCAGTAGTACTTGCAATTCTCGATGGATGGGGGATCGCTCCAGACTCACCGGGAAATGCCATTACCAGAGCTAATACACCAAACATAGATAAATTTCTCAAAGAATACCCTGCCATGGCTGTGTATGCTTCAGGAAATGAAGTGGGATTAGGATTTGGAGAAATGGGAAATTCTGAAGTTGGGCATTTAAACATTGGGGCTGGACGAGTATATTATCAAACATTTCCCCGTATAAATAAAAGCATCTCAGATGGAAGTTTTTTTGAAAACAAAGCTTTTCTTGCCGCCGCAACACACGTGAAAGAAAAAAAATCAAAACTGCATCTTATGGGAATTGTAAGTCAGGGGAATGTCCATGCCGCGCAAGACCATCTTTTTGCATTGCTTGATTTTGCCAAAAGACAAAAAATTAAAGAGGTATATATCCATGCATTTCTTGACGGTCGTGATACCGGATACAATACGGCAAAAGATTTTATTACCACGCTCAAAGAAAAAATAAAAGAATTTAAGCGAGGAGAAATAGCCACGTTATCAGGCAGATATTATGCATTAGATCGTGATAATCGATGGGAAAGAACTGAAAAAGCCTACAAAGCCATAGCAGAAGGAGTCTCAGATGAATATTATAAAGACCCCATAGATGCTATTGAAGCATCATACAAAAAAGAAATATACGATGAACAATTTGTCCCTGTGGTCATTGGAAAAAAAGGAAAACCAATAGCCACGGTTGATGATGAAGATGCCATAATCTTTTTTAATTTCCGACCAGATAGAGCAAGGCAACTTACCAAAGCATTTGTACTCCCAGCATTTAATAAATTTGAAAGAACCTACAAAAAAGATCTTTTCTTCGTCACCATGACAGAATATGAAAAAGATACTCCCGTCATTGTGGCATACCCACCCGTTATTGTTCATAATTGTCTTGCCGAAGTGGTGAGTAAAGCTGGCCTAAGCCAATACCACATTGCGGAAACAGAAAAATATGCGCATATCACGTTTTTCCTTAATGGAACAGTAGAAGAACCGTTTCCAAATGAAGAACGAATGATTATACCGTCACCGCAAGTATCATCATATGATCAAGCTCCAGAAATGTCCGCCCCACAGTTAACGAAAGAAACAATAAAAGTGATTGAGGAAGAAAAGTACGATGTAATTTTTATGAACTTCGCCAATGCCGACATGGTTGGGCATACAGGAAAAACGGAAGCTACGATAAAAGGTTGTGAAGCAATAGATAGAGCCTTGGGGCAAATAGCAGATCATGTTCTTGCCAAAGGCGGGGTACTGCTTATCACTGCGGATCATGGAAATGGAGAAGAAGTAGTAAATTTACAAACAGGAGAACAAGACAAAGAACACAGCAACAATCCAGTTCCACTATTAGTCATCGGAAATCAATATAAAGGGCAAGCTGGACCCTCAGGTGATGTGCTCGAAGGAGATTTAAGTTTAATGTCTCCAGTAGGAGTACTTGCCGATATTGCCCCCACAGTCTTAGCGATTCTTGGGGTCGAACAACCACCAGAAATGACCGGGCGAGCATTAATTTAACAATAGAACAAAAAATAAAAAACCGCTAAGGCGGTTTTTTTGTATGTATTATATTTACTTTTATTGCATGATAACTCGAAGTACTTTTCGAATATGATCAACCACCGATGCTTCCGATTCAGAAAGTGGTTTATTCACACAAAAGGTGACCTGTTCTTTTGTGCCTTTAGGAGCAAATTGATTGGTAAGGAGTTTGGCGTCAAATGGTCGTTGTGTTCGCAGGATACCCTGAATAGTTGGATTTCCGTTGGCATCTAACTGCTCATGAAGCAGGAGAATGATTTTTGCCTCAGGAGAATTTGCAATCAACTCGTCAATAATATCTTCCAAATCTTGTTGTGTAGCTCCCGAGTGAATAAAATTATCTCTCGTAATAAGCGTGTACACAAGTCCTAGAGACATATCATGTTTCAAATGGCTCAAGGCATAGCCCCACAGTTTGAGTGCTCGGATAGAACGTGTTTGATATAAATGTTTAATAATCAATTCACGATCAGCTCCCATTTCCATGAGTTTACTTGCTGTCGTCAGGGTATGTGGTCGGACATTAGTATTTTTAAAACTGCGAGTGTTTGCAATCATTGCTGCCAAAAGGGCGGTAGCAATATCTTCATCAATATATTCTTCTCCAATATGTTGCTTGAGTTGAAACAATACTTCTGCGGTAGAACTTACCGTCAAATTTGTATGATTAATTTCCCCATAATGTTCGTTGGCACTATCATGATCAATATTAATAATAGGTGTTTTATAAAACAGATCAATATTGTCATGGTACAGAGTACCAAGTGAGTCAAGATCTTGCGTATTCACCGTGATAATTAAATCATAGGTAAATGGAGTAGATGACGTCTGTACGTGCTCAGCAGAAAGCGTTCCCTGTTCAGGAGTAATATAAATAAGCAACTTGCCATCTCGGACCTGATAGGAAATATCAGAAAGCCCCGCGTGGTTCAGATCAACAGATACAATCATTTTTTGCAGATGGGGGAAATGGGGCTTAATATCATTGACTTTTTTTACAAAAGAAAACATCTTCGGAGGGGTAAACTCTTCGCAGATAATATCAACATCCTTTCCTAGTTTTTCTAAAAACAATGACAAAGCAGACGCGCTCATAATTGCGTCACCTTTGCCATTTTTACGAAACGTAATCAAAATTTTCTGTTTTGTATAAAGGAGTTGGGTAATTTGGTCTATCGTAGATAAGGCCATAGGAGAGAGAACCGACTAAAATGGATATCATCAAATTATTGTTTAGTAATAGCAGAGTGTACCAACTATAGCCGATATTGTCAACAAGGTAGCCAAAAAAGAGAAAAAATGCAAAGTTTGCTTTTCTCAGCCAAATTTGTTACGATTTTTACATTATGGACCCTAATTGTGTTCACACATTATGACAGACATACAAGAGTTAGAAAATCGTATAATACAGTTAGAAAAACGCAATATTCGTGTAGAACAAGATAAAGCCTGGGAAACGAGCACTACGAGAAAAATTTCTGTTATTATCATGACTTATGGACTCATTGTGTTATTCATGTATATTGCAGGAATTTCTTACCCGTGGGTGAATGCCATTGTGCCATCAATTGGATTTTGGCTCTCCACGCTGACGCTTCCATTTGTCAAAAAGTGGTGGATCAAAAAAAACAATGAGTAATTTAAGGATTATTAGTTATCCGTACGTATGAAAAAAGAACTTGAAAAAGTCTACGAACCAGAAAAATACGAACACACCATTTATGAAAAATGGGAATCTTCAGGACTATTTAATCCAGATGAATGTATAAAACAAGGTGTCTGCAAAGAAGATGCTGAAAGTTTTTCTATGGTTTTGCCACCACCAAATGTGACAGGAACACTGCACATTGGTCACGCTGTTATGCTTGCTGTCGAAGATCTTATGGTCAGATTCCACCGCATGAAAGGATATAAAACACTCTGGTTACCCGGAACAGACCACGCCGCTATAGCCACCCAAGAAAAAGTAGAAAAAATCATGTGGGACGAGGAACAAGTAACTCGACATGATTTGGGACGGAAAAAATTTATTGATCGTGTTGATGCATTTGCACAAGATAGTCATGACACTATCGTCAATCAAGCCAAACGCATGGGAACAAGTCTTGACTGGAGTAGGGAAGCGTTCACCCTTGATGAAAAAAGAAATCACGCCGTAAACCTTGCATTTAATACGATGTACAAGGAAGAACTTATCTATCGTGGGCATCGTATTGTGAATTGGGATTCAAAAATGCAATCGAACGTTTCAAACATAGAAGTTCTCAGAAAAACGGAAAAAGCCCCATTTTATTATTTTCAGTATGGTCCGTTTGTAATTGGGACCGCTAGACCAGAAACTAAATTTGGAGATAAATATATAGTCGTGCATCCTGATGATAAACGGTACAAAAACTACAAGCACGGTGACACATTTGAATGTGAGTGGATCAATGGAAAAATTACCGCCACCGTTATTAAAGATGATGCTATTGATATGGAATTTGGTACTGGTGCAATGACCATCACCCCATGGCATGATGCCACTGACTTTGAAATAGCAGAAAGACACAGCTTAGACAAAGAACAAGTGATCGACTTAGAGGGAAAGCTTCTCCCCATAGCGGGGGAGTTCGCAGGTATGCCAATAGAAGAAGCACGAACCAAAATAGCAAAAAAATTAAAAGAAAAAGGATTATTGGTAAAAATTGATGAAAGCTACGAACACAATATTGCTATCAATAGCCGTGGAAAGGGAGTCATTGAACCACAAATTCGGGAACAATGGTTTGTCGATGTCAAAAAAGAATTCAACATGCCACATAGTGAAATTGAGGGAATACAAACAGGAGACACGGTGACATTGCAAAGAATCATGCAACACGTCATCAACACCAAACAAATTGAAATTCTTCCTGAACAATTTAATAAAGCGTACTTTAATTGGGTCGATAATCTTCGCGATTGGTGTATCAGTAGACAACTATGGTATGGACACCAAATCCCTGCTTGGTATAGAGAAGATGAAATCTATGTTGGCATGGAGGCGCCCGAGGGTGAAGGATGGAAGCGGGATCCTGATACATTAGACACATGGTTTAGCGCTGGTATGTGGACATTTAGTACATTGCTTGGCGATGAATACAAAGGAAAAACATTAGCACAATGGCTTGCTGATTCTGTTGATTGCCAAACATACCATCCCACAGATGTTCTTGAAACAGGCTACGATATCCTCACATTTTGGGTTATTCGAATGATCATGATGACAACCTATCTTACTGGGCAAATTCCATTCAAAACAGTATATTTGCATGGACTTGTTCGAGATGAACATGGAAATAAAATGAGTAAATCACTCGGCAACATTATCGACCCCCTTGATATGTGCAATGCCTATGGAACAGACGCAACTCGCTTATCACTTTTAATCGGCGCCACCCCGGGGAATGATTCTCGTTTATCCGAAGAAAAAATTGCTGGCTTTCGCAATTTTACCAACAAGCTTTGGAACATTTCTCGGTTCATGCTTATAAACATCACTGAACCACAACAAGACATCAAAACTCCTGAGCCAAAAACACTTGCAGACAAATGGATACTCGCTCGATTGCATCACGTGGTAGAAGCAGTGTCAGCTGATATTGAACAATACCAATTTTCCGTGGCAGGCGAAAAACTTCGCGATTTTACCTGGAGTGAACTTGCCGATTGGTATCTGGAAATCGCAAAAATTGAAGGAGAAAAATCAGACATCCTCAACTATATTCTAAACACCATACTAAAACTGTGGCATCCATACATGCCATTTGTTACCGAAGCAATTTGGCAAGAAGTATATGGGAAAGAAGAAATGCTCATGGTGCAGTCTTGGCCATTAGAAACAGGGGAAGATCAATTAGAATCAATAGCACAGTTTGAAATCATAAAAACAATTATCACAAACATTCGTGCACTTCGTGCCGAGTACAACATAGAGCCAGCAAAAAAAGTTTCATGTATAATAAAGTCAGACAAAGACAAACCTTATCTCAGAAATAATAAAGAACTTTTTTTTGGTCTTGCCAGACTTGAAGAGCTTAACTTTCAAGATGAAATTAGTGAATCAGATAACTTTGTTGGATTTGTTGAATCAGGAGTAGAAGTGTTTATTGATATAGCTGGCTCAGTTGACGCCGAAAAAGAACAAGAGCGTCTTCAAAAAGAACTCGATCATGTTACTCCGTTTATTACCATGCTCGAAAAGAAATTGAGTAACAAAGGATTTGTAGACAACGCGCCAGAAGATGTTGTTGCACAAGAACAAGCCAAACTTGAAGAAGCAAAACAAAAAGCAGAAAAACTACAGCAACAACTTACCCAATTGAAATAGATCCTATTTGTATAATTAGTATCATTCGTATATTTGCATCGTATGGCAATCAGTACTGACCAAAAAAAAATTCAAGAACTCCTCACCCGTGGCGTAGAACACATTTACCCCAAAACAGAATTCCTCAAAGCACGACTTGAAGAAGGAAAACAACTTTCACTCTACACCGGGTACGATCCAACCGCACCAACACTTCACATTGGTCATGGCATCACGCTACTCAAACTCAAACAATTTCAAGATCTTGGGCACAAGGTAATTTTTCTTATTGGCGATTTTACCGGTATGATCGGCGACCCAACAGACAAATCATCAGCTCGCCAAAAATTAACGAGAGAAGAAGTAGTCTCCAACTACCAAACCTACAAAGATCAAGCCGCCAAAATTCTTGATTTTGATGGAGAAAATCCCGTGGAAGTAAAATACAATAGCGAATGGCACAGCAAAATGACCTTTGCTGACGTTATCGAACTTTCGAGTAATTTTACTGTTCAACGCATGCTAGAACGAGACATGTTTCAAAAGCGTATCGAAGAAGAAAAACCAATCTACCTTCACGAATTTATGTACCCCCTCATGCAAGGCTACGACTGTGTTGCGATGGATGTTGATGGAGAAGTGGGAGGAAACGACCAAACGTTCAACATGCTCGCCGGACGAACTCTCATGAAACAACTAAAAAATAAAGAAAAATTTGTACTCACTGGCAAACTGCTTGTAGACAATACGGGCGCAAAAATGAGTAAAACCGCTGGCAACATGATTGCACTGTCAGACACTCCAGAAGACATGTTTGGAAAAGTCATGAGTTGGACAGATGATATGATCCAAAGTGGATTTGAACTTTGTACCACCGTGCCAATGGAAGACATTAAGTCCATGGATACTGAAAAAAATCCTCGCGACCTCAAACTTCGCCTTGCATACGAAATTACCAAAACCTTTTTAGGACAAGATGCCGCAGAACAGGGTAAACAACATTTTGAAACCGTTATTCAACACAAACAAACACCAACAGATATTCCTGAAATGTCTCCCAGTAACGCGGATATCATCACCGTACTCGTAGAAGCACACATGGTAAAAAGTAGTTCAGAAGCACGAAGAGCCATAGAACAAGGTGGTGTAAAAATAAATGATAAAAAAGTAGACCACATTGAACAAACAGTAACATCAGGTGACATTATCCAAAAAGGAAAACGGTTTTTTATCCGCATCGCCTAATCGTATGAATTGCATAGAGCAAGAACTTACTACAATATTGAATAATAGTGGCATCAGTGGCCAACTACTTTTTTCTATCCCACCAGACAAAACCCTTGGTGATGTCGCACTTGGATGTTTTGCATTAGCAAAAGAACAACAAAAAAATCCAGCAGAAATTGCCAATAGCATCGTCAACACGTTGAAGGAAAAATCACACGCCTCAATAAAACAGGTCATTGCCACAGGACCATATGTAAATATTACGCTCAATGATGCGTGGCTTGCTGAGCAAGCACTACTGAAAATAACAAAAACATTTGGTACTCATGATACCGGAAAAGGAAAAAAGTATCTTGTTGAATTTGCTTGTCCAAACCCCATGAAATCTTTTCACCTTGGTCATCTGCGAAACACTATCACCGGTGAAAGCGTTTCACGGATTTTAGAAAATAGCGGATATACCGTCATACGGGTAAATTACCAAGGAGACGTTGGTATGCATATTGCGAAGTCGCTATGGGGAATTTACCAAAATCTTGATAACTTTCATGCACAAACAGCACAAGACATAAAAAAACGAGTCGAATTTCTTGGCGCTGCCTACGCTGCAGGATCTCAAGCATTTGAAACAAACGAACAAGCAAAGGCAGAAATTTTGGAATATAACCAAAAAGTATACGACCGCGATCCTACAATTCAAGATGTCTATACCACCGCAAGACAATGGAGTCTTGAGTATTTTGATACTATTTACCAAAAACTTGATACACACTTCGACAAGTTATATTTTGAATCAGAAGTTGACGTACTTGGAAAACAAACCGTTCTTGAATATCTAAAAAAAGGTATTTTCAAAAAAAGTGAGGGAGCTATTATTTTTGAAGGCAGTAAATATGGGCTTCATGATAGAGTATTTATCAATAGCAAAGGATTCCCCACCTATGAAGGAAAAGAGATAGGGCTTGCCATTACACATTTCACACAACAACATCCAGACAAGGTTATTCATGTTGTTGGAAAAGAACAAACAGAATATTTCAAAGTAGTATTCAAAGCACTTGAACATGTACTTCCCGAAACAACAGGAAAAGAACAACATCTTGTTGGGGGATATCTGCAACTCAAAGGAGACGTAAAAATGAGTTCACGACTCGGTAATGTTATCACCGGAGATGCATTACTCGAACAAGTTATCGCGCAAGTGCAAGATGTTATGGCAGAGTCAAACATAAAAGACAAAGAACATATTGCCATGCTCATTGCTATTGCTGCACTCAAATATAGTATGCTTAAAGTAGGGGTGTCAGACGACGTCGCCTTTGATATGAACGCCTCAGTAAGTATCTCTGGAGATAGTGGTCCGTATCTACTTTACATCACGGCTCGCATCAAGAGTATATTACGTAAGGCAGCTTCATTGTCCGTTGTCCCATCACACACGTCCACAACTCTTCATCAAACAGAAAAAACAGTATTGATACATCTTCTTTCTTATCCTGAAATTACTGCCAAAGCGAGCGAGATTATAAATCCGGCAGTTATTGCCAAGTATCTCCTGGATCTTGCTCAAGCCTTTAATAGCTTTTATCATGAGTGTCCGGTTCTGAAAGCACCAGAACAAGAACAACAATTTCGACTGCAACTGATAGAAAAAATTCTTCTTGTAATGGAACAAGGGTTAGGACTTCTTGGTATTACTCCCGTTGAAGAAATGTAAAATTTTTTGTCATAGTTACCCTAGACGGGTAGTAAACACAAAAAACTAAGATAGTATGCTAATGAGCAAAAAATCTCTCAAAAAAATCATCGGGAAAGCCGATTTTTTTGATTAAGGGAAAAACCATTGACAAATTTCGCTAGGTTTAGTAGACTATCCAACTTACTTTATAGCAGGAATTTTTTTATCAAAAAATGTTTGTTATACTGGAGTGTCCGCTCTTTGACAATTGAGAGAGAAAAATGATGTATTTCCAGTAGATATCAGCAATAGCGTGCCGGTAACTGCTGGAGATACATCGACCTGCCAGAGGATATATTGTCTCGGTTGACAACACATCCTTTGACGAAAACAATACCCCCCATAGAGGGGAGGAGGAGTCCATGCTGTTCGCATCGGGTCCCCCCAGCAAAGGGGGAAAAAAAGATGAAGAGCTGTTCAAGGGCGAGCAATCGTCCGGCGAACAGCGATTCGAAGATCTCGCCGGAGCACAGCGTCTCGAGGTCGGGTATCCGACCCGGGAGACGTCTTTGCTCCATAATTTCAGCAACTATTTCATGGCCATCGAGCAGAAAGAGCGTCAGGCCATCGAGCAGAACTGGCGGAAATTCCGTCCGTTCATGCTCGCCCTGGCGTTTGCAGTCATGGGGTACTATACCCTCTGGCTGCCGTTCGCTTGTGTGGGCTACGTGCTCACTGGTGGACGTATGGTCAGCAAGGTTCGCCTTGCCATCGGGCCGAGGCACCTGAACTGGGCGCTCGGGAAGGTCTCTCCTTTTCTCGAGATGCTCAGGGAGGGGGTCGTAACCCCCGTCGCCCTTTTTGTTGTGTACAACTTTCATCAGTTGGTACACTCCATGCAGGGCGCACTGGTTCCTGGCTTGAGCTTGTTCTTTTCTCAGCCATACGGGGTTGGCACCCAGGCACGGGCCTTCATGACGAAGGCCGCGCTTCTGGCAGCCCTGAACAAGCTCAAAGAAAGCGGAAAAAAGAAGATCATGGCGGCTTCCTTGGCAGCAGGAAGCGCCGAGGTTGCCATCCTGACAGTTGTGCAGTTTCTCAAAGAGAACCCAGACATGGAAGTCACCTGGGATCTCGTCGACCTTAATGGCAACAACCTCATCACGGCCATGAAGATGGCCGAAGAGTGGAATGTTGCCCACGTCTTTACTCCCGTGAAGATGAAGCTGCAAGATTACTTGCAGCAAAAGGTCGACAACAACGAGAAACTGGACCTCGTCGAATGCGTCGGGTTCATGGACTACTCGTCCGACGAGAAAATCCGTGAACTTTCATACGCGATTCGGCGTGCCCTCGTCGTGGGCGGCTTCATGGTGGTCTCCATGATCAACGACCTGGGATGGGAGGAACGGTTCATCCTTAGGTGGTTGGTCGGCTGGCCACTACTCGTTTGTCGGAAGCCTCTTCAGTTTATGAACCTCCTGAGAGAAGGAGGGTGGAGCTGGGAAGAGCTCCGCAATGTCAATGAAAGTCAAACGGGGAAAAGACTTGACCCTAACGGCGCGCACACGGTTGTGCTCGCCCAAAAGGAAAGGGATTCAATTCTGGAGCTGATTTTGCTCCCTCGGGTCATGACTACCAGAGCCTCACTCGAGGGAATGAAAAAACTTTCCTGATTTTCTCTCTTTGTACACGAATACCGACGCGGGTTCGTGTACATGATTTCTCTTTCACCACCGCGTCATCATTCTTGTGTACATGAACGAGTATTCGTGTATAAAAGAAAACACCGCTTGAATTATCAAGCGGTGTTTTTATTGTTATAAAAAAGTGTGTGCGTTCCTCGCCCTGCATAGGGGCGAGGAACGCCTGATGTGCCACCATCCATCAGAGAGTAGACTGATGGTAGTGTCTGATATGGTCACGAAGCGTCGAAGGTCTGATGAAGAAAACGGAAGTCCCACATTCATCGGTTGGGCGGTAAGTGACACGCACGTCACCTTCCTCATTGAATTCTGTGTGAACGTTCCAGTTCCTTTGTTTATTGATGACTGTAAAGACAACCATCGCATCCGCTGCGTTACGCGCTTCTTTCATTTTTTTGATCTCCTTCCATGGGTTGATTTCATGGTGAAAGGATAGTACACGAGTTTTATAAAAAAATCAAGTATCAAATCGAACAATACGATCAAGACCGCAATAGTCTTTCACTATCGTAATTTTTGCATCTGGAAATACGTGCTGCACATATTCACGCAGTCGCACCGTTTGCGAAGGATCAATCTCCATAAAGCACGTAACACAAATCAGAGACGAAATCAGTTCATGCACTTGTTTAAGCAGCTCTTTATATAACGCTAGCCCTTGATCAGCCGCCACCAGTGCAGATTTTGGTTCCTGTTTAATAGAATCTTCTTGTTGCCATTGATCTTCCGTAAGATAGGGAAGATTGGCGGTAATAATGACTCTGTTATTCTTTTCAATCAGACCGCGAGAAACAACAGGTGCTAGCATATCACCGGCAAAAAAGGCAATATCAACAGCATGATGCTTCGCATTCTTTCTGGCCACTCGCAATGCACCTCGAGAGATATCTGTCGCATAATACGTGATCTTTTTTTCTGGTGTGTTTTTTCTTTTATTTTTTTGCACGGCAATCGGAATACAGCCGCTTCCAGTCCCCACATCAATGACAACGATATTTTTTCCTATTCTTTTTTTACCATTTAGCTCATCAAGCGCCGCTTCTACCATCACTTCCGTATCTGGCCGAGGGATAAGAGTATATTTGTTTACAAAAAAAGAAAGACCAAAAAAATCTTTCTCTCCCGTAATATACGCCACGGGTGTTCCTGTTGCTCGTTTTTTCAATGCCCGCAAAAAACGCCATTGCACAAATTTCGATGGAACAAACTCAGGATGTGCTCGCAAAAATGCTCTATCCTTTTTCAAGAAAAAGCAAAGAAGTACCTCTGCATCAAGCATCGCAATGCTGCTTGTTGCGCGAGTAATAAGTGAATGAACAGTAGTAAACATAAAACGCTATTGGCTACGAACTATATTATTCACTATCCATCGCCGCATAATCCGCGTCACGAAGCGCCGTCGTAATTGATTCCAAATCGCCATCAAGAATAGAAGAAATATTATTCCAACTCTCTTTAATTCGATGATCGGTAATCCGATCTTGTGGAAAATTATACGTCCGAATTTTTTCTGATCGATCACCAGAACCGATTTGATTTTTTCGTTTTGCATCAAGCTCCGCTTTTTTCTTTGCCTGTTCTGCTTCATAAATCCGTGCCCGAAGCACCGCCATCGCCTTAATTTTATTTTGTGTTTGTGATTTTTCATCCTGACACTGCGCCACAATCCCTGTGGGAATATGGGTAATACGCACAGCAGAATAGGTTGTATTCACACTTTGTCCACCATTTCCTCCAGCACAAAATGTATCAATACGGAGATCATTAGCATGGATTTCTACTTCAGTCTCTTCAATTTCTGGGAGCACCGCCACACTCGCGGTTGATGTATGAATTCTTCCAGATTTTTCTGTTTCAGGAATCCGTTGTACACGATGCACCCCCATTTCATATTTCATCGTTTTATATACATTTGGTCCTGTAATCGCAAAAATAATTTCTTTGTAACCACCAATACCAATACGACTTTCTGTCATGATTTCTGTTTTCCAATTATTTCGTTCTGCATAGCGCATGTACATCCGCATCAAATCACCTGCAAACAATGCCGCTTCATCGCCACCAGCGCCTGCTCGAATTTCAACAAGGACATTCTTTTTATCCATTGGATCGGTTGGTCTGTTAAGTTCGGCAATCGCCTGTTCCAACTGCTGTTTTTTTTCTTCAAGCGTTTTGATTTCCATTTGTGCAAGCTCTTTCATCTCATCAGATTCACCAGTGAGCATCTCAGTTGCTTCAGTCAGTTGTTTTTCTACTTCACCAAGTTGTACAATCTGTTCCACTAAAAATTTCAATTCAGTATATTCTTGGGATATCTCTTTGAGTTTTTGGGCATCACCAATAACAGCCGGATCTTGGAGGGACTGTTCAAGTGAAAAAAATCGGTCTTTGAGTTGTATATATTTATCCATCATATAGCATAATAATAACATGATCTATGATAACAAAAAAACCAGTCTAAAAAAGTAAGACTGATTTATTCGTGTATCACAACTATTTTGTATCTTTTGCTTGTTCTTGAGAATCAACAGCTTCTTCTTTCGCTTGGGCACGGACAGATTGTTTTGTCTTTTTTCCTTTGCGAGAAGATGCAGCTGCAGTTTGCTTTTCCACACGAGCGTGGAATTTTTCAACACGTCGAGCAGTATCCACAAGGATTTGCTTCCCAGTATAAAATGGGTGAGACGCAGATGAAATTTCTACATTGAGCACATAGTGAGAAACACCATCAATATCACGGGTTTCATCAGACTTAAGTGTTGATGTAGTTACAAACTCTTGGTTACAAGAAGTATCCACAAAGACAACAGGATGAGTTGTAGGATGAATATCAGCTTTCATAGAGAGTAAAATAAATCGCCGATAATATAACACAGGTCCTAAGGGCTGTCAAGAGATCTTGCATAATTTATCAGACTCTGCTATAGTCATTGCACCTATCTGTTATATCTGTTAGATACCTTATACACACGTATGTTACAAAATCTGTTATGGATCGCGGAGGTAGTCCTCGGGATACTCTTAATCATCATCATTCTCATTCAACATAAGGGTGCTGGTCTTGGTGCCGGATTTGGAAATACCGGAACTGCCATTGCAAGCACAAAACGAGGGGTAGATTTATTTTTACATCGCATGACCATTGCGGCGTCTATCCTCTTTTTTGGAATAGCCTGCGTTGCTATTCTCATCTAACCTAACGCGGAGTGATCCCTATAATGGGGCACACCGTTTTATGTCATTCATGTGTCAAAACATCGTTTCAGTGGCATAATACGAGAGTGGACAGAGCTGATAAGAAGACAAAAGACCAAAAAGAAGCGTCCACTTATTAGCCACCAAAAAGATATTGCACTTATTAGAAAAGTGCGAGGAAATACCATGCCAAATCACATACAATTGCGACACATATTTCGCATTCTCTCAGGAAGAGAAAAATTCATGTTGCGTGCAGCCATGATCCTGTTTAGTATAAGCGGATTATGGATTATTGGTTCGAGTATAAATAGTAAGCGGGAGCAAGTTCCCGCCATTGGCGGAAGATATACCGAAGCCGTAGTCGGTTCCCCTCAGCTCATTAATCCATTGTTTGCGAGTACGAATGATGTCGATCTCGATATCACCAGACTCGTATATAATGGATTGATGAGGGTTGATGAACAACAACAACTCACAACGGATCTTGCAAAAGAATATACTATTAGTGAAGATAAAAAAGTGTATACCTTTGTACTGAAAGATGGCATTACCTGGCACGACGGAGAACCGTTTACCGCAAAAGATGTCTTCTATACCTTTGAATCAATACAAGACGAATTAGTAGGAAGCCCACTTCGAGTAAGTTTCCTTGGAGTAAAAGTAGAAATTGTCGAAGACAATACCATTCAATTTACACTGTCAGAGCCATTTGCTCCATTTCTTTCTAGTCTTACTGTAGGAATTATCCCAGAACATATTTGGGCAAACATATCACCAGAAAGAATTAAACTTGCCAAAGAAAATCTTCAACCTATCGGAACCGGTCCATTCCAATTCAAAAAATTATCAAAAGATAGTACGGGATATATCTTTCAGTATGAACTAGAGAGAAACCCAAATTACTACGACAAACCACCATACCTCAAAGAATTTATGTTTAAATTTTTTGCAGAGTATGATCATGAAGGGGGAGCCATTGACGCACTTCGTTCACAACAAGTCGATGGAATTAGTTTTGTTCCTTCAGATCTCAAAAGTCGAGTAGAAAGAAAAAACATTGTTTTGCTTACCTTGCAATTACCACAGTACACGGCACTATTCTTTAACCAAAACAAAGAACCTGTTCTCAAAGATAAAGATGTCCGAACAGCCCTCTCATACACAATCGATAAAGATCGTATCTTGCGTGAGGCACTAAAAGATGAAGGACAAGTTATCTATAGTCCCGTTCTTCCAGGCTTTCCTGGGTACAATCCTGAAATAGAAAAAACACCATACGATGTAGACAAAGCAAACGAACTGTTGGAAAAAAATTGGAAAAAAATAAGTGCCTCAGATTACAGAGAAGAGAGATTAAAAACACTCTTAAAAGAAGCAGGTATACAAGAAAATGCAGAGGACACGGCATCATCAACACCAGAAGAAACAGGAAATAATGAAGCCAAAAAACAAGAAATAACCAATGCCCTTGACCAAGAACTCAGTAGCGCACAAACATTCTACAGAGAAAATAAAGATGGAGAAATTCTTACCCTATCACTCGTAACAGTAAATACCTCAGAGTACAGACAAACTGCCAATGTCATTGCGGGATACTGGCAAGATGTGGGAGTAAAAGTAAACGTAACATTTATTGAACCACGAGATATTTCACGACAAGTATTAAAAGCCCGGGATTATGATGTACTGCTTTACGGAGTAATCATCGGAAGTGATCCAGATCAATATCCGTTCTGGCATTCTAGCCAAGTAACATTTCCAGGACTCAATTTATCTGGATATGTAAACAGAACGGTCGATGAATTGCTCAAGAGCGCGCGAGAATCAGATGATCAAAACGAAGTTGCCGAACTTTACGGAAAATTTCAAGATCTAGTACTTGACGAGGTGCCCGCAATATTTCTCCACACACCAACCTACACCTATGCAACCACAGACAAAATAAAAGGAATAAACCTTTCACGGATCTTTAGTCCATCAGACAGATTTAACGGTATCACCAATTGGTACATAAAAACCAAAGGACAGTGGAAGCAAAAATAGCAAAAAGTACGTACGAATTAGCACACCCAACTACATCGGAGTACTCAGGAAATATGGTACGCACACGCAACGTGTGATGTCCCGTGGGTTCGATTCCCACCTTCGATGCAAATATTCTTGACTCACAATTAATTCACATACGTCGGAAACATTATTTCCGCAATATCTTCGAATATTTATGAATACACAACACCCCCCTCGACGAGCAGTTCGTCGGAACAGTGGTCGAAACACCACAAGAAGAACAGCAGTTGCTCCACAACAAGGATCAACAACGCAAACACCTGCCCCAAGTGCCATAAAACACACACATGCAGGAGGGTCATCAAAATCACACAGTCGAACACCAAACCAACCAAAACGTCCACGATCATATGGGAAAAAAACGCAACGCATCGCAAAATCAACAAGTAAAGATGTGTTACGAATTATTCCTATTGGTGGGTGCGAAGAAGTAGGACGAAACATGACCGTGTTTGAATACATGGAGGACATCGTTATCCTTGATATGGGAATACAATTTCCAGAAGAAGACATGCCTGGAATTGATTATATTGTTCCAAATACAAAATATTTGGAAGGGCGAGAAAAAGATGTCAAAGGTGTTATATTTAGTCACGGACATCTTGATCACATTGGTGCTGCTCCAATCCTGTTGAAAAAACTTGGGTATCCTGTTATTGCCGGAAGAGATCTCACCCTTGCACTCCTCAAGCACAAACTTGAAGACAAAGATAAAGGATCAACAAAAAATCTAAAAATTATTCGCATCAACGGTATTGACGATGTGATTAAAATGGGGAAATTTACTATTAAATTTTTTCAAGTAGAACATTCAATCATGGACGCGGTAGGAGTAATTGTAGAAACCCCTGCGGGGATTGCTATTCATCCTGGAGATTGGACCATGGAGCGAGATAAAAAAGGAAACGCAACACTCGAATACAAACAACTCGCCAAACTCAAAAGTAAAGAAAAACCAACAGTGCTCATGTTAGAAAGTCTTGGAGCTATCCATGAACAACGTCATGGAACATACGAAGAAATGTACGAAAACATTCAAAAAATTATTGAAGACGCACCAGGACGAATTATTATTGGAACCTTTGCCTCACAGATTGAACGGATCAAATGGGTTATTGCTGCCGCAGAAAAATTAGGAAAGAAAATTTTTCT
>Ga0100380_10000813_pt1 | contig 34645 bp, 32 predicted proteins | sample CryGeymeta201504_FD_80417 | JGI IMG/M metagenome (GOLD analysis project Ga0100380, IMG submission 80417) | Groundwater microbial communities from Crystal Geyser aquifers in Utah, USA - Crystal Geyser metaG 2015-04 | ecosystem: Environmental > Aquatic > Deep subsurface > Groundwater | place... | reverse complement strand
TCCCCACGCGCGACGCCCGGCCTCGATGCGCAAGGCGTCGAGCGCGTAGTAGCCGGCGAGCGCGAGGCCGAGGCCGGCGCCCGTGTGCATGGCGCCTGCTATAGAATAGCCAATGCCCGACTGCCGGGCCGACATCCGCAACGGCACTGACCGAGACCCCCATGCCGACCGGCGCGCGACCGCGCGTGAGCCCCGTCCCCCACACCCCCGGCACTTCGCCGCGGGTCGATGATCTTCGCATCGCCGGAATCCGCGAGCTGCTCTCGCCGGCGCAGGTGCTGCACGAATTTCCGGCCGGCGAACGCTCGATCGCGACCACGGTCGCCGCGCGCCAGGCGATCCACCGCATCCTCTCCGCCTCCGACGACCGGCTGCTGGTCGTCATCGGGCCGTGCTCGATCCACGACTATGACGGAGCAATGGAGTACGCGAGGCGGCTGAAGAAGGAGCGCGACCGGTTCTCCGAGCATCTCGAGGTGGTGATGCGGGTGTACTTCGAGAAGCCGCGCACCACGGTGGGCTGGAAGGGTCTCATCAACGATCCGCGTCTGGACGGCAGCTACCGCATCAACGAGGGGCTGCGGCTGGCGCGGCGGCTGCTCGGGGAGATCACCGATCTCGGCCTGCCGTGCGCCACCGAGTTCCTCGACATGATCACCCCGCAGTACATCGCCGACCTCATTTCGTGGGGCGCGATCGGCGCGCGCACCACCGAGTCGCAGGTGCACCGCGAGCTGGCCTCGGGGCTGTCGTGCGCGGTCGGCTTCAAGAACGGCACCGACGGCGATGTCAGGATCGCGGTCGATGCGGTGCGCACCGCCGCACACACCCACCACTTCCTCTCGGTTACCAAGGCCGGCCATTCGGCGATCGTATCGACCAACGGGAACGAGGACTGCCACATCATCCTGCGCGGCGGCCACCGGCCGAACTACGATGCCGAGAGCGTCGCGCGCGCCTGCCAGGAGATCGGCAAGGCGGGGAGCGCGGCGCGGATCATGATCGACTTCTCCCACGGCAACAGCCGCAAGGATTTCCGGCGGCAGATGGAGGTTGCGCGCGATGTCGCCAAGCAGATCGCCCGCGGAGACGATCGCATCATCGGCGCGATGGTCGAGTCGCACCTGAACGAGGGACGCCAGGACCTGGTGGCGGACACCCCGCTCGAGTACGCCATGAGCATCACCGACGCCTGCATCGGCTGGGAGGACAGCGTCGCCGTGCTCGACTCGCTCGCACTCGCCGTGCGCGGACGGCGCCTCGCGCTCGCGGCGCGCTGAGGCGCGTGCGCGAGGCGCGCGTGCCGATGCGCCGCATCGCCGTGCGGCGGGCGGGGCCGCGGGGACGAAGGCGATGCATGCGGCCGGCATGAGCCTGCGGATGCTCTCCAGCGCCCGCGGCTTCCTCATCCTCGCGCTGGCCACGGCTGCCTTCCGCCTGTGGCTCGCCTGGGCGCTGCCCATCACCGGCGACGAGGCCTATTTCTACTACTGGGGGAAATGGCCGGACTGGGGCTTCTACGACCATCCGCCGATGGTCGGCTGGTGGCTCGCGGTGCTGCAGCGCGCAGCCGATGCGGAATGGTTCCTGCGGCTGCCCTCGGTGCTGCTGCCGCTCGTGCTGGCGGGCGCGACCGTGGCGGTGCTGCGTCGCGAATCGCCGGATGCCGCGTGGACGGCGGGGGCCGTGCTGCTGCTCGCGCCCGCCCAGTTGTGGAATGTCGCCATCACCACCGACACGCCGCTCGCCTACTTCTCGTTCTTCTCGGGGCTCGCCTTCCTGCGCGCGGTGCGCGACGATGATCCGCGCTTCTACCTGCTTGCGGGTCTGCTCCTGGGGGCCGCGCTGCTGTCGAAGTACTTCGCGGTGTTGCTCGCCGCCGCCTATGCCGCGTTCGCCCTGAGCCGGCCGGACCGGGCGCGGCTGCGCGCTCTAGCGCTGATCGCGCTCGCCGCCGCGCCCGCCGTGGCGCTCAACCTGTGGTGGAACGCGCAGCACTGCTGGACGAACATCCTGTTCAACATCTACAACCGCCACGCCGGCGCCGGGTTTTCCTGGAGCAGGCCGCCGCTGTATGCGCTCGAACTGGTCTACCTGCTGAGCCCGCCCGCGCTGTGGCTGATCGCGCGCCGGCGCAGCGAACTCGCGCGCCGCGCTCCGGATGTGGCGCTGCGCGCGCTCGCCTTCCTCGTCGCCGTTCCGCTCGCGCTCTTCGCCGTCCTCTCGCTGGTGAAGACGATCGGCCTGCACTGGCTGCTTTCGTTCATCCCGTTCGTCTTCCTGCTGGCGGCAAGGGTGGCGGGGCCGCGCGGGCTGCGGGCGACGGCGCGCTTCTGCGCCGCGTTCGCGGTGCTGCATGTCGCCGCGATCGCGGCGGTCGCTACGTTGCCGATCGAGACCTGGCGCGCGACCCGCTGGTATGACGGCATCGTGATGACGGTGAAGGCGGACGAGCTGCTCGCGCGGCTCGAGCCCTACGAGAAGGACTACGTGTTCGCCACCGACGGCTATTCGCCCTCGGTGACCCTCGGGTTCGACGCGAAGCGCTACTTCATCGTGTTCGGCGAGGCGTCCTCCCACGCCCGCCATGACGACATCCTGACCGACTTCCGGGCGCTCGAAGGCAGGAACATCCTGGTGCTGCGCAAGAGCCCGCCCGAGGAGCGGCTCTATGCGCCGTATTTCGCGCAGGTGGAAACCCGGCGCTTCGAGCTGTACGGGGCGACCTTTTATCTGGTGCTCGGGCGCAGCTTCCGCTATGCGCCCTATCGGGACCAGGTGCTGGCGAAGGTGCGCGACGCGTACTACCGCATCCCGTCCTGGCTGCCGGCCGGGCGCTGCTACTTCTGCGAGCGCTATTTCGCCGGGGAGGGATGCAGGCGATGAGCGGCAGGGGACAGGGGACAGAGGACGGAGGGCAGAAGACAGAGGACGGATCGCCCGCGTCATTGCGAGCAGGCCGCAGGCCGACCAAGCAGCGTGCGGTGCGTCGCAGCCCCAGTGTCATTGCGCGGAGGGCGAAGCCCGACGAGGCGGCGCGAAGCGCGCCGGGGGACGGGATTGCTTCGTCGCCTTGCTCCTCGCAATGACGGAGGATTCGCTGCGCGCAAGAAAAAGCCGCTCGGGCGAGCGGCTTTTCGCGGGCGGGCCGGGCTCAGCCGCGGCGGCGGGTGGCGAGCAGGCCGAGCGCGGCGATGCCGATGAGCGCCATCGATCCCGGCTCGGGGACCCCGCCGCCAGGCGGGGGCGGCGTCGGCCTGTCGCCGGACAGCGCGTAGATCTTGACGTAGTCGTTCCCCGTGTCAGAACCGGAGACGGTGCCGAACGCGGTCGTGTAGGCGCTGACGAGCCAGTACTTCGAATCCGCTCCGCCGGCGTTGACGCTTTTCGTGCACACCCCCGAAGAGCACGAACCGGAGTCGAGGTCCACGGTACTCACCAGTTCCCACCCGCCTGTCGCGCTCACCAGATCCGCGTAGGTCTTCATGCCCAGGCTCGGAGTGTCGGAATTCTTGTACCGCAGCACCGAGACATCCGAGTCGCTCCAGTACCACCCGGTGCGCACGCTCTCCAGCACCACGCTGTCGGTGAAGGAAAACAGGATCGAGTCGATCCGATCGTTGTTGTCCATCGCGTGTTCGGGTGAGGATCCTTCGCCCGCATCGGTGCCGTTCGCGGCATCCCGGTTCTTCACCCCGAGCCCGCCGGTATACGCTCCGAGATAAGCGTTCTCGATCTTGGTGTTCGAGCTGTTGTAGGTGTTCGCCCAGGCGCTGGCAGTCACCGCGGGCGAGCCCGAGCCGGAGCCCGAGCAAGTGCGCGTGTTTCCGTACGTGCTACCCGAGGTGCTGCATCCGCTGGCACCCGAGTACAGTGTCCAGTTGATCGAGGCCGAGGCGGGTGCCGCCAGCGACAGCCCGGCCAGTCCGATGATCCAGCATGCCTGTTTCATTTTCGCGCCTCCGAAGGTGGTCTCCGGCTGCCGCCGGAGGGTTCTGCCTGCTACGCAGCAAATTTCGGGCCTGATCACACCAAGCCTTTTAGATCAATGTGTTGAAAGATCGCCCGGGTATCTGGAACGCTCCGGTGTGAGATTTCCCGACAGTGGCTCCCTGCGCAGAGTCTGAGCCAGGCGCCGGGCATCCGCGAGCTCGTCGAAATCCGGCTTTCCTGCGAGCGCGTCCTCGATCTCCCGGCGCGCTTCGTCCCTGCGCCCGGCGCGCTCGAGGGCCGCGGCGAGGTGATAGGCGATCTCGGGATTGGCCGGGGCGCGCAGCCGCGCCTCCCTGAGGTACTTGAGTGCGTCCTCGGCCCGTCCCTGGCGGAACAGCGCCCAGCCGAGCGTGTCGCCGATGCCGGCGTCGTTCGGGTCGAGCCGGTAGGCCCGCTCGGCGATCGCGGTCGCGCCGGGATCTTCGAGCCGCAACATGACGTAGGCCAGGTTGTTGAGCAGGTTCGCGTCCTCGCCCAGTTCGAGCGCCTGCTCGTAAGTCGCGCGCGCCGCCTTCGCGTTGCCCGTGCGCAGGTACGCCTCCGCGAGCGCACGCAGGGCGGCCGGGTCCCTCGGGTGGCTGCGCGCCCAGCCTTCCATGAACCCCACGGCCTTCGCCCGCTCACCGGCGGCGAGGCTGGCCTCGAACAGGCGCATGGCGATCCGGGTGTCCGGCTGCAGGGCGAGGGCTGCGCGGAAGCTCGCGGCGGCCTCGGTATACGCACGCTTCGCCATCGCCGCCTCGCCGGCGAGCCGGTGGCCGACCGCATCGCGCGGATGGCGCGCGACGATCGCACGTGCGAGCTCGCCGGCCTTCGCGGTTTCGCCCTTGCGCAGTTCCAGCTCGGCCTTCAGCGCCAGCGCCGGAACGAACTCGGCCCTGGCCGAGAGCGCTTTCTCCAGGCTGTAGGCCGCACCCTGGAGATTTCCGGCCATCATCTGCAACTCGGCGATGCCCGTCTGTGCCGCGGCGTCGTACTGCGCCAGAACGGTCATGCGGTCGAACGCGGCGAGCGCCGCCTTCCGCTGGCCGGCCGCGAGACTGGCGCGCCCGAGCAGCGCCAGCGCGGCCAGATCGTCCGGCATCAGGCCGTCGAGTTCCCTTGCGAGCGCCAGCGCCCGGTCGGTCTTGCCGCGTCTCAGTTCGAGCTCGACCAGACGGGCGCCGGCGCGCAGGTCCTTGCGGTCGATGGCGTGGATCTTCTCCAGCCAATCAATCGCCCGCAGCGGCGCGCCGCCGGCCTGCTCGATGGCGGCGAGCTCGAACATCGCCTGCGTGTCCTTGGGACGTTCCTTGAGGATCGACTGGAAGCGCTCGGCTGCGGCCTGCGGCCTGCCTTCGGCGAGATCGAGCTTGCCCAGGTTCAGCCGCGCCGGCAGGAAGTCGCGGTCCAGCGCCAGCGTCGCTTCGTACGCTGCGCGTGCGCCCTTGCGGTCGCCGGCCGCGGCGCGCGCGACCGCCAGGAGGTTCTGCACCGCCGGGTTCTTCGGCTCGCGCTTCGCCATCTGGCCGGCGAGCTGGGCCGCCTTCGCCGGCTGCCCCTGCTTCATGTACAGGACGGCGAGCGCATAGCCGGCGCGTGCCTGTCCGGGATCCTTGCGATAGACGCGTTCGAGTTGCTCCAGCGCCGCGTCCGTGCGCCCGGCGCTCATCAGGCTGAAGCCGAGCGAGGTCTCCAGCGCGGGCGATCCTCCGGAGGCCTGGCTGGCGCGCTCCAGGTAGGCGGTGGCGCGATGGTGGTTGCCGCGCGCGGTGTAGGCGGAGGCGAGCAGCGACAGGATCTGGGGATCGTTGGGCGCGAGCTTTTCCGCGCGCTCGAGCACGGTGAGGACGGCGGCCGTGTCGCCCTCGGCGAGCAGGATCGAGGCCAGCAGCTTGCGCGCGCCCGCGTGGCGCGGGTTGAGCTTGAGATAGGCGTCGAGCTGGGCCTTGGCCTTCTCGGGTTCCTTCAGCCCGTGGTGGGCGAGCCCGCCCAGCAGCAGCAACTGCGGCTTGCGGCCGAGCACCTCGGGCGGGATCGGATCGATGAATTTCGCCGTCTCCACCAGTCGGGCGCGCGATTCCGCGGCGTTGCCCTGCCTGGCCGCCAGCACCGCGTTGAGATAGTTCGAGCGCGGCTCCAGCGGATGCGACTTGCGCAATGCGGAGAGGTCCTGCGCCGCCTCGGCCTCGCGCCTGAGATCGAGCAGCAGGCCGGCGCGCGCGAGGCGGGCATCGAGGTGATCCGCAGCCAGCCCGATCGCCTTCGAGTACGCCTCCAGCGCGGCGCGGGAATCACCGCCGACATGGGCGGCCGCGCCCCTCGCGTACCAGGCCTGAGGATCCGACGGGGCGAGATGTACCGCTTCGTCGGCGGAACGCGCGGCGGCCTGCAGGTTCCCGGCGCGCAGCGCCAGCGCGGATTGCGCGACCGCGATCGGAGCCGAGCGCGGGTCGAGCCGGCGCGCGCCCTCCAGGGTCTGCGCCGCCGCGCCGGCGTCGCCGAGCTCGGCGTGGGCGCTCGCGCGCAGCAGCAGCAGTTCCACCCGCTGCGCGGGCAACGCCTTGTCGGCACTGGCCTTGTCGAGCAGCTCGCGGAACTTGCCCTGCGCCAGCCAGGACTGTGCGAGCGGCACGAGGACGACGCCCGGCGCCACCCCGAGCTGGACCGCCTGCGTGAGCGCGACCTCCGCGGGACCGGGCTCGCCCTTGCGCAGGTGAGCCTTCCCGAGCAGGACGTAGGCGGGAAGCAGTTTCGGATCCTGCTGGAGCGCGTTCTTGAGCTGGATGATGGCGCCGGCCACGTCGTTCTTCTCGAAGCGCCCCTGGGCATCTTCGTAGAAACGCGAGGCCTGTTCGGGCTGCGCCGCGCCCGCGGTTGGGATCGCGCCGGCGAGCAGCAGGGCGAGGAGAAGGGGCGGGAATCGGTTCATGGATCGTGGCGGCATGCGGTCCCGGGCGAGCGCTTGCCGTATTGTGCGCGATCGCGTCGTTCGGCCTGGCGAAGGATGTCACGGCGGAGGGCGAAAGACCGGGATCTCCGAAATCCGAAACCCGAAACCGTTTCGCCCCCCGTTGCAATGCGCTGTGCTGATATGATGGATGCGTTGCCTCCGCGACCGCCCCCGCCGCCCCGATCCGACCTTGCCTGCCCTCCTCACGGTGCTGCGGCCGCAGCAGTGGATCAAGAACGGCTTCGTGTTCGTCGGCCTGTTGTTCGGCCATGCGTGGAACGATGGCGCGCGGGTGGGGATGGCGTTCGCCGCGTTCGTCGCCTTCTGCCTGCTCGCCTCGGCGGTCTATGCGATGAACGACATCGCCGACCGCGAGGCCGACCGCCTGCATCCGCGCAAGTCGCAACGACCGGTGGCGCGCGGGGCGGTGAGCGTCGCGCAAGCCGCCGTGCTCTCGGCTGCCTGCGCCGCGGCGGGACTCGCGCTCGGCTTCGGCTGGGGTGGACACGCGCCGTGGATCTTCCCGGCGTATCTGGCGATCAACCTCGCCTACAGCTTCGGGCTCAAGCACGTCGTCATCCTCGACGTGTTCCTGATCTCGGCCGGCTTCATGCTGCGCATCCTCGCCGGGACGCTCGGGCTGGCGATCGCGCCCTCGCACTGGCTGCTCGCGTGCGGCCTGCTGGTGACGCTGTTTCTCGGCTTCGCCAAACGCCGCGCCGAGCTCGACGTGGCGGGAACGGGCGCGGCGCACCGGCGTGTGCTGGAGCACTATTCGGCACCGCTGCTTGACCAGATGATCACCGTGGCCGCCGCCGGAACGGTGGTCGCGTACGCGCTCTACACGCTCAGCCCGGAGACGATCGCGCTGCACGGAACCGATCGCCTGGTGTTCACGGTGCCGTTCGTGCTCTACGGCATGTTCCGCTACCTGTACCTGCTGCACCGGCGCGGGGGCGGGGGCGACCCCGCAGTCGAGCTCGTGCGCGACCCCCATCTCGTCGTCGCCGCGGCTGGCTGGCTGGCACTCACCGCCTGGCTGCTCGGCGCCGCGCCTTGAACACGGTGCCCGGACTGCATATGATGCGAGAATTGCGGGCGGAGCCGGACATGCGGGCGAACCATCTGTTGCGATTTCCCCAATTCGCGCATCTCGGACGGGCGACGCGCTTCGTCGACCGCATCCTGGCGATCGTGGAGCACATCGCGCTGTTCGAGGATTTCGACCGCGACGACATCGGCAAGCTGGCCGCCTACATGCCCTGCTATTCCGTGCCCGCCGGGGTGGAGCTCATCCGCGAGGGCGACGCGGGCGATTTCCTGGTGCTGCTGCTGTCGGGCTCGGCGCAGATCGTCAAGCGCGACCACGCGGGGCAGAACAAGGTGGTCGCCACGGTCGGCGCCGGCAAGACGCTGGGCGAGATGTCGATGATCGACGGCAAGCCGCGCGCCGCGAGCTGCATCGCGCAGACCGACACGATGTTCGCGCTGCTCGACCGCGACAGCCTCAGCCGCATCCTCACCGAGGAGCCCGAGCTCGGCATCAAGTTCCTGATCGAGCTGGTGCAGTTGCTCGCCCAGCGGCTGCGCGCCACCACCGGGCAGCTCGCCGATCAGCTCGACGTGTGAGCGCAGGCTACCTGGTCGCCCGCCGGCTGCGCCAGAGCACGTCGGGACGTCCGGCCTCGCGGTTGAGCACGCGCCCCAGCACGAACAGCAGGTCGGAGAGCCGGTTGAGATAGCGCCGGCTCGATGCGGGGACCGGCTCCGCGCGTCCGAGGGCGACCAGCGCGCGCTCGGCGCGCCGGCACACCGTGCGCGCAAGATGTGCGAGGCTCGCCGTGCGTGTGCCGCCGGGCAGAATGAATTCCTTGAGCGGTGCGAGCGGCGCGTTCCATTCCTCGATCCGCTGCTCGAGTCCCGCCACCTGTTCGTCGCGCACCGGATCGGCACCGGGAATGGCCAGCCCGCCGCCGAGATCGAACAGGTCGTGCTGGATCGCGGTCAGCGCGTCGCGGACCGCCTCGGGCAGTTCCTCCGCGAGCAGGACGCCGAGCGTGGAGTTCAGCTCGTCGACCTCTCCCAGCGCCCGGATGCGCGCGCTGTCCTTGGGTGTGCGGGAACCGTCGGCGAGCCCGGTCTCGCCGCCGTCGCCGGTGCGGGTGACGATCTTCGAGAGGCGATGTCCCATCGCCTCACGCCCCCGTCGGCTGGATCGCGGTGAGGATGCCCTGCATCAGCGCGAACGGGGTCGGCGGGCAGCCGGGCACCTCGACATCCACCGGGATGACGTTGGAAACCCGGCCGCAGCTCGCGTAGCTCTCGCCGAAGATGCCGCCGGTGCATCCGCAATCGCCCACCGCGACCACCAGCTTCGGCTCGGGGGTGGCCTCCCAGGCGCGCTTCACCGCGATCTCCATGTTCTTCGCGACCGGCCCGGTGACGAGCAGCATGTCGGCATGGCGGGGGCTGGCCGCGAACTTGATCCCCAGCGCCTCGAGGTTGTAGTAGGCGTTGCCGAGTGCGTGGATCTCCAGCTCGCAGCCGTTGCACGAGCCGGCATCCACATGCCGGATCACCAGCGCGCGGCCCAGTTCCCTGAGCATCGCATCCTCGAGCCGCTGGGCGACGTTCCGGAGCGCGGCATCGGGCTGCGGCGGCGGCTCGGTGCGGATGCCGTTGCGCACGATCTGCTTCAATAACTGGTACATCTCGCCTCCTGTGGTCGCCGGGCCGGCCGGTTACAGATCGGGTCCCGCATAGGATAGGTTGAACGACTTGTTGATCAGCGGGAAATCGGGAACGATGTTTCCCATGATGCAGTGCTCGATCGCCGGCCAGTTCTCCCATGACGGGTCGTGGCAGTGGCAGGAGCGGATTGCGCCCGCGGCGCCCGCCTCGAGCGCGACCAGCACCGGGCCGCGCCAGCCCTCGATCCAGCCCGCCCCGAACGCGCCTTCGGCGGCCTCGGGAAGCCGCGCGAGCGCAGTGCCGCCGGGCATGCGGGCGAGGATCTCGCGGATCAGCCGCAGCGATTCGAACACCTCCTCGAAGCGCACGGTCACGCGCGCCGCGACGTCACCGTTGCGGTGGGTGGTCATGTTGACGCCGAGCTTGTCGTAGGGCGGCGAGGCGATGTCCACCCGCAGGTCCCAGCTCTGCGCGCTGGCGCGGCCCGCGAGCCCGCCCACGCCCAGCGCGGCTGCGAGCCGCGGCACCAGCCGCCCGGCGGTGAGGAAACGGTCCTGGAGTCCGGCGTGCTCGTCGTAGATTCCCTTGAGCACGCGCACCTCGCGCTCGATCGCGTCGCACTGGCGTGCGATCGCCTCGGCCGCACCCGGCGCGAGATCCCGCGCGAGGCCGCCGGGGACGACGCAGTCCATCAGGTAGCGGTGCCCGAAGGCGGCCTGGTTCGCCCGCAGCCAGTCTTCCTTCAGCCGCATGAACTGCGCGAGCCCGAACGAGAACGCCGCGTCGTTGGCGATCGCGCCGATGTCGCCGAGGTGGTTGGCGATGCGCTCGCGCTCGAGCAGCAGCGCGCGCAGCCACAGCGCCTGCTCGGGGGGTTCGCACCCGCAGGCCGATTCCGCCGCCTGGCAGTAGGCCCAGGCGAAGGCCACGGTGGAATCGCCGCTCACCCTTCCGGCGAGCCGGTGTCCTTCGGCGAGCGGCAGGCTACGGAAGCGCCGCGCGATGCCCTTGTGCTTGTAGCCGAAGCGCTCCTCGAGCCGCAGCACCTTCTCGCCCACGATCGAGAAGCGGAAATGTCCCGGCTCGATGGTGCCGGCGTGGATCGGCCCGACCGGGATCTCATGCACGCCTTCGCCCTCGACGCGCACGAAGGGATAGGGCTCGGATGCGGCATCGAAGCGCAGCGCGGCGTCGGCATCGCGGCGCAGCGGAAAGAAGTCGGCCGGCCAGTTGGCGTGGCGCAGCCAGCCGCGTTCATCGGCGCCTTCCGCGCGCATCCCCAGCATGTCGAAGAGCGCGCGCTGGAGGCGGGCCGCGGCCGGGAAGCGGCCGGAGAGGTCGGGGTAGGTCGGGTTCTCGGCGGGAAGCGCGAGGCGCAGGCAGGCGAGCCCCTCGCGGGTGGTGAAGGCGACGTGCAGATCGAAGCCGCGGCCGCGATCGCGCTCGTCCGTTCCCCACAGCGACACGAAGCGGCCTCCGGCCTCCGGCAGGGCTTCGCAGAACGCGGCGAGCTGGGCGGCGTCGACCTCGCCGCAGGCCGCAGGCAGCGCGCCGGGCAGGACGGCGAATTCGATCGGCTGGTCAAGGAAGCGCATGGCTCATCCGATGAAGCGGGCTGCCTGGCGATACCATTCGGCCAATGCCGGCGGGATATAGACGCCGAGCACCAGCACCATGGCCAGATGCACGAACACCGGCAGGATCGCGGGCGGGTGCGGCAGCCGCGGCAGCGTGGTCTCGCCGAACACGATCGGCTGGATCTTGCCGAAGATCGCCGCGAACGCGATCCCGAGCGAGATGAGCAGGATGGGCGTCGACCAGGAATGCTCGTGCATCGCGGTGGTGAGGATCAGGAACTCGCTGGTGAACACCCCGAACGGCGGCATGCCGAGGATCGCGAAGGTGCCCAGCGCGAGGCCCCAGCCCACGGTCGGATTGGTGCGGATCAGCCCGCGGATGTTCTCCATGATCTGGGTGCCCGACTTCTGCGCGGCGTGTCCCACCGCGAAGAAGATCGCCGACTTGGTGAGCGAGTGCATCGTCATGTGCAGCAGCGCCGCGAACGAGGCGACCGGCCCGCCCATGCCGAAGGCGAAGGTGATGATGCCCATGTGCTCGATCGACGAGTAGGCGAACATGCGCTTGATGTCGATCTGGCGCGAGAGCGAGAACGTGCCCACCACCACCGAGAGCAGGCCGAAGCCCATCATCAGGTTGCCCGCGAAATGGTTTCCCAGCGCGCCGTCGGTGAGCACCTTGCAGCGTACGACCGCATACAGCGCGACGTTGAGCAGCAGTCCCGAGAGCACCGCGGAGACCGGGGTCGGGCCCTCGGCGTGCGCATCGGGCAGCCAGTTGTGCAGCGGCGCGAGCCCGACCTTGGTGCCGTAGCCGATCAGCAGGAAGACGAAGGCGAGCGAGAGCACGGTCGGCTCGAGCAGCACCTTGGACTGGTCGAGGTGGGTCCAGAGAAGCGCGTTGCCGCCGGTGCCGAGCGTGCGCTCGGCGGCGAAGTACAGCAGGATGGTGCCGAACAGCGCCTGGGCGATGCCCACGCCGCACAGGATGAAATACTTCCACGCGGCTTCCAGGCTTTCGGGAGTCCGGTAGAGGGATACCAGCAGCACGGTGGTGAGCGTGGCCGCCTCCATCGCGACCCACAGGATGCCCATGTTGTTGGTGGTGAGCCCGATCAGCATGGTGAAGGTGAAGAGCTGATACATGCTGTAGTACAGCCGCAGGCGGCCCGTGCTCAGCCGCCCGTGATGCTCCTCGATGCGCATGTAGGGGCGCGAGAACACCGCGGTCGTGAATGCGACGAAGGCGGTGAGCGCGACCAGGAACACGTTGAACGGGTCGATGAAGAACTGCTCGCCGAACACGAGCATCGGGCCGTCCGCGATCACGCGCACGGTGAGCGCGGCGGCCGCCAGCAGCGTTCCGAAGCTCAGCCCCACGCCCAGTTCGGCGGCGTAGCGGTGCTGGCCGGCAAGGGCCTGGAGGATCCCGCCCGCGAGCGGGATGCCGAGCAGCCAGAGCATTTCCACCATCAGCGTTCCTTGAGCTTTTCCATGTGGCGGATGTCGAGGCTGTCGAACGTCTCGCGGATCTGGAAGAAGAAGATGCCGAAGATGAAGGTGCCGACCAGCACGTCGAGCGCGATGCCCAGCTCCACCACCATCGGCATGCCGTGGGTGGCGCTGGTGGCGGCGAAGAACAGTCCGTTCTCCATCGCCAGGAAGCCGATCACCTGGGGCACGGCCTTGCGGCGGGTGATCATCATCAGGAAGGACAGCAGCACGGTGGCGGTCGCGATCCCGATGGTATGGCGTGCGGCGCCGGTGGCGAGTTGCGAGATCGGCTGCGCCAGATTGAACGCGAACACGACCAGCGCCAGCCCGATCAGCATCGTGGAGGGGATGTTGATCATGGTCTCCACGTCCCAGCGCACGTTGAGCCTGCGGATCAGCCGGTGCAGCAGCCAGGGCAGCGCCACGACCTTGAGCGCGAAGGTGATGGCGGCCGAATAGTACAGGTGGTGGAGGTTGGCGGAATAGGCGACGATCGCGGTGCTCGCGGAGAGCACCGCGCCCTGCCATGCGAACAGTTCGATCAGCGACAGGATGCGCCGCTGCGAGAGCATGGCGAAGCTGATGAGCAGCAGGATCGCGGCGAGCAGGCTGATGATCTGGTCGAACCAGGCGGCGGAGATCACGGTCGGCTCCTAGCGCTGGAGGACGAGGTTGAGCAGCACGCCCAGCATCGCCAGCAGGAACGCGGTGGCGACGAATTCGGGCGCGCGGAAGAGGCGCAACTTGGCGAGCACGGTTTCCAGCGTCGCCAGCACGGCCCCGCCGACGAAGAGCTTGCCGGCGAGCGCGAGGAGCGCGAGCGGAAGCGCCGCCGTGTTCCCGGCCTCGGCGATGCCCCAGGGCACGAAGAGCGCGATGCCGAGAGCGCTGTAGGCGACCAGCTTGACCGCGACCGCCCACTCGATCAGCGCCAGGTGGCGAGCGGAGTATTCCAGGATCATCGCCTCGTGGATCATCGTCAGCTCGAGGTGCGTGGTCGGGTTGTCGACCGGCACGCGCGCGTTCTCGGCCAGCGCCACCATGTAGAACGCCACCCCGGCGAAGGCGAAGCTCGGACGGATTAGGAAGTTGCCGTGGGCGAGCGTCTCCACGATGGTGTTGAGCGAGGTCGATTGGGCGATGAGCGAGAGGTTGAAGAACACGATCAGCATCGCCGGCTCGGCCAGCGCGCCGATGAACATCTCGCGGCGCGCGCCCAGACCCCCGAAGGCGGTGCCGGTGTCCATCGCCGCGAGCGCGGCGAACACGCGTGCCACCGCGAACACCCCGACCAGCGCGACCACGTCGGCCGCCGGCGCGAGCGGCAGGTCGGTGGCGAGCACCGGGACGATTCCGGCCGCGAGCCACATGCAGCCGAACTGGACGTAGGGATTGAAGCGGAAGATCCACGAGGTGTTGCGGCTGATCGCGGCGTCCTTGTGAAAGAGCTTGTGCAGCGCCCGGTAGGGCTGGAGCAGGCTCGGTGCGCTGCGGTTCTGCAGCCATGCGCGGCACATGTTCACCCAGCCGATCAGCAGCGGCGCAGCCAGCACCGCGAGCGCCGACTGGAAGAGCTGCGAGACGATGCCGGAAGTCATCGCACGAACAGCAGCACGAAGAGGAGGGTGACGAAGCTGTAGAGCAGATAGACCGCGATGCGGCCCTGCTGCAGGCGACCGACCTGGCGCGCCGAGAACTCGGCCGCCGCGGCCACCGGCCGGTACAGCCAGCGCCAGAAGCGGTCGCGGATTTCGAGCGAGAAATACGGGTCGGGATCCGTGGCCGCGGGCAGGTGGCGTTCCATCTCGTAGACCGGGGCGAAGATATGCCGGATCGGTTGCGAGAAACCGGCGGGCGTGTCCTGCATGCGTGCGTCGAGCAGCGGGAAGCCGCAATCCCACGGATCCGCCAGCCTCAGCCGGCCATGGTAGATCCGGCGCACGGCGAGGAAGGTGAGGGTGACCACCGCCGCGATCACGAGCAGGAAGATCACCGGGCTGTAGCTCGCGCGCTCGGCGGCGACCGGGGCGAGCCACAGCCAGCCGCCCTTGAGCGCCTGCGCGCCCAGGCGCGCGCCGACCATGCGCTCGGTGACGTATTCCAGCCGCTCCACCAGCCACACCGGGGCGAGCCCGAGCGCGACGCACAGCGCGGCCAGCCAGCCCATGCCGAGCTTCTCCCAGAAGCCGGCGTCATGGGCGTGCAGGCCGTGCGCGCTGCGCGGGGCGCCGAGGAAGGCGACGCCATACACCTTCACGAAGCACATGCCGGTGAGCGCGCCGGCGAGCGCGAGGGCGGCGGCCGCGAACGGGATGAGGCTGCGCAGGATGCCGTTGGCGAGTGCGGGCGAGAGCAGCGCGGCCTGGAAGGTCAGCCACTCCGAGACGAAGCCGTTCAACGGCGGCAGCGCCGAGATCGACAGCGCGCCCACCAGGAAGAAGAACGCGGTGTAGGGCATGCTGCGTGCGAGCCCGCCCATCTCGCCGAGGTCGCGCTCGCCGGTGGCGTGCAGGATGGAGCCGGCGCCCAGGAACAGCAGTCCCTTGAACACCGCGTGGTTGAGCGTGTGATAGAGCCCGGCGATCATGGCGAGCGCCGCCAGCACCGGGTGATTGCTGCCGGCATAGATCAGCGCGAGCCCCAGCCCGATCAGGATGATGCCGATGTTCTCGACCGAGTGGTAGGCGAGCAGGCGCTTGAGATCGTGCTGCATGAGCGCGAACAGCACGCCGAAGAGCGTGGTGAGCGTCGCGACGATCAGCACCACCACCCCCCACTGCCACTGGAGCTGATGCACGAGGTCGAACACGACCCGGACGAAGCCGTAGATCGCGGTCTTGAGCATCACGCCGCTCATGAGCGCGGAGACCGGCGAGGGCGCCGCCGGATGCGCCTCGGGCAGCCAGACATGCACCGGCAGGATGCCGGCCTTGGCGCCGAAGCCCACCAGCGCGAGCACGAAGGCGGCACTCGCCCAGCCGGGCGTCAGATGGGCCGCGCGCAGGGCCGCGAAGCTGTAGTCGCCGTGCCCGCCCTGCAGCACCCCGAAGGCGAGCAGGATCGCCACCGCGCCCACGTGCGCGATCAGCAGATAGAGGAAGCCTGCGTGCCGGATCTGCGGCTGGTCATGCTCGGTGGTGACCAGGAAATAGGACGACAGCGCCATCGTCTCCCAGGCCACCATGAACAGGTAGGCGTCGTCTGCGAGCATGACGACCGCCATGCTGGCGATGAAGACATGGTATTCGAGGCACAGCAGGCCGAGCGTCGGCCCGGCGGTGTCGCGGAAATAGCCGGCTGAATACAACGAAACGCCGACCCCGGCCGCGCCGAGCAGGAACAGGAAGAACCCGGAAAGGGCGTCGAGCCTCAGGTGGAACGGCAGATCCGGGAGCCCCAGCGGCAGGATCATCACCGTCGCGGCATCGTCCATCGCCGCGATTCCGGTAGCCGCGAGCACCAGGCTGCCGGCCGCGCTCAGCGGGAACAGCATCCGGTTGATGAACGCCGGGCGCGCCGAGGCGAGCAGGCCGAGGAGCCCGAGCGCCAGCCAGAACAGCACGATGAGCCCGGCGATGTCGATCGGCAGCAGCCTCATCGGGAGGAACTGCATCAAGCCTGTCCCCTCCGTGACCGCGCGTGTGCGGGCATGCAGCGGCTGCGGTCGGTTGTCATGGCATTCACACTTGATCGAAATGCGATGCTAATATGCTTAACATCATTATATCCCCGACCGGCGCATCGTGGCATGGAAACCAGGAACGCCCGCCTCACCCTGCTGATCGATCCGGAGAAAAAGAAGCGCTTCGAGCGCCTGTGCGCCGAGCAGGACGTCACGCCCTCGCAGCTCATCCGCAAGTTCATCCGCGAGTACATCGACGCCCATGCCCCGACGCCCGCGGCGCGCAAGCGCGCGAAACCTGAAACCTGAAACCTGAAACCTGAAACCCGGAACCCGGAACCCGGAACCCGGAACCCGGAACCTGAAACGGGGCGCCGCCATGCCGGACGTGCCCGTTCACAGTTCCGGCGCGATGGCGGAGAGCAGTTCGTCCGACTGGACGGCGGGCTTCGCCACCAGCACCGCGCAGCGCGCCGCTCCGACCACCGCGTCGGAGACGCTGCCGAGCATCATGCGGTTCAGCCCGCGCCGGCCGTGGCTGCCCACGACGATGAGGTCGGCACCCAGTTCCACCGCCTTGGCGACGATGACTTCCCCCGGCCTGCCCTCGAGAGCGAACGCATCGGCCTCGATGCCCTGAACCCTCAGCGCCGCGGCGCACGTTTGTACATCTTCCCGCACCGTGTCCGCGTTCAGGCCGCCCGGCTTGACCACGGAGACCACGCTCACCGGAAGGCCGCACGCACGCGCGATCTCGGCCGCCAGCCCGGCGGCGATCTCGCTGAAGCGCGAGCCGTCGGTGGCGAGCAGGATACGCCGCCGCCACATGAGCGTGCCGGGCGAAGCCACCAGCACGTGGCAGGGCGCACCGGCGATGATGCGCGCGGCGACATCGCCCACCATGCGGCTCACCAGTCCGCCCGAGGGCGGCCGCCGGCCGATGACGAGGATGTTGGTGCCGCACCGATCGGCCGCGGCGATCACCTCGCGCACCGCATCCGCGCCCGCGAGCGCCGTTGTCTCGCACGGAACGTTCTCCGGCATCGCCTGGCGCACGACGGCGTCGAGGCGCGCGCGGGCGACTTCGATCGCGTCCTTCGCCGGGACGACGGTCACGACATCGAGGGTGACCCCGAAGCGCGCCGCGGTCGCGATCGCGATCGCGGTCGGCGCCTGCGCGTAGGCGCTGCCGTCGGTGGCGAGCATCAGACGCTGGCGGCGCAGGCCGTCGGGCAGCACGGCTCCGTGGCATTCGGCGAAGATGCGCGTCCTGCATGTGCGACACACTCCTGGATCGAGCGTCCAGTAGAGTTTTCCGGAAACGTTTTCCATGACCGGGAAGAACGCATCCGCGCCGATGTCCCTGACATAGTCGCCGCGCGACAGGAAGCGCTGGACGGACTCCGTCAGCCGGTAGAAGTACAGTCCGCCGCCCAGCCTGCGCCTGCGCCGCGCTTCGGCTGCGAGCATCTCGGCGCCGGCCACGTCGACGAAGTTGATGCCGCTGGCGGCCACCAGCACCGTCTTCTGGCGCGGATTGGCCTCGTCGATCTCCTGCAGGGCGGCCTGGACATGGCCGACCGCGCCGAAATAGATCGAGCCGTGGATGCGCACGATGCGAAGCTGCGGGCATTCCGGCAGGCCCTTCGCCGGCACGAAGTGATAGGCGCCCCGCTCGGGCGCGGGCACCACCGCCTCGATCTCCGGGCGCGAGGAGCGGTACAGGTAGAAGATGAGCGAGAGCAGCACGCCGAGGAAGATGCCATCCTCCAGTTTCGCCAGCGTTGCGAGGAACGTGGCGGCGAGGATGAAGGACTCGGGCCGGCTGGTGCGAACGATCGCGCCGATGTGGTGGAAATCGATCAGCCCCCAGGCGACGAGGAACAGAATTCCGGCCATCGCGGCGTTGGGCAGCCAGGCCGCGAGCGGCGCGACCAGCAGCACGATCAGCGCGAGCGCCACCGAGGCGAACACCGTGGCGAGCGGGGTGCGTGCGCCCGCCTCGTAGTTGACGCCGCTGCGGTTGAACGAGCCGCTCGAGGCGTAACCCGAGAAGAACGCACCGGCCATGTTCGACAGCCCCTGGCCGATGAACTCCTGATTGCCGTCGATGCGCTGCTCGGAGCGCACCGCCACCGCGCGCGCGATCGACACCGCCTCGGTGAGCGCGAGCAGGGTGATGACCAGCGCCGGCCGGAACGTCTGCGCGAGCGCGCCGGGCGAGAAATCCGGCATGCTCAGCGGCGGCAGGTGAGCGGGCAGCGCGCCGACGGTGGCGATTCTCGTGACCTCGGAGCCGAAGGCCGCATCGAGCGCCGCCGCGGCGAGGCTCCCCGCGATCATCGCCGAGATCATGTAGGGAAACCTGGGGAGGAACCTCCGGCTCGCGAGCCCGACGGCGAGCGTGAGCAGCGCGACCGCGAGCACCCAGAAACTGATCTCGCCGGAACGCGTGAAGAGCTGCATGAGGATCTCGTGCACCGGCGTGCCGCGCGCGATCGGGATCCCGAAGAAATTCCGCACCTGGCTCGCCGCGATCAGGATCGCCGCGCCCGCGGTGAAGCCGATCACCACCGTATGCGAGATGAAATTGACGAGCGCGCCGAGCCGGGCGAAGCCGAGCGCGAGCTGCATCGCGCCGACGAGGAAGGTGAGCGTCAGCGCGAGCTTCACGTACTCGCCGGAGCCGGGCGTCGCGAGCGGACTCAGGGTGGCGAACAGCGCGATGGAGATCGCCGTGGTCGGGCCCGAGACCAGATGCCAGCTCGAGCCGAACAGCGCGGCCACCACTGCCGGCATCATTGCGGCATACAGCCCATATTCCGGCGGCAGGCCGGCGATGGTGGCGAAGGCCACGCCCTGGGGCAGCACGATCAGCGCGCCGGTGATTCCCGCCGCGGCATCCTCGCGCAGGCTCTCGCGCGTGACCATAGTCCGCCAGCGCAGGAACGGAAAGACGTGTGGCAGCCACTTGCGGGCGGCAGCGGTACGGCTTCGGTTCATGGACGGCGCAGCGGGGAGGAAGAGGAAATCGCGCGCCATTATAGCCGAGGGTGTCGCGCGTCCCCCTCGCGCGCACCGGGAGTGCGCGGCGGTTTGACGCGATCCGCGTGGCGCAATAGACTGCACCCGAACAATTCGCGTCGCACCGGCTCCTCGCGCCGCCGACCCCGACGGCATTCCATGGAATCCGACTCGTCCCCAGCCGACCGCATCGCACCGGAGCGCTTGGCTGCGCTCTACCGGACCATGCTCCGCATCCGCGCATTCGAGAACGCCGCCGAGGTGGCGAGCCGCGGGGGCGTGGCCGCCTTCGGCGCGGCGGCGGCCGCGGGCGCTCTGGTGCGCGGTCCGCTGCACCTGTCGACCGGGCAGGAGGCGGTCCCCGCGGGGGTGTGCGCGAACCTCGCGCGCTCCGATTATCTGACATCGACGCACCGCGGCCACGGGCATGCGATCGCCAAGGGCGCAGAGCCGCGCGCGATGATGTGCGAGCTGTTCGGAAAGAGCGGCGGCACCAACGGCGGCAAGGGCGGTTCGATGCACATCGCGGACTTCTCCGCCGGCATGCTCGGGGCGAACGGCGTGGTCGCCGCCGGCATCCCGATCGCCGCCGGCGCGGCCCATGCCATCCGCATCCGCGGCGGCGATGCCGTGGTCGCCTGTTTCTTCGGCGACGGCGCGGTCAATCGGGGGCCGTTCCTGGAAGGGCTGAACTGGGCACGGGTGTTCGACCTCCCGGTGCTGTTCGTGTGCGAGGACAACCGATATTCGGCCACCACCGCGACCGAGTCCATGACCGGCGGCGAGGGCGCGGCGGCGCGCGCGCGCGCGATCGGGGTGCCCGCGCAGCAGGTCGACGGCAACGATGTCGCCGCAGTCGACGCGGCCGCGGCGCGGCTGCTGGCCCTGGTGCGCGAAGGCGGCGGACCGCAGTTCCTGCATGCGCTCACCTACCGCTTCAAGGGTCATGTCTCGGTCGATCCGGCCACCTACCGCGATGCCGCGGAGGTCGAGCGCGCGCTCGCGCAGGATCCCATCGAGCGCGCCGGGCAGCGGCTCGCCGCGCTTGGAGTGGATGCCGATCGGCTGCGCGCGCTGCGCGAGGAAGCCGAAGCGGAGATCGCACGCGCGCTCGCTGCCGCGGCGGCCTCCCCGGCGCCGCCGGCCCATGCGGCCTATCGCGACGTCCAGGATTGCGGAGCCGGACAATGGCGGTGATGAGCTACGCGCAGGCCGCCTGTAGCGCGCTCGCACGGGCGATGCGCGAGGACGAGCGGGTGGTCGCGGTCGGGGAAGACCTCGGCCGCGGCGGCGTGTTCGGCCAGTACCGCGGGCTCGCGCAGACGTTCGGTGCGGCGCGCGTGATCGATGCGCCGATTTCCGAGTCGGCGATCCTGGGCGCGGCGGTCGGCATGGCGCTCGTGGGCCTGCGGCCGGTGGTCGAGATGCGGGTCGCGGACTTCGCGATGTGCGCGATCGACGAGATGGTCAATCAGGCGGCCAAGAACCGCTACATGTTCGGCGGCCAGGGCAGGGTGCCGCTGGTGGCGCGGCTGCCGATCGGCATCTGGAGCGCCTCGGCCGCGCAGCACTCGCAGTCGATCGAGGCCTGGTTCGCGCACACTCCCGGCCTGGTGGTCGTCGCGCCGTCCTCGCCCGCGGACAACTACGGCCTGCTGCGGGCGGCGATCGCGTGCGACGATCCGGTCGTCTACCACGAACACAAGGAGCTGTGGGGCGTCGATGGCGAGGTGCCGGAGGCGCATCGCGTCGCACTCGGCGAGGCGAAGGTGCTGCGCGCGGGCCGCGACCTCACGCTGGTATCATGGTCGCGAACCGTTCTCGACGCGCTCGAAGCGGCGCAATCCGCGGCCGCATCCGGCGTGTCGGTGGAGGTGATCGACCTGCGCACGCTGTGGCCGTGGGACCGCGAGACGGTGCTCGCCTCCTGCGCCCGGACCGGGCGCCTGATGGTGGCGCACGAAGCGGTGCAGGCCGCCGGCTTCGGTGCCGAGATCGCCGCCACTGCGGCGGAGGAACTGGGCATCCCGGTCACGCGCCTGGGTGCGCCGAGGATTCCGGTGGGATACGCGGCGGCGCTGGAGGCCGAGGCGCGCATCGGGTCTCGGCGTATCCTGGAAGCGCTGCTCGCATGGATGGAAGGACGCGGCCGCAGGCGCTTTTCTGCGGCGACCGATTGACTGGGAGGTTCGTCATGCACAAGTCATTTGCTTCGTTGGCTCTCGCAAGTGTGTTCGGTGTCGTCGCACTCACAGCGGCAGCGCCGGCTGCGGCACAGAAGTACCAGACGGAGTACCGGCTCTCGACCGTGGTCGGCACCGCCTTTCCCTGGGGCAAGGGCGGCGAGCTGTGGGGCAAGCTGGTGCGGGAGCGCACCAATGGGCGCATCAACATCAAGATGTATCCGGGCGTCTCGCTGGTCGCTGGCGACCAGACGCGCGAGTTCACTGCCATCCGCCAGGGCGTGATCGATCTCGCCATTGGATCGACCATCAACTGGTCGCCGCAGATCAAGGAGCTGAACCTGTTCTCGCTGCCCTTCCTGATGCCCGACTACGCGGCGATCGACGCGCTCACGCACGGCGAGGTCGGCAAGCAGATCTTCCGGATCGTCGAGAAGAACGGCGTCGTGCCGCTCGCCTGGGGCGAGAACGGCTTCCGCGAGGTGACCAATTCCAAGCGACCGATCCATGCGCCCGCCGACATGAAGGGCCTGAAGTTCCGTGTCGTGGGCTCTCCGATCTACAACGAGACCTTCACCGCGCTGGGCGCCAACCCGACCCAGATGAGCTGGGCGGACGCGCAGCCCGCGCTCGCCTCGGGCGCCGTCGACGGGCAGGAGAATCCGCTCACGATCTTCACCGCCGCCAAGATGCACACCCTCGGCCAGAAGAACGTGACGCTGTGGCATTACGTCGCCGATCCGCTGATCTTCGTGGTCAACAAGGAGGTCTGGGAATCGTGGACGCCGGCCGACCGCAAGATCGTCGCCGATGCGGCGGTCGAGGCCGGGAAGGAAGTGATCCGACTGGCGCGCGCGGGCCTCGTGCCGCCCGACGAGAGCATGGTCAAGACCGTCGAGGGGCTGGGCGTCAACGTGGTCCGCGTGAGCGCCGCGGAGCGCACCGCCTTCGTCAAGGCGACCCGCAAGGTCTATGCGAAGTGGACGAGGACGATCGGCGCCGATCTGGTGAAGAAGGCCGAACAGTCGATCGCCGCCCGCAAGTAGCCCTGAACCGCGCTGCCCCCGGCAAGGAATGAGCGAACGCGGCGGCTCGATTCCTCCACGCATTCCGGTGAAGGTGGAGGAGTTCGCCGCCGCGGCCGCGCTCGCCGCGATCGTCCTCATCACCTTCGCCAACGTCGTCGTCCGCTATTTCACCGACGAGTCCTTCGCGTTCACCGAGGAGTTCTCGGTCTTCCTCCTGGTCGTGCTCACCTTCGTCGGCGCTTCCGCCGCGGTGGTGCGCGACAGCCACATCCGGGTGAGCTGGTTCGTGGAACGCACCGGGGCGGGGGCGGCGTTCGTGGCCGAGCTCGCCGTGATGGCGGTGAGCTTCACGCTGTTCGCCGCCGTCGCCGGCTTCGGCGTCAGGCTGGTGGCGGACGATGTGCGCTTCGAGACCACCTCGCCCGGCATCGGCGTGCCGCAGTGGCTGTACTCGGTCTGGCTGCCGCTGCTCGCGGCCGCGGTCGCGCTGCGCATCCTCGGCCGCATCGTGCGCCTCTGGCGCGCGCGCGCCCGATGCTGATCGCGGCGAGCCTGCTGCTGTTCGGCGGCTTCGCACTGCTCCTGGTGCTCGGCGCGCCGCTCGCGGTGGCACTCGGCGCCAGCGGTGCGTTGGTCATCCTGGTCGAGAAGCTCGGCATCATGGCGCTGCCGACCAACGTCTATGGCGGCATCGCCAAATACCCGCTGCTGGCATTGCCGGTGTTCATCCTCGCCGGGATGGTGTTCGAGCGCGCCGGTGTGGCGCTGCGTATCGTGCGCTTCACCTCCGCGCTGGTCGGCAACCGTCGCGGCGCGCAGGGGATCGTGGCGATCCTCGTGTGCATGCTGCTCGGCGGCATCTCCGGCTCGGGGCCGGCGGACGCCGCGGCGGTGGCGATGGTGATGATCCCGGGCATGGTGAAGCAGGGCTATCCGGCGGCGTTCTCGGCCGGGCTGATCGCCGCGGCGGGCTCGAGCGCCATCCTGATCCCGCCCTCGATCGCCTTCATCGTCTATAGCGTGCTGGTGCCGCAGGCGAGCGTGCCGGCGCTGTTCGCGGGCGGGCTGATTCCGGGCCTGCTGGCCGGGCTGGCGCTCGTTGCGCCGGTGCTCTACCTGTCGATGCGCCACGGCTGGGGCGCTGCCGCCGGCGAGGAACGGGTGCCGGTCTGGAGCAGCCTGCGCGAGGCGATCTGGGGGCTCGCCGCTCCGGTCATCATCCTGGGCGGATTGCGCTCGGGCTTCTTCACCCCGACCGAGGCCGCGGTGGTCGCGGTGGTCTACGGGCTTTTCGTCGGCATGGTCATCTACCGCTCGCTCGACCTGCGCAGCCTCTACCGTGTGCTGGTGGACTCGGCCGAGATCTCGGCGGTAGTGATGATCATCATCGCGCTGGCAGCCGTGTTCGCCCACGCCGGCAGCACGCTGGGGGCGTTCGACGCCTTCGCCCGCGCGCTGATCGGGGCGACCAGCAACGAGACGCTGATGCTCGTGATGATCGCCGTCATGATCCTCGTGGCCGGCATGCTGCTCGACGGAATCTCGATCTTCCTCGTGTTCCTGCCCATCCTGATCCCGATCGCCAACACGTTCCGCTGGGATCCGGTGTGGTTCGGCGTCGTCCTCACCATGAACATCGCGATCGGCCAGTTCACCCCGCCGCTCGCCGTCAACCTGATGGTCACTTCGCGCATCGGCGGCGTGACGATGGAATCGACCGTGCCCTGGGTGCTCTGGTTGGTGGCGGCGATGCTGGTCGCGCTCGTTCTGGTGACCGCGTTTCCGCCGCTCGTGCTCTGGCTTCCGGCGGCGATGGGGTTCTGAGCGGCGCCCCGTCACGCCCGCAGGCTACGTCCCGGCGTTCCTGCCGAGGTCGTTCAGGTAGTCGTGGTCTCGCGTGTCGACCTGGCTGATCCGGTACTCCACCGGAGCATCGTTGTAGCTGTAGGCGATGCGCCGGATTTCGAGGATCGGCGTATCTGCGGCGAGGCCCAGCGCACGCGCCGTCTCGCGGGCGCAGGTCCGCGCGTGCAGCCGCTCGGAGGCGCGGATCACGTTGATGCCGAAGCGCGACTGATAGAGCGAGTAGATAGTGCTGGGGCGCTCCCGCAGCGTGGCCTCGTCGAGGCCGGGAAACAGCGATTGCGGCACCGCGATCCGGTCCAGGATCAGCGCCCTGCCTTCGATCGCGAGCCGGTTGCGGAAGCGCAGGATGGGCGCTCCGCGCGGGATGCGCAGCGCCGCGGCCTGCGCGGGATCGGCCCTGCCCTCGGAAAAGGACAACAACTCGCTGGTCGGATACTTCTTGATGCCGTCCCTGGCGACGACGCGGAAGAAGTAGAACAGTGCGCGGTCCTCGTCGTGCACGGCGACGAAGGTGCCGCGTCCCTGGTGGCGCACCAGGATCTGCCTCGCGACCAGCTCGTCGATCGCCTTGCGCACGGTGCCGATGCTCACATCGAAGCGCTTCGCGAGCTTCGTCTCGGCGGGGATCGGTTCGCCGGAGCGCCATTGGCCGGCCGCCAGATCCTTCAGGATGCGGTCCTCGACCCGCCGGTAGAGCGGGCTCAGTCCGACGACGCCGGCGGTTGCCAGCCTGTTGTCCACGGTTCCGTCCCCCCGGGATTGCCTGCCGCAAGTATAGACGCTGCGGCCGCCAACTCATATAGATCACCTGGACGATACAGTTGACATGATTCTCCCCGCGCGCCTATAGTCTCGCACCGCGCGTCGCCGGGTGCGCATTCCCGGGTGCGGCGGACCGTTTCCCTGGATGGAGAAGAGCAGATGAACCATTTCGTCGTGCACGACGAAGCCGATTCGGTCGGCGTCGTGGTGGTGGAGGGGGTGAAGGCCGGAACCAGGCTGTCGGGCTGGATCATGGATCAGGACAAGGACATCAAGGTGAAGGCGCTGAGCGACATCCCCATCGGCCACAAGCTCGCCATCAAGTCGCTCAGGAAGGGCGGAACCGTGATCAAGTACGGCGTCGATATCGGGTGCGTGACCGCGGACATCGCCGTGGGCGAGCATGTCCATACGCAGAATCTGAAGACCAAACGCTGGTAGGAGGCGTCGCCGCAGCCCTTGCGGCGCCGCCATCCAGGTCGTGCCGTGCAAGGCCTGCCGGCGCCCGAAACGAATAGGAGGGATCTCTCATGAATCTGAAGAAAGCAAGCTTTCGGGGCTATCGCCGCGAGAATGGGCGCGTCGGCGTGCGCAATCACGTGGTCATCCTGCCGCTCGACGATCTGTCCAACGCCGCCTCGCTCGCGGTCGAGAACAACATCAAGGGCAGCCTGGCGCTGCCGCATCCCTACGGCCGGCTCCAGTTCGGCGCCGACCTGGAACTGTTCTTCCGCACGCTGATCGGCACGGGTTCCAACCCCAATGTCGCGGCGGTGGTGGTGATCGGCATCGAGGAGGAATGGACCCGGCGCGTGGTCGAGGGCATCGCCGCAACCGGAAAGCCGGTCACCGGATTCGGCATCGAGCAGCACGGCGATCATGACACGATCATGCGCGCCTCGAAGGCGGCGAAGCAGTACGTGCAATGGGCGACCGACCTGCGGCGCGAGGAGTGCCCGATCAAGGACCTGTGGGTCTCGACCAAGTGCGGCGAGTCCGACACCACCTCCGGGCTGGCCTCGAATCCCACCGCGGGTAATGTCTTCGACAAGCTCTATCCGCACAAGGCGACTCTCGTGTTCGGCGAGACCACCGAGATCACCGGCGGCGAGCAACTGGTGGCCGCGCGCTGCCGCACGCCTGCGGTGCGCAGCCAGTTCATGGCCATGTTCAACCGCTACCAGGAAGTGATCGACCGGCACAAGACGAGCGACCTGATGGACTCGCAGCCGACCAAGGGCAACATCCTGGGCGGGCTCACCACCATCGAGGAGAAGGCGCTCGGGAACATCCAGAAGATCGGCAAGAAGTGCGTGGTGGACGGCGTGCTCGACAAGGCGGAAACTCCGACCGGCCCCGGCCTGTGGTTCATGGATTCCTCTTCGGCCGCGGCGGAGATGGTCACGCTGGTGGCCGCCGCCGGCTTCGTCGTGCATCTGTTCCCCACCGGCCAGGGCAACGTCATCGGCAACCCGATCGTGCCGGTGATCAAGCTGTCGGCCAACCCGCGCACGGTGCGCACCATGTCCGAGCACATCGACGTCGATGTGTCGGGGATCCTGAAGCGCGAACTGACGCTCGATCAGGCGGGCGATGCACTGCTCGAAACGCTGTTTCGCACCGTCAATGGCCGCCTCACCTCGGCCGAGGTGCTCGGCCACCGCGAGTTCGTCCTGACCCGGCTGTACGAGAGCGCGTGAGGCGGCGGACCGGTGGGGCTGGCGGGCCCCGCGATCCTGTAGCAGACTGCGCCTGCTCCCGCTCTGCGGCAGGGGCGCAGGAGCCGGGTTCCAATATCGTAACCCTGGCAACCATCACCTCGGAGGAGACAAGATGAATCGCTCGACCAAGCTGTTTTTCGCCGCCGCCGCCGCCGTTGCGCTGGCCGGCCAGGCTGCGGCCGCTTATCCCGAAAAGACCGTCAACTACATCATCGCCTTCGGCCCCGGCGGCGAGTCGGACGTCTCGGCGCGCCTGCAGGAGCCGTTCTTCAGGAAGCTCACCAACCAGACCGTCGCGATCCAGTACAAGGCGGGCGCGGGCGGCGCCGCGACCTGGTCCCAGTTGAACGGCATGCCCGCCGACGGCTACACGATCGTCGGCACCAATCTGCCCCACCTCATCCTGCAGCCGCTGGAAAAGGACGTCGGCTACAAGACCGACGACATCGACACCGTCTACTGGTTTCACTACACGCCGGATGCCATCATCGTTCCGGTTGCGAGTCCGTTGAAGACGCTCAAGGACCTGGTGGAGGCGGCGAAGAAGTCCCCCGGAACGATCACGTTCTCGGGCTCTGGTACCAACTCCGCCAACCACCTGGCACAGCGGCGCTTCGACAAGATGGCCGGAATCAAGACCACCTACGTGCCGTTCAAGGGGACCGGGGCATCCAACACCGCCCTGCTGGGCAGCCAGGTCACCGGATCGTGGGGATACACCACGGTGCGCATGATGCTGGGCGAGCAGGTGCGATGCCTCGCGGTGGCGATGGAGAGCCGCCATCCGAAGATCCCCGATTGTCCGACCTTCAAGGAGCTCGGCTACGATCTGGTCGGCGGGGCCTACCGGGGCATCGCAGTGCCGAAGTCCACGCCCAGGCAGATCAAGCAGCAGGTCTCGGACCTGATCGGCAAGATCAACAAGACGCCGGAATTCGTCGCCAAGATGGAAGCGGCCGGATTTGCGATGCTGGACATCGATCTCGCCAGGACGGCCGAGTTCATGGCCCGCAAGAAGAGCGAGTACGAGGCGCTCGCGAAGGAAATGGGCATCGTCAGGAAGTAGGCGGCCGACAGGCCACCCGCATCCATCGGGCAGCGCAGCGCGGATGCCGCAGCTCGACTTCCTGATCTCCGCAGCGACGCCCTTCAACCTGCTGCTGGCGGTGGCGGGCGTGGTGGCAGGGACGGTGATCGGCGCGCTGCCTGGACTGACCGCCACCATGGCGGTGGCGGTGCTGGTGCCCTTCACCTTCGGCATGCCGCCCGCTTCCGGGCTCATCGCGCTGGGGGCGATCTACACCGGTGCCATCTATGGCGGTGCCTACTCCGCGATCCTGCTCAACACGCCGGGCACGCCCTCGGCCATCGCGACGACCTTCGAAGGCTATCCGATGGCGAAGCGGGGGGACGGCGACCTGGCCATCACGCTGGCCTGCATCGCCTCGGTGGTGGGTGGCCTGGTGGGGGCGCTGTTCCTCCTGCTGCTCGCTCCGCCGCTTGCGGCGGTGGCGCTCAGGTTCGGCCCGGTGGAGTATTTCTGGCTGGCGATCTTCGGCCTGACGCTGATCGCCTCGCTGAGCGAAGGCAGCCTGCTCAAGGGCGCGCTGGGCGGCTGCCTCGGCGTGATCCTGTCGACGATCGGCACCGCGGAAGTCGGCGGGGACATCCGCTACACCGGAGACTTCAAGTCGCTGCTCGGCGGCATCGAGGTGGTGCCGGCACTGATCGGGCTGTACTGCGTTCCGGTGCTGATCGACATGGTGGCGACCGCCGACCCCCACCTCCGGCTCAAGGAGAAGCTCGCCGGCTACCGGCTCGGGGAAGCGCTGCGTCTCGCCTGGGGAAGCAAGTGGAACGTTGCGCGAAGCTCGCTGATCGGCACCGTGGTGGGCATCCTGCCGGGCGCGGGGGGCTCGATCGCCTCGCTCGTCTCGTACGCCGAAGCCAGGCGCAGTTCCCCGCGCTCAGCCAACTTCGGCCACGGCGAGCCCGACGGCTTGATCGCCTCGGAGTCCGCGAACAACGCCACGGTCGGCGGTGGCCTGATCCCGACCCTGGTGCTCGGGATCCCGGGCACGCCGCCGGACGCGGTCATCCTGGGCGCCCTGATGGTGCAGGGGGTGCGCTCTGGACCCGCGCTCTTCAGCGTGCAGAGCCAGATCGTCTATACATTCATCTACGGCCTGTTCATCGCCACGATCCTGATGCTGCCCATCGGATTGCTGATCGGGCGCCACGCCTTCCGCTCGCTGATCGCGATTCCCAAGGCGATCCTGGTTCCGGCGGTCGCGTTCCTGACCGTCATCGGCGCGTATGCGGTCCAGAACAGCGAGAACGACGTGCTGCAGATGGTGCTGCTGGGCATCGCGGGTTGGGGCCTGAGCCGCTTCGGCTTCTCCGCCTCTCCGATCGTGCTCGGCCTGATTCTCGGCCCCATCGCCGAGGCCGGCTTCGTGCAGGGAACACTGATCGGCGGTGCCAAGGGCAGCGTGCTTGCGGAGTTCTTCACGCGGCCGATCTCGGTGGCGATCATCTGTCTGATCGTCCTCAGCCTGTTCTACCCGCTGGTGTTGCAGCGGAAGAGGCTTCCGGCGATGCGCCGCCAATCGGGGCCGGCGCAATGAGCGGCAGACCGAACCGCGACTGGCGCGGAATCGCGGGCGCAGCCGGCTTCGTGCTGATCGGCGCCGCAGTGCTCTACTTCTCGAAAGATTTTTCCAGACTCGGCGCGGTGTTTCCGCGCACCATCGGCTGGGCGATGGTGCTGTTTGCGCTCGCCTGCATCCTCTGGGCCTGGTTGCGGCCGGGCGCGGGCGTCGAGGCGGCGAAGGGGTCGATGCTCCGCCGTGCGGCCCTCGCCCTCGCCATGCTCGGCTGGGCGCTGCTGCTCAAGGTCGTCGGTTTTCTCGCCAGCGGCGCGGTGGCGTTCGTACTCCTGATGCTCGTCGCCAACTACGACCGCTGGACGCCACGCCGGGCGCTGGGCTACCTGTCGCTCGCCGCCGCGCTGCTCGGCGGCATGTACGTCATCTTTCGATTCGGGCTCCACGTGCCGCTGCCCGCCGGCGCGCTGATCTGATTTGCCGCAGAAGACGGGTATGCGGGTGCTGATCAGCGAATTCATGGATGCCGCGGCGGTGGCAGAGCTCGCACGCGAGTTCGACACCGAATTCGCCCCGGAACTGGCGGATCGGCGGTCCGAGCTGCTCGCGAAGGTGCGGGAGGCCGACGCGCTGATCGTACGCAATCGCACGCGGGTCGATCGGGAGGTGCTCGAAGCCGCCCCCAAGCTGAGGGTGGTGGGCCGCCTCGGCGTGGGCCTGGACAACATCGATGTGCCGGCCTGCGGGGCGCGGGGGGTGAAGGTGATCCCGGCCACCGGGGCGAATGCCGCCGCGGTGGCCGAGTACGTGATCGGCACCGCGATGGCACTGCTGCGGGGCGCCTATTCCCACGGCGCCGCGGTGGCCGCCGGGGAGTGGCCGCGTGCCGCGCTTTCCGGGGGCTGCGAGATCGGCGGCAAGGTGCTCGGGCTTCTGGGTTTCGGGAACATCGGACGGCTCACCGCGCACCTGGCCGCGGCACTCGGCATGCGGGTGCTGGCGCACGATCCGCTGCTCGCCGCCGATGCGGCGCTCCCGCAGGGCGCGGAACGGGTGTCGCTGGAAAGACTGCTCGCGGAAAGCGACGTGCTCTCGCTGCATGTGCCCCTGACCGCCGAGACGCGCGGCCTGCTCGATCGCGAGCGCCTGCGATCGATGAAACGCAGCGCGATCCTGATCGACACCGCGCGCGGCGGAATCGTGGACGAGGCGGCGCTCGCGCAGATGCTGAAGGATGGGAAGCTGGGCGGCGCGGCCCTCGACGTGTTCGCGCAGGAGCCGCTCGGGCCGGGCTCGCCGTGGGCGGCGCTGGCGGGTGCTCACAATGTGATCCTCACGCCGCACATCGCCGGGGTGACGGTCGAATCCAATCAGCGGGTGAGCGCGCTCGTCGCCCACCGGGTCGCGGAATTTCTGCGCGCAGGGACGACACCATGCCGACAGTGAGCATCGCCGAACTGACTGCGTTGGCGGCTCGCGCACTCGAGAAGGCCGGCGCCTCGCCCCAGATGGCGCAGGCCGCGGCCGAGGCGCTGGTGGCGGCGGATGCGCGCGGTCTGGCTTCCCACGGGGTGTCGCGGGTTCCGATGTACTGCGACCATCTGCGTGCGGGCCGCGTCGACGGCAACGCCGTTGCCTCGGTGCTGCGGGAGAAGAAGGCGGTCTGCCTGGTGGATGCCGCCTGCGGGATGGCCTACGAGGCGTGCGCCGTGGCCGTCCGCGAAGCGATCCGCCGCGCCCGCGACTTCGGCGTGGCTTTCGCAGGGGTGACCAACAGCCACCACTTCGGCGCCGCGGCGCTGCACCTCGCGCCGGTCGCCGAGGCCGGCATGGTCGGCTTCGCGTTCGGCAATTCCCCCTCGGCAATCGCGCCCTGGGGAGGCAGGACGCCGCTGTTCGGCACCAACCCGATCGCGGCGATCTTTCCCCGTGCCGCCGATCCGCCACTGGTGATCGATCTGTCGCTCTCGACGGTGGCGCGCGGCAGGCTGCTGGTGGCCGCGCAGCAGGGCAAGTCCATTCCCGAAGGCTGGGCGCTGGACCGGGAGGGCCGTCCCACCACCGACCCCGCTGCCGGGCTGGAAGGCAGCATGACGCCCGTGGGGGGCGTGAAGGGCGCGATGCTGGCGCTGATGGTCGAGCTCGCATGCACGGCGCTGACCGGCGCAGCGATGGGATTCGAGGCTGATTCCTTTTTCGTCGCGGAAGGCAACCGCCCGCGCATCGGCCAGGCCTTCCTCGTCATCGATCCCGATGCCCTGGCCGGGCGCAGGGTGTATCTCGAACGGGTGGAGACCCTGGTCGCGAGGATGCTCGCCGACGAGGGCGTACGGCTGCCCGGAACGCGACGGGAGGCGCTGGCGGAAAACGCGCAAGTTTCCGGGATCGCCGTGCCCGACGCGCTGTACGAACGGATCAGGACGCTGGCCGGCGCCTGATCGCGACCCGGCCGGCGTGCGCGGGGGGCGCTGGCCCGCGGCGGTCCCTACAGCGCGATCGCGGGCGGCTCGCCCGCACCGAGGGCCGCGATGGCGCCATCGCCGGCCGCGTGCAGCGCGAGGATGCGCCGGGCCTGCGCCAGCCAGTGCGCGGCGCCGGCCTCGATCGCCTCCAGCAGGGCGCCGGTTTCCCCCGATGCGCTCCATGCCCGATAGGCCCGTGCGAGGCTGGGGAACAGCACCCTGCGCATGCCGTCGAAATTCGAGAAGAAGAAATGGAGCGAGGGCTGTGCATCGCGCCGGAGCAGGGCGGGGAGCGTGCTCAGGCAGTCTGCGAGATCGTCACGCACCGCGCGGGCGAGGACCTCCGCGCGCCTGTCCATGCCGGCCAGCATCCGCTCCCACGCGGGCCCGAGCAGCGCGCCCGCGCGCGCTTCGCCCAGCTCGTGCAGCACCAGCGTCTCGGCTTCGCCTTCGGTCATGCGCGCGAGCGCGGCGGCCGCATCGCCGGTGAAGCGGTAGTGATCGAGCGCGGCCTTGAGGGCGCCGTCCGGACGCCGGTTCGACCAGGCCTCGTATTTCTCCCACAACCAGCGGGACAGGACATCGCGGCGAACGAGGATCGCATCGCCCTGCAGCGCGGCGACCGTGGCGCTCATGTCACGTGCATATTCGCACCCGGCCACCAGCACTTCGAGACCCTCCCGCCGCTCGCGCGCAGCGAGCCGGGCGAGGAAGAAATGCGGCCGCCCGAAGCGTCCGATGCCGGCGCCATAGACGAGACCGTCGGGCAGAAGCGCCCGGTTGGCCTCGCTCGCCTCGAAGGGTTCGACCATCCCGCCGGCGACCGGCAGCGAGGCGTAGTCCGCGTCTTCGAGCTGCGCCCAGTGCGCCTCGCGCTCGGTGAGCCAGCGCGAGAGTTCCTCGCGGCCCGGCGCCTGCCCGCAGGGCACGCCGGCCTCCCACGCGTAATACTCGCGCATGCCGAGCAGATAGTTGCACATCGTCATGTCGCGCGCATGGCGCGCGTCGGCGATGTCGCAATTGCGCTGGACCGCGGCAACGAGCGGACGGAGATCGCGCATCGCGGCCGCCTCATCCCCGGCGCCTGCGCACCGCGAAGGCCGCCACCGCGCGCATGATCTCGGAATAGGGCGCGGCTTCGAGCCCGCCGTAGAGCACCCGAGCGGCCTCGACCAGATCGCTCACGTCCGCAACGCCGCCTTCGCGGTCGAGCGCGCGGGCGAGCCCGGTGAGCCCGCCGCACTCCAGCTTCATCTGCTTGGCATGGGGCAGTGCGGCCTCGCCGGGCGCGATGCGCAGCGCGAAGCCGGCGTTGGACACGAGCAGGCTCTTGAAGCGCGCGCAGGCAGCGGACGCCTGTGCCGAGAGGCAGGACACGCTCTCGCGCTCGGCCAGCGCGTGGAGGCTCGCGTACGAGCAGCGGCAATGGCCGGCGAGCAGCGCCTTCTCGAACGCGCAGGGATGGGGCGTGTGCGCCAAGCGTGCCGCGTGGAAGGCCGACTCGTCCATGGCCATCCATGTTCCGGTTGCGGCCTCACCACTCGTCGCCGGTGATCGGCTCCAGCGTTCGCGGCTGGCTGAGGACGAAGCGCGCCTCGTCCTCGGTGGGCGCGAAGATCACCTTGACGCGATAGTCCTCGCCCTGCGGGATTTCGCGCCGCAGCGCCTTGGCCTGGCTGGAGGCCTCGCGGAAGGCCGTGTGCTCGGCGAGCTTTTCCATCCGCCGGTCGGGAAGGATCTTGAACAGGTAGTAGGGCATGGGATGCTCCGGTTTCAGGGATCACTCGACGTAGGACTTGCGCGAGCCCCGCTCGCCGGGCCGCTGTTTCTGGATCACCACGCCCTTCACCGCGCCGAGACCGTCGATCGGCCGATCGGCGTAGGCGGAATTGAGCGGATGCAGCAGCCAGCGCTCCTCGCGCCGCAGAAGCTGGCGGAAGATGTGCTCGCCCTCGTGAAAGGCGACCACGAAGGCGCCCTCGCGCGCCACGCCCTCGGGCTCGACCACGATCACCTCGCCTTCGGCGAATTCCGGCAGCATCGAGTCGCCCAGAACCATCAGGGCGTAGGGTTCGGCGCTCGCGCACGCATCGAGGGCGCCGTCGGCGTGCTCGATCCGGATCACGGCTTTCGCGCTCATGGTGGACGGCTCCTGCTCGGGGACAGCGGCCATGGTACGCATGCTTCGCGGCTTCGGCCAGCAAGAGCATTGATCGCGGCCCTCGTCCGCCTTATCGGATTCCCCTCGCTTGCCGTGGTCTTTCCGCCGGCCCCGCTCAGGAGCCGGCGAGGATCGCCTCGGCCGTGCGCACGCGTGCGAACAGGCCGTCGAGCGCGGCGACGAAGGCGAGCTGCACGTCGCGCGCCGCGATCTGCGCACCGCCGAAGGCGAGGGCGCGCGTGGCGCAGGCATCGTGCGCCAGCGTGCAGGCGTAGCCCAGGTCGAAGGCGGCGCGAACCGTGGTGTCGATGCACAGGTGGGTCATCATGCCCGCGACGACGAGCCTCGCGATGCCGTTCGCCTTCAGGTGGTCGAGCAGCCCGGTCTCGCGGAAGCTGTTCGGGAAATGTTTTTCGAATACCGGTTCACCGGTCGATGGGCGCACCGATTCGTGGATCTCGGCACCGAACGTTCCGGGGAGGAAGAAGGCGGCACCGGGGCGCAGCGACAGGTGGCGCACGTG
>Ga0100380_10000812_pt1 | contig 34648 bp, 31 predicted proteins | sample CryGeymeta201504_FD_80417 | JGI IMG/M metagenome (GOLD analysis project Ga0100380, IMG submission 80417) | Groundwater microbial communities from Crystal Geyser aquifers in Utah, USA - Crystal Geyser metaG 2015-04 | ecosystem: Environmental > Aquatic > Deep subsurface > Groundwater | place... | reverse complement strand
TGTGGTGTTTGCAGTTGGGGTTGGGGCAGTGGGGCGGCTGCCAACCGGATCGTGTTGTGGGGCAGAGAAACATGTCCGGTCAATTGCAAGCAGCTGGCCGGAAACATTCTTAGGGGCACAACTCAAGAATAACGCCCCGGCCTTGGCCGGGGCGTCGGAGCCATTCGTCGCCTCTCCATCATGCCACGTCGTAGATCCCCCGACCAACCCGTTTGACCAGCTTGCTCGTGGACAGGGTCCGCCGCAGAACATTGTCGAAGTTCTTGCTCTTACTGGCGAACAGCTTTCCGCCTACGATGGCCTCGTAGAGATCCTTGAAGGCCAGAGGCTGACCCTTCTTCTTCAGAACAGCGAGGACCACATCTTCAAGCTTGACCCGCGAAGTGCTCTTGCGTCCCCGGACCTTCTTGCGTCCCCGGGTCGTGGTGCCGGAAGCCTTTCCGGTCATCAAAGCGTCCAGTTCCTTCTCTACCCGCGACAATTCCTTGGCCAGCTTGTTCTTCTTGGCTTCCAGAACGTCAATGCGTTCCCGCGCAGCCAGCAGACGCTTGAGTTCACCCGTGCTGAGATCCGTCAATATTGACATTTTTCTGCGTGCCATTCCGCTCTCCTCGTATTGAACACCCTCTGTTTTGCCGTCGAGTACCCAAGCACCCTACAGATATTGAAAAAAATTGTCAAACCCTCAGAGAAATATTACCTGGCGGAGGATTCGAAATCGTACCCGTCCATGTCCACACCGTCCGGCATGTAGCTGAGACAGCGCACGGCATTGATCTCCTCCTCGGTAATAGGAGCGGGAGTTTCCGGACTGAAGGCGGACGGACCGCCGCCGTTTTCCATCAGGGCATAATCGTCGCATGTGCTGTGGTCGTAGAGTCCCAGGACGTGTCCGAATTCATGAAGGCAAACGCCCTTGACGGCAGGTTCCGTCTGGACATCCCCCACGCCGACCATGTCCATGTTGATGTCCATGCGCATTTTCAGGGGAGACAGGGTACCCAGGACCACTCCGGGCTCGACCTGAACAACCTGGCCATTGAGCGCGGCACCGGTAGCGCGGAAATCGACCTCGACATCGGCATCGCCCGCCTGGTCCACCCGGACCAGCAGGTCCTCCCCGACGGTGTCGTTCCAGAACTGGAGGGCGTCGGCGCAAAGGGCGGTGAAATCGACGCCGTCGCCCCGCAGGAAATCGGGTATGAAGATTCTTACCGGATAGTGATTCCACTTGTGAAGGATACCGGTATCGGAATAATCACCGGTCCGGGTCATGTAGCGCAGATGGGCCAGGAAATCTCCGCCGTTGGGGCTGCAGGTCGCATCGGCGCCGTACTTGGGGATCATGACGATATCGAGGGGCTTCTCCCCGCCGCCGGCTTTGAGATACGGGCTTTGCCATTTGTAGAATTGGGCATCGAGGGCCAGAGCACTGACCTGGACCGAATCCTTGCTGCTGAAGGGACCCGCACCGAAGGTGCCGTCGCCGGCGGCATGGCCGGGCAGGGTTTCCAGCGAGGTCTCGAACCTCATGATCGTGTTGCCCAGGGCAATGCCAAAATCGTTTCTTACCCTCCCGGAAACGTACCAGGGGAAGGAGACCGGGAAGGAAACGCTGCCTCGCAGGGGCGACAGGTTCCCGTGGTCGTCACGGGCGCGGACGGCAACCCAGTGGCGTTGCCCGGGGGCCACGCCTTCCTGGGCGCCAAGCGCTTTGGAATATGAGAACTGGGTAGTGGCCGGGACGATCACCATGACTTCCGCCTGGTCCCAGTTCGATGCGTTCAGGCTGCCGCCGGTATCGGCGCCAACCACGTATTCAACGATCGGATACGTCGCGGACTTCACGCCCGTCCAGGCCGCCTTGACGGCACCGGGTTCGTCCGGCACGTCACTAAGCGTGACATCCGCTATCACGGGTGGAGAAATCACCTGGCTGGAAGTCACCGCGATGTTCCACTGGCGGAATGCGGTATCATTTGCGTAGGTAATATTCGCGTGCAGGCCGTATTGCCCGGGCACGGTCGTCTTGAATAAATAGGTCGCCGACTGGGAGACCACCATCCCGTCCAGTTTCCAGTCGACGCTGAAGGATCCCGCGTCCTCGGGAATGACGCTGAATTCCTGTTGGCCGCCGACGTCCAGATCGATGGTCGCAGCCTGGGGCGAGAAGGAAAAAACCATCCCGCCTGGACCGGGGTCCGTGCTGGAGTTGCACCCCGCCAGCAGGGCCAACCCGGTCAGGACCGCGATTAACATGACATTGCTTGTTCTCATCACGATGGACCTCGTGCGCGCGTTGCGCCGGGGGATGGTGGGGTCCCGGTATGGTCAAGTTACAAAAACCACGGGAAGACCACAACGGCACCCGCAGGGCGGGGCGTCGGGGACACACCTCCCGGTCAGTTACCGGCCCGGTATTTCCGGTCTTCCGGGGCGATCCACCACTGGTTGAGGTTGTTCAGGGGTGACAGCAAATGAGGGCGCACATCCCGCAACCTGTTGCCCACCCCCACCAGGTAATCCGGATAGAACAGATACGCGCAGGGAGGGTCGGACGCCAAGGTCTCCTGAAGGCGATACCACAACGGCAAGGCCCGGCCGCGGTCTGAAATGCCCGCTGCGGCATCCAGCAGGGAATCAACCGTCGCATTCGCGTAATGACCCTTATTGAACTGGTCGGTAGCCCGCGAATGAACGTACCCCGAGGGGTCACCGTAGAGGTTGGCGTTCAACAAACCGAAATAGGCGTCAAAATTGCCGGCCCGCAACCGGGCCAGGCCCGATGCCAATTCGAGGGACCGCAAAGTGACTTCCGCACCGACGGCGGCAAAGGCCTGTTTGAGCATCACCCCGCCGTTATCCCGCAGGGAATCCCCCTGCCGGCCGAGGATCTCGAACTCCAGCCGCAACCCGTCACGATCCAGGACCTCGTCCCCGTCCTGGTCCCGCCAACCCGCCTGGGCCAGGAGCTCACGGGCGCGGTCGGGGGCATACGGATCGGCAGCCAACCCCCCATGGTGATTCCAGATCGCCGGGGGAATGGGTGAAGCTGCGGGTGTCCCATAACCCGCCAGGAGGACCTCGATCATCCCGGGTCGATTGATGGCCAGGGAAAGAGCTCGCCGGGTGTCGGGGTCCCGCAGGCGGGGATTGTCGAGATTCCATTGCAGGTAATAAAACCGGCGCCCGTTGCAGGCCTCGATTCTCGCCTTGCCCGTCGCCCCAAGGCGGCGGGCGTCAGCCGGCGAGATGTGATCGACAAGATCCACCTCCCCGGCTTCGAGGGCCAGCACCCGCGCACTGGCCTCCGGGATTACCCTCAGCACCACGCGGTCCAACAGGGCAGCCGGCCCCGGATACCGTTCGTTTCTGCCGAGAACCAGTTCACTGTTGTGGACGCGCGACGCCAGAACGAACTCGCCGCTGGAGAGTGGTTGATCGTTGAGCGACCACCGGGCGACATCCGCAGGGTCGTATTCCTTCACGATGTGGTAGGGCAGGATATGGTGCCAGGTCATCCGCACCGGATCAGCCAAAGGACGCTCGAATTCATAGCGGACGGTTTCGGCGTCGAGGGCGGTCGCCGAGACGACTTCCCGGTACAGGCCACGCCGGGGACTGGCGACTCGAGGGTCCTTGAACAGCGTGAAGGAATTCACCACGTCCCGCGCCGTCAACGGCTCGCCATCGGACCACCGCCACGGGTTCAAGTGGTAGGTCACCGACAGGCCGTCGGGAGCGACTTCCCAACTGCGGGCGATCCGTGGCTGCCATGACAGATCATCATCCATCTCCGCCAGACCGTCGTGCATCTCCGCGAAAATCAATCCGGCCAAGGCGGAATTGTAGATCAGGGGGTTCAACACGCCGGGATCGGCGGGGATTGCCACCACCGCCGTTCCACCGGTAACGGGTTGGGCCGCGGAGCCCCCCCCCGCTTTCCGGTCGGCGCCGGGATCCCCACCACATCCGAGAACCAGGACCAGCAGGGAGAGCGCCAGACCAAACCCTACCGTCCTGCGTCCGATTCGGATGATTTCGGTCGTTCGAATCATGATTCTCCCTGTCCGCCTTATCATCGGCATGGGCCCAACAAAAAATCGCGCGACCCCTCCCGGAGCCGCGCGATCAACTTAGCCCACCCGCAATTGCGGGTCAACAGCGCTCACTTCACGAGAGTGAGCTTGTACGTTTGCCGACCTTCCGTGGTTTCGGCCCGCATGAAGTACACACCACTGGCTTGCCGCGAACCGGAGTCGTCCTGACCGTCCCAGACCAGGGTGTGCCAGCCGGAGGAAACCGCCCCTTCGTGGAGGGTCCTGACCTTGCGACCCATGATGTCGTAGACGCCCACCGCCAGCTGCGACTGGGCCGGGACATACAGTTTCACGGACGTGACGGGATTGAAGGGATTGGGGTACGGCGGCTGCACCACGAAGCTGTTGCCGGGCACAGCTTCCCCGTCGGGAACGTCCACCAGGTTACGGGACAAATAGACCCCATCCCGCTTCATGTTGCCGTGGAAGGTCGGCCAATACACGGCGGACGCGTTGTACGCGAACGGCATGTCCCAGATGTGGACCTTGCGCCCGTAGGCGGCGAACACGATGTCGACATCGAGATCATTGTCCAGGTCGCAGATCACCGGAGCCGTCGTTCCCGGACCCGTCAGCGAAATGGGGAATCCGGCCACTGCCGTGCCGTCGGAGTGGTACGCGTACATCTTGTCCGGTGCGTTCTCGTCACCGCCGCCGATAGCCTGGAGGACTTCGGGGCTCCCGTCGCCATCGACATCACCCACGACGGGGCTGCCCTCGGTGCTGCCGGGCAGGGTCACGGGCCAACCGCTGAGCATGGTGCCGGAAGTGCCGCCGAGGACATCCGTATCCACCACCACCAGCCGGCTATCCAGACCGGATACGTTGGAGGTGTAGATGATCTCCAGTTGCCCGTCTCCGTCCATGTCGCCAACGGCGGGGCTGGTCACCCAGCTCAGGTTCGCGGTGATACCCGGCCCGTAGGGGAAGCCGGGATAGTCCGTGCCGTCGGCCTGAATGGCATAGACCTGGCCCCAGCCCGTGAAGAAGACGATCTCCACCATGCCGTCGTTGTTCAGGTCGGCGACGGCGGGGCTGGCCCCGACCGGTCCGTTCACGCTGCGCGGGAATCCCGCCACATCCGTCCCATCGTACTTGACGGCCATGAGCCGCTTCAGCCCGGAGCTGTCGTTGCGGGTGCCGAAGATCACATCCTTGGCGCCGTCGCCATCCAGGTCGTAGAGGGCCGAACCGCTCATGGACCATTCGTAATCCGAGCCCGCCCGGTAATAGAATATCCCGTCGGTACCGGGATCCGCATCGCCGTCCCGGACTTCCGATCCGTCGACGTGCCAAGCATAGACCCGACCGTTCAGGGCGTTGACGACGATTTCCGGCTCTCCGTCGCCGTCAATGTCCCCCACGGCAGGGGCTGCCCAGTTCCAGCCGGTACCGGGTAAACTGGTGGAAGCCCGCGGCCATCCAGGCAATTCCGTGCCGTCGTACCGGAAGATATGGATGACGAAATCGTCCAGGAGCTGTTCGCTGGCAATGATCTCAAGGCCCGGCTGGTGATCCAACTCGGCCAGGGTCACGGCTGCGGGCTCGAAGTCCGAATTCAGGTTCGTGAACGGCCCCAGGGTCTGGGAATCCCCGTCGCCGTCGATGAGTTCCTGACCGTTGCTGCGCCAGACGTAGATCTCGTCAGAGGCCACGACGATCTCGTTCAGGCCGTCCCCATCCAGATCCCCCACGGCGGGGTGACTGCTGGATTCCACACCGAAATCCGCCGGGAAATTTTCGACTTCGGGCGGGGCGGTCGACTGGGAAATGACCCCGGAATATGCACTCGGGACCAGCGAAGAGTCCACCGCGACCACCTGGTAATAGTACTCGGTCAGCAAATCCAGACCGGCATCCCGGTAGTATGCCGTGCCGACTACCAGATCAGGATTGACGCGAATGAACGGCCCGCCAAAATTCTGTGCGCGATAGATGTTGTAACCGTAGGCCAGGGTATTGATTGAGGGTACCCAGCTCAGGGCGATGATGTCGGCGCCCTCGGAGGTGTCGGTCGTGATGTTGGTCACCGGATCGGGGCGGGTCAGAAAGAATTCGCGGTTGGAGGTCCGCCCGTAATTGTCCACGAAATGCAGATACGCCACGGGCACAAATTGATCGCCCGGAATGGAAGCCACCTTTGCCGAATTAATGGTCAGCGAATATGAAGTGGATCCCGGCGCCTCGTCCAGCTGACCCAGCCCGGTCCAGGTGGCGAGAGAATCGGAAATCGTCACGTTCACGTTGTCGGTGCGCAGACGACCGGTGACCAGATCCGCAGTCCCGAATCCGTAGTTTTTCAGGTCGACATTCAGGACGATCAACTCGCCGGCATCGGCGACGCCGTCCCCGTTACCGAAGATCGAGTCATCCCAGTCCATGGCGACCGGTTCGATGGCGGGAGCCAGGACTGTCGGCGTGTATTCGGACACGGCGTGGTTGACACCGTTGGTCACGTCCAACTCGAAATCCAGGACCGTCCGGTCGGAAACGGATGCTCCGAAGGTCACCAGGATCGGGCTTGTGGCGGTGGTTGTGCCGCCGGCTCCCACGTCAGGAAAGGCCACCGCACCGGAAACCACCGTCGCGCCGGCACCCAATGCCGTCAGGGTTCCGCTGAGGCTGGACAAGGCGCCTCCTCCGGTTTCCTCAAGGGACGGGGTCAAGGCCACGGTCTCACCGGCTTCGATGACGCCGTTGCCGTTGCCGCTGCTGCCCAGGGAACCGTTATCCGTGATCCCCATGGACGTCAGAGTCAGGTAGGGCGTCGCCGGAGTGACGGGAATGGTCAGGGTTGCCTGCGCAAGGTTCTCGCCGGTCACGGTCAGAACCGCATCGCCGGCTCGCCCGGGCAGGAAGTTGAAACTCACTTGACCTGACGCATTCGTCACACCGAATTCGTAGTCCTCTCCTGGCATCTGCAGGCAGACCAGGGCGCCGGGTACGGGGCTGCCGAGATTCGAAACACTGACCGGCACAACATTATTCCCGAGGCCGAGACCTGCGGGGGCGCCGAGAGTCAGGGCATCGGGACTGCTGGTCCACACGGCCAGGGTGGGGTCGCCCAGCAGGGTGTAGTTCTCGAATGTCCAGCGGTCAACGTAGTTGTTGGCGGTCGAACCGATGAACGGCAACCGGCTGAGGGCCATGGTCCGGCCCACCCGGAACTCGTTCTGGCAATAGAGCAGGCTGAAGAACTCCTGCTGGTAATTGTTCGAATTGTACGGGAACGCCGCCCGGACGGACCCGAGGGCACAGATGGCCCCGCCGTTGGGGTTCTGCACGAACCGTTCCAGCAGACAGGAATTATCAAAGGCCCCGGACGCACAGTTGAGGGCAAAGATCAGGAAGGTATGATCGCCGTTGACCAGGGCATCGGCATCGCCGGTCATGAAATTGGCGTTGCCCACGGACATGTTGTAGTAGTACCCGTGTCCGATCTGGTTGACGATTCCATACCGGCCGTTGTCCAGGGTGTCGACCAGGGCCGCCAGGGTCAGCGGCGCATCCCACGGATAGAGCTGGTCGGTCTCGTACATGCGCATGTACTGCATATCGGTGCAGGGGATGATCAGGTCGTTGACCTGCTGGTCGGCGAACTGGGCCCCGTCCAGGCTGATGGAATCGCCCGGATGAAAATCGGAGGGGAACAGCACTTCGGCGGCGAAGAGCACCCGGTCGGGCCACCCCGCACCGGCGGCAGTCGACTCGTAGGCGATCACCTTGTCGACGAACACCCCTGCCTGGGTCAACGTGCTGACGGCCGCCCGGCCCACAAAGACCTCCTCGGCGAAATCGCACGCGTCGCCGAGGTCGGCGCCGACGGCGGGTTCCCCGAACTGGGAATTGCCGTTGCGGTTCCAGTTTCCGTCCAGACAAGCGAAATACAGGTCGGTCGGAATCCAGGTCGAGCCGATGGACGGATAATAGGAATTCTCGACGTAGCGAGGAGGCAACACGTCCGAGTCTCCGCCCAGAAGCACGTAGCTCACACCCCACAACTGGTAGGCGTCCCGGATATACAACCGGATGGTCTCCTGGATGTCGGCCCCGTTGCGGAAGTTGGCGGTGATATCCTCTTTGGTCACCACAACGGTGGGGATACCCTGGGACGTTTTGAAATCGGCGAGCCGCTGAAATTCGGTCGCCAGGCTATTGGATGTGATGATCAGATAGCTGACCCCGCTGCCCATGAGACTCGGAGCGGCGCTGGGCTGGAAGTCCCCCTTGTCCACCTCCACGGCCACGCCGTTCTGCCGCATGTAACCCGAAACCTGTTCGGGGTTGGCCACCAGCCGTTCCAGCACAGCGGCATTGTCCGCCGGCTCCCCGGGCACCAGCCGTTCGCGCTGCGCGACATCCGCCGATCCGGAGCGCGGCTGCATCTGGGCACGCACGGCGAATCCGTCCAGGAATTCCAGTGACGTCACGCCACCTTCCTGCAATTCCCGCAGGGGATAGACGCTCACCGAGACCAGCTGATAACCCCGCCAGAAATGGCTACCGGTATACTCGCCCCATTGCGCCGGGAATACACCCCCGGAGTTCTTCATGGTGGCGGTGGAGATCTGGGTCCCGTCATCCGAGACATGGGGCAGGGCGAGCGGCACGGTTTGGAGTGATTTTTCCGCGTGTGTCGCCAGGGCCTCGACCTGAACCGAGGTCACATCCATACCCGTCGGCACGAGCAGCAACAGCTCCCGCACCGGAACCGATGGCAAGCCTGGCTGAGCCAGGGAACGCGTCCCGGGAAATGTCGGCAGGACCAGACCTTGGGCGTCGGTTTGCCAGTTCAGGTCCTTGGGCTGGAAGCTTCCTTCATAGATCACATGGCCCGACGGGGCCGCCTGCGCGGAACCGATCAGGGCGACAGCCAAAAGAGAAATGCCGGTGAGCAGAAGGATATTGGGGAAGCGGGCTCCGGATGCGTGCATGCAGCTCCTCCGTCGTAACCGAAACCCGATCGCCGCAAAGTGCGATGAGTTCGGCAGTAGGGGTGTTTTCGAGGATGGCTTCCTCAGGGTCTTTCCTCATGTTGCGCAACCTGATCAGGATCCAGGAGGATCCGACCTGCCATGATGCTCGTTAGCCAATTTCCTGCGGGAAACCTCCCGATTGACCACAACCGACCCTGATGCTCAAGAGTTGCGCTGAAAGATCTTTAGCCTCAATGCCCAGTAGTGACTATATCATAAGTATATGGATTGGTCAATGGAGCAAATTCCTGCCCATTATAATGAAAGTTCGGATTCATGATCAAAAACTCGTGGCCAACCCTCAATCCTCTTGGTGTGCAACCCGTTAAGGCCTAATCAGCGGGCAGGACAAGGGTCGACTCCGCCTCCATCCAGCAAACCGCTCCCCGATTACGGGCCTCGCCCAGAGGAACCAGGCGCGCCGACCGGGTCCAGTTGCGGACCACGACCCGATCTCCACGGCGGCAAACACTGGTTCCTGTCCTCATGAGAGAAGCGATTTCCTGGTCGGTCAGATAGACCGGAGACATCCCGGAGCTCTCCGTCAAACCCGTCAGGAGTTCGCGCAAGGCCTCTCGCCCCATGCGCTCCACGGTGGAGTCGCTGTGGACAAAGTTGATGCGATGAGCCTCGATGATGGCGGCCTCTCCCCTGGCCCATGCCGCATGGACCTCGTCGATGCAGCGGGCTGCCACCTTGTCCGGGTCAGGATCCTGGGCGGGTTCAAAGCGGCAGTTTCGTTCCAGATAGACCCGATCGCGGTGCACAAGGTAATCCCAACGCAACTGGAGGTTCTTGCGGATCCACGCCACCGTCCCCCATTTGCGGCCGACAAAACGCTGTTCGCGCTTGGCCTGAATCACATCGATGTGGCGGCTGAGCCAAAGTTTCTCCATGCGACCGTCCCAGGTGTAATCCGGCGCGATGATCGAGCCGGGAGAACGGCCGAATGCCGCCTCAAAAACCTGCAGCCCGGTTTCCAATTCCGTGGACAGGGTTGCCCAAGATCTTTGTGGGGTCAGTTCCCGAGCGGCCTGGCTGCCGGGAAAGATCATGATGTTCCGCCTGGCCGCCTCGGCGGCGATTCCACCGGATGCCACCGCGGCCTCGCGAGCCGCCGGGTCGTAATGCAAAAGGGCGTGGTACTCGGGATACCACACTCCGGACGCCATCGCCTGACCAACCGCTTCCGACAATCCTTGCCGACGGTAGGCAGGGGGGACCGCGGGCCAATAATACTCCCGCCATGCCACCCCGGAGTCCGGCGAGGACCAGGCCAGCGAGCCCATGACGTAATTGGGCTGCAGGACGGCCGGAAATCCGTCCCGACCCTCAAAGGAAGACAAGACACCCGCCAGGGCCGAAACCGTAGCGCCGTCTTCGAGGGTGGATTCCCAATACACGGCGGGGAAGGAACCGGGATCCAACAAATCGCGGTCAAGACCATCCAGGGCGTGGGCGTGCGGGATGAACCCCGCCAGTCCCCAGTCGTCACTTTCGATGGCCACCGCCCGGACATCCCTCCAGGCCACGGCTGACCACTGGCCCTGCCAGATGAATCCGGCCGCAAGCAACATGGCCGCCAGCAGAATCAGGACGGCGGCAAACCGCCCCTGCACCGTGGTCATGGTCAATCCTCCCGCTTCTGCGCACGCAGCCACCAGTACGGGCCATAGTCCAGGCCGTGCTGCTGGATGGAATCCCGCAACCTTCCGACCTCACCCCGGCCGCTCCCCGTTCCCCGGTCCAGCAATTCCAGGACCCTACCGGCGTCGGGCCGGCGACGATTGGTCAGCCGACCCCACTGCAGACCTGCCCCGGGCAGCGCACGCGTGACCAGGGGGCGCAAGACCTGATCGTCCATCAAGGGTCCCCGGCCCGTGCCCAACAGGGCGGCCAGGAAAACCTGCAGGTCATGGTAATTGCGGCGGGCGGCGGTGGAAAGATCCGGTTGGTCCTCCAGGATGTAGAGAACCCCACCGGACCGCAAGGAAGACGACCAATGTTCCAGGAAGCCCGCATCGGGATGGTAGGAGAGCAGGTGGCGCACCAGGTTGGCCGCGATGATCAGGTCCACGCCACACTCGGTCACCGGCAACCGGCTTGCCTCGGCGATCACGGAAGCGGATCCGCCGGGCATGCGATCGAGCCCCCAGACCGGAAGACCGGACGCGGAAAGGCGATGTGCCAGACGGGAATCCCCGCAGCCCAGATCCAGTCCGCCACCGCCGGTCCGCCGCGCCAACCGCGTCAGATCACCGGAAAGCGGTTCCGGTAAGGGGTCGAACGGCATGGGTTAACCGTCGTCGGAGTCGGGAGGCAGGATGTCGGGGAGGGGATGGACGACGCCGTGGGTGTCGGTTGTCCCGTCCCGGCTCAATTCCCCGTTCAGGCCGGCCTTTTGCCGCTCGGCTTGCAGATCGATGATGTCCGCCACATTGCGGCCGACCTGGTCGGTCAGGGCGTCGAGGCGGTCGTTGAAGCCCAGAGCGTAGGAAAGCTCCGAGAACAGATCCAGTCCCCGTTGGCGATTCTGCAGGTGGCGCAGTCCGCCCAGCTGCCCGGCCAGCATCCAGGCCCCGAGGGCCGGCAAACCGAGCCAGGCCAAGCCGAGGTAGTCGCTCAAGGCGAACATGATGGTTCCGGCCGTCACCAGCAAAAGGTGGATCACCGCGTTGCGCGGGCTGAAGCCCAGCCGCAGGAGCCGATGGTGCAGGTGAAAATCATCAGCCAGGAAAATCGAGGTCCGGCGCCGGTAACGGCGCAGAATGGTCGTCCCGGTATCCCAGATGGGAACGATCATCGGCGCCAGCAGGACCGGCAGGGACACACCGACCTTCTGGCTGATATTCAACATGAGGCTCGCCAGCATCAGCCCCATCCACATGCTGCCCGAATCCCCCAGGAAGATCTTGCGGCTGCTGATGTTCCAGTAGAGGAAGGCCATGGTCGAGCCGCAAAGGGTGGCCGCAAACAGCGTGGAGTAGAGATCCCCCACCGCAAGGGCGACCGAAACCAGGGTTACCCCGGCCAGGATGCTGATGCCGCTGGCCAGCCCGTCCAGGCCGTCGATGAGGTTCATGGAGTTGATGAACCCCAGGTACCAGAACATGGTGAACGGCCAGGCCCAGCCGCCGAGATTGATTTCACCCATCCCGGGCATGGTCACCGAATCCATGCGCTGCCCGAAGATCATCAGAAACAGGATGGTGATGATCTGCCCGTAGAGTTTCTTCTCGGCGTGGATTCCGAAACGATCGTCCCCCACCCCCAGGGCCAGGATGGCCACGCCCGCCCCGATGAGGATGCCGAGCCAGGACCACGGGAGCTCCGTGTGGAGAATGACGTTTTCCAGGAAGAAGAGGGCACAGAAGAAGCTGATGAATATGGCCATGCCGCCGGTACGAGGCACGGGCTCCCGGTGGGGTCTGCGATACCCGGGGAAATCGACGATATCGGTCAGGAAGCCCAGGTTCCGGAAATGGGGTTGGACCAACCACGACATCAGGAATGCCGCCGCAAAACCCAAAATTGCCACGATGCCCAGGTCCACGAATCCTCCCTGATCAAAAATCGAGCGGCCCTCTCGCGAACCGTCGCAACTTATTCAAGTTATTCCAAGTGTCGAAGCCGGGCAATCAAAAAAACCGGCCTCATCCCAGCACACGTCGATACACTTCGCAGGTTGCGTCAGCGGTCCTGCTCCAATCCCACCTGCGGGCCCGGACACGACCCGCTTCCCTGCGCGTTCGATTGCCTTCGGCATCCCAGGCCAAAACCTGAAGGCCGCGACGGAGGCTGCCGAGATCTTCCGGCTCCACGAATACGGCCTGTTCGCCCGCAACCTCACGCATGGCGCCCCGGTTTGAGGTCAGGACGGGGCATCCGGCCGCCATGGCCTCGAGGATGGGAAAACCGAAGCCCTCCTGCAGGGAAGGAAAGACCAGGCCCGAGCTTCGGCTGTACAGCTCCCATAGCCGGGGAGGCGGGCAGTAATCCAGAACCTCGAGTAGCCCCCTGGCCGCCAAATCCCTTATCCGGCGCCTCAGGGCGCCATCGTTCCAGCCACGCGCCCCTGCCAGCTTGAGCCCGGGAATGGCTGACGGGTCGCGGCCCTTCCCGACGCATTCTGCATGGAAAGCCTCGAAAGCCAGCAGGAGACGCTCGAGATTTTTCCGCGGCTCCAGAGTGCCCACAAACAGGAAGTATCGCTCCCGGTTCGGGGGCGGCGGCAACTCCTCCATCTCCCAGACCCACGACGGCGTGCCGAAGGGCGTCACGAACACGCGGTCCCAGCAGGCAGGCAGGAAATCCCGCACCTCACGGGCGGTGCTCTCGCTGTTGGTGACCACGGCATCGGCCACGGCCAGGGAACGCGGCACGAGGGCGTCATAGTAGAGTCGACGGGAAGTCTGGAGGATTCCCGCGTGGGATTTCCAGGCCAGGTCGTGAACCGTAACCACCCTGCGGCAGGGGCATCGCAGGGGCACGATGAATTGAAGGCTGTGCAGCAGGTCCGCCTTCAGCTTGCGGCACAGACCCGGCAAATCGAATTGGGTGAACAGGGCCTTGCGCCAGGTGCTTCCGGCGACCTGCCGACAGGAAACCACACTCCAGCCTTGGTGTCCGGCCAGAAAATCGAAGGGTTCGGGATGGGTGACCAGGACCGTGAAGGTGAGCGATCGTTCCTGTCCAGCCAGGGCGCGGGCCAATTCCAGGATGCTCCGCCCCACTCCCGTGGGATGCGGACCCACGAGCAGTGCGTCCAGAACGATGTGCGCAGGGTTGGTCACCGTGGCATCCCTCCACCGTCGGCCTTGGGCTCGGGAGCCCGGCTGGCGGCCCACAACAAGCCCAGAGTCAACCAGATATGGGGCAGGTTGTACTGGGAAAACGTGAGCATTTGCCCCCAGACACCCGCAAAAGCCATGCCCACCAGAACCAGAACGGCAGCTTGTTCGGAATCCAGTTCCCGATCTCCCAGGCGCGCCAGGAGGCCGCGCACCAGGGTTCCCAGGAATACGGCGAAGGCCGCCAGACCGACCACGCCGGTCTCGCAGAGGATTTCCAGGTAGAAGTTGTTCACCACCGGCCAGGTGAACTGACTTTGCAGGCCCAACGGGGCAACCAGGACCGGAAAATGCCATCCGAACTGTCCCCAGCCCACTCCCACCAGGGGACTGAGCAGGAAGGCGCGCCACGCGGCCTGTGTGCTGTACCAGCGGGTCAGGTTGGACCAGTCGCTGGTGGAAAAGCTCTGGATCAACCGCCGGCCGAGCAGCCCGGGACCGTGCTGGGCCAGAAGGGTCGCAACCACTACCACCATCAGGAACAAAACCACCCAGAGCCACCGAGCGCCTCTGCCTTCCCAACCGAACCCCTTGCCCCGGACCCGGCGGTGGAGTACCCCGCCCACAACCAGGGAACAGCCTCCGGCCAGCCATGCCCCACGGGACCAAGTCAGGATCAGCAGCAAGGTCAACACCGAGGCGGCGAGACCCCGGAGCCAGCGCCTCCACCTGGTCAACCCCACCAGGGGCAAGGCCAGCAACAGGAAGTTCCCCAGGTACAAGGGTTCGCACATGGTCCCGCGCAGGCGGCCCACCTCAAGCATCGCGTTGTCGACATAAAGGTCCTGGGACCCGGAAAGGATGGCGGGATTGGAGGTGAAAACCGCATCCAAGGACTTGAACCAGCCTGCGGGCACGGCGTGGTTCCCATACTGCACCGCCCCATAAGCGGCCTGCAACAACGCAGCGATCACGATCAGGCGCGACGTCCACACCCAGCGCTCGCGCTGGGAAGTCCACCGGGCGGCCCACAGCGCAAAGGCCAGCATGATGATGAGTTGGATGATCTGTTTTCCGAACCGCCACCAGGCTTCCGCCAGCTCGACCGGTGCCCGAGCCAGCACCAGGCCAAGGCCCGAGAGCAGGACCGCGCCAAACCAGAACCACAGGATGCGGGGAGGTGAGAAAAAACCGGCCCGACCTTCCCGACCTCCCCGGGGTACGGAGCGCAGGGCCAGGGCCAGTCCCCAAACCGCGGCCATGAGCACCCACGCAGGTTGCAGACCTCCACCCCAATCGCGACCGGTTGTCAGCTTCAGCACCCCCACTCCAACCAGAGGGAGGGTTACCAGGCAGGCGGCGTAGAAAATCACGAGGAGTCGTCGGACAAGGATCATGGCTTGCGGCCCCTGGAGCGCAACCGCGCCATGCGCATCAGGGCCAGGATCATGATCACCATGCCCGCCAGGAACAGGAATCCCGCGACGGGATCAGGAGGTTTCTTGCCGGCCGAGGTTGCGCTGGCAGCGGGAGGGACATACCGGATCTGGGCACCCCGGATCTCCAGTTGGCCTCGGGCGACGAACAGGGAGACAACCCCGTCGGTCAAAAGCAACGGCTGGTCCACGGTGAAGCTTCCGTTGCGGAACTCGAGCACGCCCGCGCCGCCGCTGCCTTGGAGCTGGGCCGTGGTGCGGACTCCGAGGTCCCGGGGGCCAAAGGATTCCAGGGTCATGGTATCGGGCACGACAAGCTGGCCGCCCTCCCAGACCAGGGACATCATGCCGGCGCCGGGGCCGTCCTGGCGATGGTAACCGGAAGTCGAATCCCGCGCGGAAACCAGGATCAGGAAACCGGGTCGCCCCAGGGGTTTGCCCGTCCGCGTGCTTGCGGGTATCTCCTGCGCTCCGGCCTGGGCCCAGGGGAACAGGGTCAGAATCATGAGAATGGCTGTGGCGCGGACCATGGTTGAGCGCGTTTCCCTTGTGACGCCACCGAATCACTCCGGGGCCAGAGCGTCCTGCAAAATGGTGACCAAAGCGGCATGCAATTCGCCGCGAACGCCGCCCGGTCCCGGGAAATCGCACATCACCAGCCGGCAGGCGGTGCCCAAAGCCGCGGCGACCGTACCGTATACGTCCGCAATCCGGCTGACAAGAAAAGGTTGCGGGTCAGGGTGCACGTCGAAGTCCGTCGCCACCATCAGGGTCAAACGCTTTGCCCCGACCAGGCGGACCAGTCGTCCGACCTTCACCGCTCCCAGGCGGTCGGGAAGTCGCCCGGCGACCACCGTCAGATCGGGCCACCGGGTTCGTCCCAGGACACCCGGTTCACCGGCCGCAGCGGAGACCTCCCGATTGGTCAGGTATTCATTCTGCAGCAGGCCCAGGTGCCCCAGTTCCAGACCTTCCCTCGGCGGAGCATCAGGCGGTCGCCCCGCAGGCTGCCCGAGGAATGTTTCCACGGACCGCAGCACACCGGCGATTTCCAGAACCGCACATTCCCCCGATCCGCCCCGCGGCCGCAGGAGTGAGCCGCCGCAGGCTTCACGCCGCCACAAGGCAATGAGGGCGGCCCCGACCCTGGCCGAGAGGCTATCCGCCGTCAACCCGACCATCAGAATCCGCGTGGGAAATGCCGAAACGGACTCCGACTCACCCAGGAAATGATGGGCGATGGAACCGATGTGGTGCCGGTCACGGTGCTTGTCGGAGGTCACGTTCAGGCCACCACCACCACGCTGTTTGCCCCGCCGAATTCGTTGGGGACGGTCTGGGCGTTGCTCGGATCGGGCAACCAGGTGCCATCCACGATGTAGCGGTACTGGTGCTGGCCGCTGCCGAGTTGCAACCGGCACTCCCACACCCCGTCCGTCCGCCGGGACATGGGCAGACCGGATGCGGACCAGGAACAGAAATCACCGGTCACCGCCACCCGCTTGGCGCCGGGGAAATCGGCCTCGAAAAGGAGCCCATCCGTCACGACCCGCGGTCCATGCAGCAAAGTCTCCCAGCGGCCCAGATCGGATACTTCCAGGTCAACCTCCTGTCCGGAAATCTCACGCGCCAAATCCCGAAAATCCAAGGCGCCGCGGGATTCGGCGTCATAACGGATCACCGATTGGCCCAGACCCGCTGCCTCCCGGAAGCGCACGGTGTGATGGACGATGGTGTCCAGCAACTCCAGGCCGAACTCCTCGTCCAGTTCGGCCATGATGCGACGAACGAACAGGGGGCGGGTGTCGAAATCCGACATCACGACGTGGGGCACCAGGTCGTGACCGCTCTTTTCCCGCAGCACCGCCAGGGTCTCTCGCATCTTGCGCACGGCCTGCAGGCTGGAGTAGCTGGGGTCGACGGGAATGAGAACCTCTCCGCTGGCAAGCAGGGCGTTGAAGGTCAGCAACCCGACGCTGGGCGGGCAATCGATCAGAACGTAATCATAGGGCATGGCGCTACGACGCAGGTTGTTGCGGAGCCGCCGTTCCTTGTCCTTCTCGCGGGCCAGTTCCTGCTCCACGGCACTCAACTCGATGCCGGCGGGAACCAGGTGAAGATTCCGGTCCACCTCCAGGAAGGCGTCCTCCACGAGAATGTCGGAAGTGAGATAGAGATCGTAGGTGCTCAGGGAGAAGTCCCGTTCCCGGAAACCGTAGGCCAGGGTCGCGTGACCCTGGGGATCGTTGTCGATGAGCAGGACTTTATTGTTCCGTGTGGCGAGAGCTGCGGCGAGGTTGGTGGCACAGGTTGTCTTTCCGCAGCCCCCTTTTTGATTGGCCAGGGCAATCACTCTCATGTCGAATCCTTTCGACCATAGCATCCTCGTCCGACCGGAAAATCCGGACCGGATCATCTATATCGAAAGGGATGCCCACACGCGCAGGCAGGCCTGTTGGGAGGATTCTAGACCGGTTGCCGGACCTGTCAACCAGGATTTTTAAGGAAAAACCTTAGTCAGGTCAACGAGGCCCCCACCACCACGCCGCCAGCAGGCCACACACGATGCCGCCGAGGACCTCGCCCCAGGTGTGGCCCATCAATTCGCGCAGGCGTTTGCCCTGGAGGGCCTCCCAGCCGTGCAGGCCCCCGTCCAACAACTCGTTCAGGAGCTGGGCCTGCTTACCCATCTCCTGGCGCAGGCCCGTGGCTTCGAAGATCACGAAAAGGCTGAAGATGAGTACGAGGCTGAACAGGGTGGAGTCCAGTCCCTCGCTGCGGCCCACCAACACGGTCAGGGTGGTGACGGTGGCGGCATGACTTGAAGGCATGCCGCCGTTGACCAGAAACAAACCGGGCCGCCAGCGACGTCGGGTCAGCAACTCCACCAGGACCTTGGCTGCCTGGGCCAAAAGCCCACTGGCAAGGGCCTGCACCCCGATGTTATGCCACATGACAACTCCGGTCGAAGCTCCTCAATAGATCCCCAGGTATCGATCCAGCTCCCAGGGGCTGACCTCTGCGATGTATTCCTGCCAGACTGCCCGTTTGGCGGAAATGAAATGCGTGAAGATGTGCTCGCCCAGCGCCTCCCGCATCACCTCATCGCCCTCCAGTTCGGCGACGGCTTCCCACAAGTCGCGCGGCAACTGGGTGATCCCGGCTTCACTCTTCTCCGCTTCGCTCATCCCGAACACGTTGCGGTTGACCGGGGGGGCGGGTTGCCGTTGGTTTTCGATTCCGTCCAGACCCGCCGCGAGCATGACCGTAAACGCGAGATAGGGATTGCAGGCGGGATCCGGAACTCGGACCTCGCAACGGGTGCCCGCCCGGCGCCGGGCAGGGACCCGAATCAGGGGGCTGCGGTTGTGATCGGACCAGGCCACGTTCGTCGGTGCCTCATAGCCGGGCATCAGCCGCTTGTAGGAGTTCACCAGCGGGTTGGTGATGGCCACGAAAGCCCGTGCGTGGTGCAGCAGGCCGCCGATGTAATGGAGCATGATCTCGCTGAGCTGGTTGTCCGCATCGGGATCGAAGAAGATGTTTTCCATCGTCCCTCCCACATCCTGGAACAGGGACTGGTGGGTGTGCATCCCGGAACCGTTCACCTCGGCCAGGGGCTTGGGCATGAAGGTGGCATGGAGTCCGTAGTCCTGCGCCACCTTCTTGACCACCATGCGGAAGGTGGTGACCCGGTCGGCGGTTTCCAGCGCTTCGGCGTATTTGAAATCGATCTCGTGCTGGCCGGGAGCCACCTCGTGGTGCGCGGCCTCGATCTCGAAACCCATGGCCTCCAGAGCCTCGACGATGTCCCGCCGGGCATCCTCGCCCAGGTCCACCGGGGACAGGTCGAAGTATCCGCCGATATCGTGGGTCATGGTGGTGGGCTTCCCCAGGTCATCGGTGTGGAACAGGAAGAATTCCAGTTCGGGGCCGCAGACCGGCACCAGACCTTTCTCGGCGAAGCGCTCCAGGAGCCGGCGCAGGGTCAGGCGGGGACATCCCGCGAAGGGGGTGCGGTCGGCATGATAAACATCGCAGATCAGGCGGGCGACGGTCTGACCGCCTTCGGCATAGGGAAACACGGCGTAGGTGCGCAGATCCGGCACCAGCAGCATGTCCGATTCCTCGATCCGGGTGAAGCCCTCGATGGACGACCCGTCGAACATGATCTCCCCCCGCAGGGCCTTGTCGAATTGACTCGCGGGAACCTCCACGTTCTTGTTGTGGCCCATGATGTCGGTGAAAATCAAGCGCAGATAACGGACGTCCGCTTCCTGGATCTGCGCGAGCAGGGCATTCTGGTCTTCCTGGGGGGCAATAACACCTTCTGGGAACGGGCGATTGAAATCCTTGGCCATCGGGGCTTCCTTTCGCGGTTTCACGGGGATCCGGGGTCAATCGGGCAGTGGCGAATGCGGGCAATCTACCAGAAAAACTCCCCGGCGCAAACCGTTCGCTTGAGAATTCGGGTGAGATTTGCCATCTTACCCACCTGTTTCACGGCCCTGGCGGATGTTGCCCGCGGGGACGAGGCACCGATTGCGTGTCGCCAACCGTTGTTCCTGCAAGAGGAAGTTCACGATGTTCAAGTTTCTGCGTTCCCAGGCCAAGGTTTTCTACTGGGTCATCGCCGGGTCATTTGTCTTGTTCCTCGCTCTCGGCGGCCTGACCAGCCGCGGGTGCCAGGCACCCGGGTCGCACAATTACCAGCCCGGAGTCATCGGCAAGGTCAATGGCGCCAAGATCATGGCGACGGACTACGACTACACCGTCCGGAATCAGATCGCCTATCTGCAGCGGCAGAATGCCGACCGCGAGCTGACCGCCGACCAGTACGCCATCGCACGGGAGCGGGCCTGGGACACCCTGGTGCAGAACGCCCTGCTCGACCAGGCCATCCGCAAAAACAAGATAAAGGTCAGCGACCAGGAAGTCCTGGATGTGCTTGAGAACAACCCGCCACAGGAGTTGCTGGCCAACTTCCGGGACGAGAACGGGCAGGTGGACATGGCGCAGTACTACGCCGCGCTCCAGAATCCCGAGAACGACTGGACCGGTCCCGAAAACTTCATCCGCAACACATTCCTGCCCCAGAAAAAGCTGTTCGACCTCGTCAGCGCCGACGTGACCGTCAGCGAAGATGAAGTCCGTCAGGAATACCTGCGCCAGACCGGCCGGGCCGTGGCCGAATATCTGGGTGCCCCCTTCGCGAACCTGGAAGTGCCCGAGGCCACCGACGAAGAACTCTCCGCCTGGTACGATGCCCACCTGGAGGATTACCAGGCGTCCGAAAAGGCCACCTGCAGCTTCGCGCGGTTCCCCAAAGCCGCCAGCGAAGCCGACTTCGACGACGTGCGCAGCTACATCCTGGAAATCCGGGCCAAGATCACCTCGGGCGAAATGACCTTCGCCGATGCCGCCACGGAGTACAGCGAGGACAGCACGGCCGACAGCGGGGGTGATCTCGGCACCTTCGACCGCAAGCGTATGGTCGCCCCCTTCACCGAGGCCGCCTTCAGCCTGCCGGTGGACCAGATCAGCGAGCCCGTGCGGACCCGCTTCGGTTACCATCTCATCCAGGTCCTGGAACAGGTCAAGAACGACGAGACCGGCGAGGTGGAGCAGATCCACGCCCGCCACCTCCTGCTGAAGGTCTCCCCCGGACCCGCTACCCTGGACACCGTCCACGAGATGGCCAAGGACTTTGCCGATTCGGTTACCGCGGCGGATTTCCTGTCCCGGGCCGAGGCCGATTCCATCGAGTCGGGCGTTTGCCAGCCCTTCTCACCCGAACGCGACATCCCCGGCCTGCCCCTGTCCCTCGAAGGCGCCTACTGGGCTTTCGCCGCCGAAAATGGAGCCATCAGCCCGGTGTTCGAGAACAAGGACTTCTACTATGTCCTGATGGCCGGAAAAAAGATCCCCGCCGGTCCCGAACCGCTGGACAAGGTCCGCGGGCGCGTTCTCGCCGACCTGGGCACCTCCCGCAAGGCCGACCTTGCCCGGGGCAAACTCAATCCCGCCGTCGGCGAAGTCCAGATGGGCACCTCCATGGCCGAGGTGGCCGCCAAGTACGAATTGCTCCATGCGGTGACCGACACCTTCGGCGTCAACGCCAACATCAACGACGTGGGCTACGGCACGGATTTCAACTTGAAGGTCATTTCCGGCGCCGTAGGCCAGTTGATCCCCGAAATCGAAACCCAGCGCGGGCTGTTCGCGGCGGTGCCGTTGTGGATCGTGCCCTTCGACGATGCGGTCTACCAGCAGCGCAAGGACGGGATCATGGCCTATCTGCGCAGCCAGGCCCAAGGCGAAGTCCTCCAGGAATGGATGGACGAACAGCAAGCCGCCGCCGAGATCGAAGACTACCGGTACGCCAGTATGGCCCGTCGGTAGATTCCTCCCTTCACTGCAAAGCCTGGGCAGAAGATGCCCGGGCTTTTTCTTTGGTACCGGAGATCCGTTCGCCTATGCTGGGCGCGAAACCCGGATCGGAGGTCCTCCCATGGCCGAACACGAGCGCGACGCCCACACCGGCCCGCCCTTCGCCCGCATCCTGTTCTGGCTGGTCCTGGCCGCGGGAACCGGATTGCTGGTATTCGGCTTCATGGCTTGGCGCGCCACCGAAACCCATCATGCCCTGCCGGCCGAAGCTGCCGGAGAGTTTGCCGACGTTCTGGAACGGCAACCATCCCGGCCACCGGTATTGGAAACCGATCCGGAAGCGGGAACCCGGCGTCGCACCGCCCCGCCGGCAGGCCCGGTCTCCAAAACCCGCAAACTGTGTGTGCTGGCCTACCACGCCGGAAACGGGAACGTGGTGCGGACCGATGTCCCTTTTCTCTTGTACCGGATCAAGGAACCCGTGGCCGGCCTGTTGCTGCAGAAGACACGCTACGACCCCGAAACCCTCGGCCTGAATCCACAGGATCTGGCGAAGTACGGGCCCGGCGTGGTGATCGACGAGAGGCGGCCCAACGGCGACCGCCTCCTGGTCTGGTTGGAATAGTGCGCTTCAGTCTTTTTCGAAGGGGTTACGGGGCGGTTTGCGCTTGAACCCGCCCAACCCCCGGTCCATCTCTTCGAGCTTCTTCCGCTTGCGTTCGTCCGGTTCGCCGGACGAGAACAGGCGGGACATCTTCTCCGACTCCTCCTGCTTGCGGCGGTCGAAGTCGCGCAGGTCCTCGCTGATGGCGGGCCCGTCGGTATCCGGCAGGGTGGCCATCATTTGCCCATCTCCCAACTCGACGTGGTTGGCGAACGCGCTCTCCACCAGCGTCAAGGCCCCCAGTTCGGACAGGGTAGCCACCTGCAGACGCACCGAACTCGCGCTCATCTCCAGCAGATCCGCCAGTTCCTCGGGAGTCGGCGAACGACCATTGAGGTGGGCGAACACTCTCACCCCCGCAGCCAGCAGTTCACCCTCGTTGCGCGTGACGTTGGTCACGATCCACCTCCCGGGCGCGGCTCCTGTCCGCGCCGGCCCATGCGACGTTCCAGGCGCCCAACACGCCCCTGTTCACCGCATTGGAGCGCATGCTGCAGGGCCGTGTCAAGGTCCCGCAGGCGGTGCTCATGCAGGATGGCGGCCTCGCGGTGCAACCACGGGGTCCCAGGCAGGATTTCCAATCCGACGGTGAGTACGCGGCTCAGCAGAGGCCAGTCGCGCAGACCCTTGGCCAGGCGCACGCCGTCCCGCAGAAAGCGGCCCAGGTCAGCATCGGGGTCGCCGGCCGAGCCGGTCAGCTGATCCAAGGCCACGTTCAGCCAGGAGCGAACACCGTCCCTGCGACCGCGCAGCCAGGCGACCCGGGCCAGGGACCAGGAGCAGGACCACTGCTCCAGCAGGGCGTCCGGCCCGGCATCTTTCCGCCCATCGATCCGGGCGGCCCATAACCCGAGCTGTTCCCACAGACGGGCCATGCCGCACATGTCGCGGCGGTTGTGTTCCAGGATCGCGGCCATGCCCCGGAGATCTTCCCCGTGCAGGAACGCGAACCAGGCCGCGGGAATATCCCGTCCATCGATGTCACCAGGGCCCCGTTCCAGGCCGCAGATCCGTGTCTCCAAGGTCTGCTGTCGGCAATCGGGCAGGGTCCGGCTCCACAAGCGGCGGGATGGCACCACGAGGTCCAACCCCGCCAGCGGCGTCAGCATTCCCCGAATCCTGTTCATCACGCCGCGTGTGCGCAACAACGGCAGGTCGAAGGAAGCGCCGTTGAAAGTGACCACGGCCTCCTTGCCGTCGGCGGCAGACGCAACCCGTTCCAGAAGGCTGCGCTCACCGTCGGGGTCGGACATCAGGATCTGCTCGACCACGAAGCGGTCGCCATCCCACCAGGCCAGCCCCACCAGAAACGCCAAGGTGCCGGGGCCGCCGGCCAGGCCCGTGGTCTCGGTGTCCAGAAACAGCAAGGCGGAAGCCGGCAATGGTTCGGCGGGCAAGGCCGGAAATAATCCGACCAGATCGGCGGTGACCAGGGTGGGTGGCGGCCAGGGGTAGGCGGTCTGCCGCCGGTGAATCCGCGCGCCGGGGTCCAGGGACTCCATCCCCAATTCCGCGGCCGAAGGCATGATCCGGGTCCGCACCGGGTCCTCCGGTTTGCCCGGCGCTACGGGACGTCGATTCAACCCGTCCAGGCGGGCCAGGCGCGTGCGCAGATCCATCTCAGGCCTCGGCGCTCATGGCCGTAGCCAGCAACCAGGCCGCCCCGCGGGACGCGGTGCCACCACTGTCGACCGCAGCCCCCACGCAGGCCGGACATCCACCGCGACAGGGGCATCGCTCCAGGTGGGATCGCGCCGCATCCACGAGGTCCTCGAATTGGTCGAAGAGGCGGCGGGCGAAACCCACACCGCCGGGGAAGGCATCGTAGAGGTACAGCGTGGGCCGACCGGTGAACGGCGAACGCACCATGGGCAGGGCCCGCAGGTCCGCCGGATCGGCCATGACGAAAACCGGCGCCACACGACCCAGCAGATGAGTCAATCCCTTGAGGGCTTCGCCCAGATCGAGTCCGGCGTCACCCATGCGCCCGTGGGTGTCTTCCGGCAACTCCCACCAACAACTCGTGGTGTGCATTTCCATTTCCGGCAGATGGACCCGGCCCGCTCCCACCGTCTCGTGCGTCCCCAGCTTGATCTTCTTGAAAACCGTCACCTTGGCCACCAATCCCACCTCGCCCACCGCCAGGGATCCGGTGATGAAGGGCCTTTCGTCGTCGGAGCTCAGCGTCTTCAGTTCGCTCTTGCGCTGGGCATCGGTGTAATAGTCGACCGCAACGGGCCGGACGTGGGCCTCCCGCCGCTCCCAATCCAGCTGGTCGACATGGTACTGCCGGGCTCCGTGCAGGTAGATCGCGTCGTCGTGGAGCAGCTCCTGGGCGCTGAACAGGTCCATCTCCCCGATGACCTGGCCGCCGAGCGTGGCGTCGTCGATGATCACCACATTGTCCGGGGCTGCGCTGCGCAGGCTGACGTCCTCGGCGGGATAGGTGTCGGTCATCCAGTGATATCGTTCGTCACCGCGATGCAGAACCCGCTGCTCGGTCAGGTAGTCCAGAATCCCCGTCACTTCGGTCCCCCCGAAATCCTCCTTCGCCGCGAAAGGCAACTCGAAGGCGGCGCACTTGAGATGGCTCATGAGGATGACGAGATTGTCCGGATCGACCGTGGCGTGCTCGGGGCTGCGGCCGAAGAAGAAATCGGGATTGTTGATGATGTACTGGTCCAGCGGGCTGCTCGAGGCGATCAGGACCACACAGCTGATGTCGTTGCGGCGCCCCGCGCGCCCGGCCTGTTGCCAGGTGCCGGCCACGGTGCCGGCGTAACCGGCCATGATGCACACGTCCAGGCGCCCGATATCGATCCCCAGTTCCAGGGCGTTGGTCGATACCACCGCGTTGATGCTGCCGTCGCGCAGGCCCGACTCGATGGCCCGCCGTTCACCGGGCAGGTAACCGCCCCGATAACCCCGCACCTGGCCGCTCTTGATCCCCACCTTGCGCCCCGACCGCTGCAGGTAGGTCAGCAGGAGTTCCACCCTCACCCGGCTCCGCGCGAATACGATGAGCTGGGACCCGGTGGCGAGAAAGCGCTCGGCGATGCGGCGGGCGGTCTTGACCACCGAAGCGCGGATTCCCAGCTCCGCATTGACAACCGGCGGGTTGTAGAAGACGAAATGCTTCTCGGCCTGGGGAGCCCCGTTCCCCGCCACCTCCTCCATCTCCACTCCCGTCAGGCGCTCGGCCAGTTCCCGTGGGTTGGCGATGGTTGCCGAACAGCAGATGAACACGGGATCGGATCCGTAGAAATTGGCGATGCGGCGCAGCCTCCGCAGCACGTTGGCCACGTGGCTGCCGAAAACACCGCGGTACTGGTGCACCTCGTCAACAACCACGTAACGCAGATTCTCGAAGAGCTTCACCCACAGGGTGTGATGAGGCAGGATGCCCTGGTGGAGCATGTCCGGGTTCGTCACCACGATGTGACCGCTGCTGCGGATGGCCTTGCGCGCGGTACCCGGAGTGTCGCCGTCGAAGGTGTAGGTCTTGATGTCCGCGCCCAGGGCGGTGACCAGGTCGTGCACCTCGTGCATCTGGTCCTGGCTCAGGGCTTTGGTGGGAAACAGGTAAAGCGCCCGCGCCTGCGGGTCGTTGAGCATGGTGCCGAGGACGGGAAGGTTGTAGCAGAGGGTCTTGCCGCTGGCCGTCGGAGTCGGGATCACCACCGACCGACCGGCGGCGATGGAACGCACGGCCGCGGCCTGGTGGCTGTAGAGCCGCTCGATCCCCCGCCCCTTGAGCACCTCCACCAGGCGGGGATCGACCGCCGCGGGAAAATCGGCATACTCCGCCTCGCGAGGCGGGATCACCTCCCAGCGGGTCACGTTGTCCATGAAGCGCCGGTCCCGGCGCAACTGGTCCAGGAGTTGCCGAAGATTCACCGCAGCCTCCTTACCGCAGCCGGCTCGCCGGCCGTCTACTGGCCGGGTGGATCGTTCTTGTCCCGGGAATCGTCGGGCATGTCCTCCAGTTCCCGTTTGACCTCGTCGGTGGCCTCCCGTGTGGCGGACTTGAACTTGCGGATGGATTTGCCCATGGCCTCGGCGATCTCGGGCAGCCGTTTGGGCCCGAACAGGATGAGAGCCAGGGCCAAGATCAGCAGTAGTTCGGACCAACCGGTCATGCCGGGAATAAAGGCCGGGAATGTCAACATATGCGACCTCCTCGCAGGTCAGCGGTACCAGCGGAGCATCTGGGAAGCGATGAAGACCCCGATGACGCTCATGAGATTGAAATGGATCTGGAAGCCGAAAGTCAAATCCAGGACGACCAGATTCCAGTGGGTCACATCCGGCCCGAAGGAAATGTACCGGACAAAGAGCTGTTCGGCCACGCTTCCCTCGGTCAGGAACAAACCGATCACATCACTGACGATGGCCCCGATCATCACACCCAGAATCACTGTCAGAATCACCGTGCCCAGGGATTTCTTCATCTGTCCCGCTTTCTCCCTCCGGACCGGGCCCGGAAATCAGGGTGTGACCGCCGCCAGCAGGCTGCGCAGTCTGTCATGGTCGGCGCCCAACACCAGCGCCATGTCTTCGGTTCCGCGGGAGTCGAACTCCCTCAACACGGGGATCCCACCGAGCAACTCCGCCACGGCCTCGGCCCGAGCCGGCTCCAGGCGGCGGTTGACCAGGAAACAGTGGCGGAATTCCTGTGGCTCCGCGTTGCCGTATCCCACCGGGGCCAGATGCGCCCGCCCCAGCAAGAGGCCGAAATCCCGCGCCAAACCCGTAACCCGGGTCCCGTTGAGGACGACGAGTTGAATGGATCCGGCCGCGATTCCTCCGCCGGGTACCACCTTGCCGCTGGGGGCGACCGGACGGTCACCGAAGCCGGGCAGCGAGTGCCCGCGGCCGAGCCAAAGCGAGATTCCCGCCACCGCAACCGCAACCAACAGCAGAATGTTCAGGCCCCTTCTCACGCATTCTCTCCGACCAGCCGCCGGACCACCGGCAGGATCCGTTCATAGCTCTGATCCAGCGTCTGGGGCATCACCCGCGTCTGGCCGATGGTGCTCATGAAATTCGTGTCGCCGTTCCAGCGCGGCAGCATGTGCATGTGCAGGTGCTCCGGAATCCCCGCCCCCGCACTGGCTCCGCCGTTGTAACCGCAGTTGATTCCGTCGGGCCGATAGGTCTCCACCAGAGTGCGCTCCATGAGGAGCAACAAGGGGCCCATTTCCGCGATTTCCTCTTCGGTGCATCCGCTCAGCAAATGCTGATGCCGGTTCAGGACCAGCAGCAGATGGCCGCTGTTGTAGGGGTAGAGGTTCAACAGGAGGTACCAGAACCGACCGCGGTGCAGAACGTAGTTTTCCCGTTCGTCGCACTCCAGTCGGTTGCAGAAGACGCACCCGTCCTCGGGCCTTTCGCCGGCCACATAGTTGAACCTCCAGGGCGTACAGAGGCGGTCCATCTCAGTCCTTCCTTGCCGCCAACAGCCCGGCTGCGGCTTCCAGCTCGGCTGCGGTATTGATGCCCACGACCTCGTCGGGATCAGCGCAGACCTCGGCCACCACCCGCTTGCCGCCCGCCACCAGCACGGACACGGTATCGGTCAGGTAGTACTCTCCCTGGTTGTTGTCCGGGGTCAATGCGGCCAGGGCGGCAATCAGTTCGGTGGTCCGGAAACAGAATACACCCGTATTGTATTCCCCGATCTCCCGCTGGGCCTCCGTGGCGTCACGGGCCTCCACGATCGCGCTCACGGTCCCGTTTTCATCCTTGATGATGCGGCCGTAGGCGCCGGCATCCGGCACCACGCAAGTGAGCACGACAGCGGAGGCGTCCCCTGCGGCGGCTCGCCGGATGACGCGCGCCAAGGTCGTCGACCTCAACAACGGCACGTCTCCGGCCAGCACGAGGCAGAACCCGGCGGCCTCCAGGGCCGGCACCGCCATCTGCACCGCGTGCCCCGTTCCCAGCTGCGGTTCCTGGGTAACGAACTGCAGGCCGGAACGAGCGCAGGATTCCCGCACCAGCTCGGCCTGGTGTCCGACCACGGCGATGCAGCGGTCGACTCCCGCGGCGGCCGCCGTGTCCAGAACGTGATCCAGCAGGGTCCGACCTTCAATGCGGTGCAGGACCTTGGGCAGGTCGGATTTCATGCGCGTTCCCTTGCCCGCGGCAAGGATGACCGCCTGGACCGATGGTGTCTGAGCTTCCCGTCGTTCTTTCAATTCCGTTTGCTCCTTGCCGCATGCGCGGGCAGCTCGTCCAGCAGGGCCGATTCCCGGACCCGGTCCTCAGCCACATCCAGCACTACGTTGTCGATCAGGCGCGCCGGTCCCACCTGGGCGGCCACCGCCAGCAGCACCCGTCCAGCCACCACATCCGGCACCGCAAGTTCCGGCACCGTCCGAACCACGGCGTAGTCCGGACGGTCGGCAGCGGCCAACTCGGCGGCCATGGCCTCTTCCAGCTTTCCCCCGTCCCGGACACCGTCGGTCAGCAGCGTGCGTCCCCTGTCCAGGGCGCGCCGCAGGCACAGGGCCCGGCCGCGATCGCTCCCCTGGAGGTAGCGGTTGCGGGAGGACATGGCCAGCCCGTCGCTTTCCCGAATCGTGGGCGCATCGATCAGCCGCACCGGCAGGCACAGGTCCCGCACCATCTGGTCGATGACCAGGCACTGCTGGGCATCCTTGCGTCCGAACACGGCGACGTCCGGCCGGACCAGGCCGAACAGCTTGGCCACCACCGTCAGCACCCCCCGGAAATGGTCCGGGCGCGCAGCCCCGCACAGCCCTGCGGCACGACGGCCCGGCGCGACCGAAACTTCACCGGCCTCGCCGTACATGTCGGCGACATCGGGGGCAAAGACCGCAGCCACCTTGCGACCTTCCAGGAGGGCCAGATCCCCCGCGAGATCCCTGGGATAGGCATCCAGATCTTCCTCGGGTCCGAACTGGGTCGGATTGACGAAGATGGAAACCACCACCGGCCCCAGACGGGACCCGCAATCCACCAGGGAAAGGTGTCCCTCGTGCAGGGCCCCCATGGTGGGGACCAAAACCAGCGGGCGGCCGCCCCGCAGGGAGTCCAGCCCTGCCAGCTGCGCCCGCGTCCGCAGCAACAGGGTGCTCATTCCTCGGCCTCGTCGACCCGGCCCAGGTAGGCGCCATCGGGCCCCGGGGATTTCCGATCGGAGCCGGATGAGGGGCCGGATTTCTCGGCCGGATCCCCGAACACATGTTCGGGACCCGGGAACTGCCCGGACCGGACCTCTTCGGCATAGCGTCCGACGGCCTCGCGGGCGGCTGCGCCCAGCTCGGCGTACCGCTTGACGAAACGCGGCCTGAACCCCTCATAAAGTCCCAGCAAATCGTGATAGACCAGCACCTGCCCGTCGCAACCGGGACCGGCCCCGATCCCGATGGTCGGGATGGAAAGGCGGGAGGAAATCCGCGCGGCCAGTTCCTGCGGCACGCATTCCAGCACGAGGGCGAAGCATCCGGCCTGAGCCAGGAATTGGGCCTCCTCCTCCAGCTGAGCCGCCGCCTCGCTGCCTTTGCCCTGGACCTTGAATCCGCCCATGCGGTTGACCGACTGCGGTGTCAGGCCGAGGTGCCCCATGACCGGGATTTCCGCGGCCAGCAGGGCGGCGATCACCTCTGCGCGCACGCGGCCTCCTTCGAGCTTGACGGCATTGACTCCGGCCCGCTTGACCAGCCCGATCGCCCCTCTCACCGTTTCCTGGGGCGAAACATGAAAGCTGCCGTAGGGCAGGTCGGCGATGACCGGAACCTGCGGCCGGGCCCGCACAACCGCCGCGCAGTGCCGCTCCATATCCCCGATGGTCACCGGGAGGGTGTTTTCGTAACCGAGGACCACGTTGCCCAGGGAGTCCCCCACCAGGATGGCGTCCACCCCGCCGTCGGCCGCGATCGTCGCGCTCGAAAGGTCATAGGCCGTCAGCACGACGATCTTCTCGCCGGCCCCCTTCCTGTGACCGAAGACATCGAGCGTCAGCGGCTTGCCCGTCCTGCTCATGCCCGTCTCCTTCCCGACATATCCCTCATCCTCCGCGGGAATCAGGGGCGAAGTATCGCACACCGGTGAACGGCTCCTCGATGTGGTCGTACAACATCTCGAAATCCGCGGGAATGTTGACGAAATCCAGGTTGTCCGTATTGACAACCAGCAGGGGCGCATCCTTGTAATGGTGGAAAAAATAGCTGTAGGCGCCGTTGAGCGCATCCAGGTACTCGGGTTCCATTTCCGATTCGAAGGATCGACCCCGCCATTTGATCCGCTCCAGCAGCACCTCGGTCCGGGCCTGCAGGTAGATCACCAGATCGGGCCGCAGGATTTTCTGCTCCAGGATGTCGGCCAACTGGTGATACATGACCAGTTCCTCGTCCGCGAGGTTCAATGTGGCGAAGATCTTGTCTTTCGCGAAGAGATAATCGGAAATCACGGTGTCGCTGAAAAGATCATGCTGATGCAGGGTTTGCTGCTGGCGAAACCGGCTGAGCAGGAAAAAAATCTGGGTCTGGAAGGCGTAGGCTGCCCGATCCTGGTAGAACAGCGGCAAGAACGGATTCTGCTCCACAACCTCCAGGTTGCAGCGGCCGCTCGAGCGGGTGGCCAGCAGCTTGGTCAGGCTGGTTTTGCCGACCCCGATCACACCTTCAACGACAATGTACCGCCAGGGCAGCACGCCATTCCTCCTTGGTAGGCTCACTCGTGTGGCCGCCTCCGGGCAACAGATGCAATTCCCGGCCGGCCTCTTCCCGCGCCAGGCAAACACCCTCAGCGGATTTACGCCTTATTTTCGCACAGGCCGCAGCGATTGTCTCCCCCGAATCCGGAAAAATTTCCTGCCCGGCCAATTCGGCCAAAGGCAACATCACGAACGCCCGTTCGGCGGCTCGGGGATGGGGAATCCGCAGCTGGTCACGGCTGCAGGACCGGTCACGCCACAGCAGGATATCCAGATCGATGGGCCGCGGAAGCATGTGTCCACCGGGCCGGCGTCCGCAGCGCTCCTCCAGTCCCTTGAGCACGGCCAGCAGGACCAGCGGCTCCAAAGCGGTCCGGACTTCCAGGCAGGCATTCAAATAGGGAGCCTGCCTGCCGGGCCCGACATACTCGGTCTCATAGACCCGACTGCCGCGCCGCACGTCCACTTCCGGGTGTAGAGCGAGGGCGAAGGCGGCCCGGCGCAGGTTCTCCAGCCGGTCCCCCATGTTGCTGCCCAGGCCCAACCACACCGCAGCCGCTTCCTTCGGACCTCCGGCGGGAAAAATCATTTCTGCCGGCCTCTCTCGTCCTCGAGCCAGGCCTGGTCCCTTTCGAATGTCACGGCAGCGGTACCGAGGAAACTGGGGATGGGCGGGTTGGGTTTCTTCACCCGAACTCGAACCCGATCGACGGGAAAGCCCTCGAGCAAGGCGCGGCACAAACGTCCGGCCAGAGCCTCGATGAGGTGGAAGGAGTTCTCGGCCGTCACGGCGCAGATGCGGCGGTGCACCTCGGTGTAATCCAGCGCCGCGGTCAGGGAGTCGGTCCGCGCCGCGATGGCGCAATCGACCCACAGATCCACGTCGATGACGAAGCGCTGCCCCAGCTCCCGCTCCGCAGGATGCACGCCGTGATGGGCATAAACGTCGATGCCGCGGAGGCTCACCTTGTCCATCAGGACCATCCTTCCAGGCGTCGGGCCCCTTCGGCCACAGCCGCATCGGGGGCGGTCAGGCTGATGCGGAACCATCCTTCGCCCCCGGGACCGAAGCCGTTGCCGGGGGTCACGACCAGATCGATCTCCGCCAGCGCCCGGCGGCAGAAATCCATGCTGGTCTGGCCCGCCGGCACCTTCCCCCAGACATAGAATGTTGCGCCGCCCGGAAAGACCTCGTAGCCCGCTTTGCCCAAGGCGGCCAGCATGACTTCTCGCCGACGGGCATAGACCCCCATGACTCCCGCCAGGAGCCCCTGGCGCCTGGATCCGAGGGCAAAGGCGGCGGTTTCCTGAACCGCGCCGAAAACCCCGCTGTCCATGCTCTCCTTGACGCGGGCCAGCCGGCCGATCACCTCGGCATTACCGACGGCGAAGCCCACCCGCCAACCGGTCATGTTGAACATCTTGGACAGGCTGTGCAGCTCGATGACCCTCTCTTTGGCCAGGTCGGCGCCGGCAAGCATACTCACCGGTCGGCTACCGTCCAGGGTGACCTCGAGATAGGCCGCGTCGTTGACCAGCACCGCTCCGGTCCCCGCGGCCCAGTCACGCATGTCATTCCAGAAGTCCGCCCCGACCACCGCTCCGGTGGGGTTGTGGGGGTAGTTGAGGAAGACGAGCCGGGTCCGGGCATCGGTCACAGATTCCAGGGCCCGGCGATCCGGCAAAAAACCCTTGTCCGCACGCAAGGGAAACGGCCGGGGGTCTCCCCCGGCCAAGAGCGTCGCCTGCCCGTAGACCGGGTATCCCAGGTCGGGGACCAGGGTGTTGTCTCCCTCACAGACGAAGGCCAACGGCAAGTGCCCGAGACCTTCCTTGCTGCCGATGAGGGCCAGAACCTGGGTGTCCGCATCGACGGCGACCCCGAATCGGTCGGCCATGTAGGCCGCCACCGCCCCGCGAAAAGCGAGGGATCCCTTTTGCGCGGGATAGCGATGGTTCCGCCCGTTTTCCAGAGCCCCGATCATGGTGTCGACCAGAACCCGGGGCGTGGCCTGATCCGGGTCACCGATGCCCAGATCGACGATGTCGGCGCCTTCGGCCAAGCGACGGCGCTTGGCCGCATCCAGGGCCGAAAAGAGATAAGGCGGCAGGAATGCGAGTCGGTCCACGGTCGCCAGCGTCCTTCTTTGGGTGAAAAAAAGCCCGCGGATCACACGATCCGCGGGCCCAATATGGCACACTCGGCGGGAATCATCCAGCCGACTCAACCGCCCTGAGCGGCTTTTTTCTTTTCGTAAGCGGCCTGGGCGGTCAGGTCATCCATGCGCTGGACCATGGTCCTGGCAGAAGTCGTGTACTTGGGGTGCCCCCCGGAGGCACATTCCTGGAACTTGGCCTTGGCTGTCTGGTAATCACCGGAGCATTCGAACGCCGAGCCCCAGTAGTAGTAGATGGGAGCCAAGGCCAAACGACCCTGGCTGGCATATTTCTGCGCTGCGGCCGAAGCCAGGGACTTGGCCTCACTGCACTGCCCCCCATCGATCATCACCCGTAGCATCTCGGCGTAGTTGGTCAGGTCGTTGGGCTTGATTTCGAGGTACTTGCGGTAGGCCGCAATGGATTCGGTGCGGTTCTTCAACTGGTCCTGGGCACGCGCCAGGGTCAACAGGGCACCGGTGTGGTTGGGATCCTGGGCCAACATCTGCTGGAGCAGGGTGACAGCGCCCGCGTAATCCTTGGCGTTGAAGCGCTGGGACGCCAGCTGGTAGGTGGTGGATCCACCAACCTGGGACCCGTACTTGACGGCCAGCTCATGGTAGTGCTTGGCCTCTGAAACGTTGCCGTTCTTGCGTTGCTGGTCTTCGGCCTTCTTGGCGACCTTGGCGAGCTGGGGCAGGATGTCCTTTTCCAGCTGGGGGCATACGTCCAAGGTGTGCTCGAAAACGTCCACCGACTGGGTGTTGAAACCCACGGCGCTGTGCAGAATCCCCAGGTTGAACAGGACACCGCAGTCGTCCGGAGCCAGCAGCTCGGCCTTCATATACTCCGCCCGGGCATTCTTGTACTCCTTGAGCTTGGCGTAGACCTTGCCGAGGTTGCCGAAATCGCCGGCCTCGACCTCATCCCCGCGCAGCTCGATGACCTTCTGGTAGTACTCCACCGCCTTCTCGTACTCCCCCTTGCCGTTATAGGCTTCGCCCAGGCTGCGGTTGACCTGGATATGCTCGGGGCAAACCTGGATGATGGAATTCAGGCGGGCGATGGCCTGGTCCCATTGCTGGGCGTTGAGGTATTCCACCGCCGAAGCATAGGCCATGTTGGCTTCTTGCATCTGGCCGGGCTGGCATTCGGCCAAAACGGTATCCGCCACTCCGGCGGAAACGGCCGCCAGGAAGATACTGAGAATCAGGGTCAGCAAACGGGGATTCCTCGTCGGGATCACGGACCAACCTCCAACTGGGGTCTTGAAATTCAATCCAGAACTGCGCCGGATGATCGATTCCCCGGAAAGGGGAACCTCTTGAAAAGTAACAACCGTTTTCGGGTCTTGTCAATCTCGGGTCGCGCTGGCCCCGGACTCCTCGATGAAACCGGATGCCCGGGATAAAGTTCCCTCTAGCGGTCCCGCCTCCGGCGCAGAAGCAAGCC
>Ga0100380_10000810_pt1 | contig 34702 bp, 30 predicted proteins | sample CryGeymeta201504_FD_80417 | JGI IMG/M metagenome (GOLD analysis project Ga0100380, IMG submission 80417) | Groundwater microbial communities from Crystal Geyser aquifers in Utah, USA - Crystal Geyser metaG 2015-04 | ecosystem: Environmental > Aquatic > Deep subsurface > Groundwater | place... | reverse complement strand
GCTAATGAATCGTGAAGTTTTTAGGCGAGCAATATTGGATTGGACATAAAAAAAGACAGTCCGAATGAACTGTCTTTTCTTTCAATTGCTTTTTTATTTAGATATCGATTTTGGCGTAACGTGCATTGGCTTCTATAAATTCACGTCGAGGAGCAACTTCATCTCCCATTAACATCGAGAATACGTGGTCAGCTTCAGCGGCTCCATCAAGTGTAACTTGCTTTAAAGTGCGCGATGAGGGATCCATGGTTGTATCCCAGAGTTGTTCGGCATTCATCTCACCAAGACCTTTATAACGTTGAACACCAACACTTTCAATTTTTCCATCGCCAGCCATTTCTTTCATGGCAATATCGCGTTGGTCATCACTCCAGCAATAACGCATGTCTTTTCCTTTTTTTACTTGATAAAGCGGCGGGGTGGCGATATAAACATGACCAAATTCAATTAGTTCCTTCATATAGCGGAAGAATAAAGTGAGAATCAAGGTACGGATATGCGATCCATCGACATCGGCATCCGTCATGATTACAATTTTATGGTAACGGAGTTTGGTAATGTTTAAGGCTTTATCATCCTCTTCAGTTCCTATTGTCACACCTAAGGCCGTGAACATATTTCTGATTTCTTCGTTTTCGTAGATTTTATGCTCCATGGCTTTTTCTACGTTCAAGATCTTTCCTCTCAAAGGAAGGATGGCTTGAAAATTACGGTTACGTCCTTGTTTGGCCGTACCACCGGCAGAGTCTCCCTCGACAAGGAATATTTCGCATTTGTCGGCATCTCTTTCCGAGCAATCGCTCAATTTACCAGGTAGACCAACTCCGCTCATGGCACCTTTACGTTGCACCATTTCACGAGCTTTACGTGCAGCGTGGCGCGCATTGGCAGCAAGAATAACCTTATCGACAATACGTTTGGCTTCCTTTGGATTTTCTTCAAGGAAGTTATTCAAGGTATCTCCGATGCACTGATCTACGGCTCCCATCACCTCATTGTTTCCAAGTTTGGTTTTGGTCTGCCCTTCGAATTGTGGCTCTTGAACTTTTACCGAGATTACTCCTGTTAGTCCTTCGCGGAAGTCATCTCCAGAAATTTCAAATTTGAGGTTTTTTAAGAAGCCCTGCTTTTCGGCGTAAGATTTCAATGTTCTTGTCAAAGCACGGCGGAAGCCCGCGACATGGGTTCCTCCTTCAATCGTGTTGATATTGTTAACATACGAATGCAGATTTTCCGAATAGCCTGTATTGTATTGGAATGCAGCCTCAACTGGAACTCCTGAGCGTTCGCCTTCAACATAGATTGGCTCAGAAATCAAAATTTCCCTTGTGCCATCAATATATTGAACAAATTCTTTTAGTCCACCTTCTGAGAAAAACGACTCTGATTTTGCAACCCCATTTTCATCCTTTTCGCGCATGTCTGAAAGCGTCAGGCGAATTCCTTTGTTTAGGTATGCCAATTCACGCATTCTCTTTTGTAGGGTCTCAAACTTGTATACTGTTGTATGGAAAATGGTATTATCAGGCAGGAAGTGCACAATGGTTCCTCGCTTGTTGGTTTCGCCAATTACATCTACCGATGTTTGAGGTATTCCTTTGGAGTAGGTTTGTTGAAATATTTTCCCTTCACGATGAATTGTAGCGGTTAGTTGAATACTCAAGGCATTCACACATGACACACCAACCCCATGCAAACCGCCAGAGACCTTATACGTGTCTTTATCAAATTTTCCACCGGCATGAAGTACAGTCATTACCACCTCTAAGGCAGAGCGTCCTTCTTTTGCATGAATCCCAGTAGGAATCCCACGTCCATCATCTTCAACCGTGATGGAGTTATCTTCTTCTATAACTACAGTAATATTTTTACAATGGCCAGCAAGGGCCTCATCAATCGAGTTATCGATTACCTCATATACCAAATGGTGAAGTCCGCGTTCGCCGATATCACCAATATACATGGCTGGGCGTTTTCTTACCGCCTCTAATCCTTCTAAAATCTGAATATTGTCCGCACCGTAGTCCGACCGATTTACTTGTCCTGAATCACTCATTGCTTCACTCAATTTATCAAAGGGTAAAAATAGCTTAATCCCTTGTTAATTCTATGCTTTCAAGGGGTTTAATAGGCTTACTTTTCCACAAAAATTGGTGGATTAATCTCGGATTATTTCTGGCTTTTCTGTGAAAAAATCAGGACGCTCCATCCGTATATTCCAGAAGTTCCCGTCGATAGGGTGTTTGAAGCCGATAGAGGCAGAGCAGAGATACAAACGGTCGGCTTCCTTACCACCATAGCGTTGATCACCTAACAAAGGAGCTCCAATCGAAGCCATGTGAATTCGTACTTGGTGGGTTCGACCTGTTTCAGTCGTGCATTGATAGAGTTGCTTGCCCTCAAACTCTTCGAGCCACTTGAAATGTGTGCGCGCTTCTTTTCCTCCTTCAATGATCCCAATATTAAATGCATTTTCTGGGTCACGGCCTAAGGGGGCGTCCACCAAACCAAATGCTGGATGAGATTTTACATCACTCGCCACAAAATAGCTACGTTTGATTTCTCCATCGCGCATTTGCTTCATCAACCCATCGTAACAGGTTTTGGTCTTGGCGCAAAGCATTAATCCGGATGTTCCTCTGTCTAAGCGGTGAATTAATCCATTCTTCAGTCCTAGCTGATTGGTTTCTTGAAAATGGTAGGCAATGGCATTCAATAAAGTACCATAAAAGACACCTAGGCCGGCATGACAAGCCATTCCACTTGGTTTCTGAAGGATGAGAAGGTCGGAATCCTCATACGCAATACGGAACGGAATATTTTCAGGAAAGACTTTGGGCTGATCGAAATGGGTGGTATCCACCTCCACAATATCTCCGCGATGCAAACTTTGCTCGGATCCAATAATGTTTCCATTTGCCTTGATCATTCCTTTATGAAAAGCGACATCTAGACGCATCGGTGTCATTTTTCGAACGCGACCTTTTAAAAAGCTGGCCGCCGATTTTCCTTCTGCACTAGAGGGAATGGTAAAAATATGAACACTCACCGCCAAGGACGAGCTAAAATTTCGTTATTGACTTGAATTTTCCCCGTTTCCCATTTATTGAAGTTGCGAATGGCATTGCTTAGGTATGGATGAAGTGGGGCCAGTTGATCAGCGCTAAAAAGTCTCGACTGTTCAACCAGTTTTTGTGCGACATTATATTGAGGCAGCATTTTGCCGTCATCGATTTTAATACAGGCTCCAATTATTTCTTGATGAAAACATAGGGAATAAATGCCTTCTGCTCCAGTTTTGCCAATTAATTCGGATTCGCATTCTTGGATGAGGTCGGTGCAATAGCGTCCGCTGCCCGCAATTAGGAATGGATATTTTCTTGCTGCAGCAATAAGTCGTTGGCAAGCTTCTCTGGTTTTTTTATCGCCAAATTTTGGATGACTCAAGCGCATATAGGCCAAAGCTTGCTGGTAAACAGGAATCGCGTAAATAGGCGCAGAACAACCATCCAATGCAAGGGGGAGTTGGGATTCATCCATCGAATGAAATTTTGCCACACAGCGACGGATTTCTAATTGAGTAGGATGATTTGGATTGAGGTAATCACTTGGGTCTGCACCGAGAAAAATGGAGTATGCAAGGAAACCAGCATGTTTGCCAGAGCAATTATTATGGATGGCTTCAGGTTTTTTGCCTGCCACAATTAGAGCATTCGTACTTTTTCGGTCACTGGGGAATTGTGCACCACAGAGAAGGGCAGAGCGATCAAGTCCAATTTTTTGAAGAATATTGTCAACCACACGGAGGTGCTCCGCTTCGCCATTATGTGAGCCACACATCACTGCGAGCTCCTCTTCACTAAAACTGAAAGCATCCGCAGCGCCAGAGGTGATAAGCGGAATCTGCTGAAAGAACTTTAGGGCGGAACGTGGATAGCACAACTGATGGATATCGCCTTGCTGATAGAGAATATTTTCATCGCGATCAACAATACAGATTACACCACGGTGGAAGCTTTCTAAAACTTCCCCTCGGTAGATTTCAACCAACAAAGGGTTCATGAGGAGCTCCTTTCTGCCAAGAAGAGGCGCATTTTTTCCAAGGCGCGACCTCGGTGACTAATCGCATTTTTTTCTTTGGAATCCATCTCAGCAAAACTTTGGGTATAGCCCTCCGGAATGAATACAGGATCATAACCAAAACCATATTCACCTTGGCGTGTTTCGCTAATATTTCCTTCTACACTTCCTTCAAAAAGGAATTCTTCGCCGTTTAGGATGAGTGCGATAACGGTTTTAAATCGAGCGCTGCGGTTTTTCTCTCCATCCATTTCTTGAAGAAGCTTATCAATATTATCATCCGACTTTGCTTCAGGTCCGGCATAGCGTGCCGAAAATACACCAGGAGCACCATTTAGGGTATCCACTTCTAAACCGGTATCATCGGCAAAGCAGGAGAAGGAGCTGTTTTCCAGGACATAGCGTGCTTTTAATAGGGCATTTCCAGCAAGTGAGTCCTCTGTTTCTGGTATTTCAGCAGCACAGCCAGCGTCATCCAAGTTGAGTAATAGATATGAATCGGGCAAGATGGCTTCTGCCTCTACAAGTTTGTTTTTGTTATTGGTGGCGAAAACGAGTTCGATCATGCGAGTATATTATTTTTAATAAATAGCCAGAGTTTTATCTTCCCTTCTTTTTCCATGTAGTTTTGAGGAGCTAAGACTTTATAGAGATTAAATCCATCCAATTCTTTTGATTCAAATTCTTGGAGGCTATCTAATTCGGGTTTATTCACCTGTCCCCAAACAAGTATTTTCTTGGCAGGTAATTCCTTTACAATGTGCTGAATAGTAAAAGAAAGGTTATTGTAAATATTGACACTGGCAATTTCTTCCTTTTTCATATTCATCGCCTTTTCATTGTAGAGGAGTCCATTTATCATATCGCTCCATGCAGCATCCATAGCGCTCTTGCCTGGATGTGAAAACAGCAGGAGCAGGCTAGGTTTTTTTCCACCTTCAAAATGAAGCGTGGCAGGATTTTCGATGCTAGGCTCTTTTGATGGAGAAACGACGCTCTCCGCGTTTATTGGTGCATCTTCTTTATTGATATAGAGGGTGTCTTTTTCAAAAAATAGACGTACACCGGCATCATTTGGTCTTAATCCATCGTTTTCGTTCATATCAAATTAGTAGCCTTAGTGGTGAAAAGTTAAATTTGTGGCAAAATTATGGAAATGACATTGGATATCGCCGTCGAAACTACATCATCTTCCCGTATTCATGAGGTAGATTTTGATAACATTCAGTTCGGAAGGAGTTTTTCCGACCATCAATACATCGTTGACTTTGATGGTGAGAATTGGGTAAACCCCCGCGTAGTGCCTTATGGCAAGGTAGAAATGAGTCCGGCGATTTCAGCAATCCATTACGGACAATCGATTTTCGAAGGCATGAAGGCCTATAAGGACAGAGAAGGTAACGCACAATTATTCCGTCCGCTTGAGAACTGGAAAAGGCTAAATCGCAGCGCCCGCCGCATGGGAATGCAAGAGATTCCTGAAGAGTTTTTTATGGAAGGTCTTCGTACGCTATTGGAAACGGATAGTGCTTGGATCCCTTCTAAACCGGGCTCTTCCTTGTATCTGCGTCCGTTTATGTTCGCTACCGACGACTTTATAGGAGTTCGCCCGTCTAGCACATATACCTTCATGATTTTTAGCTGTCCTGTTAATGCATATTATAACCAGCCTCTGAAAGTAAAGGCGGAAACACATTATATCCGTGCTGCGGAAGGTGGAGTAGGTGCTGCAAAATGTGCTGGCAATTATGGTTCTGTGATGATGCCAGCGAAAAAGGCTCAAGACGAAGGATACAGTCAGATCATGTGGTTAGATGCGCGGGAACACCAATACATTGAAGAAACAGGAACAACCAACTTATTTATCCGAATTGGCGATAAATTGATTACGCCTTCTACAGAAAAGGGAACTATCCTTGAAGGAATTACCCGAGATTCCATCATACAATTGGTGAAACATTGGGGTTGGGACTTTGAAGAAAGACCAATTAGCATTCATGAAGTGAGAGATGCCTTTAAAAATGGAACTTTAAAGGAAATTTTTGCTTCGGGCACTGCTGCAACTGTTGCTCAAATTGAATTGATTCATTTCGAAGGAGAAGATATTCAACTCGGAGGACTAGATACCTGGGAATGGTACGGTAAGGTTCGCTTGGCTATGGAACAAATAAAAACGGGTCAGATTGAAGACCAGTTCAATTGGATTTATAAGCTCTAATATGGGCATCCATCTGGAAAAAAGCTGGCTTGAACTCCTCCATGAGGAATTTGGGTCAGCTTATTTTTTAGATTTGGAACAGTTTCTTCACAAGGAGCGAAACGGAAATGTATCCATTTATCCGCCAGAGCAGAAAGTATATTCTGCATTTAACTTGTGTCATTTTCTTAAAACTAAGGTTGTTATCCTTGGACAGGATCCATATCATGGCCCCAACCAAGCACATGGATTATGCTTTTCCGTGAATGAGGGAATTCCACACCCGCCCTCACTCCAGAACATCTTTAAAGAACTTCAGCGCGAAGTGGGGTTAGCGTATCCAAAGAGTGGAGATTTGCGACCTTGGGCAGAGCAAGGGGTGCTGTTATTGAATGCCACCCTCACGGTTCGTCAGGGCGAAGCCGGCTCACATCAGGGGAAGGGTTGGGAGATCTTTACCGACCGTGTTATTGAGCTAGTCAATGTGAAATGCGAAGGGGTCGTTTTTTTGCTTTGGGGAGGATTCGCCAAGAAGAAGGGAAAGATGATAGACCGGAATAAACACTTGGTATTGGAATCGGGACATCCTTCTCCATTAAGCGCCAACCGAGGTTATTGGTTTGGTAACAATCATTTTATTCAGTGCAATGATTGGTTAATAGCCAAAGGGCAAGCTCCGATTGACTGGAAGTTAGTTTAGATTTCTAGACTTATAGCTTCTTGGGCACTTTATCTTAAGCCCAAAAGGTTCTCGATCCTGTGGCTTGCTTAGGCCAAGACACACCTTCGCTCCCGATAGTTATCGAGCCGCTTTGGCGCACACAGTCGACCCGACTGCTTTTGTCTAATTGCCTGGCTGTCAGGTTGTCTGGCTGTCTGAAAGTCTGACTGTCTGAAAGTCTGACTGTCTGAAAGTCTGACTGTCTTTAGTAAAAAAAAAGCCCCAACTAGTGTTGAGGCTTTCCTTTAAAATATGATTAATGCTTAGCGCAATGCATTTTGGAATTCAGCACGTTCTTTAATTCTTCTGAACTCAAGATCGTTTTTCGCCATGTCACGCATTTTTCCGTCCAATTGGATAGAACGTGTTAGGTTAGAAGTAGCCATTTCCAAGTTATTGGTACGTGCGCCCAATACTGAGTACAAGTAGTAGTAACGTGCGTCGCGATTTTCTAATTTGATGCACTCAAGTGTTTCTTTTGCTTTTCCGTAATCGCCTTTCATCAAGAAAGATAGAGCGGTATTAAACTGGCAAGTTGCATCACCTTTCAAATTGTCAACTGCTTGTTGGTAGTGACCTTGGCGGTATTCCAACATGCCTACGTTATTCTCAACATTTGCACCAGCAGCTTTTGCTTGTTTGTAAAAATTAGCAGCATTGACATAATCTTTAGTCATAGCCGAAGCCACACCTAAATTATTTAGAATAATAGCATTGTTCGGATTTAAGCCATTCGCTTTTTCCAACATTGGAACTGCTTTCGCTGGGTCGCCATTGGTTAAATGTACATATCCGATATTGTTATATACTCTCCAATCGTTTGCATCACGATTTTTCACTTCTTGGTAAACACGAATCTTTTCATCTGATGATTCAACGATACGAGCCAACTGCAAAAGTTCAACTACTTCAAGTCCTTTTAGGTTGTTTTTGTAAGTCAACAATTCTTCGTTTGTTTTCAAAGGTTGTTGTCTGTTAAAACTTACAGTTGCACGACGCAGCTTTGGAAGCATGTCGTTTTTCATTTTACCATAAGACTTGGCATGTTTGCTTTTGATTTTAGCTTCTTTTGCATCATTGGTCATTGAGCTATTCATGATAGCCAAGATTTGGTCTTTATCGGCCAAGTTTGATGCTGCAACAAGTTTTTTCCAACCTTCCCAATCTTCGGTCATGGTAGAGTTCAAGGTATAAGCTGAATCGTTTACCTCATCGAAGCCCATTTTTTTCAATTGCTTCGTTAGATATTTGAAGGTGTTATCCGTACGTTTTTGAGAAAGTTTCTCATTGATTTTCATTTCCCCATCCGGAGATGCTTTACCATGGATGGAAATTCCTTTAATCAAGTATACGGTGTCTTCACCAAGGGCCTTCATTTGTTTCAACTGCTCTTTGTTGTTGATTCCTGCAGATTTAACCCTAAAGTTAGGGTTGAAGTTTGAAGAGTTGATGAGGTAGTATAATTCAATATTTACATCTCTGAAAATTGGCTCATACGAGTCTCCACTTTCAAGAATATTTTCTCCATTATTCCCAAGTTCATGGGTTGTTACGATACCAGAGGCAATGACAACGGTATCCCCTTGGATACATTGATCTTGAACTGGATCATATCCTTTCAAGTTAACGGTAGGCATCGCTTTCAATTCTGAGTTCTTCATGGAAGGCTCATACTTGAATTTGTCTTTGAAAGTTACTTTGCCACCTTCTTTGCTTGTAATGCTAGTTGTTCCTTTTCCTTTGGAGCCTTTTGACTTTTCTCCGCGAACCGTAACTTGAGGGCGAGCCAGCATAGAATCACCATAGACCAAAGTTGGGTTTAAATCAACCATTACTTTAGGGTCAAGTTTGTTAGGGTCAATATTTAAAGTAACCTGATATTCCACAGAGTCACCATGAAGTTCTAATACTTCAGGCTCTGCCTGATACTTGGTTCCTTCATCAAAGTTCTTGGCCGCTTTTTTCACGTTGGAACAAGCAGCGAGGAATACTACTGCGGTTAAAAGTGCGAACGTACCGGTCTTGGTGTTAAATGTCATAACGATTTGTATTGTTATCGATTTCTATTGAATCAGCGCAAATTTAGAAAAATTCGCATCACTTACGTTAATACTATCAAGGAAATGTATTTTTTTTTATGTTATTAATAATTTTACCCTGAGATTTGACCTCAATCTAGTTAAAATTCATGAGTAAAGAAGTAATTAGTTTGCGCGGCGTAAATGTGTATCAGGGATCAAATATGATTCTGAATGAAGTTGATTTACAGATTCATTCTGGCGAATTTGTTTACTTAATTGGCAAGACTGGAAGTGGAAAATCAAGCCTGCTTAAAACATTGTATGGTGAATTGCCTCTTAAAGATGGAGAAGGACTGGTTGCGGATACCGATTTAAAAAAGATTACTAAGTCGAAAGTGCATCTCTTAAGAAGGAAGCTTGGTATCGTATTTCAAGACTTTCAGTTGCTTACTGATCGCACTGTCGCTGAAAACTTGGATTTTGTACTCCGAGCCACCGGGTGGAAGGATGCTGCAAAGCGAAAGGAACGTATGAAAGAAGTTCTTAGTTTGGTTGGCCTGAGTACCAAAGATTTTAAAATGCCTTTCGAATTATCAGGTGGTGAACAACAAAGGGTAGTAATTGCTCGTGCTTTACTCAATAATCCTGAAATTATTTTAGCCGATGAGCCAACCGGTAATTTAGATCCAGAAGTGGCAGATGATATTATGAAGCTATTGAAAGAGATTAGCACCAAAGGCACCGCTATTTTTATGGCAACACATGATTACCGTTTGATAAATAAGTTTTTCGGAAAGATTTATCGATGTGAGTCTGGAAAGATTCAAGCTACTTCTTCACTGAACGGATAGCATTCATTAAGAAGGAAGCGCTTTTATGGGTAGAAAAACTATCCTCTAAACCTAGTTTTCTTTCATTTCGGTCATCAGCGTTAAACTCTTTTTTAACAAGTTTCTTTACCTCCTTTTTCATTTGTCCTGCCGTATTGGCCACCACACAGAATCTTTCAAGTCCGGTATTGGCTACCATCAAATTGTTGGCAATACAAAACCGACCCACAAAGAGGGAGTTGATGAGTTTTAGTTTGATGCCTGTGCTTTGAAATGTAGGAAGAATATTGATATGCGCATCTTGAACATAGTTCAGCATTTCTTCGGAATTCAGGTGATTCATGAGTTGTATATGCGGCTTATCTTCCAGGCTCTTTAATAATTCACTCGATGGATGACTCCCCGCAATGATGAGAGGAAAGATGGGCTCATCAAATACTTCATTCACTAAGAAACGGGCAGCCACGTCGTTTTCTCCCACCGATAAGTTTCCATGGTAAAAGGCATATTTGCCCTGACCCATGACACTACTAATAGATGCATTGGGATGGAAAGCGGGCAAGTAAATCGTCTGAGTAAATTTTTTATGGAAGTGACTATAGTCAGATGGAGAGATAGCGGCAATTAAGCTGGCATGTTTGAGCTGATTTTCAAATTTCTTTAATCGCTCACTTTCAATCCTGAAAAAATACTTCTTGAAAAAGTTCTCTTCTACTTCTTCGAGCTTGCTATAATACTCATGCTCTACGTTATGGGTGCGTACAATCTTTATCCGCTTTTTAAGCAGGGAATGATTCAGGTAATAGCAGCAATGCAGTCCTTCAAATATAATCGGGTCCTCATCCATCAATAAATTCTCCAAGAGTTCGCTGGTATTTCTTGAAGCGACGATATAGGGTAGCTTGCTGTAAAAAGGGTTTTTGAATGTGCGTCGTTTATAATAGAAGACCTTATCAGTGTATTTGGTAAGTTCCTTACTATTCTCCCTTCCATATTGATAACAATGTAAGGTTACGCGCACACCTTGGGCATGGAGCGCTTTGAGTTTGTAGAAGATATCAATCACTCCGCCGTAATTGGCAGGCCAAGGCACATCAAAGGCAATTAAATGGATATGTTCAGCTTTGCTCTTCATACAGCGCCAACAAGATGCGTTCTTCTGTTTCCCAATTTAGGGTCTCTTTTGCCTCAATGCAGGCTTCACGCAGAGCTTGGTATTTTTCAGGTTGCTCGATTACTTCTTTAATAGCTAGACGAATATCTGCTTCGTTCGCTGCGGCAAAAATAAAAGCGGGATGTGCATTTGCAAGGTCTAAATATTCTGGGAAGGGACTACAAATGCAGGGAACTTCTGCCTGAAGGTAATCGAAGCATTTATTGGCTAGCGAATAATAGTAGCTTAACCCTTTGTTTTCTAGTACGTTAAATCCAATTGTCGCTTGAGGCGTAATCTGTTTTAGTGCATCGGGTTGAATGTAACCAAGGAATTGAACCTGGTCGTCCATATTCATTTCTTTGCTGAGCATGCGTAATGATTCACTCAAATCCCCTTCGCCGGCAATTTTTAGTTGAATGGGTAATCCTTTTATCGCAGGAATTAGATACTCAATACATCTTCCTTCATTCAATGCACCTTGATAGAGGATAAAAGGGGGTTCCGTTTTTTGTATGCTTAAGTGTGATTTGAAAGGAACATTGCGCACTATGCCAAATGTTTTTCCGTATTGATTTTCAAAAAGTGAAGCCAAGCCCGGACTTACGGTATAGGCGATATCAGCTCTGGGTACGCTGATTTTTTCTACCCATTTCCAGATGCGTTGAACTCTTGGTCGACGCACCACCTCGGGCACTTCTGTAAAATATTCATGGGCATCATACACCCATTTTTTTCCTTTCAGCCGTGCTACCAGCAAATTTGGGAGTACGGTGTCTAAATCAACTGCACCATAGTATTCATAGGTATGAAAGAGCAAATAGAAGAAATAACGAATCTGCACTTCAAAGTAAAACGCTTTGCCCGATCGGAAGAAAAAAGGAAGACGCACTGTTTTAAATACAAATTCTGGAAGCGGCTTAGAATTGGGCAGTTTTCGACCGATAAGTGTCACCTCAAAGCCATTCTGTGCCAAACTTGTGCAGATACGTTGCATGCGTTGGTCGTAGCTCAGGTCATTGACTACTGTGAAGCTGATACGTTTTAGTGGCTTTCTATCCAAAGCAGTTTTTGCTGATCGTCTAATCGAATTAATCCTTCATCCAAGAGGTGTTGTAGGGCAAGTGAAAGACCTTCTTCATGCCAGTATCCCATGCTCGTCACCATTTCATTGAGGGTGCGAATATCCGATTTAATCAGCTTTTCTGCCCATTCGCGGTATTCATTTTCTGTTTTTGAATGATTTTTATCTTTCAAGCAGAAATCACATTGTCCGCACAAGGGTGCATCTGCTTCATCAAAGTACTGCAATAACATACGACTCCTGCATTCTTCTGTTCGCAAGGCATAGTCGAAGACCAGCTCGAGTCGCTTATGGGCATCTTCTTTCCGTTTTTTGATTGCGGCTTGATCGTAATGTAGTTTATGTTCTCGAGCGCATAAAAAGGTAAGAGTTGGTTTGTCGCGCGCAGGGATATAATCTAAGAGCTCATGTTCCTTGAGTTTTTCTAAAAGTTTGATAAGATCGCCAACAGGAACCCGGCTTTTTCTCGCTAGGTAGTTTTCATCGATTCGCTTGTATTGATCGAAGAGTCCGCCATAGGTACGAAGAAGGAGTTGAAGTACTGGGGCAATTTTGGGGTTGCGCAATTCGAAATCATACAAAATGGTATTATTCACCAAAAAGTGGAGCTGGGCTGGCTGGTGAATAGCTTCGGAAAGGGAAAGGATATCTTCGAGTTCTAGAATCCGCAAGGCATTGAAAACCGCGCTGGCTGATAGTCCCATTTCCGCAGCAAACTGAAGCATATCGAATTCCACCTCGCGCATCATTCCGCTATGGATGGCAATTTGAAAATGGTTGCAGAGCATTTCATAAATCCGTGCGACCTCTTCATAGCTAGGGTATGATTTGTCGAGCTGTTCGAAGGCACGAATTTTATCATGGTCTTGTACTAGGGCTATACAATGGGCTTCTTTCTCATCTCTACCAGCACGTCCGGCTTCTTGGTAGTATGCTTCTAAGCTATCGGGCATTTCGTAATGGAGCACAAAGCGCACATCTGGTTTATCGATACCCATTCCAAAGGCATTGGTTGAAACGATAACACGGATGCGGTTTTCGATCCACGCTTCTTGTTTTTTGCTGCGATGGATGGCGTCTAAGCCTGCATGGTAATAATCCGAAGAAATGCCATGTTGATGCAAGTACTCGGCAATGTCGCGGCATAGTTTGCGATTTCGTGCATAGATGATACCCGTACCTTGAAAGCCTTTGCAGAGCTTTAAGATTCTTCCCAGTTTATCTTCCTCTTTAATAGCGATATAGTGCAGATTGCTGCGTTCAAAGCTTTTGCGAAAAACATGAGGCTTGGCAAATTCCAAACGGACTTGAATATCCTCCACCACTGTAGCTGTTGCAGTAGCGGTAAGTGCTAGAATTGGCGCTTTGGTGAATTTCCTGATTTCGGCAATTTGCAAGTATTCCGGACGAAAATCGTAACCCCACTGTGAGATGCAATGTGCTTCATCAATCGCCAGAAGATTAACCTTCATCTGAGGCATTCGGGCCTTGAAGATTTCTGTTTTGAGGCGTTCTGGTGAAACGTATAGGAATTTATATTTTCCAAGAATGCATTTATCTAGCTCTTGGTCGATTTGTCGGTAGCTCATGCCAGAAAAGATGGCCACGGCGGGGATGTCTCGTTTGAGGAGATTCTCGACCTGATCTTTCATCAATGCAATGAGCGGAGATACTACAATACATATTCCTTCCTGTGCCATGGCAGGAACCTGGAAACATATTGATTTTCCCCCACCGGTAGGTAGTAGGGCTAAGGTATCTTTTCCATCCAATACCGAGTTGATGATATCCTGCTGCAAGGGACGAAAGTGCTCATAGCCCCAGTGTTTTTTAAGGATGTCATGGATATCAATCATGGATGCTATTCTTCAATACGTCCATCGCGAATAGTTAGGCAGCGGTCTGCTTTTGCTGCCAGTTCTTCGTTATGGGTAACAATGATGAAAGTTTGATTGAGTTCTTCTCTTAATTGGAAGAACAGATCATGGAGTTCGCGTGAATTTTTCGAATCCAAGTTACCGCTTGGTTCATCGGCAAAAACTACAGCGGGTTTATTGATAAGTGCACGCGCTACCGCTACACGTTGTTGCTCCCCTCCAGACAGCTCGGAAGGCTTATGCTGCATGCGGTCTTTGAGTCCGAGTCGCTCGAGCAGTTCTTTGGCTTTTTGTTCCGCCACTTCTTTTTTCATCCCTTGAATAAAGGCGGGAAAGCAGGCGTTTTCTAATGCGGTAAATTCTGGCAGCAAATGATGAAATTGAAAAACAAAGCCAAGGTGACGATTTCGAAAGTCGGCCAAGGCATTTTTATTGAGTTTTAATAGCGATTCGCCACGAATGATAAGCTCTCCTTCATCCGCGAGGTCGAGGGTTCCTAAAATTTGCAGGAGGGTAGATTTGCCGGCACCAGATGCCCCAACAATGCTCACAATTTCTCCTTCCTGAACATTCAGGTGAACATCCTTTAGAACTTCTAAAGATCCATATTTCTTTCGTATGCCAATCGCTTCAACCATGGAGGGCGAAGATAGGGAAAAGGGGATTCTATTAATTAGACGAATGGATGGAAGTTATTCGCGGAATCTAAAAACGTTGGAAGAACTGAAGCACTGGAAGAGGCAGCAATTCGCCATCTACGTTTACCATGCCGCCTCCGAATTGGAAGTGTCCTCCTTTGTTATTGTCAATGCGCGCGGCTAAAGCCATCATTCCATTGTATTCGGTATAGGTTTCACTCCTGTTTCCGTTCCAGCCGCCCCATTGCTGGGTGTATTCATAGCCGCTTAAATAGGAATCAAAAACAATACTCCACCGATTATTTACTTTATTCATGAATGAAAAGCTAGAATACCATACGGGAGAAGGACCGGTCCAGCCAAAGAGTTGACCATAACCACCAGTAAGGGTTACGTTTTTTTCTCGTGAGCCAAATGTAATACCAAGGTAAGGCATGACCATACCGCCTTCTGGTAAATTCCAAGTTCCCCAGGCGCCCATTGCCCCAAGTTTTACATTGAACTTTTCACGCAATGGTATTTGATAATCAATAGTTGCCAGAGCTGGAGTCATCAGCCAGGTGGTCGTGAATCGGGCACTCAGTCGGTCGGTAATTCCAAATGTTAAATCTGGCCCAATGATGCTTCCTCCCATAGATAGCTTGCCCTTACCAAGCGAATATGCGTTAGCATTTAGAACATATTGTCCCAGGGTGTTTTCAGTTGCGGCATATTCGCCTTCCTTGTTCAATTGTTTTTTATCAACCCGTATAATGCTTTGAATTAAATAGGTTGGAATAACCAAGGGTCCACGGTAACTCAAAACCATTTCAATTTCTCGTGCGTCAATGCGGGTGATTTTCCCCACATAATAGTGCCCATCAAAGCGGGTAACTTTATAAAGTTCCGCTGTATCTGGTTGGCTCACCCAATTGGTGTCTACCTGAGCCTGCAAACTATCTAAGTCAGCAAAGACCAGAGTTAGAAGCAATAATAAACCGGACAAAAAGGATTTCACTTGAGCCATAGCCTGCAATATACTAAAAAGGCGTATAGCTCAGCGTGGTGAGTTGAAAACTGATTTGTCTCACCCTCTCAAGTCTCACCCTCTCATCGTCTCAGAGAAAGCTTTCTTTCTTCCTTGCAGGCTTCCTCTGCAAAACCTATTTTTGCGCATCTTTTAAAAACGAGAATATGAACATTCACGAATACCAAGCAAAAGAAATTCTTAAAACTTACGGGGTTACCATTCAGAATGGTATCGTAGCAAATACACCAGAAGAGGCAGTCGAAGCGGCAAAACAAATGCAGGCGAAATCGGGTCAAGACTGGGTTGTATTAAAATCGCAAATTCACGCAGGTGGACGCGGAAAAGGAAGCATCATCGGGAAAGACCAGCGTGGTGTGGCCTTGGCTAAGAACCTCGATCAAGCCAAAGAAATTGCTACAAATATTCTCGGTGGAACTTTGGTAACGATTCAAACCGGCCCTAAAGGGAAATTAGTAAGCAAAGTATTGGTGGCAGAAGACGTGTATTATCCAGGTGCTTCTGAGCCAAACGAATTTTATATGTCGGTACTTCTCGACCGTCAAACTAGCCAAAACGTAATCATTTATACCACAGAAGGTGGAATGGATATCGAAGAAGTGGCTGAAAATACTCCAGAGAAAATCCATAAAGAATGGATCGATCCTGTAACGGGATTGACTGGTTTTCAAGCGAGAAAAATCGCGTATAACCTTGGGCTCACCGGACAAGCCAACAAAGAGATGGTGAAATTCGTGATGTCACTTTATAAAGCTTATGTAGGCATCGATTCAGACATGTTCGAAATCAATCCGGTTTTGAAAACTTCTGACGACCGCATCTTGGCAGTAGACGCAAAAGTATCTTTGGATGAAAACGCACTCTACCGTCATAAAGACCTTGAAGGACTCCGTGATGAAAGCGAAGAAGACCCAACCGAAGTAGAAGCAAAAAAATCCAACCTTAACTATGTAAAACTCGACGGAAACGTGGGCTGTATGGTAAACGGTGCAGGATTAGCCATGGCAACCATGGATATCATCAAATTATCAGGTGGTGAGCCTGCTAACTTCTTAGATGTGGGTGGTTCTGCCAATGCACAAACGGTAGAAGCCGGTTTCCGTATCATCCTTTCTGACCCGAACGTAAAAGCAATTTTGATCAATGTATTTGGTGGAATCGTTCGTTGCGACCGTGTTGCTCAGGGAGTAGTTGATGCTTACAAAAACATTGGAGATATTCCAGTTCCAATCATCGTTCGTTTGCAAGGAACCAACGCTGAAGAAGGCAAAAAACTAATTGACGATTCTGGATTGAAAGTTTATTCTGCCATCCAATTGAAAGAAGCAGCGGAATTGGTAAAACAAATCTTGAACTAAGCTGAATTATATCTTATTCTGAAATCCCCGGTAGCCTTGAGTTATCGGGGATTTTTTTTCAAAGGGCTCGGGGCAAAGGGCAAAGGGCAAAGGGCTCAGGGCAAAGGGCTCAGGGCAAAGGGTATAGGGCACAGAGAATATAGGGAAGCAGATTATTTGTTAAGAATTTCAGGATTCCGTTACTGTGGAAAACGACATGCATTTTGTCTTGCTGTCTGGAAATCTGATAGTCTGGAAGTCTCCGCACTCCTTGCCACTTCGACAGGCTACTCCTACGCTGAAAAAGCTACGGCGCACGCAGTCAGTGACCGGATATCTCGACCTCTCGTAATCTCGATCTCTCGAAACCTTGAACTCTCGCAATCTCTCAACCTCGAAACCTCGAACTCTCGCCCTTACGGTTTCGAAAATGCCGGATTTGTGATTAGTGTTGAATCGGTTAACATCATTAAAAATTCGATGATATCTTCCATATCTTGCTCGGTCATGCGAGGTTTTGGGGTAAAGTTCCCATCGAGGTGCTTAAATAACATGGGGTCAAGATTGGTTGAAAACACGAATCCAGTATTGTAGTGATGAAGCACTTCTTTTAAAGTTGAAAAGCGTCCATCGTGCATGTAGGGCGCAGTAAAAGCAAGGTTGCGCAAGCTTGCTGTCTTGAACTTGCCAAAATCGTTAGGATTTCCTGTTGCCTTAAAATAGCCAGAGTCTGGGTTGGCATCCAAGCCATTATTGGTAAATTCACGTTCATTTAGGTTATTTAAAAAGGGACTAAATGTAAGATGGCAATGCACACAGTCACCCTTTCCCGTATCGATAAAAGCAATATATCCTCTTGCTTGAGCAGGGGTCATGGTTTTTTGCGGATTTCCGGGATTAGCCATAAATGCTCTATCCCAAGCAGTATTGCCACTTATGATGGTGCGTAAGAATTGCGCCATGGCGTAACGCAGGGTCAGTTCACTGATTCCTTGATTTGGAAAGGCTGCGTTAAAAAGTTTGGGGTATTCAGGGTCGGCATTTAATTTGTCAACGGCATCTTCAATCTGAAGATTCATCTCATTATGGGCCTCCATAGGTTCTTTGATAAGTGACTCCAGAGTGGGTTGTCGTCCGTTCCAAAAGTAACCGCTAGACCAGTTTAGGTTGAATAAGGGCATGCTATTTCTTGTACCGATATCGCCTTTTGAACCTATGCTAAATTGTTTGCTAAAGTCGGTGAATCCATCACTTTGGTGGTGACAATCCGCGCAAGCTTGGGTGCCATTTCCCGAAAGCATTTTATCATAGAATAATTTTCGTCCTAAAGCAACACCTTCAACTGTTAATGGATTTTCTGGAAGGATATTGGGCTTTGGCCAATTGCCTGGAATATTTAAGGTATAGGCTGTTAATACTGTGGTGGTTTCTGGTGGCTTTTTCTTGCAGGCTTGGGCAAATGCTAGAATCGAGCATAGCAAGAATAAATGGAAAAAGTTCCTTAATTTAAGGTTTCGAAAATGCCGGATTTGTAACAAGCGTGCTGTCTGTTAACATCATCAAAAACGCAATAATATCTTCTTTGTCCTGTTGTGAAAGACGAGGAACTGGTTTGAAATTATCATTCGGGTCCATGTGTTTTACGATAACAGGATCCACAGTTGTGCTGTAGGTGATGCCTTCATCATAATGGCCAAGCACTTCCATCAAAGTAGCAAAACGTCCATCATGCATGTAGGGTGCGGTATAAGCAAGGTTGCGCAAGCTGGGGGTCTTGAACTTGCCAAAGTCGTTCATGTTTCCCGTTGCAATGAAATACCCAGAATCGGGCGTAGCATCGAGTCCGTTATTGGCAAATTCGCGTTCATTGCTATTGCCGAAAAATGGGTTTAATGGGCTATGACAATGAAAGCAGTCGCCTTTGTTCTCATCAATAAAAGCAAGATATCCACGCGCTTGAGCGGGAGTCATGGTCTTTTGTGGATTTGCAGGATTGGCTTGGAAGGCTTTATCCCAAGCGGTATTGCCACTTAAGATGGTGCGTAAAAACTGCGCCATGGCATAACGAAGGGTTAATTCGCTCACACCTTGATTTGGAAAGGCTGCTTCAAACAGGGCAGGATAATTTGGATCTGCCTTTACTTTGTTAACGGCCTCGTCTATCTTCAAATTCATCTCAATATGGGCCTCCATCGGCTCTTTGATGAGAGATTCTAAGGTAGGTTGTCGGCCGTTCCAGAAATAGCCAGTAGCCCAGTTGAGATTGAAGAGTGGCATACTGTTCTTAGTGCCGATATCTCCTTTTGAGCCGATGCTGAATTGTTTGCCTAAGTCGGTGAATCCATCACTTTGGTGGTGACAATCTGCACAGGCTTGGGTGCCATTGCCTGAAAGCATTTTATCATAAAATAGTTTTCTTCCTAATGCAACTCCTTCGACCGTTAAGGGGTTTTCTGGAAGGATATTCGGCTTAGGCCAGTTGCCAGGGATATCCAGAAGATAGGCGGTGGGACCCGATTGAATAGGGTCATCTGGTTCGTCTGGTTTGCACGATTCGAGAAGCAAACTAAAGCTGGCAATCGAGGCAATAAGGAAGAAGCTATACTTTATTTTCATTCTGCAATAAAGGCGTCTAAAAGGTTATCCATTAATTGGCGACTCAAGGCGGGTTCATCAAACGTATGCGAAACCAAAGGTACTTTATTCAATTCTATCTTATTTGGAGAGTCGAAGATCTGATCCAATTCAAGTTTTAAATCGATGGTAGCATTGGTGCTGTTTGCACTTATAGATTTCGTGCTCGCAATTGGCAAGGCGTATTCGAGCAAGTAGCTATCGCCACCGATATGGTAAGCAAAAGGTAAAACCACATCATTATCATTCACAAATTTCCCTTCGAACATATAGAATATATAGCCTGAATTCCAAGTCCAAATCATACCATAGCCAGCATCTAAATCACCTACGCGATCGATATCGTGGTTCGCGGCACTATCAAGACCCACATAGAAACGAAGTGAATCGTAGTTACCGAAAGGCATTTCGAAGTCAAAATTGAACGTATTGGCATCTTTTAAACGAACCAATTGATAATGATCCATTTTCTCCCATCCGTTTTCTGGACTATGAAACTCAAAATTGCTGAGGTAGTATTGAAGCAAGGTCACTTGAAAGCTATCACCGGCTTGCGTCATATACAAGTATTGGTCAAGCTCGGCCGGTGAACCATTCACCTGATGCTTTAGATTAACAGAAATATTCCCTGCGAGGGGTTGTGGAGTTAGTACGGGTTCTTTCTCCTTGCAAGCCTGAACAAGGAACAAGGAAAGAAATATGCTAAAAAGGCTGAGTTTCGTTTTCATAATGAGTGCTATTAGCAAGACAACATCTACATGCAATTCGTTGTATTGTACTGCAAGATACCACTAAGAAAAACGTGAAAAAGTGACCTATATCACGCAATTCGTTTATTCTTCTGGCTTTTGCGCTTCCAAGGCTTTGTTAATTTTCTCCATTAACTCTTCGGTGCCTTCCACTTTCAGGTTTTCCGCTTTCCCTTTTGTAATTGCAACCTCGGCCATTTCTTTAGCAGCTGCGAGTTCTCCCGCCTTATACAACAGGGCCGCATAGGTATCAAGGTGGTTATAATCATCATCGACCTTGCAGACTTCGGCAATCCACCCAATGGCCTTGGCGATTAAAGCAGTATCGTTCGACTTTTCATAGATGTCCCAGCATTTCTGGTTCCAGAAGCTAACCGGCTCGATTCCTTCTTCCTTGTACTTGGCGCTGAGCATTTGGTCGAGTTTTTTCCAATTCTCCGTGGCGCCATAATAATAGAACTTAAAGGATTTCTCCATCTCTTTCTTATCGTCTAGCAGAGGGAGCTTTTCTGCGAGGAACTGTTCGAACTCCGCGTCTTTTTTCTCTTTTGCAAAACTTGACGACCGGATATAGGTCATGTTGGAGGCAAGGTCATTGGCGAAATCGTGGCCATAGAGTGAGTCGATGGATAAACGCTGTTCCCAAAATAACTGTTGTGTTTTTTCATTCGCCAGATAATAGAAACGTTTAAGTACGGTGAAATTAACTTCCTTACTAAAATTCTTGTTTTTTGAAATCCATTTATTAAAATCCTCGGCATCAGGAAACTTCTTCTTGCCCTTCATTCCCATCGCTTTTAAATAAAAATCAGGGTATTGATCAGCATCGAATTTTTGGGCGTATCCCGGACGTTCTTCGAGTAAACTTGGGTTCATCAATTTGAATAAGGTTTTCATAAAATCAGCCGGAGCTTGGTAGCCTACAATGGTATAGACCAAGTTGCCTTCGCTATCAAATACCAGGAAGGAAGGATATGAGGTGATTGCATATTTCAACGCAATTTGTTGTCCCAAGTCTTCCTTTTCCATTTCCAGTTTATAGTTGACGAAATACTGGTTCATCATACCCCCAATGGCCTTATCGGAGAAGGTGTTTTTATCCATCACCTTGCACCAGCCACACCAGTCGGTATAGGCATCGAGAAAGATGAGTTTCTTGTTTTTCTTTGCATCACTTTTGATGGCTTCCCAATCCTGAGATCTTTTAAATTCAGTCTGAGAAAATCCCATTTGCACCAAGAATAGAAAGCTACAAAGAGTCAAAAAATATTTCATACCGCAAATTAATGTTTTATGACTATTCCTTTAATTATAACGCTGCGTTTTCGATTCAAACATGAATAAATTCCAAAATTACAAACTCAAAGGCCAAATCATTCTTTACCATATTAATGATGCTTGGAACTGGGGATTTTTGAATTGGATTTTCGCACCGCGAGAGGCCGTTTGATTTTTTGTATTTTTGTCGGATTCACCAATCCATAAAGCATGAAAATCGATTCGCACGCACATATTCTTCCTGAATCCTGGCCTTCCTTAAAAGAGAAATATGGCTATGGAGGTTTTATCCACCTCGATCACCATCGACCAGGTTTTGCCAATATGATGCGCGACGATGGTAAGTTCTTCCGCGAAATTGAGGAGAACTGCTGGAGTCCAGATGCAATCCTAAAAGATATGGATGCAAATGGAGTGGATAGGATGGTGCTTTGTACCGTCCCTGTTTTATTCAACTATTGGGCGAAAGCAGAACATACGCTCGATTGGTCCATGTTTTTAAATGACCATTTAGCAGGCGTTCAAAATGATCATCCAACTCGCTTTGTCGGACTAGGAACCTTGCCAATGCAGGATATTCCAATGGCGATTCAAGAACTTGAGCGCTGTAAAGAATTGGGCTTAAAGGGAATTGAGATTGGGAGTCATATTGAAGATAAAAACCTCGACGACCCTATTTTTCATCCATTTTATGAAGCCTGCGAACGTTTGGATATGGCGGTATTTGTTCATCCTTGGGATATGATGGGACAAGACAAAATGCCGAAGTATTTCCTTCCTTGGTTGGTGGGTATGCCAGCTGAGACCTCCTTGGCGATTTGTTCGATGATATTTGGTGGCATCTTCGATAAGTACCCGAAACTGCGCGTGATGTTTGCCCATGGGGGAGGTTCATTCCCATTCACTATTGGTCGGGTTTCGCATGGATGGCATTGTCGTCCAGACCTATGTGATGTAAATAAAATTCAAGATCCACGTGATTATGTTGGTCGTTTTTGGGTGGATGGAATAACGCATGATATCGATGCCTTAAAATTCTTGATTCAAACGATAGGCGTAGATAAGATCGCCTACGGAACCGATTATCCATTCCCACTCGGCGATTTGGAACATGGTAAATTCATTGAGGAATCTGATTTGAGTGATGAGGTGAAAGCACAACTCTTGAATGGAACAATTATCGATTTCCTAAAACTGGATATTCAGAAATAATGGAGCTACCGGAAGAAGTGATGCAGGCTTTTAGTGAGGCCGAAGAATATTTTACCCTAGGGGATATCGATTCTGCCATCGCACGAATTGACCAAGCCTTGCCAGGATTGGAAGGAGATATTTTAGAAGCGGATGCACTGAATAACAAGGGCTTTTATCTCTTGCATCTTGCTCAGTGGGAAGCTGCTATTGTCTGTTTTGAAAAAGCCTATTTGATAGATCCTGCTTTTAGTGCGGTATTGAATCATTTAGCCTGGGCAGCTTTGATGATTAATAATAAGGAAGGAGCCTTGGCTTTGATGGAACTTTTTGACAAGCAAAAGGCCGACTATCAAGCATTGCATTTGCGCAATCTGGCCTTTATTTATACCATAGAAGGGCAGTCGAAAATGGCAATCAAACAACTATTGGCCGCACAAGAAGAAGACCCTTATATGGCTTATGTTGATGTGCTGCTACAGGCCAATGGATACGCCTGCGAGCAGTTGCCATATCCTCCGGGTGACTTGCAATGTATCCATTTAAAGAACTTGTTGGCTTAATTGATCCTCCATAATTTTGCGTTTTATAAAAGGGATTTAGCTTGCTTTAAATAGCGATTTCGGCAATATTGCAAGCATGAATTTGACTAGCCATTTGGGCCGATTTCGACTTATAGCCTTCTTAGAAGGACTGTCTTTCCTTATTTTGCTATTTATTGCCATGCCATTAAAGTATGGATTTGATTCTCCAGAGGCAGTTAAATTAGTTGGAATGGCACATGGATTTTTATTTGTCGCCTATATTTTATTATTGGTATTAGTTAAAGTCGATCAAAACTGGAATTTCTCTCTGTTTGTTCGTAGTGGCTTGGTTTCTCTTTTACCCTTCGGAACGTTTTATGCCGACAAGCACTGGTGGAAGGAGGGTACAAATGGCGGATAAGCAAGTTATAAATGGGTTGCCCTATGTTCGCTTTGAACAAGAAAAAAAGGATGACGCATTGATCCAAGCAGAAGGCAAGGCTCTTGAACAACAAATGCTCAAGAGGCGTTCTGTTCGGGAATTTTCATCTGAACCGATTCCGAAAGAAATTATCCAAGAATTACTGGCCATTGCGGGCTCAGCTCCTTCGGGGGCAAATAAACAACCCTGGACTTTCTGTGCGGTGAGCAACCCGGAGCTGAAAAAGAAAATTCGAGAAGCAGCAGAGCAGGAAGAATACCAAAACTATCACGGCCGTATGAACCAAGATTGGATCAAGGACTTAAAACCCTTTGGAACAGTTTGGCAAAAGCCGTTTTTGGAGACGGCCCCCTATCTCATCATTGTCTTCAAAAAACCGTACGACCTTACAGCGAATGGTCAAAAAACACAGAATTATTATGTCAATGAATCGGTAGGCATAGCCTGTGGTTTTTTACTTTCGGCCATTCATCAATTAGGACTTGTTTCATTGACACATACTCCGAGTCCAATGGGCTTTTTAGGCGAACTTCTTGGACGTCCCGAAAACGAACGTGCCTTTTTGCTCATACCTGTTGCTCGGCCAATGGATGAATGTTGGGTGCCCGATATTCAGCGAAAATCTCAAGAAGAGGTTTCGGTGTTTTATCCGTAAAGATGCAAAATTTCGCGTCTCGATGTGGATGTGTTTTTTCTTTTTATCTTCGTTTCATGAATAAAGGTCCTATCTCTCAATTTATAGATCACCACTACCGTCATTTCAATGCTGCGGCGTTAAAAGATGCGGCAAAAGGATATGAAACCCACCTACTTGAAGGAGGAAAAATGATGCTTACCCTTGCAGGAGCGATGAGCACTGCTGAGTTGGGTGTTTCGTTGGCCGAGATGATTCGTCAGGATAAAATTCATATCATATCCTGTACTGGGGCTAACCTTGAAGAAGATTTGATGAATTTGGTAGCGCATAGTCACTATACGCGCATTCCCAATTACCGTGATTTGACCCCAGAGCAAGAATGGGAGCTATTGGAAAAAGGACTAAATCGTGTTACCGACACCTGCATTCCTGAAGAGGAAGCTTTCCGTCGTTTGCAAAAACATATTGTAGATCTATGGAAATCGGCTGAGGAAAAAGGCGAGCGCTATTTCCCACATGAGTTTATGTTTCAAATGATTCGTAGCGGAGTATTGGAGCAGTATTATGAAATTGATCCAAAAGATTCATGGATGCTTGCCGCTGTAGAGAAAAACATTCCAATTATTGTAGGTGGCTGGGAAGACAGTACGATGGGAAATATTTTTGCATCGTATGTGGTAAAGCAAGAATTGAAGGCCACCACCATGAAAAGTGGAATTGAATACATGGTTTGGTTAACTGAATGGTACCGGGCAAATTCGGATGGAAAAGGAGTAGGCTTCTTCCAAATTGGTGGCGGTATTGCTGGTGATTTCCCAATTTGTGTAGTTCCAATGATGTACCAAGATTTGGAGTGGGAGGGAGTTCCATTCTGGAGCTATTTCTGCCAAATTAGCGATTCAACTACCTCTTACGGCTCTTATTCTGGGGCGGTTCCGAATGAGAAAATCACTTGGGGAAAACTGGATATCAATACACCTAAATTTATTGTGGAATCCGACGCGACTATCGTGGCGCCATTAGTCTTTGCTTGGGTATTAGGCTGGTAAAGGCAAAGAAATAAGTCAAATGAAAATAATCTCCTTTTGCTTCATAATGGAGTAAGGAGGTTTTTTTTTCATATTTTCCCAAATTACTTACATCAAAGTGTAAAAAGATTGAGGTAATTAGTTATTTTCGATAGATGCAATTCGAAGTTGCCTTTGAGGTCTTATCTGATAAAATCCGTCTCCAAACGGGTATAAGTGACGCTGAATTGGCGCATTTGAAAACCTATTTTACGGTTGAACTCGTTCAGAAGAATGCAATAACGAGTGGATTAGGACAAATTGAACGGCGACTTTATTTTGTGTCGGCTGGTGTTTTACGTGCTTGGTTTGAAAATGACGGAGAAGAGCGAACAGCTGCATTTATTTATGAAGGGTTTTGGGGAAGCAGTTTTGGTTCTTTTCTAAGTGGTACAGAAAGTCCCTATGAAATTCAGGCGGTCACAGATGCACTTCTGCTATGTGTTACCCGGTCGAATCTCGAGGAAGCCTTGAGTCATTGTCCGAAATTTGCCATTTATTATAGGAATTTATTGCAATTGGTTATTGTCGGAATGCAGTCGAGAGAAAGAGAATTGATGGCTTCGGATGCGCGATCTCGTTTTGAACGCTTCATGAGTCAAAGTGCCTTTTTACTTCAGCATGTGCCTCAAAAGCAGATTGCTTCTTATTTGAACATGAGTCCGGAAACTTTTTCTAGAATGCGCCGTTCCATGGCAGTGAGTTCTTGATGTATATCAAGAGTATTCCAATTAGCATTTGACATTTTTGTGGTATGAAAAACAGTCAAGCGCTTTTGTCTGAAATGCATTTTGAAATTGAGAAGCAGAGAGTAGTTCTGTCCCAATTACTGAGGCTCGATCAAATCGACTTAAATCGTCGACCCCATGAGAAAGGCTGGAGTGCACTAGAATGCATTGCTCACTTAAACAGTTATGCCGATTATTATATACCAGCATTTAGCAAAGCCATTGAACAGGCTCAGTTGAAAGGTTGGCTTGCGGTTGAGGATTTTTATTCAACCTGGATTGGACGTTATAGTATCCAAAGCATCTTGCCTGAAAATAGAAATAAGAAGATCAAAAGCCCAAAACAGCATAATCATTTTGCATCCCTTAGGTCTCATAAAGATTTGAAGGAATTTGAGAAAGCCCTTTTTGAGATTCAGGAATTACTGGATGCGGCAAAGGAAATTAACCTCAATAAAACTAAGGTCTCCATTGAAATCATGCCGCTCTTAAAACTAAGGCTAGGTGATTTTTTTCCTTTTTTGATTCTTCATCAATCGAGGCATTTAGCTCAAGCGAAGGAGGCTGCTGGATTAAACGTTTAAAATTTTAATCAATCGAAGGAGGTCTTCTGGCAAATCTTTGGTTTTAAAGATTGCCTCCGAGAAAGGGGTGAGTTGAAGCTTTGAATTTACGATGCCACAGGCTTTATTGGTCTCTCCAGCAAGTAAGGCTTCCACTGCTCCAGCACCTAATCGGGTAGCCAGCACACGATCGAAGGAACTTGGACTTCCTCCGCGCTGAATATGACCAAGGATTGAAACACGTGGGTCAATATCGGGGTACTTTTCCTTGACTTTCTGTGCCAAAACCATGGCTCCTCCTTCTTCTTCTCCCTCTGCCACAATGATGATGGAGAAAGATTTTTTACGTCGTTTTTTAGAGAAGAGTTTATCAATCCAATCTTTCCTATTGCTCACTTCCGGTACAAACACCGCTTCAGCTCCGCCACTCAACGCAACTTGTAAAGCAATAAATCCTGCATCTCTTCCCATAACCTCTACAAAGAAGGTTCTGTTATGAGAATCGGCCGTATCACGTATGCGGTCAATTGCATCTAGAGCCGTGTTTACTGCAGTATCAAACCCGATGGTATAATCGGTACCATACAAATCATTGTCAATGGTTCCAGGAGCGCCAATGCACGGAATACCGTATTCTTCATGAAGTTTAAGTGCACCCGTAAAACTTCCATTTCCACCTATGCATACCAGTCCTTCGATGCCCAATTTTCTCAAGTTTCCAGCGGCCTTTTTGCGGCCTTCTTCGGTCATGAATTCCTTGCTACGGGCTGTCTTTAAAATCGTCCCACCACGTTGGATAATATTGGCAACTGAGTTGGAATTCATTCGATGGATATCTCCTTCTATCATGCCTTCAAAGCCGCGTTTGACTCCATAGATTTCAATCTTATGATAGATGGCAGTTCGCACCACTGCGCGTATACAAGCATTCATCCCAGGACTATCTCCTCCACTCGTGAAAACAGCTATTTTTTTCATTCGGACTAAGTTATAATTTTTTAAGTGTACTTGGTACACGAAGCATAAAAAAATCCCGATACTAAAGTACCGGGATTTATATGAGTTAGCTGTTTAAATTAGTTAGACACAAACTTCATGTCAAAGGTCATCAAGGCCTGAGAGTTAGTTGGTGTGTTCGTAACCACTTTAAATGCACCGTATTCTTTTCCACCATCCGTGATGAAAATATACACGTCGCCTACTTGCATTTTGGTAATTGCAGTCAAGGTAGGAGCACCTTTGTCAATTTCAGCCAAAAGCTCAGTGCTTTGATCTAGTGCTGCAAAGTCAAAACCAGCGCTTGCTTTTTTGAATTTGGTAGCATTTTTAGTTCCCCATGTAGCAAGTCCTGGGTTGTTCATTACGTTGCTGCTGTTCAAAGTAGCGTCGTTAGGAGCAGCAAAGGTTGCTTCGTTGGTTGATCCGTAGTAGTAAATCCAGTCGATATCGCCAGGACTAGCGTTTGCGTCAGCTTGCAATGCAGCTGTGTTTGTTTTCATTGACCAATAAGATCCGAAATTCGGGTTCGTTTGTCCGCCAATCTGACGTCCTGGTGCATCTGTTACTTTTTTAGCAGCTGCAACAACGGTTAAGTTAATGGTTTTTGAAGTTTGTGTTCCATTGCTCATTTTCACGATAACTGTGATTTTCTCAGTTGTTGGCAATGAACCTACTGTGTATTCAAATTCCAAAGAGATGTCTTTGGTTTTAGAAGCAAGAATTGAATCTCCATCAGCTGTCAATTGGAAAATAGCTTGTTGAGCGGTACCTACTTGGGTTCTTACTCCTACGCTTTCCAAGTTTTCACTTCCTGATGCTTCGATACCGATTTTTACGGTATTTCCTGCATTCACATTTGCATTTGCGCTAGTGTATCCAGCACCTGTTTTAAAGTCAAATTTGGGGGTTGGCTTTACAACGGTATCGTCGTCTCCACCACAAGAGCTTAGTCCGAAAGTAATTACTCCGGCCAAAGCGAACATCATTCCTAGTTTTTTCATATACATAAATTTTATGCTTTCGTACAAAGGTATAGAAAAATCTCACAAACTTGGAAGAGATCTGGTCATCAAATCCAGCCTTTTCTACGAAAGAATATAAGCTGCACAATCACAATAAAAACCATGATGCCAAGTACCGTTAGGTAGCCATAGGGCTGATATAATTCGGGCATATTAAAGGGCAGCTTATTTCCATTCGGACCTTGTGCCACGAAATTCATTCCATACAAACCTGCAACAAATGAGAGGGGTATGAATATGCTGCTGATGATGGTTAGGACTTTCATTACCTCACTCATCCTGTTATTCTGAGATGACAAATAAATGTCAATCAAAGAGAAAGCGATTTCTTTCTGACTATCTATTAACTCCAAAATATGTACGCAATGCTCGTAAGCATCTTGCATATAGAGCCCAAAACGTTCTTGCCTTTCGGCATCCATACCTCGTATGAGGTCAGCTAAATTTTCCTTCTCAGCCGTGATGGTCTTACGCATTGTGAGCAAATCTCGTCGTAGAATTTGTATATCATTTAAATGACTTCGTGATGGATTGTCGAAAAGCTCTTCTTCAATAGTCTCAAGTCTGTTTTCTATCGACTCCATCATTGGAAAATAATTATCGATGATGGCATCTGTTATGGCATAATACAGATAGAAGGCAGGTGATTTTCGTATTAATGTTCCTTCAATTTTGATGCGTTCCTTTACCGGATTAAAGCAATCCATGCTGCTTTCTTGCAGGCTAATTAGCCAGTTGTCGGTATAAAATAAATTGAACTGCTCATCGATCAACTGAAGCTCTTCATTATAATAGAGCATTCTGCTGATATCGAAAACCTTGCCTTGATGAATTTCCATTTTTGGCCTGGCATTACTACTCAGAATGTCTTCAAGTTCTAAGGGGTGAATATGAAAATTGTCTTTCAACTCCGTAAAAAACGCGGTATTGCCATAGCCTACTATTTGCAGCCAATGTTTCTCATCGGGATGGACATCCATATAATTTCGCGCATCCGACAAAGTGTCAAACACTTGGTGTTGTAGGGCGAGCTCATTATAGCTATAAAGATTGAGCTGAGCCTTTTCTCCTGTTTCAAAAGTATACTGTCCGGGTGCCGAGCCTGGCACCGAGCGCCTGAGCGATTTTTTCTTGGCACTTCTCCGTGTCTTCTTTTTCATTCCCCTCAAAGTTTGACAAAAGCATTGGCAATTGCAATGGATTCTCCTAGATTTGGTTCCTTATGAGTCTGAGCAGCGCGGATATATGGGTCATTGTGATCTATTTCCTCATCACCCTGTACATTGGCTTTCACTTCAGTAAGAAGGCGAGCAAAGGGTTGGAATCTTTCTTTTTAGGCGGAAGAAACCTGCCTTGGTACCTGGCCGGTATTTCTATGGTGGCAACAACTTTCGCCGCTGATACGCCCTTAGCAGTTACCGAATTGGTAGCCAAAGATGGAATTGCGGGGAATTGGCTATGGTGGAATTTTGCCATTGGCGGACTCCTTACCACCTTCTTCTTCGCTCGCTTATGGCGACGAGCCGAGGTTTTGACTGAAGTGGAATTAATCGAGTTTCGATATACCGGCAAACCTGCTGCGATTTTACGTGGGTTTAAGTCGGTCTATTTAGGCCTTTTTATGAATATGATGATCATCGCCTGGGTGAACCGGGCCTTGATTACCTTGTTTATTGTCTTCTTCGGACTCAGCGAAGAAACTGCCTTTATCTATACCGCTATTGCCATGTTGGTGGTAATGGGCTATGCCTCGGTTTCTGGCCTGTTGGGTGTAGTATTCACCGATGTGGTGCAGTTTTTTGTGGCCATGATAGGCTGTATTGTTTTGGCCTATTTGGTATTGAATAGTCCGGAAGTAGGAGGGATGGATGGTCTGAAAGAGAAACTCCCAGAAGGCACATTGAACTTTTTACCGCTCTTGGATAGTTCAGGAGGGATAGATATTAGTCAGCTTGTACTCGCTCCAGCAGCATTCCTCGCTTATGTTGGTTTTATGTGGTGGAGCAGCTGGTATCCCGGACAAGAACCCGGTGGTGGCGGCTATGTAGCACAGCGTATGATGAGCACCAAGAATGAAAAGCATTCGGTTTATGCGAGTCTGTTTTTTAATGTGGCCCATTATTGCTTGCGCCCTTGGCCTTGGATTATCGTGGCACTCTGTGCCGTGGTGCTTTATCCTGAAGTGATTCAATCCGACCCGAAAGCAGGCTATGTGATGGCCATGAAAGATTATTTGCCGGATGGATTGCGCGGCTTATTGCTGGTGGCGTTTTTATCGGCTTATATGAGTACCATTTCTACCCAATTGAACTGGGGAGCGAGTTATTTGGTGAATGATTTTTACCTGCGCTTTGTACCGGGTGCCAATGAAAAAAGCGATAAATACAAAGTAAGAGTAAGTCGATTGATGACCTTGTTCATCATGGCCTGCGGACTTTTCGCTACCACTTTTGTTACCAGCATCGAAGGCGTTTGGACTTTTATTATGGAATGTGGAGCCGGTCTCGGTTTGGTCTTGATACTGCGCTGGTACTGGTGGCGGATTAATGCTTGGTCGGAAATTGCAGCGACGATTACGCCTTTTGTGGTTTATGGTATACTGTTCGGAATTCGCACAGGGATAGAACTTATTATTACTGAAATACCTAAAGGAAGTAGTGCACAATCTATCGTGATGGCTGATCATCCATACCTCTATTTTCCCTATTCATTCTTTATCATACTTGGATCATGTACCTTGGTTTGGCTCACTGTCACTTACCTTACGAAACCTGTTGAAGCCCAACATTTAGAGCGTTTCTATAGAAGAGTACAACCAGGTGGGTTCTGGAAACCAGTAGCCGATCAAGTGCAAGAGAATTTCAATATCCCGAAACTAGGTATTCAGCTTGCTTGCTGGTTGCTGGCGGTTGGCTTTACCTATGGATTTCTTTTTTTTAGTGGCAAACTGATTCTTGGGTTTTATGATGAGGCCCTCTATTTAGGAATTTTTACGGCTGCCTGTTTAGCGGGATTTGTGCTCCTGGTCAAAAGGTCGAGGCTTTTCGACTGACAAAAGGCCATGTTCCGCTTCGTGGCATATTACTTGAATTTTAGCTAGCCCCTGTCTGATGGCGGGGAAGATATTTTAAGTGAAACTGCATGATCAATAAGGATAGATTTGTAATAGCGACGGGAATTTCAGACGATGAGATGGACGGCCCTGAGTTTTTGCCTTTGCTCTCGCAAGAGGACGAAGACGAAATAAATAAGGAAAAGAGTCCGGAAGAACTGCCAATATTGCCGCTTCGCAATACGGTCCTCTTTCCAGGGGTGGTTTTTCCAATTACGGTTGGCAGAGATAAATCCATCAAGCTGATTAAAGACGCCGCAGCCGGCAAAAAAGAAATTGGCGTTGTGGCTCAATTGGACCCATCCATCGAAGATCCTTCATTTGACGACCTTCATAAAACAGGTACCATTGCCAGCATCCTCAAGGTTTTGCGCATGCCTGATGGAAATACGACGGTCATCATACAAGGAAAAAAACGCATTCGTATTGGTGAGATGGTCAGCGCTGAACCTTATTTCAAGGCCAAAGTGTATACCGATGAAGTTGAGAAACTCAAGAAGTCAAAACGCAATGATGCCCTCATCGAAAGCATCAAAGAATTGGCGATTGACATCATTGAAAACTCGCCAAATATCCCAACTGAAGCCAGCTTTGCCCTGAAGAATATCGATAGTCCGAACTTCTTGGTGAACTTCATCGCTTCTAACCTCAACGTAGAGGTAGGCGACAAACAAAGCATCCTCGAAGCTTCTGTATTTGATACCCGTGCGAACCTGGTCCTTTCTTTCTTGACCAAGGAAATGCAGATGTTGGAACTCAAAAATGAGATTCAATCCAAGGTAAAGGGCGACCTCGACAAGCAACAAAAAGAATATTTCCTTCAGCAGCAGATTCGTGCCTTGCAAGAGGAACTCGGACAAGACAGTCCGGATAAAGAACTTCAAAACCTCCGTGAAAAAGCCTCCAAGAAAAAGTGGAGCAAAGAGGTGGCCGAACATTTTAACAAAGAAGCAGAACGTCTGCAACGCCTGAACCCAATGGCGCCAGACTATTCTATCTACCTCAATTACCTGCAATTATTGCTCGAGTTGCCGTGGAATGAATTTACCACCGACCGCTTCGACCTGAAAAAGGCCCGCAAAGTCTTGGACCGCGACCATTTTGGTTTGGATAAAGTCAAAGACCGTATCCTCGAATACCTCGCCGTATTAAAATTGAAAGGCGACATGAAGAGTCCTATTCTCTGCCTTTATGGCCCTCCAGGTGTGGGTAAAACCTCTTTGGGTAAATCTGTAGCAGAGGCTTTGGGAAGAAAATATGTACGCATGTCATTGGGCGGTTTACGTGATGAAGCGGAAATCCGTGGACATAGAAAAACTTATATTGGCGCCTTGCCCGGACGCGTGATTCAATCCTTGAAAAAAGCTCAAACGGCAAATCCAGTCTTTATCTTGGATGAGATTGATAAGTTGAATTCTGATTTCCGAGGAGACCCATCATCCGCCTTATTGGAAGTATTGGATCCAGAGCAGAACAGCGCATTTTATGATAATTATGTAGAAACTGAATTTGACCTCAGCAAGGTAATGTTCATCGCTACGGCCAATTACCTCGATAATATTCAGCCGGCGCTTTTAGACCGTATGGAGATCATCGAAATCAATGGCTATACCCTCCAAGAGAAAGCACAAATCGCCAAAAAACATTTGGTACCGAAACAGCGTAAGGCTCATGGTTTAGGAGCTAAGCAATTATTATTGGATGATAAGGTGCTCGAGAAGGTAATTGAAGAGTATACCAGTGAATCTGGAGTTCGTCAATTAGATAGAACCCTCGCATCCATTGCCCGTTCCGTTGCCAAACATGTGGTGGATGGAGAAGGCGTCATAGGCGCTTTGAATATGGACGATGTCCGCAAGATTCTTGGTCCGCGTTCGCACGACAAAGAAGTCTACCAAGGAAACGATGTAGCTGGAGTCGTTACAGGTTTAGCTTGGACACCCGTAGGCGGTTCAATTCTATTTGTAGAAAGCACGCTTACCCCCGGAAAAGGAAAACTTACCCTCACTGGTAAGTTGGGCGACGTAATGAAAGAGTCGGCCATGACAGCCAATACCTTCCTCAAGGCCCACGCCGAATATATCGGTATCGAGCAAGAATTATTCGACCATTCCGACTTGCATATTCACTTCCCCGCCGGAGCCATTCCAAAAGACGGTCCTTCTGCCGGTATCACCATCCTGACTTCATTGGCCAGTTTGTATACCCAGCGCAAGATTCGTCCGTATTTGGCCATGACCGGAGAAATAACCCTACGCGGAAAAGTATTACCAGTAGGAGGGATCAAGGAGAAGATGCTTGCCGCAAAACGTGCTGGAATCAAGGAAATCATCCTTTGTGAGCAGAACCAACGCGATGTAGAGGAGATCAAAAAAGATTACCTCAAAGACCTGAAGTTCCACTATGTGAAGAACATGTTGGAAGTGGTAGATTTAGCCTTGCTAGAAGAGAAGGTAGAAGGTGCGATAGATTTCACCCGTTTTATCCCGAAGAAAAAAAGAGCAGAAATGAGTGAATCAGAGGATTGATTTGTAATTAGACAATCCTATATTTGCAGTCCTTAAAAATTCATGCTGCTCAGGTGGTGGAATTGGTAGACACGCCATCTTGAGGGGGTGGTGCCAAACTGGTGTAGGGGTTCGAGTCCCCTTCTGAGCACTCATAACGCTAGCAAAACGTAGCAAAATCAACAAAATCAAGCCTTTGAGCGATCCTCAAAGGCTTTTTTCTTTTCAAATTGTACAGAATAGAACGAATTGGCAGGCGTGCAATTAGGTCGGCAGTCGTTTTT
>Ga0100380_10000800_pt1 | contig 34903 bp, 32 predicted proteins | sample CryGeymeta201504_FD_80417 | JGI IMG/M metagenome (GOLD analysis project Ga0100380, IMG submission 80417) | Groundwater microbial communities from Crystal Geyser aquifers in Utah, USA - Crystal Geyser metaG 2015-04 | ecosystem: Environmental > Aquatic > Deep subsurface > Groundwater | place... | reverse complement strand
ATTTGGGTCGCCACTCATTACTTTTGCTTAACTCCTTTTTCCTTTTGGTGATGGGTTTGACATATTTTTGGTTTTTTTTTTGAAAATTTTAATGCCTTTTATTTTGTCATTAATGGGGGGGGGGGGTGATCTTTAGATTGATCAGTAGTTGTTGAAGCTTGTTATTTCCAAGTGCCCCATAAGTGCCCCTCAGAGGTCTTCAATTTTTTGAACTACTCGTAACTACTTGATTTTATTGGTGGGCCCACAAGGACTTGAACCTTGGACCAACGGATTATGAGTCCGCTGCTCTAACCAACTGAGCTATGGGCCCTGATAGAAACGTAATTATAAAGCGTAATTCAAAAAAACGCTATCCTGAATTACGCTTTTGTTACCATACATCTCAAGCGCTTCTACAAGGCTTGAATTTTTGCTTGATGATGCAGGGCTTTTTCACGAGCGCGTTCCGCTTGCGCGAGTTTTTCACGCTCTTTTTGGATGATATCTTCAGGCGCTTTGTCGGTGAAGCGTGGATTGTTGAGTTTTCCTGTGGCCAGTGCGATGTCTTGATCAAGCTTTTTCAATGTTTTTTCGAGACGTGCGAGCTCATCATCTTTTTTGATGAGACCTGCCATGGGAATCAGCAGTTCCAAGTCACCGACCACCGCCGAAGCTGATACAGGTATCGCATCGCTTTCTGCGAGGCGATGGATTTTATCTATCTTGGTGAGTGTCATGAGAAGGGTCATGTGCTTCTCAAGTTTTTCTTCGATGTCAGGTGTGATATGACGAAGGTAGAGGGGAATACACACCGACGGACTGATGCCCATTTCACTTCGAATCGTACGAATCGCTTGCACCACGGTTTGCAGCCAGGCGATTTCTGCTTCCAGCTCCAAATCGATGCTTTTTTGATGAACTTCAGGAAAAGAACTGAGCATCAAGGTTTCACCACCTTCGCTTGTAAGTTTATTCAAGCGTTGGAAGATCGTTTCGGTGATGAACGGCATAATTGGATGAAGCAGTTTCACAATATGAAATAATACCGAGATTAATGTTCGGCGTGTGCCACGTTTCATAGCACCCAAGGCTTGGGTGTCATAGAGTACCGGCTTCGAGAGTTCGAGGTACCAGTCGCAGTACTCATGCCATACAAATTCGTATAAGTTATTTGCTAATAAATCAAAACGGTATTGCCCATAATATTGATGGGTACGCTCAATGCTGTGTTGCAAACGTGAATAAATCCAACGATCGGCAGAACTGTATTGAAACGCGCCATCGCCTAAATCTACGCTTTCTTCTTCGGTATGCATGAGAACATAGCGTGCCGCATTCCACAGTTTATTGCAAAAATTTCGATAGCCTTCGACACGAGCGATGTCAAAACGCATGACACGTGCATTGGAAGCAATGGCACAAAATGAAAAGCGTAGTGCGTCTGTCCCAAAGGCTTCAATACCTTCTGGAAATTCTTTTTTTGTGATCGCAATAATTTTCTTTTGCGTTGAGCTCACCAAGTGATTTGCCGAACGTTTTTTAAGTAAATCATCGAGACGGATGCCGTCAATAATATCCATGGGGTCAAGAACATTACCTTTGGATTTTGACATTTTCTTTCCATCTTGGTCACAGACCAAGCCGGTGACGAAAACTTCAGGAAAAGGAATTTTTCCGGTAAATTTCAGGCTCATCATGATCATGCGAGCCACCCAGAAAAATAAAATATCAAATCCTGTAAATAAAGCGGACGTCGGGAAGAAGTCTTCAAAATCCGGTGTTTTTTCAGGCCATCCTAGCGCAACAAAAGGCCATAGCGATGAAGAAAACCAGGTATCTAAGACATCTTCATCTTGTTTTAATACCCGTTCATCATCGATTTTGTATTTAAAACGTACGTCTTTTTCAGTGTATCCAACGTATACTTTGCCGTGGATGTCATACCATGCAGGAATGCGATGTCCCCACCAGAGCTGGCGGCTAATACACCAGTCTTGAATATTTTCCATCCAGTGCTCATACGTTTTTGTCCAATTATCTGGCACAAAACGTACTTTTCCTTGACGAACAACATCCAGTGCGGGTTTTGCCAGCGGTTCCATGTGGATATACCACTGGTCGGTGAGCAGCGGCTCAATAATGGTATTCGATTTTTCGCCACGAGGAATGTTGAGCTGATGCGGTTCTATCTTTTCAAGAAGACCGGCTTGCTCGAGATCGTGAATGATTTTTTCACGAGCAACAAAGCGATCCATGCCTTGGTAGGCAAGGGGGGCATGTTTATTGATGCAACCTTTTTTGGTTAAAATCGTGGTCATGGGTAATTGATGACGTTTACCGACTTCATAATCATTAAAATCATGCGCAGGCGTAATTTTTACACAACCACTGCCAAATTCAGGATCAACATATTCGTCAGCAATGATCGGAATCGTACGATCGCACAAAGGCAAGTGCACGTGCTTTCCGATTAAAGCTTGATAACGTGTGTCTTCAGGATGAACCGCAATCGCGGCGTCCCCAAGCAAGGTTTCGGGACGTGTTGTTGCAATAATCACAACGTCGTCAGAATCAACCAAGGGGTAGCGGATATGCCAAAGATTGCCCGCTTCTGTTTCGGTGATGACTTCAAGATCAGAGACGGCCGTACCAAGTTTTGGATCCCAGTTAACGAGGCGGTTGCCGCGATATAACAGGCCTTCGTCATAGAGTTGCACAAATACTTTATTGACGGCTTTAGAAAAACCCTCATCCATGGTGAAGCGTGAGCGTGACCAATCGGTGGAGCACCCCAGGCGGCGCATTTGGCGCATGATGGTGTCACCTGACTCGTCTTTCCATTGCCAAACACGATCTAAGAATGCATCACGACCCATGTCTTTGCGCGACAAATTTTCGTTTTGTAATTTTTTTTCGACCACAAGCTGCGTCGAAATACCCGCATGATCAACACCGGGTTGCCATAATGTACGTTTGCCACACATGCGCTGGTAACGTGTCATGGCGTCCATGAGCGTGTCTTGGAAACCATGGCCCATGTGTAGCGTTCCTGTGACGTTGGGGGGCGGTAGCATCATGCAATAAGGTTTGCCTGAACCTTGTGGACTAAAATAGTCGTGGCTTTCCCATGTTTCGTAACACGTGTGTTCAATATCTTTTGGAGAATAGGTCTTTTCCACGATCAAATCTCGGTTGGAAAACTAGATGTGGCGCATTCTATCATATCGATCTTCAACGATCATTTGTTTTAGATTTGTTTTAGCGCGTAAAAAACGTGAGGAGAGCAGATGATGCTTTGTGTTATAATGCATGATTTTAGTTAAATTATTTTAAGAAAGACAACAGGTCGTTATGCAATCAAAAAATATTATCGGTGGCATGCTCATGATTTTAGGTACCTGTATTGGTGCCGGTATGCTGGCTATTCCTATCGTCAGTGCGCATGAATCATTTCGATTTAGCGCGTTGCTTTTAACCATTGCTTGGTTGTGTATGACCATGGGTGCTTTTGCGGTACTGGAAGTTAATTTATGGTTTAAACCTGGTAGTAACTTAATTACGATGGCCGAAGCTACGCTGGGCGCCTGGGGAAAAACGGTCACAAGTTTGCTTTATTTATTGCTCATGTACAGTTTGATTTGCGCCTACCTTGCGAGTGCCAGTGGCGTATTGCAAACATTTTTTAAAGCCATTGATTTTCATATACCGCGCGCATTAACAACGGTGATGACGTTACTTGTTTTGGGGAGTATTGTTTGCCGAGGGATGGGGGCGGTTGATATGGCCAACCGTTTATTTATGAGCATTAAGCTTATCATTTTTATTCTTATTGTGAGCGTACTTGCGCCTCAAATTCAGTTAGAAAAGTTATATGAAGGCGATTTTTCGATACGGAACAGTGCATTTATTGTCATGGTGACGTCGTTTGGTTATGCGACCATCTTGCCTACCCTGCGTGAATATTTGCACTCGGATAGAAAAGCATTAAAATTTATTGTACTGGCCGGGAGCTTGGTGCCGTTCGCGATTTTCTTACTCTGGCTTTGCATTATTCAAGGTGTGCTGCCACGTGAGGGGGAACATGGTTTAATTGCGATGGCGGAGTCAAATAATTCAAGCTCAAGCCTCATGCTTGCCATCACGCATGTCGCCAATAACGCATGGATGAAATATATCGCCAGTATGTTTGTTTCGGTCTACGTACTTACCTCGTTTTTATCCGTAGCGATTAGCTTGGCGGATTTTATTGCCGATGGCTTGAGCAAAACCAAGCAAGGCAAAGACGGGCTATTGATTCATGCGTTGTGTTTTTTGCCGCCTTTGTTGATTGTTTTAGTTAAACCCGGAGTTTTTATTACAGCACTGGCGTATGCGGGTGTGTGGTGTATTATTTTACTCATGATTTTGCCTTTACTTATGCTGTACAGTGGCCGTTATAAGCATACGTTGTCTGATCATCATATTTTGCCCGGTGGTCGTTGGTTTTTATCGGTGATGTTGGGTATTGCTTGTGTATTTTTAATCATGCAGTTTTTTTAATAGCAAACAGGATGTGGTTATGGTGAATTTAGAACAGCTGCGTGTGGTGGTGACCGGTGGTGCTTCAGGCATGGGGCTTGCGTGTGCCGAATATTTTCGTGCACGCGGTGCAAAGGTTATGGTATGGGATATGCAAGCGGATGTGAATGATGCGCATGCTATTGCGTGTGATGTCCGTTCAGATGATAGCGTTCGAGCAGCTTTAGCTGAAACGATCAAGCGCATCGGCTTACCACGTGTTTGCATCCAATGCGCGGGGATTGCACCGGCAGGACGTATGGTCAGCAAGCAGGGAGCGATGCCACTGGATGCATTTAAACAGGTGATTGATGTGAACTTGGTCGGTACGTTTAATGTCATGCGTGTGTTTGCTGAAGCGATTATACAGACGCCAGACGTGCTTGATGGTGAAGAGCAGGGTGTGATCATCAACACCGCGTCGATTGCAGCGTATGAAGGTCAAATAGGGCAGACGGCGTACAGTGCATCCAAAGGTGGTGTTGTTGCGCTTACATTGCCTGCTGCACGTGAATTGGCATCAAGTGGTATACGCGTGAACACCATAGCGCCCGGGCTTATTGCGACACCTTTATTGCTCAATATGCCAGAAGAGGTTCAGGCAAGTTTGGCTGAGTCGGTACCGTTTCCTAAGCGCCTGGGCAAACCGGAAGAATTTGCCGCGTTGGCGGCGCACATCATTGAAAATAGCATGATCAACGGTGAAGTGATTCGTTTAGATGGTGCATTACGCATGGCGCCACGTTAAGCTTGATAGCGTTTAAGCTGCTCGTAGGTTTCGTGAATCACGGGATAATAGGTTTTGATGCGATGATAAATTTCATCGGCTAAATCTTGATTGTATGTATGTGATGTCAAATTTCGGTCTTGAAGCATACGGAGCCATATCGATTCATCATCAATGAGCTGGCCTTTAAACGCTTCACGTAAAACATCTTTGGGATAGGTGGGCGTGCCTCCACGAGATTCGATGATACGTCTTAATAATTTCCAAAATAATTCAACAGTAAATTCAAAGCGTTGGATGCATGCATCAATGTTACTGCGATCCGATTGCATGGGTTTGTCAACCATTTGTTTGAGTGCGACGAGTGCCTGTTCTACTTGATGGAACGATAAGGTAAGTTTTTCATGATGTGATATTTTTTTCATAGAGTATGATTCCATCGCGATCAATTGCATGTTTGAGCGGGTTATTGAGGGCTAACGTGTCATATTGTACACAATCAATAGCTAATAGAGTATCTGCTTCATCAATAATGTTTAATAGTGTTTGCCAGTCGTGAATGTCAGCCTGGGGGCAAAATACCGCTAAATCAATATCAGAGCGTGGTTGCTCATCACCACGTGCACGTGAGCCGTAGAGTATTATTTTCTCGACAAAAGGTAGGGCTGTGAGTTGTGTATAAAACTGTTTATTGATTAAACTATCTAAGTTCATCATGTTTTTTTTGTTGTCAAATAGATTCTTGCCAGTATACAACATGGTATACTTTTATCATCTTATCGTCGATGGAGGTGTCAACATTCATGACTAGCGCTATAGAAAATAACGCACAAAAATCACCGGAAGAGAATTTAAACATCAAATTTGAATTCATTGATTACCCGCTTTGGTGTTATGGCTGGAAGATTAAACATGGGTTTGATACCTCACAATCCGGTAAAAAAATCGCGATCATGCAGTTTTCATACGAATCAGAAGCATCATCAACTCAATTGATGCGTTCGCTTGAAAATACGGAAGGTAGATTAGCCCGCGCCATTCCTCTTTTTTTACTCGAAGTGATTTATTATGGTAGCGATGCGTCATCGCGTGTTATTTTTCCTGTGAGTCAACTGAATAAAGAATCGTATGTTGTATACGGCTCACCCACATCGCGTCAACAGGTTATGGCTTTGGCGGAGCAAGGCTTTGATGGCGTCGTGACGGGGGTGATGGCATCCCATGAGCTTAAGATGACGTATTGGAATTTGGTGGAAGAGACGGAGGCGCATCAAACTTTTTCGTTTGATTTTAATCAACCTGAGAACACGCTTTCGCATATTGAAGCATTTGTTTTTGAGCAAGCGGGTCTACATTTTGATCCGAGTTTTCAAAGGCATAAGCGAGGTTTTCAGGCGATACCCGAGCAGTATCGACGTGAATATCTGATGTTGAGTTCTCAGCATTTGACATTATATCGTGCACCGGTGGCTGATATGGCGATAAGTGAGCATCAATTAATCCAAGGGTTGTTGAAGCTCGCAAAGCATGGTGAAATCTTACAGATGCAGTTGAATTTGATCAGCACGATCCATATGTGCATGCGTTATCAATCATCTGCCATCAAAGATTATAAAGGTCGCATGACGCGATGGCTGGATGGTATTGCTGTGAGTGATCATATTTTACATATTATTGCCAAAAAAACAGCTAAGGTGTTTAGGGAATATTGTGGTGATTAGGTAGGTTTTTTCAAAATATTGGCTGGTTTTTTTGTGGTTTATATGGTTATTATTTAATCTCCATGTTATGATCTCCGCAAATCTATCTGCTTTTTGTTGCTTATGCTTTCGTTAGAGATGCTTCAGTCTGTTGTCAATGTGGGTGCCGATGCGCATTCAGTTTCGCAATATTTAGCTTATACACAAGAAACGGTGGATAGTGGTGTCAAAAATAAACTATGGTCTTTTCGAGCGATTCATTGGCTAACGAACCTTACGCTTTTTCCTTTGCTTGGATTATTTCCTGTACTTAATGTTTGGCTTATCTATATTGGAACGGCTTTGCTGTTAGGTACTATTTTTTATCTTGCCTCCATCGCTCATCGAAACCAAATAGCTGAAAATTTAGATGAGCATGAAACAATCATCAGTCTTCCTTGGGAACTTCATAAAAATACCTATTTAATGAAATCTGCTTTGTTTTTAAGCGAAAACCTAGTGTATCCCTTGCTCGTACTCTACGGTGTTTCTCTTGGGGCTTGTGTATTTTGGGGTTCGCCATGGTACGCATGCATTGCTGTAGCAATGTTTGCATTAGACCAACTTTATCAACGCGAATATTTACCCGAATTTCTAGATATGCCTTATCTGTGCTTGAGTGTGGCCATGATTTTGCTCGTGATTTTTGGTGTAACAAGTTATATTGCACTTGGGCTTTCTTTGGCGATGGTCGCATTTACTGTGATAGATTATATCCAATGTTATAACTCAGGTGAAACCAGCCCAACCGTGCAGTTTCCTAAAAGTCAGGTTTTGGAAGTTGATGCGACTGAGGTTGCCCAACCGTTAGAAACGGTTCTTGGGTCATACCAAGCAGCGCGAGTTAACTTAGAGCTTCATGTGACGTTTGATCATTTTTATGAAAGCTATCAACTCGTGGACAATATATTAAAAGACGTGCCATCGGTAAATTATCAGCGATACTTAGTCTTATTTGATCGAATTGATTTTAAAGACGTAGACGTTCAAGAGCATATGTTATGCCAAATGTATGCACATGATAAATTTAATGGACAAGATTTACAGGGTTTATCTCAAGATGAGTTAATAGCCCGTCAAAAAGATTATTTGAGGCAAGAAATGGCGGTTTTTGTTGAGCGGCTCGAGCAGTCATCTCATCGTGATTTAACCCATTTACAAGCGGCCAACATGCATGGATACGCGCGTTTGTTATTATCAAACATGGAGCATTATAGAGCGGATGATCAAGCCTCGCTTTTAATCGCCATTGCTATGACGACCGGTTCGCATTGCTATCGTTCGTATACTGAAAATTTAAGCACGTTTGCTGCTGAAAAAGAGCTATTATTTAAACGAGAACTCACGTTGAGAGAGCATGCACTGCTCGCTGTTCAAGACATTCGGGAGACGGCATTTCGAACGTATTATTATGATACCGTACGTGTGTTCAATCAGTACAATCCTTTTTGGACGGATGTGGATGATTATTTTACGTATGAAGATTTTGTTTGTTGGTTTGGTCTAAATTTTTATTTGCGTAATGTAAGTTTTACCATCGGTTTGCGCGAGGCGTCTCAGGTGCTATGGGATCGTGTGATTGCGTTTATTTTTCGAGGGTATCAGCTTTTATTTTGTGAAAAATACGATGTGAAGTATTTAGTTGATCGGGCGATTGATCCAAAAGAAAAACTCTACCCTATTTTTTTAAAATGGTGTGCAGATCGTGGCGTGAATATCTTGCAATTGGATGAAGATTTGAGGCCGATTGAGCGTAATCCAGACGAACTTCGGGCCTTGGCTGAATTGATGCTGCTTGATTTAAATATTGTGGATGTGAAAACGCCGGCTGTTTCACGCCATGTGTTGTTTCAGCCAGCGGCTTTGGTTGTTGATCATGATGAGATATTGTCATTTAGGTGCGACACTGCTTAGTTATGACACTCACAAATTAAGTTAAATAATTTAATGAAAAATGATTGCTAAAATTATCATTGTTAAAGTTTGTTAAATGGGGCTTAACATTAACTTCAATGTCCTGATTAAGTAAAATCAAAAAAACCATGAGTTTATCAATGGAAAACCCTGATAGTTGGCCACGGGCTAGCCGAGATACTTTTGGCTGATCAATACTAAGGAGTTTCGCTGCATCAACTTGAGTAAGATTACGTTCTTTAATTATTTTGTTAATAATCATAACAAACTTAGCTTTTAACAAATGCTCATCAGCATTAGGATAACCTAAGTCCTGAAATACGTTGCCAGATGATCTTGTCATCTTCAATTCATCATGGTTACTCATCATTCACCTCGTCTTAATGCTATTTTTAACTGTTTTAACCTTTTTTCAATTACATTTAAATCTATTTTTGGTGTTTTTATGCCTGATTTTGATTTTTTTTGAAACGCATGCAGTACATATAAACAATCATCCAAATTAACGATATAAACGGTCCTAAAAGCATCCGTATTAAAATTACTTACAATCTCATAGACACCAGATCCATACCCTTTAAATGCTTTGGCCGAGTAATCTGTGTTACCTAACTGTGCACAATGTAACGCATATCCAACTTCGTCTTGTACTTCATTAGGAAATGATTTTAAATCATCTAGGCTGCTCCCAAGCCAAATCAATTCTTTCACGTTGATGCTCGTTACATATTAAATAATATGCCAAATATAGCATATTATCAAGGAGTCAGCAACAAATAGTTGACGAAAAACTGACGTTTTTCTAGCGGCGGATGATAATTTTATGCCCATCGCACGTGATAAAGTTGATCATGAGGGTCTTTGCAACACCATAAATTTGTAAAACCGAGGACAATCTTGATTGATGCGTCTATACTAACTGTATCGAACGAAACAATCATAATGAGGGGTTATCTATGGAAGCTTTGTCTTCAAATGAAGCAAAAACACATTTTGGTGATCTTCTTCTTAAAGTTCAACGTGAACCCGTTCAAATTAATCGAAATGGTAAGGCCGTCGCTATTGTTATATCTGTTGATGATTATTTGAATTTTGAAACACTTAAAATGCAGCAATTAAAAAACAGGGTTGAGCAAGCCCAGCAGGATATTTCCGCTGGTCGTACGGTTGATGGGAGTGCGCTGTTTGATCATGTATTAAAAGGTGGATCCGATTAATATGGGTCAATATCTTTTCACAGAGCATTCACAACAGGATTTGGTCCAGCTACGACGTTTTACCAAGGAGACTTGGGGTGAAAAGCAGTCGATTGTCTATTTAAAAAATCTAAGAGACACACTACAACTGCTCTCAGGCATGCCATCCATGGGTAAAAATTGTTTTGATGATTTAGGGGAAAATATTTTTCGATTTCCATCGGGTGCTCATATGATCTATTATTTGACGCAAACTGCCGAGCAGATAGTCGTTATCGCTATTTTTCATCAAAGCATGGTTCCAGCGAAACATCTTGGTTCACGATTGTAAAGGTAAGATAATCATGAGGGCGCAACTCTCGCATAAACAACTTTATTATTTGCAGACCATGGGCATCGAGCCTTGGGTGATGCGTCGTGTCGAGTCACCTGAGTTAATCACGGTTGTGATGGAGCAGCGCTTGGAGAATCCTCGTCAAAAAAAATTAATTCAAGCGATGTTTCAAAGTATGGGTGTCTCAGAAAATATGCTGGATATGCTGTATGATTCAGAAGCAGATAATTTAAATCAACATATTCATAAAACAAAGCCTCGCGTGATTGTTGCACTTGGCTGTAAGGTTGAAGTTCGTGATGAAACACCGGTTGTGAATATGCATCATCCCGCTGAATTACTTCAAAATCCATGTGATAAAAAAAAGGTTTATCATGCGCTTGGGCGAGTTGCTTCATGTTTAATGCAGGATACAAACAACACCACGCGGGTTTAACTTGGGTCGAGGTTCTCGTAACGCTCGCGATACTCGGTATTTTATTTTCTGCCGGTGTCTCACACTGGCGTGGATTGCAAACTAACCAAGCCGAACGGCGTTTGTTGAGCGAAATTGGGCGTGTGCTTATTTTTGCGCGAAATCAAGCTTTGTTGCGTTCAGAGACGTTGGTGTTGCGACCACGGGTTGCTTCAGAAAGCTGGTCGTCAGGGATGGTGCTGGAGTTAAAAAATCCTACGTCAGATGGTGATCCACAAAAACTTCATACATGGTACTGGCATGCCCCTGGTGCGTGTTTAACATGGCATGGGTTTCGAGGTGACGATGCTTTGGTGGTGGATCATCGTCCCGCGCAGCTTGCGATGAACGGTTATTTTTTGTTAGAAAAACCTGATTCGGATCAGACGCGATGGGTGGTTAACCGCTTTGGGCGTATCCGAGCCTTAACAAAACATGTTGATTAAATTGAACACCATGATATGATGGGCATTGCAATGAATGGGCGATTAAGATAAGGACCGCGAATGTTTGATTACACTGACACAATAGCCACCTTTGATGATGCGCTTTGGCAAGCGATGGATGCTGAACGTCAACGGCAAGAAGATCATATTGAATTGATTGCCTCTGAAAATTATGTAACACCTCGGGTGCTCGAAGCACAAGGGTCGCAACTCACGAATAAATATGCGGAAGGTTATCCTGGTAAGCGATATTACGGCGGGTGTGAGCATGTGGATCGCATCGAAGAACTGGCCATTGAACGCGCCAAAAAATTATTTTCTGCCGATTTTGTGAACGTGCAACCTCATTCAGGTTCACAGGCCAATGCAGCCGTTATGATGGCTTTGCTGAACCCAGGCGATAAAATTTTGGGCATGGCGCTACCGCATGGTGGTCATTTAACGCATGGTTCACCGGTTAATTTTTCAGGAAAACTCTATGAAGTGGCCTCGTACGGTGTCGATGAACAAACAGGCTTGATTGATTATGCAGCACTTGAAAAGCAAGTGTTGGATTATCAACCCAAACTGATTATTGCTGGATTTTCTGCCTATTCACAAGTGGTGGATTGGGCGCGTTTTCGAGAATTAGCCGATAAAGTGGGCGCTTATTTATTGGCTGATATGGCGCATGTAGCAGGCTTAGTTGCCGCGGATTTATACCCATCTCCGGTGCCTTATGCTGATGTGGTGACCAGTACCACGCATAAAACATTGCGCGGGCCTCGCGGTGGTATTATTTTAGGTAAAGCGAACGAAGCCATCGAGAAAAAAATTAAATCAGCGGTTTTTCCTGGTACACAAGGTGGTCCGTTGATGCATGTGATTGCTGCAAAAGCCGTTGCTTTTGAAGAAGCCTTGCAGCCTTCGTTCAAAGATTATCAAGTTCAAGTCTTACGAAACGCTAAAGTGATGGCCCGTGTGCTGCAAGAGCGAGGGTACCCCATACTCTCAGGAGGCACCAATAATCATTTAGTGATGGTGAATTTGATGGACAAATCCATCACAGGTAAAGAAGCTGAAGAGGCCCTGGGGCGTGCACATTTAACCGTGAATAAAAACTCTGTACCGAATGATAAGCGTTCGCCCTTTGTGACCAGTGGACTGCGTTTAGGTACGCCAGCTGTGACAACACGAGGGTTTGGTGAAGCCGAAGTTGAAAAATTAACGCATTGGATGGCAGATATTTTAGATGATGTTCATGATGAAGAAACCATTACGCAAACACGTGAACGTGTGCTGACATTATGCCGGGAATTTCCTGTTTATCGTTAGAAGTGTAGGTGGTATTTAAAATGTATTGTCCTTTTTGTCAGGCAGAAGAAACGAAGGTGATTGATTCACGTTTGGTTGCAGCGGGAGAGCAAGTACGCCGACGCCGCCAATGCATGACATGCCAAGAACGGTTTACAACCTTTGAATCGGCAGAACTCGTGATGCCGCTGGTGGTTAAACGAGATGGTCGACGCGAAGCGTTTTGTGTTAAAAATTTACGAGCAGGGATGTTACGTGCCCTAGAAAAACGCCCGGTGAGTGCTGATGCACTCGAAGATGCCATTGTTGCTATTTTGAAAAATATCCGGCATCAAGGTGAGCGTGAAATTGACTCACGCCGGGTGGGGGATTGGGTGATGGAGCATTTATATAGGCTCGATCATGTTGCTTACGTCCGTTTTGCGTCGGTTTATAAACGATTTAAGGATGTAAGTGATTTTCGTCAAGCCATTGAAAAAATGAGTGATGATTTAGGGGCTTGAAGTGACAGGTGATAAACAAAGCATTAAAGGTAAGCGTCGAGCACGAAAGCTTGTGGTACAAGCACTTTATCAGCGACACATCTCGGGTGATGATCTTGCTGCGATAGAAGCACAATTCCGAGCAATACACGTGTCTGATAACGTGGATTTAGATTATTTTTGTCGAGTATTTTATGGTGTTTCAAACGATCTTGCTCGGTTAGACCAGGCGTTTGAACCTTTTTTAGATCGAAAAATTGAAAGCATTAATCCGATTGAATTAACGATTTTGCGCCTGGGTACGTTTGAGTTATTAGACACTCTCGAGATTCCTTATCGGGTTGTTTTAGATGAAGCGGTTACGTTGGCAAAAACATTTGGGGCTCAAGATGGCCATCGTTATGTTAACGGTGTGCTCAATCAAGTTGCAAAACAGGTACGTGCAGTTGAGATTGATGCAAAGCTGTCTTAACCTTTTGACTGAAGCGATACAGGAGTTCGTATGCTGCAACTGTCGTTAAAAAAAGTTTGGCAAGATCCAACGTATTTTTTAGCCTTTGGTTTTGGGAGCGGACTTGCTCCCTTTGCGCCAGGCACGTTCGGCACAGTTGCAGCATTACCGTTGTATTTTCTTTTGGCTTTACTGCCGCCTCAAATTTATTTGGTGATGACGCTTGTAGCGTTTGCTCTTGGTATTTGGATTTGCGGCAAGGTTTCGCGGGACTTAGGCGTACATGATCACGCTGGAATCGTTTGGGATGAAATCGTTGGATTTTTACTCACCATGTTCTTGGTTCCGGTGCATTTGATTTGGGTTGTTGCCGGTTTTATTTTGTTCCGTATTTTTGATATTTGGAAGCCCTATCCCATTCGTTGGGTTGATAAGCACGTGAGTGGTGGGCTCGGTATTATGATCGATGATGTTTTGGCAGCAATTCCTGCGTGTTTTATTTTGGAAATCATCAGTCATTTATTTCCTGTCGGGGCGGGCTGATGAATCAAAATCATAAAGAACTGATGAGTATTACCTTAAGCGTAAGCTTGCTCATTTTGACGTTATTTATTATTCATCGCTTTATTCCTTCGTTGGTTTGGGCGGGGATTATCACGATTGCCACGTATCCTATGTATTTGCGGTGGCAGCGCTTTTTTGGCAAGTATCATAATGTCTCAGCGTTTTTGTTCACAACCGTGCTCGCACTTTTTTTTGTGATTCCCTTAAGTTGGCTTATCAGCGTCTTAGTCAAAGAACTCCAGGTGTTTTTAAATTACTTACAAATACTCAATCGTCATGGTGGCGAAGTACCTGGCTTTCTTCAAAACATTCCCTTTTTTGGAAAAGATATTGTCAATTATTGGGATAAAAATTTCAGTGCACCCGGTCACATTAAGCATCTTATTTCCAATCTTCATGGGTCGTTGACGCCGGCAAGTCATTATATTCGGCGCATTGGCTTAAATGTCGCGCATCGTGGATTTCAAATTGGTTTTACTTTGCTGATTCTTTTCTTCTTTTTTCGGGATGGTGAGAGCATCATCAAAACCATCAATCAAGTGGGCGGTAATTGTCTCGGTCGTCGTTGGTATCATTACGCGAATAAATTGCCTAAAGCGCTTCGTGGAACGGTGAATGGTACGATTTTGGTTGGTATTGGTGTAGGTATTCTGATGGGGTTTTGTTATGCCTGGGTTGGGGCTCCTGGTCCAACCTTGCTTGGTTTTTTAACCGGTGCATCCGCCATGATTCCGTTTTTAGTACCCCTGGTGTTTGCCGTTGTTTCAGGGATTCTTTGGGCCCATGGAAGTGTACTTGGAGCCGTGATTGTCATTGTTTGGGGTACGGTTGTGATGTTCACCGCCGATCATTTTGTTAAGCCGGTACTCATCGGTGGGGCGATCAAACTACCTTTTTTAGCGGTCTTATTTGGTATCTTAGGCGGCGTCGAAACCTTAGGTTTGTTAGGCTTATTTGTTGGGCCTATCATCATGGTGCTGTTTATTACGCTGTGGCGCGAGTTTGAAGATGATAAATCAGCACCCGTATAGGTTTTTTTATTAGGGCTTAGATGTAGGCTGCTGATCGATCGCTGTTATTTTTTCTATTAATTTTTTTCCATCGGTTTTTACAAAAAATGAGTTGTACGCGAGGTTAACGAGGAACTCAAGCCCTACTGATTTAAGAAATGACGTGAGCCTCGTGTCTCGGCGTTTTGCTAAAAGCTCGTTATTTTCTTTCTTTTGTAAGTGGTCATAAAATTTTTGCAGTGTATCTTCTGACTCCGGATTTTCTGTTAAAATAGCACGAGCATCTTTAATCACCTGTATTTTTTGATTGGTTAACTCAAGCGAATAGGTAGGGTGTAATTTTTTGCTCTCCTGCAGGTGCTCGAGATAAAGATCGCAATAAATAATATAATTGATGCATTTAAACTCAGGTTTGGTGATGTCGCCGTATTCTGTGGCGCCAGATTCTTCATCCCGTATGTATGTTAACCGGTCTTGTGCTGTTAAAAGTTTTAAAACAGCAGGTGCATGTTCTTCTTTTAGGATATTTAATGCAGATGCCATAACGTATGAACGTGCTTCTGGTGTTTTGAGCGTTTGTAATATTTGCGGTATATCTTGAGGGCGTTTTTCTGCTATATAACGAATTCTAGTAGGGGCATTTGCACATCCGTCAGTGTTTATCAAATATTCCTGACGAACACCATCATTAGCTAATTTGTTTAATTCCTCAATGATTTCCTGAGTATCACGCATAATAAAATTCCCAAAAAAAGTTACTATGCCTTATTATACACTATTATGATTTATTTTGTTTCTCCATATAAATCATAATCATCGCTGTCCGTGATAAAAGCTTGAGCAAATTCACCGATTTTGAGTGTGTTGTTGTGTGGAAGATACACCAAGCCGTCGATTTCAGGGGCGTCGGCGGTACTACGAGCAATCACGCGATCGTCGTCGATGGTATCAATCAGAACTTTTTGAGTCGTCCCAATTTTGAGACGCAATTTGTCACGACTGATGTCGGCCTGAAGTCGCATGAAGCGATCGTAACGCTCCGCTTTGATAGCATCAGGAATCGGATCGGCGAGTTCGTTGGCACGTGCACCGGTTACGGGCGAGTATTGAAAGCAGCCAACGCGGTCGAGTTGTGCGTCTTCTAAAAAATCTAATAAGCTTTCGAACTCTTCTTCTGTTTCCCCAGGAAAGCCAACAATAAACGTCGAGCGTATCGTGATATCAGGACAAATTGAACGCCATTTAGCAATGCGCTCAAGCGTGTTCTCAGCGTTGGCTGGGCGTCGCATGGCCTTGAGTAAACGAGGGCTTGCATGTTGCAGGGGGATATCTAAATAAGGCAGAAGATTACCATCACGCATCAGTGGAATCACATGGTCCACATGAGGATAAGGGTAGACGTAATGCAGGCGCACCCAAATGCCGAGTTCGCTTAAAGCCTCGCATAAATCATAAAAGCGTGTTTCGCGTAGTTTATTTTGCCAGGTGATTTGTTGATAACGCGTATCAAGACCGTAGGCGCTGGTGTCTTGTGCTATCACGAGTAATTCACGTACACCCGCTTCTTTGAGTCGAAGCGCGTCTTGTAAAACATTTTGCATGGGATAGCTTTGCAGTTTGCCACGCATGCTTGGAATAATACAAAACGTACATTTATGATTACAGCCTTCAGAAATTTTAAGATAAGCGTAATGACGTGGCGTGAGTTTAATGCCTTGTGGTGGCACGAGCTGTGTGAAAGGATCAATCGGTGGGGGTAGATGTCGATGAACGGCACGCACAACCTCTTCGTAAGCGTGAGGCCCACTGATGTGTAAAACATCAGGACACGCTTCTCGAATCAGATCGGCTTTGGCTCCTAGGCAGCCGGTGACAATCACACGGCCATTTTCAGCCATGGCTTCACGAATAGCGTCCATCGATTCTTTGACGGCGGAGTCAATAAATCCACAGGTGTTAATCACAACAACGCCTGCATTATCGTAAGTAGAAACCAGTTCGTAACCCTGGGCACGGAGTTGGGTAATAATACGTTCAGAATCGACCAATGCTTTGGGACATCCTAAGCTGACAAAACCTACACGATGGTTCATGAACGCACCTATATTTATGAGAGTATAAAAAAAGTGCGAATTATATCGTCTAATGCCTTGCTTTGTCGAGCGATTATGCAGTAATACAGGCTTCTTTAAAAGCTTTCTGGAATATAGAGTTTGTAATTGCGGATATAGTCTTTACTTTCTTGATACTGAATTATGGCATGATTGAGTTGACGTAGGAGCAGTGGATTGCCTGGAGCAGTGGCAATAGAAAACCCTAGACCGATAGGGAAGGGTTGTCCGATGTTTTTAAGCAGGTTGTTAGAATGGATTTGCCAGTAATTAGCCTCGAGCTCACTTAATAAAGCGATATCGATGGTGTTAGCACGTAACGCTTCAATCATGTCATTGTCACGTTCAAATGTGATGATACGTGGCTTGTTCGTTCTTATTTTACTCACAACTGCCTCAAAAGGACTTTCTTTGAGTACGCCCATTCGTTTTTCGCTTAATTGCTTAAGTGTGAAAGGGGTGGTGAATATGGCTTTATCCGTTGTTATAAATTGGGCTTTACTGATCATGTATGGGGTAGAAAATCGCGCAGGCCGATTATGTGGAAAAATATAAACAATCCCTCCTATCGCAACATCCGCTTGTTGTGTTGCCAATGCGGGTATTAAGTCATCAGCATTCATCGGAAGGTATTTGCAGCGGCGTTTGAGTGTGCGACAAATAGACTCCATGGTGGCGATGTCGAAACCATAATATTGGTTAAGACTGTCTTGCATGACAAACGGTGGTGCAAACGCCGGAATAGCTACACGCAAAGGAGCATCTTGCGCAAAAATAGATTGGTTAAAACATGTAAAAAAAATAAATGTGATAACGTATTTTTTCATGATGCAGCCAATTTAAGAAATCCTTATTGATATTTATAGCATAAAAATCGTATAAATATATTTTAAAATAAGTGATTTGCTTAAACCGGCGTTTAATTTACTCGGTGACAATGGGGGGAAATTTACCCGCATAATTTAACGGGCGTTTACGAAGCGCGGTTTCGACTTTTTCGGCTAGCGTCTTAAACACCTGTGAAAGCTCGGTGTTATGTTGTAATGCAGAAGGTGTTCCGTTGTCGCTATCTTCACGAATGTCTGCGTGCAAGGGTAGTTGGCCAAGTAACGTTGTGTGGTGCTTCGTACAAAGCGCCTCGGCGCCGCCTGTTCCAAAAAGCGTGCTATGGTGACCGCAGTTCGTGCAAATATGCTGGGCCATGTTTTCAATCAAGCCTAAAACATGAATGTTGGTGTGCTCAAACATGAGTAAAGCTTTTTTTGCGTCTTCTGTGGCAACGGTTTGTGGTGTTGTTACAATAATACCGGCAGTCAGAGGGATTTTTTGAACGAGACTGAGTTGAATATCGCCTGTTCCAGGTGGTAAATCAATCAGTAAGTAATCTAAATTATCCCACGCCGTGATATCCAGCATTTGAATCAGGGATTTAGCCAGCATAGGCCCCCGCCACATCAGTGGGGCCTCGCGATTTTGAGTTAAATAGCCCATGGATATGGCTTGTATGCCGTGCGCTTGGACAGGCATGTAACGGGACTCTTGGTTGAGCTGCACGGGTGTGGCTTGGCCTAGCATGACCGGAATGCTAGGGCCATAGATATCGGCATCAAGAATACCGACGCGTGCACCCGCTTTTGCCAAAGCGACCGCAAGGTTGACCGTGACGGTTGATTTGCCTACACCGCCTTTACCTGAGGCAATCGCAATAATATTTTTGACTCCGCGTAAGCTTTGACCCGGTAATTGTGTTTGGTGGGCTTGGCGTGGTGGTGTGTTCATGAAAATTACTCAGTGATGGATGAAGATGCATCGATCATAACGTATCTTCGTGTGGATTCCCATGCCCATTCAACCCATCGGTTGTGTGATAAATAATAAATACCGCATCGTATGGGTAGTTTTAGATGATCGTGCATGTGATACGCATAGGTGTTCAGTTGCTTTTGATGGGCTTGTTGCTGTTCGGTTTCGTCTTGGCCTGTTTTAAAATCAATAATCCAGCATAGACCGTTTTCAATAAATAAGCGATCAATAATACAGGTACTCACACGATTGTTTTCATGGACTAATAAGGCATATTCGTTGTGTTCATCTTGATGTTTTTTGAGAATCCACGCGCCTTGTTTATCATGAAACATGTTGGATATCAGTGTTTTGAGTTGCGTTGTGAGTGCATTTAACGCGGGTTCGGACAAACCTAAAGCATGTAAAGCATGCGTCGCGATATTCCATGGCACCTCATGAAGGGTTTTGGGATGATAAGTACAAATCCATTCCAATACTTGGTGGGCTATGGTTCCAAGTGCACGTGCAGGCGTGAGTTCAGGTAGTGCTGTGTTGAGCTCAAGCGCTTCAGGTGGAATGGGTGATGTGGATGCGGAATAAAATGTATCAGGAAGATAGTGGCGCGCAGGATCATCGAGCATCGCGTGTTCAGGTACGGGCTCACTGGGGATGGATAGAAAGTCTTGTGTTCTGAGGCTTGCGCGAAATGTATTTTTTGTGACGGACGTGGTGCAGTCAAATAAATAAAGACGTATTTTAGCGCGTGTTGTTGCCACGTATAATAAGCGTTGTTGTTCATAAGCTGATTTTTCTGCATCCAACTGGCCAAGGTAGTCGTATAATGGACAACGTTCGTTGTGTGCCGCTTGTAGGGGCGAAATCAAAATCAATTCATCAGTTGATACGTGACTTGGCAGGGTTAACCAGCGTAGTAATGGTTTGTCGGGGCTTGGGGCGCGTTTACCGAGTCCTGGTAAAATAACCGAATCAAATTCGAGGCCTTTGGCTTTATGAATGGTCATGATTTGAAGGCGCGCGGTGCCAAGTTGCTTGGTATAAAGTTTGCTGAGTTCTTGTTTAAACAGCCTACGATCGATGATTTGACCGTCTTGTTCAAAGCGCGCGAGTTTTTCCCAAAATTGCTCTAAATCCTGCTCTTCTTCAGGTGTTAAAATGGCTTCAAGATGCAAAGCTGTGAGGGTGTTCATGAGCCATGTAGCCAGGGGGGATTGATGGCGCGTGTCCATGGCATGTTGCAAAATGCTCACAATATACTTGACACGTACTTGCCCAGAGGTACTTAAGTTTTGTATGCACGCGCTTTGCGATAAAGCTGAAATAATCGGCTGTTTTACGTCATAGGTCGCGATACAGTGGATGTCGGTTAAGGTTAAACCGCACCAAGGGCTACGGAGTACCGAAAGCCACGCCAAACGATTAGCAGGCATCAGCAACGCTTGGGTTAATGACCAAACATCTTGAACATGGGGGCGTGTGATGGTCAAGTCAGTGTCGAGGCCTTGGTAAGCAACTTGGTATGCCTCAAGTGCGCGTGTGATAAGGGCTAGTTGCTGTCGTGAACGCACCAAGATAGCAACGGTTTCATCGGGGTGGTCGTGAAGTAATTGTTTGCATAAACGAGCAATCGCTTCGGCTTCGTCATCAGCATGCTCATGCTGAAAGGCGTACACGGCCTGTTCTTGATGCTCTAAAGCCTGTGTGGGGGTGGCGGGATGAAACGAAACAGCGCCGGATTCAACATCATCATACACGGGAAAAATTTGAGAGTACAAGCGGTTGGACCATTCGACCAACGTTTTGTTTGAGCGAAAATTACAACTGAGCTGCAAAGGCGTGAGGCGCACAGCGCCTATCCCTTCGCGTTGTGCACGTAAAAATAACCCAACTTCAGCGGCACGAAAACGATAAATGGATTGCATGGGGTCGCCGACAATAAAAAGCGTACGGCCGTCGTCGGGTTCAAAGCCACGCACCAAGCGCGTGATAAGCTCAAATTGTTGAAGGGAGGTATCTTGAAATTCATCGACCAGTAAATGCTGGATACTGTAATCCAAATGCAACGCCAAATCAGTTGGTGCATCTTCTTCGCCAAGCGCATCAAGCGCCTGGTGCGCAATGCCTGAAAAATCAACGGCTTGATGAGCGTGAAATATAAGTTGCAAATGGCTCGCTAACAGCGGAAGTAATTTAAGCAAAGCTTGCAATGGCTCCCATTGAGCTTCGGGATAACAAGGGGACGGAAGTGCACGGATCCGTAATAAAGCATCAAGAAAGCCGGGCGTATCCCCAAGGGTTTCGAGTAGTGCTTGACTGGTTGCTTTCAGCTCGCGATAGCGTGCATCAGAACACACCCCGCGCTTGAGTCCGACGTGATGGTCACAGGATTTTCGAAACGTGTTTTGTGCGGTGAGCAACAGTGAAGCCAAGGCGGCGGCTGTGGGGGCATCAAGGGTATCGTACGTGATGTCATGGACTAATGGGTAACGCGGTGAGTCTGGGCTATTCTCAAGGCGTGCAATCTCGGTGCCTAGCTCAAACAGTTGTGTCGCACAATCTTCGGGCAAGGTTTGCTTGAATTGGTTCAGTGCATGTTGTTCGATGCTATAAAGCGCTTCTTCAAGGTGGGCTTTTTGTTGAAAACGTGCCTGAATCACGGGGCGAATCCATTGGTCGCGTCGTGCTAATTGTTCGGTGAAGAGCGTCAGAAGATGTTCAACACGGTTATCCAGTTGTTCCAGTAATATGGCAATGGATGGTTGATATTCAGCGGTGCTCAGTGCATACGTAAGGCAGGCGCGCGCCGCTTCTGAATAAAGTTGAGATGGCGTATCGGTGACATCAGCGTAGGGCACATGTTTTTCTTGTAAGGGCATGGCTTGCACAAGGCTTTGGCAGAGCGAATCAAGGGTTGTGACACGAAGCCTCCCTGGATTATTCAAAATTTGCCAGCCCAGCGTGTTATCGCGTTCTAATACGGTTTTGGCATCGTGGTAACGTGCTTGTTGATGCAGCGAGTTGGGTTGGATCCCCGTTTTTGCTTGCTGTAATGCATGCAAAATCCGTTCGCGCATTTCGTGTGCCGCTTTACGTGTAAACGTGAGTGCAACCACGTGCTCTGGAGCATCGACGGTGCAAAGCAATCTTAAAAAGCGCTGTGTCAGAATTTCTGTTTTTCCTGAACCCGCCGGTGCTTGTACAACGGCGGATAGCTTTGGATTAATCGCTTGTTCGCGTGCTTTTTGGTCATCTAACATGCATCTAACATCACTTCTTCTGCAGGGGGTCGCATATTATAAGACGAACCCATGCAATGACCATAGGCACCTGTGTTCGCGATCAACAAGACGTCACCTTCATAGGTTTCAGGTAATAGGCGATCGTACCCAAGTGTGTCGGCCGATTCGCAGATAGGGCCAACAATGTGCGCAAAGCCGGTTTTTTCGTCGGTGAGACGCGTAAGGTTAATGATTTCATGATACGCACCGTAGAGCATGGGACGAATCAGCGAGTTCATGCCGGTTTCTATACCAATAAAGCGAATTTTTTCTTTGGTTTTGCATTGCGTCACGCGTGCTAAAATCACGCCACACTCAGCAACAAAAAAGCGGCCGGGCTCAAGCCAAAAAGAAAATTTAGGTTCACGTGATTTAATCGCTTGCAATGAAGCGTCAAGTGCTTTCATATCCAGCGGGTGTTGGCTGGGTTTGTCGACGATCCCTAGGCCGCCACCCAAATTAATAATATGCGCATCAGGAAAATGTTCGATTTGTTCAATCAACATGGCTGCGGTTTGTTGCCAAAGTTCAGGTGATAAAATGCCACTGCCTGAATGCGCATGCAACCCAATCACACGAATATGATGTTGTTTGACCAGGTTGGCCGCTTCGGCAATCGATGATTTAGGGATCCCAAATTTAGATTCGTTGCCGCCGGTGCAAACATATTTATGATGCCCTGCACCGCAGCCCGGATCGATACGCAGCAACACCTCATGCCCGGTCAGTAATTCTGGCCAGTGCTCTAAAGGATAGAGACTATCAATCGTAATATAACAGCCAAGGGCTACAGCATGTTCATATTCTAATTTAGGCGCAAAATTAGGGGTAAATAACAGGCGCTTAGGATTAATTTCGGGAAAAAGCTCGAGTACATACTGCAGTTCTTGAATCGAGACGCATTCAAATCCAACGGCTTTGGCTTCGATCGCTTTTAATACCCCCGCGTTTGGATTGGCTTTAATCGCATAAAATAACTGATCAATGGTTTTTAAACTCAATAATTGGTCGGCTTTATGACGCAGCGTGGGGGTGTGGTAGACATAAGCCGGCGCATGCTGCTTGCTAATTTCTAAAAGCTCATGTTGAGCTTTATCCCACCACGGAATCACGCGTTTGGCTGGCGTTCCAAATTGCTCTTGCCAGCTTTTTGAATAATAAAAACTCTGAGGATTATTTTCAATGAGCAACACATGCAGTTGCTGGCACAGTTTATCGGCTTGCGACTCATCCACAACAAAGGTTAAATTTAAATCGTTGGAAGCAAGTGACATGAGATAAATTTGTTTGTTTTCGAAAACTTCTAAAGCAGGTCCAAGTTGAGGTAAAACGGTTCGAATATGATGTCCGACCAAGCTCACCGCACTGCACGGTTCAATGATTTGGGCACGTCCGAGTTGATTGAGATGACTTAATAATGCTTCGAGTGCTTGTCGCGGGCGATGGGTATGATGATTATCGAGCGAGAGCGTGACGTTGAACTCAGAGGATGAGAGTAAATCCACAGAAAAACCATGTTGTTTAAATACATCAAAAATACGTGATAAAAATCCAACTTGCTGCCACATGGTGAGTGCATCGATAGATATTAATGTGATGCTATGTTTCACTTGGATAGATTTAATCGGTGCCGCTGTGGCGTCACTCTCGTGGGTAATCAGGGTGCCGGGATGCTCGGGCATGCGGGTGTACTTAACACGCATGGGAATGTTGGCGCGTTGAACCGGTGGAATGCAGGGCGGGTGAAGCACTTTAGCGCCCATCGAAGCGATTTCTTGTGCTTCGTTATAATTCAGTTTTTTGAGTAGGCGTGCGTTGGGCAATTGATTTGGGTTTGCGGTATAAATACCTGGGACATCCGTCCAAATTTCGCAGGCACGTGCACCTAAGTTCGCGGCAAATAAGGCCGCGGATGTGTCAGATCCTCCACGACCTAATAACACGGTTTCACCGGCTTGATTTGAAGCAATAAAACCTTGGGTAATAATGACCGATGCGCCTGTATTGACTAATTTTTTAGCAAGGTGAGGATTTAATTCTTCTTGACAAAAAGCATTTAAATATCGAGCATCATCATGTTCGGGTTGCTGAGGCGTTGGGGTGGATACGAGGGCTTCTCGCGCATCAAACCAAAAGCAATTTAAGCCTTGTTGATTTAAAAAAGCGTGTCCGAGGCGTGTTATCATGAGTTCGCCGAGGCTTAAAATTTGGGCACGTGTTTTAGCGGGGGCCTCGCCAAGCAAAGAAATACCCGTAAGCCATTGCTCCAATTGATTCATGTCGGGTTGAATGGGGGTGATATCAACCTCGAGTGCTTGGGCAAGCTCAGTGTAGGCTTTGGTTAAGGCGTTATGGGCGTGGTGATGTTTGTTCAGCAAAGCATCGTTGGTCATGCGCTCCAGTTGATTGGATGCTTGAGAGATTGCCGAGCATACAATCACCGGCTGAATATTTTGTTGTATATGGTTTTCTGCGATAAATTGAATTTTTTCCCACGTTTCTCGTGAAGAGACACTTGTTCCACCAAATTTTATAATGATATGTTGCATCATGCATGCCTTGTTAAGAATGCCTTGAGAGATCAAATTAAAGTGTAGCACGTGTAGAGCAACGTTAAAAAGCGTAAAAAGCCATGATTATGGACTATACTCAAAGCAGTTTTCCATGAATAGAGGTCACCGTTTATGCATAAAAAAGAACATGATGAGATTTTCCAATTGTCAGAAAGGCTTATCAAAGCACAGAAGCCGATTAGAATTCTTGATGCTATCAAATGGCCGGAACAGGTGAAATACGATTTTTTTAAAAATAACGCTAAAATTTTGCCAAATATCGATAAAGACTATTATGAATCGTTTCCTTTGCCGTTTGATGTGGAGCAAAAAATTGATGAGTTTTATGGAATTATTCATGATTCTCGAAATTTGCTGGGCCAGTACTCAACCATCAATAGTTTGATTGAGCAAAGAGCACTCGATTATATTGAAGCCGTACGTATGCTTGATGCTAGAGGGACTCCGAAATTCTCTAAAATTGCCAAACGTTTGTATGGTAGCCCAGACGATGTTTTTTATGTTAATGGGCCAAAGCTTACTGAATTAGGTAACTTGCTTGGAGATGCTTTAAAAGATTTAGTTGTAGACTTATCGACTGAGCTGGATGCAAAGCGCTATAGCGCAGAAATGGCCTTGGATAAATTAAAATTATCGCTGGGTCGTTATTTTTTAGATGATAACCTGGTGACGGTTAAAATTGATGACATGATCATTGCCGATGCGGCTGCGGGGGCAGACTATATTAAGCTGAATACACATGCTCAGTTTAGTGATCGAGATCTTAAATACCTAGAAGTTCATGAAGGTTGGGTTCATGTGGGTACGACACTTAATGGACGTGCTCAGCCCTATTGTTCATTTTTATCGATTGGTCCACCTTGTTCAACCGTGACTCAAGAAGGTTTAGCGGTGATTATGGAGCTTTTTAGTTTTAATTCTTCACCCGCAAGGCTGCTTAAAATAACGAATCGAATTAAAGCGATCGATCTTGCTGAAAATGGGGCAAATTTTTTAGATGTTTATCAGTTTTTTTTAGAACAGTTTGACTCAGCAGAACTGGCTTATAATGCTTCTGTACGTGTTTTCAGAGGAAGCACGCCCGTTTTGGGGCCATTTACTAAAGATCTATCGTATATTCGAGGTTTTATTCTTATTTATAATTATTTACGATTATCAGCTAAGAATAATTTAATTAAAAATGCACAATTGCTTTTTTGTGGCAAAGTGATGATTCATGAGTTGAAATATCTGTCTCAACTTTTAGAGCAAGGGATTATTTTACCACCTAAATATCTACCGCCACAGTTTGGTGATTTAGCGTCGTTAAGCTCATGGATGAGTATGTCATTGTTTTTAAATAAATTTGATTTGGTCGCTTTAGAAAAAAGTTATGATTTATTTTAATGCGTCACGAGGTTGCATTTACCAAAGCTTATTGTATGATGATGAGCCCTGTTTTGATGAGGTAAGTGCGCAGCATGATAAAACACGTTTTATGCCTGGTTTCGTTGTCTGTCACGGTGAGTACCTGCTCTTATGCCGGCGGTTTTTCATTGTATACCGAAGGAAGTGTTTCTGAACTCAGTGTTTTTGCAGCAGGATCGGCCGCAGAAGCGCCGGATGCTTCCATTGGTTGGTATAATCCCGCGGGTTTGGTGTTGATTAAAAATAATCAGGCTTTAATCAGTGGTGTGGGTGTTTTTCCTCGGACGATGCTAACAGGTACAAGTACGTTTACGACAACCGATGAATTCATCGATATACCCCCGTATAAGCAATCTTTTACAAATTTAAGAGGCGGACGTCAGGCGGGAGTACCTGCATTACACTTTGCGCATCCTTTGGGTGAGCGTGCAACGTTTGGGCTTAGTGTGGTGGCTCCGTTTGGTTTAGGCAGTGATTGGGGTAGGACCTCGCCCGTGCGTTATTCAGCCACACTCACCAGTCTCGAAACGATTGATCTAGCGCCTCAGATGGGAGCTTATCTCACCGATAATCTATCGATTGGTTTAGGTCTTGATATCCAATTCGCTCGCGTGACGTTTAATGCCGTGGCTGGTTCTCCTGCAGCGATGCAATATCTCCAGTCGTTAGGCTATGAGGTTGATGCAACCACGCTCGACTCAACCAGTGACAATCAGGGTAATTCCATGGGCGTTGGTTTTCATGGCGGTGTGCTTGCTTTTTTCAATGATAAACACACACGTGTGGGTTTAAATTATCAATCTGAAGTGCAGCATCGTTTTGAAGGCGAGAGTATTTTAACGGGGCGTTTGGCTGATATTAATCTTACCGATCCAAATACTGTTTATGAAACCCATGGCTTAATCACCAACGATGTGAATTTGCCGAGAATTGTCACGTTAAGTGGTTATCATGAGGTGAATCCGCAATGGACGCTGCTGGGGTCTGTTGTATACACCGGTTGGAGCTCGTTTAAAGCAACAGAATTACAAAATGTTGCGGGTTATTCGGCTGAGTTGGGTATTCAGGTACCGTTGAACGTTGTTTCACATGATAATTATCGCGATGCTTGGCGTTTTGCGCTGGGTAGTACATATGCTGTGAACGATCGCTGGGTATTACGTGCGGGTGTGGGTACCGATGAAACACCGACGGTATATGCCGAGCGCAGCGTACGTCTTCCCGATACCAATCGGTGGGCTGTTGCCGTAGGTACGCATTATGAGGTGTATCCATCGGTAGCGGTGGATTTAGCTTATGTTTATCTTGCGGGCTTAGGTCGTTCACCCCTTCATAAAACTCAAGTATTAAGCGAAACATCAAGCAATCGCATTGATGCATGGGCTAAGAACACCGCTCAACTCGGCGGTGTCCAGGTGACGTGGACACCGCAAGATTAAGTGGATTTTATTCCTGATATAGCGTTGTTTCAGCAGGGCCGTTTACAATCATCGCATAGCCGCTGGCGTGCAATTCAGACGGGGTGATGATGCCCGTGCTTAAGTCCATGTAGAGCATACCGAGTTCAATCGGATGGTCTGTGTTTGCTCCTACTTTAATTAAGGCAGGGCATTTGCCATTCACCACATGACCGTAGCATGCCATGCGAACAGAGGCCCAAAGGACTTTGCCATCGCTGTGCGCTTTGGTTGGGTGTTGAGATGGAATCGTGCCGGCAACAAAGGCATTGGAATCTAAATCCGTGGTATTATGCGTGATCAACTGTCTTGGCGGAACAGCAAAGGCTATGGCTGAAGCGAGTCCTAAAGCGGCGGTTATGCATGCACGTGTTGTTGTTTTCATTGGTACGTCTCCTTAACTTAACACTTAACAAATAATTTTCATGATTTTACACATGTTATTATAATAAGCAACTTTTTGGTTTATTTTTGTGATAGTGAAGACGGTGTGCTAGGTGTTTTTAATGGTGTTTGTTCGTTATTAGGATCAGGTTGTTCTGGCGCTTGTTTCCAAAGGCTATAGCTGCTAACAGTTAAAGATACAGGTTCTTGCTCTAGTTCTTGGACAGGCGAATTCTGTATGTTCTTTGGAAGATCAAGCCTGAGAAGCCCTAATTTTTCTTCATGCGCTGTTATGATAGCCAGGCCCTCTGTTTTGTACTGCTCAAGATCTTGCGCGTGTTGTTTTTCATTAAAGTAAATTTCATGGGCGCTTATGCCTCCAAAACAAATAAGGGCTGCACCGATGACCAGTAGAGCAATAGAAATCGGAGGAAGTGGGCTCGTAATCAGTGCTAATCCAAGGATAAGGCCTACGGTTATGCCGGTGATTACACCGTATCCTAGGCTTTTATAATTTCGTTCGAAAAAATTGCTTGCAAGGGGATTGTGACGTGCAGCTAGGTCCGCATTTTTTTGGTCATCTAACCTTTTTTTAGCTTCTTTGTATTCTCTTGCCCAGGCGTTGTTGTTTAAAAATCTATCAATGTTTTGATGGGTGTGAATTTCTTCTTTTATTTCATCGGCAATTTCCGTGAATCTATGAGAGTATTCGGGTTTATATAAGTGCTCTTCTGCTAACATATATATATCAGCATATAATTCAGACGCTTGTTTTAGTTTTTCTCTTTCTTCGTCAGATAAATCCAATAGCCCTAAAAGCGCGTGTACATGTGGCTCGAACATATCGGTTTTAAAACAATTGATACCATCTTCCGTTACTTTATTCAACCAGACGGTCCTTAACGCTTCGTTATGGAGTTCATCAGCTAAGCTAAATATAATATCCAATTGCGCTTGTTTTCTATCACGATCATCGAGATTTTGGTTGGGTATTAATCGTGTGTTTAATTCAGCGAGGTAGCTTATATTCACTGAACCATCTGTGTTAAAAATACCTTTCATTAAATCAGCAATTGTATCATTGCAGATTGCCGCTTTTAATTCTGCTTCAATCGAATCTAAATTATCCATGGATACGGTCGATTGAGCTTCTGAAGTCACAAAATGGGGTGTTGCTAACACGGTAACTGCTCGATTTTCTGGCGGGGCTGTGGTGTTTTGTATGGTGGCTAGAATCCAGCCTGGGTATTCACCGGTAGGGTCTGTAAGCAAAGAACATCCAGCAAGTTGACCGTAATCATTGATGTAAATAAAACCCATGGCCTTGAGTAATTGTTCCCCATTATCTTGATCGGGACGAGAAAAGTAGTACTTATGATAAACAATTTCTGTGATTAAACGGCCTGAATCGCTTCCTTGAGTATAATCAGGAGAAACATCAGCTGCTAAAGCAAGCTCTCCATTGAGCGTTATGACAAGTCGTTTATTTTTGATGTCTGAGACTCGGTCGTCTCCAAGGCTTAAGTAGCATACGCGATCGGTATCTTTTTCTATGGTGCTAATAATCTCTTCGGTGCTAATAATCTCTTCTTGTTCTTGCTTCGTGTTTGCTTCGTTATTTTGAGTAAAAAAAATAGATGAGGTAATACCAAATACCTCTGGTACTGCGGTGTAAGCTAAATTAAATTTTTTTATTTCTGAGGGCATAATCAATCCTCTAAATCTAAATAGTTGGTATATTTTGATATTAGAGGATTTATATTGATTAGTAAATAGCTATAATGCTATTTTAATGACCTTCTTAAGATCTTGCCAACGTTGCTTTTGGGTAAATCATCATAAAATTCCACGCGCTTCGGTATTTTATAAGCAGTCAAATGCTTACGGCAATGGGTAATCACATCGGCTTTGGTGAGCTTAGGATCGTCTTTGACAATGCAGGCTTTCACCACTTCGCCAGACGCTTCGTTGATACCCACCACGCCAACTTCGAGTACTTCAGGCATGAGGCTAATAATGTGTTCGACTTCGTTTGGGTAAACATTAAAGCCAGAGACGACAATCATGTCTTTTTTTCGGTCGACCAAATACACAAAGCCTTGTGGGTCTATTTTGGCAATATCACCGGTACGTAGATAACCATCAGGCCAAAAAACAACGCTAGATTCATCAGCGCGTTGCCAATAGCCGGGCATCACTTGTGGCCCTTTCACGCATAGCTCACCCGGTTCACCTTGCGGAAGCTCATTCCCTTCGTCGTCTCGAATGGAGATATCGGTGGAAGGTAACGGTAAGCCAATGCTGCCGTTGTAATAATCTAAATCTAGAGGGTTCATGGTCACGGCAGGGCTTGTTTCGGTTAAGCCATAGGCTTCAACGATATGAACGTGGGTTTTGGCATGCCATTGCTCGGCCACGTTTTTTTGTAAAGCCATGCCGCCAGAAAGCACAAATCTTAATTTTGAAAAATCAATATCACCAAATTTGGGGTGATGGAGCAGGGCATTAAACAACGTGTTTACGCCGGTAAGGGCAGTAAAGCCGCTGGATTTGATGCTATTAATAAAACGCGGAAGGTCGCGTGGGTTGGTGATTAAAATATTGGTTGCCCCGGCTTTTAAAAACGTGAGACAGTTCGCGGTGAGCGAAAAGATATGATAAAGCGGCAAAGCGGTGACAATAATATCATCTTGATTGATACCCAGCGGCGAGACCCAAGCCGATGCTTGTAAGACGTTGGAAATTAAGTTGCCATGCGTTAAAACCGCACCTTTTGATATTCCTGTGGTACCCCCGGTGTATTGAAGAAATGCGATATTTTCGTGCTGCAGTGTTACGGGTGTAAACGGTTTTTTCTTGCCTTGTTGCAGTACTTGGCGAAAGCTTAGGGCCTGTGGAATATCGTAGGCAGGGACTTGCTTTTGAACGTGTTTGAGAATGGCGTTCACGGCAACACGCTTGATGCACGATAAAACATCGCCCACTTCTGTTACAATAATGTGTTTAATCGTAGGAGTTTTTGGTAGAGCTTTTTCAACCGTATGGGCAAAATTAGCCAAAACGATGATGGCCTCAGCGCGAGCATCGCTGATTTGATGGCTGACTTCGTCTGCGGTATAGAGGGGGTTGGTGTTGACCACGACATAACCCGCACGCAAAATCGCGAAAAGCGCGATAGGGTATTGCAGAACATTGGGTAACATAATCGCAACACGTGCACCTTGTGTGAGCCCTAGGCTTTGCAAGTAGGCTGAAAAATTGCGACTTAAGGTATCGAGTTCGGCATAACTCAGCTTATGGCCTAAGTTGATGTAGGCTGTACGGTGTTTGTGTTGACGGCAAGCCGTTTCAAAAAGGTCGATCAGAGAAGCGTAGGTATGCGTATCGATGCTAGATGGAACACCATCCGGGTATTGCTTCAGCCACAATTTATCCACGTTGTTGACCTGTTGTTAAGAATACGTGCGTGCTAGTATAAACAAAAAAGAGGCGGATGGATATTGGTGTTATGACAGATAATATGTTGAAATTACAGGCATTTAAGTTAAAGGGTCGCTTATACACGTTGACGGTGCTTCAGGTTCTGGATACATCAACTGCGGCAATTGATGAACAATTAAAAGAGTTGATCAAAAAGGCTCCTAGATTGTTTGATTCAGCGCCGATTGTTTTAGATTTATCGATGGTCAAAGAAGCCGATGCCGATTTAGCCGTATTAAGTCATTGCATTCGACAGCATGGTTTATTACCGATTGCGGTGCAGGGTGGCAGCGAATTATTACGAACACGTGCGCGCGAACACGGCTTAGCGGCGTTACGTGCTTCTGCTTCACAAGATAAACAGGTGGGCGAAAAACTGAGTAATCAGGATGTAAAGCCCGTCGCAACACCAACAACCAAGCTTGTGACCACGCCCGTGCGGTCAGGGCAGCAGGTGGTCAGTACCGGCGATCTGATTATTACAGCCTCGGTGAGCCCGGGTTCGGAATTACTCGCAGAAGGCAATATTCATGTGTACGGTACATTACGAGGCCGTGCGCTTGCTGGGATTTCGGGAGACGAAAACGCACGTATTTTTTGTCAGGCGTTTGAGCCTGAATTGATTGCCATTGCAGGCGTGTACCGCTTGCCCGAAACCCTGGAGCCATCAACTAAACCTTGCCAAATGCGGTTGAAATGTGACCGAATTGAACTTGAGTATTTATAAAGTGAACGAAGCGGTTTTTATTTCGGATCTGCATTTGGATCCCAATATTCCTGAAATTTCGAAGCGTTTTGATGAATTTTTAGCATGGGCTGCGTCCCAAACTCGCGCCTTGTATATTTTAGGTGATTTTTTTCATGCGTGGGCGGGGGATGACACATCGAATGCATGGAGTGATGCGATTGCCGATCAATTAGCGAAACTGCATGAGCAGGGTGTTGCGGTTTATTTGATGTGCGGTAATCGCGATTTTTTATTAGGTTCTGCGTTTGCTCGGCGCGCATCGAGTGTATTACTGGATGAACCGGCCTTCATAGAACTTGGCGGTATACGTGTGATGTTAACGCATGGCGATCGTTATTGTACACAAGATAAGGCGCATCAAAGGTTTCGGCGTTTGACCCGTAACCGGTGGTTTTCTAGATTGTTTTTAAAATTGCCTCGGCGTATTCGCCAACGTATGGTTGCCGGTGTACGTGCTCACAGCGAGCATAATCCACGAAAACAACCGGATATCATGGATGTGGTGCCCGCAGCCTTGATGCGTGATTTAAAACAGCATCAAATCAACATCATGGTGCATGGTCATACACACAGGCCTGGTTTAACATCGCATGAAGATGATGGCCAAGTGTATCAACACTATGTTTTGAGTGATTGGGATGCCGCTCCTACAATTTTGTGTTATAATGAATCAACGGGTTTTTGTTTTAAACTTTTTAATGGGGAATAATGATGCCTAGAAATCCAAATCCGAAGCAAGATCTAATCGACATGTATGGCACGGAGTTGAAGAACTTTGACAAAGAAATGAAAGAAAAAATCAAGGAAAATGAACGTATTAAAGAGCATAATGATTTGATAAAAGCGAATGATGCTCAGGAAGCAGCAAGACAAGCTAAGGCAACAGAAGCTCATGAAACGAAAGTGGATAAGCGTTTTCGTAAAAGTGACGAAAAGTCAAAGCTCTTTGCCGATAAAATTAAAGGCATGAAAGATACCGGACTGAAGACCTATGAAACTCTTGCGTCGTCGTTGGGAGAAATTGCTGGGCTTTCACTGGTTTTTTCAAAATCGATACATGCGGATATATGGGCTTATTTGACGGGTCCTATGATGGACAAGGCGATGAGTGCGCTTAGTTTGGCGGTCGCTGCAAGTCAATTGCGCAAAGAAGCTGAAGAGAAGGAGATTCCGCTTGATTTTTTGGAAAGACCACCGCTGGATATGGTTGACGTTGTGGATGGCGCTCTGAGGTTTGAAAACTTTGAAGACAATCAGGCACTCATTGACCAAGGGATTCCTCAAGATTTTTTACATAAAGCTGATATTGCTAATCGGGCTGCGGTGAATTTTTTAATACGCGACGCGGGATACGGGTACAATTCAGCCGAAGGACATTTTTATAAGCACGATGAGGCAGGAAATATTAAAAAATTAGAGCAAGAGGATTTGAATGATGTTCTAAACTCTGCCAATTTAAAAGTTCAAGTAGAAAAGGCCATGAAAGATATGGGGCTTGAGAATGAAGCCACGCCCGAGTCTGGGATGAGGCCGTAGATTTTTTAAGCATATTTATAGGAAGCATCTGTGTTACGAGTTTTAGGTATTGAATCTTCTTGCGATGAAACAGGCGTTGCCCTGTATTCATCGGAAGAAGGCTTATTAGCGCAAGCCTTGCATTCGCAAGTGGCGGTTCATCGTGAATTTGGGGGCGTTGTTCCCGAACTTGCTTCACGTAATCATGTCCAGCATATTGTGCCTTTGGTGGACTCTGTGTTGACTAAGGCGGGGCTCAATAAAACCGATATTGATGCGGTGGCTTACACAGCCGGTCCTGGGCTCGTGGGTGCCTTGTTGGTGGGGGCGTCGTTTGCCAAAAGTTTAAGCTTTGCTTTAAATATTCCGGCCATCGCTGTGCATCATCTTGAAGCGCATTTATTAGCGGCAAAATTAGATTCCCCAGACTTAGAATTTCCGTTTACCGCACTGCTTGTATCCGGTGGGCATACGCAATTATTTGAAGCGCGTAGCTTAGGTAATTATGCGTTATTAGGCGAGACGTTGGATGATGCGGTAGGCGAGGCGTTCGATAAAACCGCCAAACTCATGGGCTTGGCCTACCCTGGCGGGCCACTGCTGGCAAAGCTTGCGGATGTCGCAGATGAACAAGCTTGTTCTGAGATGCCGGCGTTTCCGCGACCGATGTTGAATCGCCCGGGTTTTGATTTTAGTTTTAGTGGGCTCAAAACCCATGCCATGATGGCTTGGCGTCGTAGCGCGCAAGATGATCCGAGTCGTGTGATGATTGCCAGAGCTTTTCAAGATGCGGTGATTGAAACCCTGGTGACCAAATGCATGCGGGCACTTGATCACACAGGTGGCCAGCGTTTGGTGGTTGCGGGTGGCGTGGGCGCCAATCGTGCCTTACGTCAAGCGCTTAACGTTGCCATGCAGGCACGTGGCGGCCAAGTTTACTTTCCACGACCTGAATATTGCACTGATAACGGCGCTATGGTGGCTTATACGGGCTGTTT
>Ga0100380_10000799_pt1 | contig 34960 bp, 36 predicted proteins | sample CryGeymeta201504_FD_80417 | JGI IMG/M metagenome (GOLD analysis project Ga0100380, IMG submission 80417) | Groundwater microbial communities from Crystal Geyser aquifers in Utah, USA - Crystal Geyser metaG 2015-04 | ecosystem: Environmental > Aquatic > Deep subsurface > Groundwater | place... | reverse complement strand
CAGGATCTGCCCGCTACGGATGCTCTCGCCGTCGCGCGCCTGCCAGCGGATCGCCGCGCGCGGGTCGAGCGTGCGAAAACAGCCCTCGAACCAGGCCGTGCCGCACAGCACCGCATCCTGGCGGCTCGACACGGCTCCGTGGGCGCGCCTTCCCGCCGGCGCCAGGCGCGCGGTGAGGTCGCCGGTGCCGACGTCCTCCCCCAGCGCGACCGCGACGTTGCGCTGGATCTCGATCCGGAACTGCTCACGGCTGAACACGTCGTTCTCCCCGGCGTTGCTGTTCGTGGATTCTATCAGCCCGGTGCGGCGATCCATTCGTTGAGCAGCGCGCGCGCCGGGGCGATGAGCTCGGAGGCGGCGAGTCCGACCGGACCCTCGCCCCGGGCGACGAGCCGGTCGGCGGCGGCGCCGTGTACATGCACCGCGGCGGCGAGCGCGGCGGCGGGTGGCCAGCCCTGTGCGAGCAGCGCAACCGCGATGCCGGTGAGCGCGTCTCCCATCCCGGCACTGGCCATGCCGGGATTGCCCGAGGTGTTGATCCGCCAGCGGCCGCCGGGCTCGGCGAGGACGGTGCCGCAGCCCTTGAGTGCGACGTGGCTCGCGAGCCGGCGGGCGAGCTCGATCGCGGCGCCGACGCGGTCGCGCTGCACCGTATCGGTCGTTGTGCCGAGCAGCCGCGCGGCCTCGGCCGGATGCGGCGTGAGCAGGTTCGGGGCCGCGCGCCGCGCGAGCCGGCGGGCGAGCACCGGGTGGGCGGCGACGAGGTTCAGCGCGTCGGCATCGAGTACCAGCGGCACCTCGCGCGCCGCCGCGGCTTCGAGCAGGCGGAGTGCCTCGTCGCCCTGGCCGAGACCGGGCCCGACCGCCAGCGAGCCGGCCGCGTCGATCGCCTGCAGCGGAGCGCGCAGCATCAGCTCGGGCCGCACGAGGTCGACCCGCGGCGCTCCCGCGGCGAGCAGGCCGACGAACACGCGGCCCGCGCCGAGCGCGAGAGCGGCCCGCGCGGCGAGCAGCGCAGCACCGATCATGCCCTCGGCGCCACCGATGATGGAAGCATCGCCCATCATGCCCTTGTGGCTGTTGCGCGCCCGCGCGACGAGCTGCGCGCGGAACAGCGCGGGAGCGATCGTGGACGCGCGCGGTGCGGCCTCGGGCAGATCGATCCCCAGCGCGTCGAGCTCGATCTCGCCGCACTGATCGGGTCCGTCGAGGGTGAGCAGGCCGGGCTTGAGCGCGATGAAGGTGATCGTGCGGGCCGCGCGCACGCACTCGCCCAGGCGCTGTCCGCTGTCCGCGTCGAGCCCGCTCGGGATGTCGATCGAGAGCACCGGGCAGCGCGCGCCGTTCAGCCATGCGACCCATTCGGCATACGGCGCGCCGATCGGCCGGGCGAGTCCGATCCCGAACAGCGCATCGACCGCGAGCGCGGGCCGATCGCCGGAGGGAAGGGCGGAGGAGACCGTCCCGCCCGACTGGCGCCAGGCTTCGAAGGCCGCGCGCGCATCCGCAGGCAGGCGCGCCGCATCGCCCGCGAAGCCCACGTGCATCTCGTGGCCGAGAGCGGCGAGCAGGCGCGCCAGCACGAAGCCGTCGCCGCCGTTGTTGCCCGGACCGCACAGCACGATGACGCGTGCCCGGGACGGGCCGATCATGCGGATGGCGGCCTCGAATGCGGCCGCACCGGCGCGCTCCATGAGTGGAAGGCTTGCGGCATGGAGCGCCTCGACCGCGCGGATCTCTTGCGTGCGCAGGATCGGCTGCACGGCGGCGGTGTCGGTGGCGGAACGCTTGCGGGCCATGGGCGTCAGCGCACCATCCGATCCGGCAGCCAGGTGACGATCTGCGGGAACGCATAGACCAGCACCACGGCGATCGCCATCAGCAGAAAGAACGGGATCGCGTCACGGGCGATCGTGCTCATCTCGCGCCGGGCCATGCCCTGGAGCACGAACAGGTTGAAGCCCACCGGCGGGGTGATCTGGGCCATCTCGACGACCAGCACGATGAAGATGCCGAACCAGATCAGGTCGAAGCCGGCGGCCTGCACGGTCGGCAGCAGCACCGCCATGGTGAGCACGACCATGGAGATGCCGTCGAGGAAACAGCCGAGCAGGATGAAGAAGACGGTGAGCGCGGCGATCAGCGCCCAGGGCGCGAGATGGAGCGAAGCGATCCACTCGGCGAGGTGGCGCGGCAGCCCGATGTAGCCCATCGCCAGCGTGAGGAAGGAGGAGCCGGCGAGGATGAGCGCGATCATGCAGTACAGCCGCGTGCCGGCGAGCAGGCTGTCGCGGAAGTTCGCCCAGGTGAGCGTGCGCTGGCCGGCGGAGAGAACGAGGGCGCCGGTCACGCCGAGGGCCGCGGCCTCGGTGGCGGTGGCGATGCCGGTGTAGATGGAGCCGAGTACCAGCGCGATCAGCAGCAGCACCGGGATCAGGTGGCGCGAGGCGTAGATCTTTTGCGCGAACCGGGTGCGCACCGCCTCCGCGGGGATCCGTTCCGGGTGCAGCAGCGCCCACACCATCACGTAGCCCATGAACAATGCCGCCAGCATCAATCCGGGCAGCGCCCCGGCGATGAACAGCCGGGCGATGGACACTTCGGCGCTCACGCCATAGACGATCAGGATGATCGAGGGCGGGATGAGCAGGCCCAGGGTAGCCGCGCCGGCAAGCGTGCCGACCGCGAGCGGCTCCGGATAGCCACGCCGGGCGAGCTCCGGCAGCGTGATCTTGCCGATCGTGGCGCAGGTCGCGGCCGAGGAGCCCGAGACCGCCGCGAAGATCGCGCAGCCGATGATGTTGGTATGGAGCAGGCGCCCCGGCAGGCGCTCGAGCCAGGGCGCGAGGCCCTTGAACATGTCGTCCGAGAGCCGGGTGCGGAACAGGATCTCGCCCATCCACACGAACAGCGGCAGCGCGGTGAGCGTCCAGCTCGAGGCAGCGCCCCAGATCGTGATTGCCATCGCATCGCCAGCCGGGCGCGGCGAGAACCAGCTCATGCCGAGCGCCGCCACCCCCATCAGGGCCAGCCCGATCCAGACCCCTCCCGCGAGCAGCGCGAAGAGCAGCGCCATCAGGGCGAGTGCGATCAGCGCTTCCATCGGCTATTCGGCGTGGCCTGCCTCGTTCGCGGACCGCTGTAGCCGCGACGGCTCACGTCCCGAGAGCCGCGCGAAGAGGTCGTCGGCGAGCGCGACCAGCAGCAGGAGGCTGCCCGCGGCCATGGCGAGCTGCGGGATCCACAGCGGGCTCGCGTCCACCGCCTGCGAGACGTCGTGGATGATCCAGGACTGCCAGGCGAGCCGCACCGAGTACAGGGCGAGCAGCGCGCCGGCAAGCGTGGAGAGCGCGAGAGCGAGGGTCTCGATGCTGCGCCGGGCGCGGCCGCTGAGCCGTTCGAGGACGAGGCTCACGCGGATGTGCTCGCCATGCTTGAAGGTGTAGGCGAGCGCGAGGAAGCCGGCTGCAGCCATGCAGTAGCCGGCATAGGCATCGGCGCCGCGGAAGTAGACCCCCTCCAGCCGCGACACGATGCCGGCGAGCACCATCGCCAGCGTTGCCACCATGAACAACGCCGCCAGATAGCCGGCGGCGTCGTAGGCGGCGGTGAGGACCCGGCGCAGCATGAGGGTCGCGGGCCGCAGCGGCCCCGCGGCGCTATTTGCGGTACGTGGCCACGATCGCCTGGCCGTCGGTGCCGGCGCTCTTGAGCCAGTCGGCGGTCATGGTCTCGCCGATTCTGCGCAGGTCGGCGCGCAGCGCGGCGGAGGGCGCCTGCACCTTCATTCCCTTGGCCGCGAGCTGCTCCAGATACCACTTCGCCTTCTCCTCGCTCACCTTCCAGCCGCGCGCCTCGGCCGCGGCGGCGGCCTTGACCAGCGCCTGCTGCGCACCCTTGTCGAGCGCGTCGAAGGCCTTCGCGTTGACGAAGATGACGTTCTTCGGCAGCCAGGCCTGCACGTCGTAGAAGTGCGAGAGCTGTTCCCAGCTCTTCGAGTCGTAGCCGGTCGCCCCGGACGTGATGTTGGCATTGACCACGCCGGTTGCCAGCGCCTGCGCGAGCTCGGCCGCCTGCACCGTCACCGGCTGCGCGCCCAGCAGTTCGATCAGGCGTGCGGTCTGCGGACTGTAGGAGCGGATCTTCTCGCCCTTGAGATCGGCCGCGCCGCCGACCGCCTTCTTGGTGTAGATGCCCTGCGGTGGCCACGGCACCGCATAGAGCACCTTCATTCCCTGTTTGGCGAAGCGCGCCTCGATCGCGGGTTTCGACACCTGCCAGAGCTTGCGTGCTTCCGCGTAGCTGGTGGCGAGGAAGGGTACGTTATCGACGCCGAAGACGGGATCCTCGTTGTTGAGCGCCGCGAGCAGCACCTCGCCGATCTGGGCCTGCCCGCCCTGGATCGCGCGCTTGATCTCGGGAGTCTTGAACAGCGACTGGTTCGCATGCACGGTGATCTTGAGCTTGCCGGCGGTTGCCTTGTCGACCTCGGATGCGAACCGGGCGATGTTCTCGGTGTGGAAATTGGTCGCCGGATACGGGGTGGGCATGTCCCACTTGGTCTGGGCCGCGGCATTCCATGCCAGAAGCAACGCGGCAGCGGCTGCGACGAGGTTCGGCTTGTTCATCATTTTCTCCTTGGTCGTGGTTTGGGTGCGCCGAAGTTAATGAGCGCGTACGGGTTTGTCAAATCGTGGCTAAAGCGCGCTGCGCCGACGCCGTTGAACCGGCCAGTCGCATTACAGGGAGGTTGTGATGAAGGCATGGAAGTAAGCATGGGCAGCCGGTCTGGGGGCAGCGGTGCACGTGGTCGCGCTGGCCGCCACTCCCGCGGCGGGACTGAGCGGGACGCGGCACGATTTCGCGTACCGCACGATGTTCCTGGAAACGCAGACTGCTGCCGCTGGCGGACCCGGGGTACCGGGCGGCGTGGGCTTGTGCACCTACTGCCATACGCCGCACAGCGCGAGCTCCACCGCGCTGCTGTGGAACCACACGCTGTCGGCCAGCACATTCACCTGGAGCGAAGTCGCGACCGGCGGGGGAACGCCCTACCCGACGATCGGGCCAACCTACCGGGGTCCCACCGTGAAATGCTTGAGCTGCCACGATCCGCACAACAGGCGGACCTCCGACGACCTGTTCCTGCGCGGCAAGCTCTCGGGCTCGGACAAGGCGAGCGGCTACCTCTGCTCGCAGTGCCACGTCATGTGATCCGCGCGCTGCGCGGATCACAGCAGATCGGGCCCGATCACCGCGCGCAGCAGCACCTGCGTGGCGCCGTCCCGGACGCGGCGCTCGAACCACCACAGCGCACCCTTGCGGATCGCGATCTCCTGCTGCGTCCCGGTGAGCAGGAGGGAGGCGATCTGTCCGAGCGTGGGCTGATGTCCGACCAGCACCGTGCAGCTTGCGCGCTCGGGCCAGCGCGCCGCTTGCAGGGCCTCCAGCGGGCCGGCCGCGACCGCGGCATCGGTCTCGATGGGCAGGCCGAGCGCCGACGCGGTCTGCTGCGCGCGCCGCGCGGGACTGGCCAGCACCCGCGTGCGCCTGGGCAGATGCGGCAGGAGCCAGGCGGCGACCCTGCGTGCCTGCCGCTCGCCACGCGCCGTCAGCACGCGTGAGGCGTCGGGGTCGCCGTCCGCGGCCTCGGCGTGTCTCCAAAGGATCAGTTCCATTCGAGCCTCGATCGGTCAGCCGCGCTCGCTGCTTACGAGCTTGTCGATGGCCTTCGGCATTCGTTGCAGTATGCGCCGGTGAAGCGGGCCGTGCCAGCCGCCGGCGAGCGCCACCGCTTCGCGCAGCGCCGGATCCTCTCCGGCGCACAGTTCCAGCGGCGTCGCGGCATTCACCAGATCGTGGAGCGCTCCCAGGTCGCGCTGCAGGCGGGTGAGGCGCCGCAGCCGCGCCTGCACCGCGTGGCCGGGCTGGAGCGGCGCGAAGAACTCGATCGCGTAGCGCCAGCGCTTGATGGCGATGCGCAGCCGGTGCAGGCTGGCCGCATCGGCGGCGTCCGCCCGTTTCGCGCGTGCGAGCGTGCGGCGGCGCAGCCGTTCCAGGCTGCGTCCTGCGAACTCCGGCAACGCATCCGGCGACGAGGCCAGCGCGTCGAGGCTGCGATCGCACGCGAGTGCTCCCAGGTCGATGAGCAGCCGGCCGTAGCCGGGATCGGCGAGCGCGTGCGCAACCGCGGCATGCGCCAGGCTGCGCCGCTCTGCGGCCACGCGACCGAGATCGGCGAGACGACGATCCGCGGGAAACCCGGCGAGCACCGGCGCGAGGATTTCTTCGGAGAGGATGTCCCAGTCACGCGCGGTCCCGAGCGTGCGGGCCAGCTCGCGCAGCCGCGGCAGCAGGCCGGCCGCCCCGGCGGCAGGCAGCAGGGGCGCGAAGATCCGGAACAGGCCGCGCAGCCGGCGCAGCGCGACCCGCATCCGATGGACGTATTCGGGGTCGGTGCCCTCGGCCGCGCCGGCCTCGTTCGCCTGGAGTTCGGCGAGCAGGCAGCGCAGGATGCGCCGTAAGGCCTCCGCGAGTCCCGTGTGCGCATCGACGAGTGGCGCCGTCGTCCGTGCGCGCTGCGGCGCGCGCGGTCCGCTCGCCAGGAGATAGCCACGCTGGGCCTTGGAAAGCGGCTCGGGCTTGAGCGGCAGCGTGGCGGCGAGTTCGCTCGCCACGGCGAAGAGCTCCGCGGGCTCGCCCTCCACCAGTTCGAGTTCGAGTTCGCGGATCGGGCTCGTACGTTCTCCGCAGCGTACGAGGCCCTCGTCGAACATGGCGAGCAGGGCGGCGCCATGCTCCCGCTCGATGCGCCAGGTGCGGCGCCTGAACACGGTGCTGAACACCGGCTGCAGCCGCCCCTCGAGGTGGCGGCGCGCGAGCCAGCGGGCGAGCCGCCGGTCGTCGATGGCGTCGAAGTCGAAGCGGCCGCCGTAGGGCTGCTCCCATTCGGGCCGCGCGGACAGCCCGCCGGCCGCGAGCCCCGCGCACTTGACCGTCTGCAGCCAGTGCCCGGCCTGGCGGCGCAGCCGCAGCGCCACGCCGCGCGCGCGCAGCTCCTGCTGCGGGGTGTCGAAATAGACATTGACCAGCCGGCGCGCGGGCATTTCCTGCGCGGCCACGAGCAGCGGGTGGCGCGAGAGCGCGCGGCGGAGCTCCTGCGGGAGCGCAAGTTTGAGCTCGACCTCCTCGGCCATGTCACTCGTAGCGCAGGGCCTCGATCGGCAACAGGCGCGAGGCCTTGCGCGCCGGATAGAAGCCGAAGAACACGCCCACGGCGGCGGAAAAGCCCATCGAGAGCACGATCGCAGCCCCCGACAGCTCGATGCGCCAGCCCGCGGTCCGCCCGATCACCTCGGCCGCCCCGATGCCCAGGGCGATGCCGGCGAACCCGCCGATCAGCGACAGCGTCACCGCCTCGACCAGGAACTGGGTCAGGATGTCGCGCGAGCGCGCACCCACCGCCATGCGCAGGCCGATCTCGCGGGTGCGCTCGGTGACCGAGACCAGCATGATGTTCATGATGCCGATGCCGCCCACCAGCAGCGACACCGAGGCCACCGCTGCGAGCAGCAGCGCGAGCACGCGCGAGGAGGCTTCCTGTGCATCGAGGATCTCGGACAGGTTGCGCAGGAAGAAGTCGTCGTCGGCTTCGGGCTGGATGCGGTGGCGCTGGCGCAGCAGCTCCTTGATGTGCGTCTCGGCAGCCTTCATGTCGGCGTTCTGGCGCACCTTGACCATGATGGCGCCGATCGAGCGCACCTTGGCCTGCACGCCGCCGAGCACGCGGTTGCGCGCCGTACTGAGCGGCATCAGGATGACGTCATCCTGATCCTGGCCCATCATGTTCTGGCCCTTGTGCGCGAGCACGCCGATCACCGTGAGCGGCACCTTGCGCACGCGGATGACCTGGTCGAGCGGGCTCTCGTCGCCGAACAGGTTCTTCGCCACGGTCTCGCCGACGAGCGCGACCTTCGCCGCGCCGTTCATGTCCGAGCTCTGGAAGCCGCGTCCCTCGGCGAGCGGCCAGTCGCGAACCTCGAGGTAGTCAGGGGTCGTTCCGTAGAACAGGGTGGACCAGTTGGCGTTGCCCGCGATCACCTGGCCGCTGCCGCGCAGGCTGGGCGCCGCGGCCTGGACTTCCCCGATCTCGCGCGCGATGGCATAGGCATCGTCCTCCGTGAGGGTGGGCTGGCTGCCTGCGCCGCCGCGCGCCCCGCCCGAGTGTCCGGAACCGGAGATCACGATGATGATGTTGGAGCCGAGCGCCCGGATCTGGTCCTCCACGCGCGCCTGCGCGCCGTTGCCCACCGCGATCATGACGATCACCGCGCCCACGCCGATCACGATGCCGAGCATGGTCAGGCCGGAGCGCAGCTTGTTGATCCGCAGCGCCTTGAGCGAGACTCTCAGGGTGGCGAGGAAGTTCATGGCGTAGCCGTGGCCATCACGGCGTCAGCCCGCGGCGATCTCGGGCGCGGCCTCGGCGGCCGCGTTGGGCCGGTCCTCGGTGATGCGCCCGTCGCGGAAGCTCACGATGCGCCCGGCGTAGGCCGCGATGTCGTGCTCGTGGGTCACCAGGACGATGGTGATGCCGGCGCGATTGAGCGACTGGAGCAGGGCCATGATCTCGACGCTGGTGTGGGTGTCGAGCGCGCCGGTGGGTTCGTCGGCGAGCACCAGCCGCGGGTCATTGACGAGCGCGCGGGCGATCGCCACCCGCTGTTGCTGGCCGCCCGACAGTTGCGAGGGCTGATGATCCATGCGCTCGGCCAGCCCGACCTGATCGAGCCGGCGCGCCGCTCGCGCGCGCCGCTCGGCGGCCTCGCAGCCGCTGTAGAGCAGCGGCAGGGCGACGTTGTCGAGGGCGGAAGTGCGCGCGAGCAGATTGAAATGCTGGAACACGAAGCCGATCTGGCGGTTGCGCACGCGCGCGAGTTGATCGCCCGAGAGTGTCGAGATCTCCTCGCCGCCGAGCCAGTAGCGGCCCGAAGTCGGGCGGTCGAGGCAGCCGAGCAGGTTCATGAAGGTCGACTTGCCCGACCCGCTCGGCCCCATCACCGCGACGAACTCGCCTGCGGCGATCGTGATCGACACCCCGCGCAGTGCCGGGACGACCGTCTCGCCCGCGGGGTAATCCTTGACCAGCTCCTGCGCCCGGACGAGCGGCGCGGCCGGCTCGGGGGTACGAACGGGTTTTTGCACCGTCGCCGCCTCAGAACAGGCGCGGGCCTGCCGGCCGGATCGGTGTGGCAGGGCCCGCGCTGCCGACGATCACTTCGGTGCCTTCGGTGAGCTCACTCGACACGATCTCGGTCGTCGTGCCGTCGGTGAGCCCGGTCTGCACCCGCAGCGCGCGCGGCGGCCCCTTTCCGTCCGGGACCCAGACCCGGCCGCCGCCGCTGCCCTCGCCGCGCCGCACGTCGGCGGCGGGGCCGCGCTTCGCCTCGCCGTTGCTCGGCGGCCGGAAACGCAGCGCTGCGTTCGGAACCTTGAGCACGCGGTCCTCGTGGGCGGTGACGATGCGCACGTTGGCGGTCATGCCCGGCAGCAGCCCGAGATCGGGATTGGCTGCCGAGACGACCACCGTGTAGGTCACCACGTTCGACACCACCTGCGCCGCCTTGCGCACCTGCATGACCTTGCCATTGAAACTGCGCCCGGGGAAGGAGTCGACCGTGAAGCTCGCCTGCTGGCCGACGCGCACGCGCCCGACATCGGCCTCGTCGATCGACGTATCGACCTGCATGTCGCTGAGGTTGCGCGCGATCACGAAAAGTTCCGGCGCCTGGAGGCTGGCGGCGACGGTCTGTCCGGTGTCGACGCTGCGCTTGACCACGACGCCATCGACCGGGGCGCGGATCTCGGTGTGGGCGAGATCGACACGCGACTGCGCGAGCTGGGCCTCGCGCTGCCGCACCACGGCTTCCCCGTTCTTCGCCTGCGCTTCCGCGACGCGAAGCTGTGCGCGCGCGGCATCGAGCTGGGCGGCGGCCGCCTCGAACACCGCCTGCGCCTTGTCGCGGTCGGCCGGCGAGATGAAATTCTTCTCGACTAGCGTGCGCTTGCGCTCGTAGTCGCGCTGCGCTTCGCGCAGATTGGCCTCGACCCGGGCGATCTCGGCGCGCTGGGCCGCGATCGCGGCCTGCTGGGTGAGGACGGCGGCGCGGGTGGCCTCGAGGTCGGCCTCGGCCTGGCGCACGCGGTACCGGAAGATCTCCGGGTCGATTCGGGCGATGATCTGCCCGCTCTTCACGACGCTGTTGAAGTCGACGTAGATCTCCTTGATCTGGCCGGAGACCTGCGAGCCGACCTGGACCGAGACCACCGGGTTGAGCGTTCCGGTGGCCGACACGGCGGCGGTGATCGGTCCTGACTCGACCTTCGCCAGCCGCCAGACGGGCGCCGCTGCATCGACTCCGGAAAAGCGATAGAAGACATAGACGCCGGCGAGCAGCACGGTGAGCGCGAAGGCGGCGGCGACGCCGGCGTTGGATCTTTTCATCAGGCAGCGGAACGGGAAGGCGGCAGGCCGCCGGGACCCGCAGGCGAATGTGTGGCGCGGATTCTAGGGGATTTGCGGCCCGGCCGAGTGAAACAGTGTAACGGCCGGGGGGGGGCTCCAAGCGGCTAGCCGAGCCCCGGATTGCCTTCCACGCCGGCGAGGCGCGGCAGGTTGAGGCGGCGCGGCGCGACGCTCTTGTGCGCGCGCAGCCACCTCGCCACCACCTCCCAGACCGGCTCGCCGCGCGCGCCTTCGGCCACCGGCGCCCAGCCGGCGACCTTGTAGGTCTTGTCCGCCTGGACCGGCTCGCCGCCGATGCGCATGTCGCGGATGCGCGCGCCGATCTTCGCGCCTGGCTCGCAGGTGTAGCTCATTCCGCCCACGCGCACCATGTCGCCGCCCTGCTGGTAGTAGGGGTCCGGGTTGAACAGGTTGTCCGCGACATCCTCCAGCACCGTCTTGATGAATTCGCCCGTCAAGTCCGTGAGGGTGGCGTACGGGTAGGTGATGGCGGTCTGGTCCATCAGGTGTTCGAAGGTGATCGCCTCGCCGGGCAGGATGCTGGTGCCCCAGCGGAAACCGGGCGAGAAGGCGATCTGCGCGCCCTGCACTTCCATCATCGCGTCGAGGATGAGCTGGTCCCAGCTCCCGTTGAAGTTGCCGCGCCGGTAGAGCAGTCCCTCGGTCACCGCCAGCTTCTCGGCGAGCCTGGCCTCGAAGGGCGCGCGCGAGCGCGCGATCAGCGCCTCCATGGCGGGATCGGCGGGCAGCAGGTTGGAGAACACCGGCAGCAGCTTGTAGCGGAAATCCTGCACGCGGCCCGCGCGCACGTCGAAATCCAGCACCGAGAGGAATTTCCCGTTGCTGCCGGAATTGATCACCAGCGTGCGCCCGCCCGCATTCTTCACGATCGAGGGCGCGGGCACGCCGTCGTGGGTGTGGCCGCCGAGGATGGCGTCGACGCCGCGCACGCGCGAGGCCATCTTGAGGTCGACGTCCATGCCGTTGTGCGAGAGCACCACGACCACTTGCGCGCCCGCGGCGCGCACCAGGTCGACCTGCTTCTGGAGTTCATCGTCGCGGATGCCGAAGCTCCAGTCCGGAATCAGGTAGCGCGGATTGGCGATCGGCGTGTAGGGAAAGGCCTGGCCGATCACCGCCAGCTTCACCCCGTTCATCTCGCGCAGCGTGTACGGTTTGAAGACCGGATCGCCGAAATCGGCGGTCTTCACGTTCTGGGCAAGGAATTCGATGCTCCCCTTGAGATCGTGATCGACGATTCTGCGCACCCGCTCGGCACCGTAGGTGAATTCCCAGTGTCCGGTCATGATTTCGACGCCCAGCAGCTTCGCGGCATCGACCATGTCCTGCCCCTGGGTCCACAGGGCGGTGGCCGATCCCTGCCAGGTGTCGCCGCCGTCGAGCAGCAGGGCGCCGGGACGCGAGGCGCGCAGCCGCTTCACCAGCGTGGCGAGATGACTGAATCCGCCGACCCTGCCGTAGCGGTGGGCCGCCTGCTCGAAATCGAGAAAGGTGAAGGCGTGCGCTTCGCGCGTGCCGGGCCGCATGCCGAAGGCGCGCAGCAGCGCTTCACCGACCAGATGGGGCGGCATGCCGCGCGCGGCGCCGACGCCGATATTCACGCTGGGTTCGCGGAAATGGATCGGCCGCAACTGCGCGTGGCAGTCGGTGAAGTGCAGGAAATGCACGTTGCCGAAGCGCGCAGCATCGTAGAAGCGCTCCGGGTCCTCTCCGGCGCGGCCTTCGAGATTCAGCCCCGCCGCGGCACCGGCTGCGAGGATGTGCAGGAATTCGCGTCGGGTGAGCGACATGCCGACTCCATGCGGCCCGGCGTGGCGCCGGGCCGTGTCGTGACTGCGGCGGGGAAACTTACTGGCTGTTGACCGGGGACTTCGGATCGAGCAGCAGTGCCGTCAGGTCGCGGATCTGGGCCTCGGTCAGCGATCCCGAGTGACCGAAACGCGGCATGTTCGAGCACAGGTTGGTGGCCTTGGAGTTCCAGATCTTTCCCCACACGTACTTCTGGTTCTCGATCCCGTAGCCGCGAATCTTGCCGAACTGGTACAGGCTCGGGCCCAGCGTGCCGAACGAGGTCTCCTTCGGTCCGATCTGGTGGCAGTTGTAGCAGCCGCCGCCGCCCGGTGCACCTGCCTTGTCCTTCCACGTCATTCCTTTGCCGCGCTGCGCGATCTTCTCGCCGGCGGCCGAGTTGCCGAGATACTTTCCGTCGGAGGGCCAGCGGATCGCATCCATCTGGTCCCGCTGCAGGATCTTCGCGAGTGCCTCGGGCGGCTTGTCGCTGGTACGGTTGCAGATCGCCTGGACGGCGTCCTGATCGAGCCGGTCGATGCCGGCGATGCCGCGCGGATGGAAGTCGCGCTTCATCATCGCGAGTGCCTCGGAGCGGTAGTCGCCGGCATGCACGGGCAGAAAAGCGGATGCCGCCAGGATGGCCGCGGCGGCGGACAGGATTGCATTGGATTTCATCTCGTGCGCCTCCTTCAGCGTTTGATGCCGGGGCCCTTGTAGACGTGGCCGTTCGCGGTCGCGCCCAGGTAGGCGAGCAGCGCGGTGATCGAATCGGAGACGTAGCCGGGCTCGGGGAAGCGCTGCTGGCGGAAGCAGTCGTTCATGCGCCATTGCAGCGTGTGCATGACGCCCCCGGTCATGCGGTAGCCGGGCCAGCCCTGATAGGCCTTCAGCGAGCCGTCGTGCGTGGCCAGGTTCGGCAGATTCTGCGTCCGGATGCGTTTTCCGTCCTCGCCGTGGCAAGTTGTGCAGGAGAAGTCCCAGGGGCCGGCGCGCACCGCGAAGATCTCGGCCCCGATCGCGTAGGCCTCGCGCTCCTTCGGATGCTTCTGCGGAACGGCGATCTTCATGCCGCGCGAGCCTCCCGCCACATAGGTCACCAGGCTGACCGGGTCCGGGGTCCTGTCGAGGCTGCTGAATGGCTTCTTCGCGAGCTCCTTTTCACTGAAGCCCTGGTAGGTAACCATGCAATGGACGATGCGCCGCTCGATGTCCATCACTCGATCGACGTCCGGGTAGTAGCGGGGCGTACGGACGTAGGCGCCCTTCACGACGCCCACCCCCATGCCGAGGTCGCAGGTCTCGGCGAGCGAGGCCTTCTTCGGGCCGCGCTTCGCCTTCCACAGCTCCTCGCCCTTGGCTTCGAACAGCTCGGCGGGATTGTCTTCCTCGAGCACCGCCCGGAACTTCTCGAAATCCGCGGTGACGCGATCCTTGGCTGCGGGCGGCTGTTGCCCGTGTACGCCTGCGGCCAGCGCCAGCGCGGTCAATGCCATGATGCTGCGTGCAGGTCTGCTCACGCTTCCATCCTCCTTTCGAAAGACCGTTTATCGGGGCGATTCGCTTCGCCGCCCCTTTCCTCGCGCGGGCCGTAACCCGCGCGCCGGGTTACCCAGCCGTGACCGTGGTTTCGTCGGTGCGCTGGTCGCCGTTGGTGTCGACCCAGTGGATGACCACTTTGTCGCCCGCCTTCGCGCCCTTGACCTTGAAGCCGAATACGGGGTTACGCGAGACGGCGGTGTTGAGCTGGCCCTCCACCACGGTCTTGCCGGCGAGGGTGATGCTGATGTTCTGGATGTAATGCGCCGGGACCAGCTTGCCCGCTGCGTCCTTGCGCTGCCCGGTTTCCATCGGATGGCTCATCAGCACGCGGATGTCCGCGGTATCGCCCTTGAGGCGGGCGCGGATTTTCATCGGATCTGCCATTTCTTCTCTCCTCCTGGTTCAGCCGCCGCAGCCGCCGATCGTGACCTTGACTTCCTTGGCGGTGGCGTAGGACTTGCCGCCCGCCTTGGCGATGACCCTGACATTCGAGGTCTTCCCCATCTTCAGCCTCAGGGCGACGCTCGGCAGCGCACCGTTGGAGAACGTGAAGCTCGCCGCCAGTGGAAGCGGATTCTTGTCGACCAGCACCGCGATCTCGGTCGTGCCGGGGATGCGGCTGTCCACCTCGACCGGTACCACCGCTCCGTTTTCCGCGATGTCCGGCGCCTTGATCGCGACGTCCTTGCTGTCCGCCGGGCCGGACGCGCCGACCGCCTTGAGCGCGTCGGGCACGCTGGCCGCGCCGAAGGCGGCCTTGTTCCATTCCGCGGCGAGCACCCGCGAGGGCCTCAGCAGGCCGGCGGCGAGCGCCACGGCCAGTGCCCCCGAGGCGCCTGCGCCCTTCAACAGCATCCTCCTCAGATGATCCATCTCGTCGTTTTCCTCCGTGGAAAAGTATGCTTCGCGACGGCTGGGTGGTCCCGCCTCGCGCAGCCCAGGCCCTCCGGCCTGGCTGCGCTTCGGCCGCCGGCCGAAAGCGGCAGCGGGCCAACTATAGCGGCAAGTATTGCCGCCCGCCAGCGTGCTTTCTTTATTCATCCATCAGCCGGCTTGATTGTGTCCGAGCCGGTGATTGCCGTGCGGCTTGCCCGGGTCAGCGGGGCCCAGGCAAATCCAGTATAGTAGCGGCCTTTCCGGTTAATGAAGACGTCATGACCCGCGCGAACACCGGAGGGCGTCACGTCGAGGCGCTCTCGGTGGTGGTGCCGGTACTGAACGAAGCCGGGAACATCGAGCCCCTGGTGGGCGAGATCCGTGCCGCGCTCGAGGGCAGGCTGCCGTTCGAGATCGTCTATGTCGACGACGGCAGCCGGGACGAGACGCCCGCGATCCTGGCGCGCCTCGCGCGCGCCGTGCCGATGCTCACGGTGGTGCGCCATCGCCTGGCCTGCGGACAGAGCGCCGCGATTGCCAGCGGGGTGCGTGCGGCGCGCTATCCGTGGATCGCGACACTCGACGGCGATGGCCAGAACGACCCCGCGGACATCCCGAAGCTCATCGCCGCACTGGAGGATGACGCGACACCCGCTACATTGCGCATGGCTGTCGGCTGGCGCACCCGGCGCAACGACGACTGGCTGCGGCGGCTTTCCTCGCGCGTCGCCAACGCGGTGCGCGCAGCGGCGCTCGGCGACGCGACGCCGGATACCGGCTGCGGACTGAAGCTGTTTCCGCGCACGCTTTTCCTCGAGCTGCCGCAGTTCGACCACATGCACCGCTTTCTCCCCGCCCTGGTGCGCCGCCAGGGCGCGCTGTCGGTTTCGGTGCCGGTGGCGCACCGGGCGCGCACCCGCGGGTCGTCGAAGTACGGCGTGTACAACCGCCTGTGGGTCGGCATCGTCGACCTCGCGGGCGTCGCCTGGCTCAAGCGGCGCATGTGCATCCCGATCATCGAAGGCCCGTGTGCGGAGACTCCTTCAGCCGCGGACCCCGGAAGCAAGGAGAAATGATGGAAATCGATCCGGTCTGGCTCGCCGTCGGCTTTCTCGGTCAGGCGCTTTTTTCGATGCGCTTCATCGTGCAGTGGCTGTCCAGCGAGCGCAAGAAACGCAGCGTCGTGCCGCTGTCGTTCTGGTACCTGAGTATCGCCGGGGGCGCGACGCTCTTCGCCTACGCCATCCACCGTTCCGATCCGGTCTTCATTCTGGGCCAGGGCGCGGGACTGTTCATCTACGCACGCAACCTGCACCTCATCCACCGCAGACCAGCGCCGGGCGCAGATTGAAAGCCTGGCGGTTGCGCGACCCCGCTCCGGCGCTTCTCGCGGTGCCGGCTCCGGTTTCGCGTGGGAGCGCGGCCGGCTGCGTTACGCGCGTGCGCGGCTTCGGGCTGCGGCGCTGTTCCGCCGCCCTTGCGCATCCACGTCTTGCAGGATACCGATGCGGTGCGCCCCCTCAGAGAGCGCCGGACGAATCCCCGGACTGCCAGTGCCCCGACTTTCCTCCGGACTTCTCCAGCAGGCGGACCCCCTCGATGCGCATGCCGCGGTCGACCGCCTTGCACATGTCATAGACCGTGAGCAGGGCCACGGATGCCGCGGTGAGCGCCTCCATCTCCACTCCGGTGCGCCCCACGGTCTCGGCGGTGACTTCGCAGTCGACCGCGGTGCGCGCGCCGTCGGTGGCGAACTCGACGGCGATGCGGGTGAGGGCGATCGGATGGCAGAGCGGGATGAGCTCGAAGGTGCGCTTGGCGGCCTGGATCCCGGCGATGCGCGCCACCCCCAGCACGTCGCCCTTGCGGCTGTCCCCGGCGAGGATCATCGCGAGCGTCTCGGGCTTCATGCGGATGCTGCCGGCCGCACGTGCCACCCGGTGCGTCTGCACTTTCGCGCCGACATCCACCATGTGCGCCTGCCCGCGCGCGTCGAAATGGGTGAATCCGGAACCCAAGCCGCCCGCCCTCACTCGAACAATCCTCATGCGAAGGTTATCATGATCCGATGAAATCACGGCGCTGGCTGATCGGAACGAGCGCGTTGCTCGCGCTCACGCTGGCCGCGGCCCAGCCGCTGCCGGAGCTCGGGGAGGCGGCGCAGGCCGATCTCTCGCCCCAGGCCGAGCGGCGGCTGGGCGAGTCGTTCATGCGTGACCTCCGGCTGCGTGATCCCGCGTATGTCGAAGATCCCGAGATCGCGCGCTACCTGAACGCGCTCGGTGCGCGGCTGGCTGCCGCGAGTCCGGATCCGAACCGCGAGTTCTCCTTCTTCGCGATGAACGATCCGACGCTCAACGCCTTCGCCATGCCAGGCGGATTCGTCGGCGTACACACCGGGCTGATCCTCGCAGCACAGAGCGAATCCGAGCTCGCCGGGGTGATCGCGCACGAGATCTCTCACGTCACCCAGCGCCACATCGCGCGCATGGTGAGCACGCAGGGGCAGAGCGCGCTGACGGCCTGGGCCGCGGTGATCGTGGCGATCCTCGCCGCGCGCTCCAATTCGCAGCTCTCGCAGGCGGCTCTCGCGACCGGGCAGGCGGCGGCGATTCAGACCCAGCTCAACTATTCGCGCGAGTTCGAGCGCGAGGCCGACCGCATCGGCCTGCAGACGCTCGAAGGCGCCGGGTTCGATGTCCATGGCATGGCGTCGTTCTTCGGCCGCCTGCAGCAGGCGGGGCGCCTCTACGAGAACAACGCGCCAGCCTATCTGCGCACTCACCCGCTGACGACCGAGCGGATCGCCGACATGGAGAACCGCGCCGAGCTGAAGACGTACCGGCAGGTGCCGGATTCGCTCGACTTCCAGCTCGTGCGAGCCAAGATCCGCGCCGGGCAGGGGACGCCGCGCGAGGCGGCTGCCGAGTTCGAAGCCCAGCTCAGGGAAAAGAAGTACAGCTCGGAGGCCGCCGCCCGCTACGGCCATGCGCGCGCGCTGCTGCGCGCAGGGCAACCGCAGGCGGCGCAACTCGAACTCGATTCGCTTCGGGGGGCGGCTGCGGCCTCGGTCATGGTCGATACCCTGAATGCCGATCTGCGGCTGCAGGTCGGGGACGCGCGCGGTGCGGCCGCTCTCCTGCGCGCGGCGGTCTCCCGCCATCCGGGCGAGCGCGTGCTCGTCTATCGGCTGGCCGAAGCCGAGCTCGCGGCGAAGGCTGCGCGGGGCGCGCTGGAGGTCGTCGCGCCTGCGCTGCGGCTCACGCCCTCGGACGTCAGATTATGGGCGCTGCAGGCGAAGGCGTACGCCGCGCTCGGCAAGCGGCTCCAGAGCCATCGCTCCCAGGCCGAGGTCTATGCGCTGCAGGGACAGACCGGGGCGGCGATCGAGCAGCTCCAGTTTGCCCAGCGCGCCGGCGACGGGGATTTCTACGATCTGTCCGCGGTCGACGCGAGGCTGCGCGAGCTGCGGGCGGAGCTGCGCGCGCGCGAGGCCACGGCCTCCAAAGCGCGTTGAAGCGGTCGTGCCGGCGCGAAAATGATTCGGCACGCCTATTTGTCAATAAAAGAAAACGATCATTCGTAAGCGGCGCGCGTGCTACCTTTGGCGGCGATCAACGGGTTGCATCCAAAGGGGGGAACGTGGCACTGGTAAATCCACACGGCGGTGGGGCGCTCAAGCCGCTGTTGCTGCACGGCAAGGAGTTGGCCGCCGAGCGCGCGCGCGCGGCGACGCTGCCCAGGATTCGCGTGAGTTCCCGCGAAAAGGGCGACATCATCATGCTGGGCATCGGCGGGTTCACGCCGCTCGACGGATTCATGACGCGCGCGGACTGGGAAGGCGTGTGCGACGGCATGAAGATGGCGAACGGGCTGTTCTGGCCGATCCCGATCACGCTGTCCGTCGATGAGGTCGTCGCGGATTCGATCAAGACCGGTGCGGACATCGCCCTGGTCGATCCGGACAGCGACGAGATCCTCGCGACGATGAGGGTGTCGGAGAAGTACGACATCGACAAGGCGCACGAATGCGCCATGGTCTTCAAGACCACCGATCTCGAGCATCCCGGTGTCAAGATGGTGATGGAGCAGGGCGACATCAACCTGGCCGGGCCGGTGAAGGTGCTCTCGCAGGGCGAGTTTCCGGCGAAGTACGGCGAGCTGTTCATGACGCCGGCACAGACGCGCGCGCTGTTCGAATCCTACGGCTGGTCCAAGGTCGCCGCGTTCCAGACGCGCAATCCGATGCACCGCTCGCACGAGTATCTCGCCAAGGTCGCGATCGAGACCTGTGACGGCGTGATGATCCACTCGCTGCTCGGCAACCTCAAGCCCGGCGACATCCCGGCCGAGGTGCGCGCGAAGGCGATCGGCACGCTGATCGAGAAGTACTTCGTGAAGAAGACGGTGGTGCAGGCGGGCTATCCGCTCGACATGCGCTACGCCGGCCCGCGCGAGGCGCTCCTGCACGCGCTGTTCCGCCAGAACTACGGCTGCTCGCACCTCATCGTCGGGCGTGATCACGCCGGGGTGGGCAGCTACTACGGGCCGTTCGACGCGCATCACATCTTCGACGAGATTCCGAAGGGATCGCTGGAAACCCAGCCGCTCAAGATCGACTGGACGTTCTGGTGCTATCAGTGCGGCGGCATGGCCTCGGCGCGCACCTGTCCGCACGGCGACAAGGAGCGCCTGCTGGTTTCGGGCACGAAGCTACGCAAGGCACTTTCCGAGGGTGCGGAGGTGGCGGCCGAGTTCTCGCGCCCGGAAGTGATGGCGATCCTGCGCGAGTACTATGCGGGGCTGACCGAGAAGGTCGAGGTGAAACTGGTTGGCCATTCGGCGCGCTAGATTTCTTGTTTCGGCAGTACCGGCGGGAAGCGACCGCCGGGTCAATTTCCTGGAGGAAGCTCATGCCTACATTCGTACGTACCGAAAAATGCGACGGCTGCAAGGGGCAGGACAAGACCGCCTGCGCGTACATCTGCCCGCACGACCTGATGAAGCTGGACAAGGACGGCTCCGAAACCGGCCATCCGATGCGTGCGTTCAATCAGGAACCCGATCAGTGCTGGGAGTGCTATTCCTGCGTGAAGATCTGCCCGCAGGGTGCCATCGAGGCGCGGCACTATGCCGACATCGTTCCGCTGGGCGGCTCCGTGCAGCCGATGCGCGGGTCCGACTCGATCATGTGGACGATCAAGTTCCGCAACGGAACCATCAAGCGCTTCAAGTTCCCGATCCGCACCACCCCCGAGGGTTCGATCGACGCCTTCGGCGGCAAGCCGCTGCCCAAGCTCGCCGATCTCGAAAAGGCGGGTTTCTTCACCCGGGACGTGATGGGCGGCTTCCGCGCCGGCAATCCCGCTGAACTGATCCGCAAGTAATCCAACGAATCGAGGAACCGAAAATGGCTGGAACCTTTGAGAATCCGGAAATCGTCCAGGAAGACCTGGACATCCTGCTGATCGGCGGCGGCATGGCCTGCTGCGGCGCCGCCTACGAGGTCATGCGCTGGGCCGATGCGGTCAAGGCCGAGACCGGCAGGGAACTGAAGATCAAGCTGGTGGACAAGGCGGCGATGGACCGCTCCGGCGCCGTGGCGCAGGGCCTGTCGGCGATCAACACCTACCTCGGCGATCTCGACCCGGCCGACTACGCCCGCATGGTGTCGAACGACCTGATGGGGATCACCCGCGACGACCTGACCTACGATCTGGGCCGCACCGTGGACGATTCCGTGCACCTGTTCGAGGAATGGGGTCTGCCGATCTGGAAGACCGATGCCGACGGCGTGCGCCACGACGGCGCCGAGTCGCTGCGCGAAGGCTTGCCCGCGCTCAAGGACGGCGGCAAGCCGGTGCGCTCCGGCAAGTGGCAGATCATGATCAACGGCGAGTCCTACAAGTGGATCGTCGCCGAGGCGGCCAAGAAGGCGCTCGGGCTCGACCGCGTCCAGGAGCGCGTGTTCATCGTGCATCTCATCAACGACAAGAACGACCCGAACCGCGTCGCCGGTGCGGCCGGATTCTCGGTGCGCGAGAACAAGATCTACATCTACAAGGCGAAGACCGTCCTGCTGGCGGCCGGCGGCTGCGTGAATCTCTTCCGTCCGCGTTCGGTGGGCGAAGGCCAGGGCCGTACCTGGTATGCGGTGTGGAATGCCGGCTCGACCTATTCCATGGCCGCGGAGGCCGGTGCCGAGCTGACCATGATGGAAAACCGCTTCGTGCCCGCCCGCTTCAAGGACGGCTACGGACCGGTCGGCGCGTGGTTCCTGCTGTTCAAGGCCAAAGCGGTCAACGCTTACGGCGAAGACTACATGGCCAAGAACAAGGAACTGCTCAACGACTACCCGCCCTACGGACAGGCCGCCGTGCCCGCCTCCTGCCTGCGCAACCACCTCATGCTCAAGGAGATGAAGGACGGTCACGGTCCGATCTACATGGACACCGTCAGCGCGCTCGCGAGGCTGCGCGACACCCTCACGCCGAAGGAAGTGAAGCACCTCGAAGCGGAAGCCTGGGAAGACTTCCTCGACATGACCCTCGGCCAGTGCGGCGTCTGGGTCGGCGAGAACATCGAGCCGGAGAAGAAGATGTCCGAGCTGATGCCGACCGAGCCCTACCTGCTCGGTTCGCACTCCGGCTGCTGCGGCATCTGGGTGTCGGGGCCGACCGACCTCGGCGCTCCGACCACGGAAGAATACGGCGACATCCCCGCCCATCTGCCGAAGGGCTGGAACTGGGGCTATCGCTCGATGACCACCGTGAAGGGCCTGTTCACCGCCGGTGATGGCGTGGGTGCCTCCGGCCACAAGTTCTCCTCCGGCTCGCACGCGGAAGGGCGCATCGCCGCCAAGGGCATGGTCAAGTACGCACTCGACAACAAGGATCTCAAGCCGGAGTTCGACGAGACCCCCGAGCAGATCGCCGAGGCGATCTGGAATCCGGTGCGCAACTTCCTCCAGTACAAGGACTACTCGACGGCGATCGACGTCAACCCGAACTACATCACGCCCCGGATGCTGCAATTTCGCCTGCAGAAGATCATGGACGAATACGTGGCCGGCGTGGCGACCTACTACAACACCAACGACAAGATGCTGGCGGTGGCCGAAGAGAAGCTGGCGTTCCTCAAGGAAGACTCGCTGAAGATGCGCGCCAAGGATCTTCACGAGCTGCTGCGCGCGTGGGAGAACTACCACCGCATCCTGACCGCGGAAGCCCACATGAAGCACATCGAGTTCCGCGAGGAGAGCCGCTATCCCGGCTTCTACTATCGCACCGACAAGAACTTCGTCGACGAGAAGAACTGGCACTGCTTCGTGAATTCCATCTACGACAAGAAGTCGCACAAGTGGACCTGCTTCAAGCGCAAGCACGTCGATCTGGTCGACAAGTCGAAGCTGTTCAAGGCCGCGGCGCACTGAGCGGCGCCAGCACTTGGCAAGCTGACCGGGCGCCGCGAGGCGCCCGGTTGCTTTTGTGGCAGGCGTTTTCGGGTTACAGTTCGACCCCGAAACCCGCGAACGATGTTGCGGCCCCGGCGCAATGCGCTTCGCTTGTTGCACCCTACGGAGCCGAAACCCGAAACCCGAAACCCGAAACCCGAAACCCGAAACCCGAAACCCGAAACCGACATGCCGAACGAATCCCCCTTCCCCACAAGCCCCGTCGTGCCCGAGATGCTCGACGGGTCCAAGATCATCCGGTTCCGCTGCCGGAAGGGGATCGACTGCTGGAACGCCTGCTGCAGCAACATCGACATCTCGCTCACGCCCTATGACGTCCTGCGGCTGAAGACCCGCCTCGGGATGAGCTCGACGCAGTTCCTCGCCGACTACACGGTGCCCTACGAGCTGGAGAAGGACGGCATCGCCGGGGTCAAGCTGCGTCCGGTGGACCAGGGCACGGCCTGCCGCTTCATGAAGCCGGAAGGCTGCGGGGTCTACGAGGACCGTCCGACCGCCTGCCGCTACTATCCGGTGGCGCTGCTCTCGCTGCGCAGGCAGGATGAGTATGTGGACCGGAATTCCTATGCGCTGGTCAGGGAGGATCACTGTCACGGACATGTCGAGCCGCGCAGCCTCACCATCGACGAGTACCGCAGCGAGCAGGGGCTCGATGCGTATGACGAACTGGCCCGCGGCTGGCGCCAGCTCGTGCTCAAGAAGAAATCTTCGGGCCCGACCGTGGGCAAGCCCTCGCTGCGCAGCCGCCAGCTCTTCTTCATGACCTGCTACGATGTCGACCGCTTCCGCAACTTCGTCGCGAGCGATGCGTTCAACGCGCTCTACGATCTTCCGCAGGACGAGCGCAGCCGCATCCTTGCCGACGATGTGGAGCTGATGCAGTTCGGCTTCCGCTATCTGCGCCAGGTGTTGTTCGGCGAGGCGAGCATCAATATGCACGCGGCTGCGGTCGAAGCGCGCAGCGCCCGTGTGCGCGAGAAGATGGAGCGCATCGAGCGCGAAGCGGCGGAGCGCATGCGCCGCGAGGACGAGGCCGGCGAGGGCGACTGATCGCGGCCGCGGTCCGCGGAGGGAAGGCGATGGCGAGCGAGAACGCGATTTCCGCGGTGAGCAGGACCCTGGTCTGGCTGCTGGTGCAAAGCGGGCCGGGGCCGGAGTACGGACTGAGCGAAGCCGATTTCGTGCTGGTGCAGGCGGACGATCTGCTGCGCCGTCGGCCGCAGCGAGGCATCTCCGTGCTGCTGCACCGCGTGAGCCTCAATGTCGTCCAGCGGGACCAGGCGCCGCGCCGGCGCGGGCTGGAGAACGTGCCGCGCTCGCTGCCCCTGGAGCTGCACTACCTGATCATTCCGTGGGCGGCGAGCGCAGAACTCCAGCACGGCCTGCTGGGCTGGACGCTGCGCTTTTTCGAGCGCTGCGCTTCGCTGGGCGAGGATCTGCTCAATCAGTGCTCGCCGGGTTCCTTCGGTCCCGAAGAGAGCGTGCCGCTGCTCGCCGATCCGCCCGAGCCGGCGCTGGAAGCGTTCGTGCGGGCCGGACTCGTCCTGCCGCCTTCGGCTGGACTGGTGGCGCGGGTGCTGATGAGCTGAACGCCGGGTAGAATCCGCGCTTTTCCGAACCCGAGTCCGTTCCGGCGCTGCCGGCGAAGGGAGCAAGGCAGTGCATGTCGTTTGCCTCGATCTCGAGGGTGTCCTGGTGCCCGAGATCTGGATCGAATTCTCGAAACGCACCGGCATTCCGGAGCTCTCGCGGACCACGCGCGACGAACCCGACTATGACAAGCTGATGCGCGGCCGGCTCGCGCTGCTCGACCGGCACGGCCTCGGACTTTCCGACATCCAGCAGGTCATCGGAGCGATGGGGCCGCTGCCCGGCGCGCGGGAGTTTCTCGACTGGGCGCGCTCCCGCTGGCAGGTGATCCTGCTTTCGGATACCTTTGCCGAGTTCGCCGCGCCGCTGATGCGCCTGCTCGGCTGGCCGACGCTGTTCTGCCACGAACTCGAGGTCGATGCGCAGGGCCGGGTGCGCGACTACAGGCTGAGGCTGCCCGATCACAAGCGGGCCTCGGTGCGCTCACTCGGGCAGCTCAACTTCCGCACCATCGCGGCGGGGGATTCCTATAATGACACCGCCATGCTCACCGAGGCCGATGCCGGAATCCTGTTCCGGCCGCCGCACAACGTGGTCGCGGAATTCCCGCAGTTTCCGGTGGCGCAGGACTACGGCGAGATGCAGGCAGCGATCCTGGATGCGGTCGCACGACTCAAATGATCGCGGACAGCCGCATTTCAACCACCAGGACACCAAGGTGCACCAGGTGTGTGGCGAAAGGGTGCGCCTTGCCCGGCGGATGAATTTCGCCGATGGCCGGGTGAGTGTCCCGTGATGCCTTCGTGGTCGATGAATCGCGCAGAATCCCCGGCGATGGAACGGGCGCGGGCGCTACGGCTGGTGATCCTCGACGTCGATGGCGTGCTCACCGACGGGCGCGTCGTCGTCGATGACAATGGCGTCGAGTCGCGCAACTTCGACATCAAGGACGGACTCGGGTTGATGCTGCTCGCGCGGGCGGGCATCGAACTGGCGATCGTCAGCGCGAAGCGCTCGCCCGCGGTCAGACAGCGGGCCGCGGACCTGAACATCCGCCGCTGTTATGACGGCGTGTCGAGCAAGCTCGGACCGTACGAGGAGATCGTCGCGCAGCTCGGGCTCGCCGCGAACGCGGTCTGCCACGTCGGTGACGACCTGATGGACCTCGCACTGATGAAGCGGGTAGGTTATCCAGTGGCGGTCGCGGATGCGGTGCCGGAGGTCAAGGCGGCCGCTGCATGGGTCACGCGTGCGCGCGGCGGCCACGGCGCGGTGCGCGAGGTGGCCGAACACATCCTGAGGGCGCAGGGCAGGTGGGACGAGATCGTGGCCGGGCTCGGATGATGCGCCGGTGTTGCGGCGTATGATGCCCGGAGCCATCCGGCGACAGGGTGGCTGGGGCGCCAGGTACTGAGCGCGCGGACTGCAAGGAGACCTCCATGCCTTTTTTCGATGCCTCCACCGAGACACTTGCGCGCACCGAACTGCAGGAATTGCAGGTCAGGAAACTCCGGGCGATGCTCACCGAGCTTGGCGGGAAGAACCGCTTCTATCGCGCCAAATGGGCGGCCGCGGGCGTCGATCCGGGTGCGATCCGTGCGCTCTCCGATCTCCCGGGATTGCCGCTGACCACCAAACGTGACCTGGTGGAGGATCAGCTCGCCCATCCGCCCTTCGGCACCAACCTGACCTATCCGATCGAGCGCTATGTCCGGCTGCACCAGACCTCGGGCACCACCGGTGTGCCGCTGAAGGTGCCGGATACCGCCGAGGCCTGGGACTGGTGGGGCCGGTGCTGGGGTCATGTGCTGTGCGGCGCGGGCGTCGTGCCCGGAGACCGCATGTTCATGGCATTCTCGTTCGGACCCTTCGTCGGCTTCTGGGCCGCGGTGGAGGGCGCGCACCGGGTGGGCGCGATGATGATTCCGGGCGGAGGGCGCGACTCGCCGCAGCGCCTCGATCTCATGCGCGAAGTCGGCGCGACCGTGCTCGCCTGCACTCCGAGTTATGCCCTGAGGCTGGGCGAGGTGGCTGCGGAGACCGGGTTCGATCTGCGCACCATCCCGCTGCGCGCGAGCGTGCATGCGGGCGAGCCGGGCGCCAACGTTCCGGCCACGAAGCGCCGGATCGAGACCCTGTGGCAGGCGCACGCCCACGACCACGCTGGCGCGACCGAGGTCGGGGCGCATTCCTTCGAGTGCGAGGTGCAGCCGGGAGGCATCCATCTGATCGAGAGCGAGTACATCGCCGAGGTGCTCGATCCCGCGACGCTCGATCCGGTGCCGGAGGGCAGCCGCGGCGAACTCGTCATCACCAACCTCGGCCGCTGGGGTTTTCCCGTCGTGCGCTATCGCACCGGCGATGTGGTGCGCGTGAACCTCGATCCGTGCGCCTGTGGCCGCGGTTTCCTGCGCTTCGAGGGCGGCATCCTCGGGCGTGCCGACGACATGGTCACGGTGCGTGGCGTCAACGTCTTTCCGGCCGCCGTCGAGAACCTCGTGCGCGGATTTCCCGAAGTCGTCGAGTTCCGCGTGACGGTCGGGCTGGCGCGCGAGATGGACGAGATGGAGGTCGAGGTCGAACTCGCGCAGGGCACCGATGCCGGCCTCGCGCAGCGCATCGGCGCGCGACTCGCCTCGGCGCTCGGATTCCGGCCGCGCGTACGCTGCGTCGAGCCGAACAGCCTGCCGCGCTTCGAGCTGAAGGCAAAGCGCTTCCACGTCAGGCGCGGCGACTGAACGCCGCGCACGCTGCTTCAGATCACGTAGACGGGCTGGCGCAGCCTGCGCGCGAGCAGCTTGCCGAGCCGCTTCGCACTCGGGCGGCCGCAGGCGGTGAAGCTGTCCCGCCCCATCACCAGCGCCGCGGCGTCCTCGTGCTCGACGAACTCGGCGAGCGCATCGAGCGGCTCGCCCGCAACGATCCGGAAGCTCGCCTCCGGAGTCCCGGCACAGACTTCCGAGAACTGGATCCGCGCGCACTCGGAATGCCGCTCCTGGTCGCCGCGCACGTAGTCCAGAAACCCCTGGCGCGCGTTGCGCGAACTCTGCCAGTCGTTGCCGATGAAGTCCGCCCAGCCAGCGTCGATGACGAAGACGCCGGTGAGCGGCCGGCTTTGCTGCGCCGCCAGTTCGCGGGCGCGTGCGAGCGCGAGCGCGCTGGCTTCGGTTCCATCGACCGCGACGACGATCGCGCCCATCCTATTTCATGGTGAGCACGATGATGAGGGCGACGACCAGCGTGGCGAGGATGATCGCGCCCCAGTCCTCCTGGCGGTCGTCGCGAAACAGCGTCATCTTGCCCTTTTCCGCGGAGGCCACGGTTTCGCTGCCGATTCTTTCTTCAGCCATGATGTTCTCCCAGACTCAGATCGCGACGAGATAATCCCGGATCGCCAGCACGACCAGAAGCGCGAGTACGTACTTGGTGACGCCCACGATGAGGCCGACCTTGAGCGGAGTGCCGCCGGCCTGCGCCAGTTCGCGCACGTCGATGTAGCCGCCCAGGCCCACCAGGCCGATACCGAAGATCCATGTCATCCACAGGCGCAGCATCTTGATCGTGGCCGAGGCCGCCGGTCCGCCCTTCATGCCGACGTCGCCGAAGGCGCCGATGCTGGTGAGGATCACCATGACCAGGAAGCCGAGCACGAAGACCGGGAACTTCTCGACGAAGAGCTGGCCGATGGTCTTGCGCTCGGCGCCGCCGTTGCCCTGCGCGCCGGCCCAGTACCACACGGTCACCGCGAAGACCGCGAACGGGATGGAGATCACCCGCATGATGTTCCAGATTTCCGCCACCGAAACCGCGGTTCCCGGAGCGATGTTGGGGTTGAAGGCGAGGCTCGCGGCCAGCACCTGTCCGGAGTTCAGGATCCCGGTCCCGACCCAGGCCCCGTACTGGAGGTCGGTCAGATCGAGCGCATGCCCGATGAACGGGCTGATGAACATCGTCAGGATGCCGAAGCCGAGGATGGTGGCGACCGCGTAGGCGACGTGGGCCGGCTTCGCCTCGACCGCAGGCGCGGTGGCGATCGCGGCGCTCACGCCGCAGATGCTGCACGCATTGGCCAGCACCCCGGTCATCGAGCGGTCCATGCTGAACAGCCTGCCCAGCCACAGCACCATCACCACCGACAGGATGACGAAGCCGCCGATCAGGAAGATGGCGATCGCACCGAGCTGCACGATGGCCTGCACCGTGTAGAGCGAGCCGAGCAGGATGATCCCGGTCTTGATGAACAGGCGCGAGAGCCGGAATCCGTCGACGAACAGGTTTGGCAGCTTCCCTCCGAAAATGACATTCCGGTAGATCATGCCGAAGATGATGCCGAGCAGGATGTAGTTCAGATGCACGACCTTGACCAGCCATCCCTTCTGGTCGAACAGCACCACCGTGGACATCCATGGCTCGATCCAGTAACGGATCACCACCATGGTGCCCACGATCAGGACCAGCCCGGGAATCGCTCCGGGCAGTTTCTGCAGAAAGCCCGAACCGCCGCCGGAGACCGCCGCATCGCTCATGATTCCTCCTCTAGAGACTGTTTTTCGTTAGAACCCGTTCTGCGCGGCGGCTCCGCCCTCTGGCAGGGAACCGCCCCGGCTGCCGGCATGCCGGCAGCCGGGCGCAGTGTGGCGCAGGTTGCGGTGCAGCAACAACCCGGAACGTGTTGATGGCTCAATAGACGATACTGATCGGGCGGTCGTACGCCGGGCTGGCCGGTTCCGCATGCGGCACGCAAGGAGGGAGTTGCCCGAAGCGTTCGGGCGTTTCTGCTCGCCTGGATCGATGAAATCCTGACGCTCGCGTGCCCGAGGGTTGGTGACGGGATGCGTGTCTCCGCCCTCATCACCGAGGCGGTCGCCGTGCGCGACGGAATGGACTGCTCTCCGGTATCTCGGCACGAGCCCGAGCATCGACCGGGGCTGCCAGACCCGGAGATACGATCAAGACAACGGTGCATCAGTGGGATGCAAGGCGGATCTTGACGTCGCTGCCGACACCGCATTCGTGGATGCGATGTTGATGAGTGCCATCCGAGTGACATCCAGCCCGATCACTGCCGAGATCGGCCGCGGCGGTGAAGCCGAACCCCGTATCGAACAGCGGGCCGCGCGGCGCAGCGGGCGATGGGCGATGAGAGGCGGGCTTATTCGCACCGGAAAGCCACGACGTGATCGACAGCCAGCCTGATGCCGATCTTTTCGCCGATGGCGTGATTGTGGTGCGAGGGCACCAGCGACAGCGCGCGCTGGCCACTCGGCAGCTTCAGCGTGTAGAGAAACTCGGCGCCGCGGAACGCCTTGTTCTCGACTTCGGCCAGCAGCAGGCTGTCTTCGTCGTGGATGATGTCGTCGGGTCGCAGCAGCACCTCGACACGGCAACTGCGCACGCATTCCGCGCAGCCGCTGGCGTCGCACTCGACCGGAATGTGCCCGTCCAGCACGCCGAGTTCGATTTCAACCTGATGGTCGTTGATGACCTCGCCGGTGACCAGCGCCCCTTGGCCGACGAAGTCGGCGACAAAACGGTTGGCCGGTTCGTGGTACAGGTTGTAGGGCGTGTCCCATTGCTGGATGCGGCCGTCGTGCATGACGCCCGCCCAGTCGGCCAGCGCAAAGGCTTCGTGCTGGTCGTGGGTGACGATGAGCGCGGTGGTGGCTTCGCGCTTCAAGATGTCGCGCACCTCGATCGACAGACGCTCGCGCAGTTCCACGTCCAGGCTGGAGAAAGGCTCGTCCATCAGGATCAAGCGCGGGCGCGGCGCCAGCGCGCGTGCGAGCGCCACGCGTTGCTGCTGGCCGCCGGAAAGCTGGTGCGGGAACTGCCCGGCGTGGCCGGCCAGGCCGACGAGATCCAGCAGTTCGTCGATGCGGGTCTGCCTGGCGGCGCGGGAGGCGCCGCGCAGGCCGAAGCCGACGTTGTCCGCTACGTTCAGATGCGGAAACAGCGCGTAATCCTGGAATACCATCCCGACGCGGCGCTTTTCGGCCGGCAGCATCCAGCCCGGCCGGTTGACGATTTCGCCGCCGATGCGGATCTCGCCGGTCCGGATCGGCTCGAAACCGCAAATGCAGCGCAGGGCGGTGGTCTTGCCGCAGCCCGACGGGCCTAGCAGGCAGCCGATCGTGCCTTCGGGCAGGGTGAAGGAAAGGTCGGCAATGACTTGTCGTTCGGCATAGGACTGCGCGACGGCATCGAGCACCAGCTCAGCCATGTGAATGGTCGCCGCGCCAGGTCAGGAGAATCACGGGGATGATGCCGGCCATGACGATGGCGAGCGAAGGCAGCGCGGCGCGTTCCCATTCACCTTCCGAAGTCATCTCGAACACCCGCACCGCCAGCGTGTCCCAGCCGAACGGGCGAGTCATTAGGGTGATCGGCATTTCCTTCAGAATGTCGACGAACGCGAGCGTCGCCCCGGTCAGCAGGCTGGTGCGCAGCAACGGCAGGTGCACCCGAGTCAGCAGGCCGGGGGTGCCGCTGCCCAGGCTGCGCGCGGCTTCGTCGATGTTGCGGGTGATGCGGTGCAGCCCGCTGTCGATGGGGCCGAAGCCCACCGCGAGAAAACGTACCAGATAGGCCAGCAGCATCACCAGCAGCGTGCCCTTGAGTAGCTCGCTGCCTTCGAAGCCGAACCCGGTATGTCCGATATCGATCAGCCAGTTGTCGAGCCACGCCACCGGGATGAACAGCCCCACCGCCAGCACCGTGCCGGGGAAGGCGTAGCCGAGGGTGGCGAGGCGCTGTGTCCATACCATCGCCGAGCCCGGGCGCTGGCGTCCCGCGTAGACGAGTAACAGGGCCACGGTCACCACCATCAGCGCGCCGATGCCGGCCAGCAACACGGAATGCCGGGCAAATGCCCAGTAACGGGCGTCGAGATCGTTGGCAACGACGTCGCGTGTCCACAGCGCAAGCTGGATCACCGGGATGATGAAGGCCGCGCCCAGCACCATGCCTGCATACAGCAGGGCCAACCCGGCCAGTGCGCGCGACAACCTGATGCGGCGCGAAGCGGCGCTGCGGCCCACCGCGCCGTAGCGCATCCGCGTGCGCGAGCGCTGCTCGAACACCACGGCGACCAGCACGAACAGGATCAGGATCGACGCGAGCTGTGCCGCCGCGGCGAGGGAAAACAGGCTGTACCACGCCTTGTAGATGGCGGTGGTAAAGGTGTCGTAATTGAAGATTGCCATGGTACCGAAGTCGCCCAGCGTTTCCATCAGCGCCAGCATCAGCCCGGCGGCGATCCACGGCCGCGCCATCGGCAGCGCCACCCGGAAGAAGCCCTGCGTACGCGAGAGTCCGAGCGATTGGGCGGCTTCCAAGGCGATCGCACCCTGCGTCGAAAAAGCATTCTTGGCGATCAGATAGACGTAGGGATAGAGCGCCAGCGACATCACCAGAATGACGCCGCCGCGCGAGCGGATCTCCGGCAGGCTGGTGAGGCCCCAGTCCTCGCGCAGCCAGGTTTGCAGGGGGCCGGTGAAATCTAGCAGACCGATGGCGACGAAGGCCGTGACGTAGGCGGGCAGCGCCATCGGCAGCAGCAGTGCCCATTCGAACACGCGGCGGCCCGGAAAGTCGCACATCGCTGCGAGCCAGGCCAGCGACACGCCCAGCACGCTGACGCCGATGGCTACGCCGATCACCAGCCACAGCGTGTTGCCCACGAGTTCGGGCAGAACGAATTCGGTCAGGTGGGCGAGGATGTCGCCTTCGACATCGGCGAATGAAGAGACGGTGACCACGACCGGCACCAGCACCAGCGCGGCGACCGCCAGGGCGAACAGCATCCAGCCGCTGTAGCGGGGGCGGGCTTCAGGCAGCACGCCCGCTGAGGGCATTCTTGAAGTTACGGCAGCGTGACCTGACAAGGTGGGGGCTTACTTGTAACCGGCGCGATCCATCAACTTTACGGCCTTGGCCTGCAGCCTGCCAGCCTCTTTCACGTTGATGAGGTTCTGCCTGTAGCTGCCCCAGGCCGCCACGGTCTTGTCCGGTGCAACCTTGGGGTTGACCGGGTATTCCAGATTGACGTCGGCGAACAGGTTCTGCGCCTTGCCGGAGGACAGCCACTCGATCAGCTTCTGGGCACCGGCCGGGTTCCTGGCGTGCCGTGTGACGCCTGCGCCGGAGACGTTGACATGCACCCCGGACGCCTTGTTGTTGAGGTTCTGGTTGGGCCAGAAGATCGCCAGCCGAAGATCGGGCTTTTTCCGCATCAGGCGGCCGAAATAATAGGTGTTGACCAGGGTCACGTCGCACTGGCCGGCAGCCACGGCTTCCATCGCGCTGGTGTCGTCGGGGAAGGGTGATGTCGCCAGATTGCCGACCCACCCGCGCACCATGTCCTCGGTTTTACCTTCGCCGTATTCGGTGATCATCATCGCTACCAGGCTCTGGTTGTAGACCTTCTTCGAGGTGCGCAGACAGAGGCGGCCTTTCCATTTCGGGCTGGCCAGATCTTCGTAGGTCGACAGCTCGGCGGGTTTGACCCTGCCGGTGTTGTACACGATCGTGCGGGCGCGCACCGACAGGCCGAACCACTCGTGGTCGGGATCGCGCAGGTGGGCCGGCACGTTGGCCTCCAGCACCTTGGACGTGATCGGGCGCAGCAGACCCTCTTCCGATGCCTCCCACAGGTTGCCGGCATCGACCGTGAGCAGCATGTCGCCCAGGGTGTTCCTGCCTTCGGCTTTCAGGCGCGCCATCAGCGGACCTTCCTTGTCGGTGATGAACTTGATCCGCACCCCAGTGTCGCGGGTATAGGCGTCGAACAGCGGCTTGATCAGCTGTTCGTTGCGCGCGGAATACACCACCACCTCTTCGGCTGATGCGGGCAGAGCGGCAGCGGTGAACGCCAAGACGGCGAGCAGTCGGGTCAGTGTTCGCTTCATTTCAGGTTTCCTCTGTAAGGTTAGCGTTCGTAACGCTACCACTAATGAGAACTGTTCTCAACTAGATGATTGTTCCTGATGAGTGAATTGGGTCGGCACGGGTCGCGTGGTGAACCGCTGAGCAGAGGGACGGGCCTGCGCAAGGAAGTGCGCCGGGAAAATGAACCGGGTTCAGGTCCGGAAGGGCCTGTCAATGCTCGAGTTCCGACGGCGTTACGGCGGTAACGTCCGATGCGCGAGTTCTGCTCATGAACCTGTTCGGGCCGCCGGACCGGTGGTCAGCGTTGGTCTGCGAGTGCCGGACGTTCGCACCACCCCGGTCGCAGAGGATCTGCCATCACTTGCGCAGCAGGCGCAGGCCGTTCGCCACCACCATCAGGCTGAGCCCCATGTCCGCGAACACGGCCATCCACAGGGTGGCCTGCCCGGCAACCGCGAGCACGAGGAAGATCGCCTTGATGCCCAGAGCCAGCGTCATGTTCTGGAGGAGGATGCCGGCCGTGTGCCGGCCGGAGACGACGGGCGCGGCAGCCGCCGGGGCATTGTCCGGGCCTTCCACGGTCGCCTCGAAGCCGAGGACCGACCGGCTGCCGCCGCCGTATTCGGCATCGCCGGCGCCGCACACGCCCGGACCCGGGGTGAAGATCGAAGTCATGTTCTCGTTACGGTTCGCGTTCTCCTCCTTCGCGGATTCGGGGACAACGATAGGGCCCGTACCGACTCCGGGGTCAACCGTTTACCATCGTGTCATTCGGGGGGCGATCACATGCGTATCGGCGAGCTGGGCCAGATCACCGGGGTGGATGTCGAAACCATCCGCTACTACGAGCGGACGGACCTGCTTCCGCCGCCCTTCCGGCAGCCGAACGGCTACCGTCCCTACCGCGCCGAGCACCTGGAGCGGCTGGCCTTCATCCGCCACTGCCGGGCGCTGGACATGCCGCTGGCGGCCGCCCACGGCGAAGCCTGTGCATCCCACGTGGACACAGGCGCGACCCTTTCGACCAGCGGAAGCGTCAGGACCCGACGGTGATTCGGGGTCGGAACACCGGCATCGTCGCCGCGCTGGCGGCCGCCGCCCTGTTCGGGGCGGGCACCCCGCTTGCCAAGCTGCTCCTCGCCCACGCCAGTCCGTGGCTGCTGGCGGGCCTGCTCTATCTGGGGTCGGGTGCGGGGTTGTGGCTGTTGCGGCGGCTGCGCCGCGCGCCGACCGTGCAGATGGCGCGCAGCGACTGGAGCTGGCTCGCAGGCGCAATCCTCGCGGGCGGCATCGCGGGGCCGGTGTTGCTGATGGTGGGGCTATCGATGATGCCGGCCTCGGGTACCTCGCTGCTGCTCAACGCCGAGGGCGTCTTCACTGCACTCCTGGCCTGGTTCGCCTTCGGGGAGAACGTCGACCGCCGCGTTGCGCTCGGCGTGACGGCCATCGTTGCCGGGGTGCTGGTGCTCGGCTGGCCGCAGCAGGCGCAATTTGCCGGCGCCGGGCCGGTACTGGCGGTGCTCGGTGCCTGCCTCGCCTGGGCCATCGACAACAACCTGACGCGCAAGGTATCCCTCACCGATGCCTCGTTCATCGCGATGACCAAGGGTCTGGTCGCGGGCTGCACCAACCTCGCGCTGGCACTGGCAACGGGCGCTCACTGGCCGGGCGCGGCGACGGTGACCGGCGCGGCGCTGCTGGGCTTCGCCAGCTATGGGGCGAGCCTCGTGCTGTTCGTGATCGGGCTGCGGCACCTCGGCACGGCGCGCACCGGCGCGTATTTCTCGGTGGCCCCGTTTTTCGGCGCCGTGCTGGCGATCGTCCTGCTCGGAGAGCCGGTCACCCTGCCGTTGCTGGTCGCGGCACTGCTGATGGCCATCGGCGTCGGACTCCACCTGACCGAGCGGCACGAGCACGAGCACACCCACCTGCCGTTGGCACACAGCCACATGCACCTCCATGCCGCCGGCGACGATCACCACGACCACGAGCATGACGCGCCCGTCGCTCCGGGTACCCGCCATGCGCACTGGCACCGGCACGCGGCGACCACCCATGCCCATCCGCACTTCCCGGATGCGCACCACCGGCATTCCCACCGTTAAACGTAAACGGGGTCAGACACGATTTTCATTAATGGGGTCAGACACGATTTTCACCTTTCCTCGGCCTGCCTACCCCCTTCGAGGTTGCCCGGCGTCGGGTCAGCGTTTCGATGTGCTCTTTGAAGCGCTCGCTCCCCAGCGCCCAGCCCTTGT
>Ga0100380_10000773_pt1 | contig 35559 bp, 39 predicted proteins | sample CryGeymeta201504_FD_80417 | JGI IMG/M metagenome (GOLD analysis project Ga0100380, IMG submission 80417) | Groundwater microbial communities from Crystal Geyser aquifers in Utah, USA - Crystal Geyser metaG 2015-04 | ecosystem: Environmental > Aquatic > Deep subsurface > Groundwater | place... | reverse complement strand
AGGAGGTCGGTGATGCCTAAATACTTAATCTGCCCCGGAAAAGTTAGGTCGCGTGATGGCGATGTTCATTTTATAGGCGCACCACAGCTTATTGAGCTGTACCGTGTTGATCCAAAAGATTGCGTCATCGAACCGAAAGGCAATAAAGCCAGATTCTGGAAAAGGCCCAAAGATGTCATAGAGCTGTATCCGCGCAGCCGTGGTGATTACTCAATTCCAAAAGCAAAGCAGGAGCCCACCAATGGCAACTGAATACGTCGATCTGGTAACCGATGCCGGCGAACTGATCCGCATCGAATGCCCGAATAAATACACCGACGGGCTGTACGACTCGCTGGAGAATTCGATGAAGCGGAAAGACTGGTGGTGCCCTTCACAGTTTGATGGCTGTACCGCTACTTACATGGGGCTGATTATTTCCCGCGTAGCGATGAGCAAAATTGTCGGGATGCTTTGACGTTGAGTTGCATAAAATAGGAACGAATATGATTTTACAGAAAAACGAAGAAATATTAGAAAAAGCACCAGATGGAGCGGTTGCTTATAGCTTATATGAATACGGTGATTCAACATATGGGGTTTATTTAAACTGCGAAAATGAATTTTTTGATGATGAAGAAAATTCATGGGTTGATATGAATTTAATTGATAACTATTTCCACAGCATTAGGCGAATACAAGACATAAAAACAATAGTTAAATATGAACAATGGATCGCAGCAATTGCAGATGATCATTCGCAAACACCAGGCTGGATTCAACAAAGCGCAAGATCACTATTAGGTAGCAGCGCAACCTAACAAAGATTTTCCCCTGCTCCGTCGGGGGCAATGAAGTGTTATTGGCAACAGCAGGCAGCACAGAAAACAGAGCCATGAAGGGCTTAATGAAACTGAAGATACGAACAATGGCTTTACTCGAGTTGAGCACGTGGATATCAACGCGCTTTGAAAACCCCCGCCCAAGTAAGCGCACTGCACAGCACTGGTGTGTTTCCGGTGCTGTTCCAGCAAAAAAAATCGGCAACAAATGGTTTGTTGATACTGACGCAGAACAGCTGGAAACTGGGAATGATCTGGTTGATCAAGTATTGCGAGCAGGCTGATGGCACCAAGAGCACGAAAGCACAAAGGGCTGGAGCCAAATCTATACCAGTCTGAGCGAAAGAACACGACATATTACCGTTACAAACACCCCATAACGGGGGCCTGGCACGGAATGGGCGACAATAAGGCCAAGGCCAATGCAGCTGCGCGCATTTTAAATGCAAAGCTTCTTACTGGCGGCGCAGGATTGGTTGAGCGCGTACTTGGGATCGCTGACAAAACAATCTCACACCTGGTTGAGCGCTTCCGCGCTGAGCGTCTGCCTGAGCTTGGGCTTGCCGCAGGAACGCAGAGAAACACGGAATACCGTCTCAATCGAATAGATCAGGATCTTGGAAATCGCATCATTTCGACAGTCACAACCCAAGACTGCGCCGAGTGGCTTGATAATAATTTCGAACGAAATCCTTACGTTAAGCATCGCGGCACACTGATAGACCTGTTTCGGTTCGGTGTTACAAAAGGCTATTTGCAGAATAATCCGGCAGATCCAACATACGCGCAAAAGCAGGATAAAAAAGCCCGCCAGCGCATGACGCTGGAGCAGTACAAGGCACTACACACAGCTGCACCGCCATGGCTAAAGATCGCCATGGAGATTGCATTAATCACGCTGCAAGGCAGATACGAAGTCTGCCATATGCGATATGACGCAATCAGAGACTGCGCGCTGCACGTTGTTCGTGAGAAAACCAAGAAAAACGACTGGGCGCGATTGAGGATCATGATGACCCCCGAACTGGAGGAAGTTGTGCGAAGATCCAGAGATGACGGTATTGTGAGCCCTTACATTGTTCATTGGCGCCCAAGTAGGATTAAGCCATCGAAAGATACAGACCACTGGAGTCAGTTCAGTCCAAACAAGTTCGGTGCAGAGTTTCGCAAGGTCCGTGACACGCTTTCGGTGTTTACCTGTATGCCAAAAGAAGAGCGTCCAACTTTTCACGAGATTCGTTCGCTTGGTGCGTGGCTGTATGAGCAAAGCGGCTATCAAACAGACTACGTTCAACAGCTCATGGCCCACGGAGATCAGGCGATGACCAAATACTACCAGCAGGGCCATTCGGAAAAATGGGTGCAGGTTGAGGCCGGTCTGTGCATAAACGAACTGATCAGTTAGCCCGCTTTCGTCTGCAAAATACAGCTCTCTTCCAAATGTAAGTTATTGATTTATATACTCCCGCGTTGCGCATATTGCGTCTATTGCGCGTACCAACAGAATAAATTATCCGTTGTATATCAATAACTTAAGCCTGATACGATTGCATATTGACATGGTAGAGGTCGCCAGTTCGAATCTGGCTAGTCCTACCAGAATTACCTTACAAATCAGGCACTTACGAGTGCCTTTTTTGTGCCTTAAAAATGCATCTGCAAAATGTCTGCAATATCCCTGCAAAATACAGTAGTGCAAATCAGCGGTTAACCCTCATCAGAATAACCCCTGGTGCAGCGACCTCAACGCGCCCAATAAACCGCTCTTCACCTGGCGAGCAGATCAGGGCTATGGCTGGCATCCGGCCAGTCATCTTTGAGTAATACAGGGCCTGCCCTATCGCCTCCGCCCACTTCTTGCACCAGTCGAACTCTATGGCCAGATCATCAGTCAGGCAGTCAACCCGCGTTCGGTCCTCCAAAACCACCTCAGATTTTCCTTCCCAGTATCCGCAGTATTCCGTCACATAATCCGCTTCCATAGGCCCTCCAAAGGCACAGCTCCAGACTGAGAGTTAGGTAATTATGGCAGCTCACAATACAATGGGCTGACAAATGAAAGACCCTCAGCCAGATGACAACAAAAAGCAGCTGCTGGCACGGATCGACAGGGACGTGAAAGAGAAGTTCGACAGAAAGCGAAAGATGCGCGGACTAAAGCAGGAATACATCGTCGAGCAGCTGATTAAAAAATGGGTGGACGGTCAGATCGAAATTTGACCAACCAAGGCCCTACACTTTCTGTTAATCATCCTGATATAAAATTATATCAAATTAGATAAAGCAACCCGCAGATTGCTCCCTTACCATGCTCACATATCGTTCGCAGCCTTGGTATTTTTCAAGGCGACAAAATATCCGATCTGAAAAGACACAGCGTCCTTAATTAGCGGATGCTCCCTATTAATTTCCCCATAAGGAATGATCGTTTTCACTTCAGTCTCAGGTAATACTACCAAGACTCCGTCTGCGGTCATCGCCAATATCTCCATGCCCATCTCCTTGTTGTTCGAGCAGCAGCAATACTAATTGACAAAAGAATAAAGAAAACCGTTTACAAAACAACGGTTTACCTAATACAGGTAAACTCATACTTTTTGTCTGTATTTGGTGAAAATTATGAGACACCTATGCCATGCCTGATCTAATGACGTTCGGCGGCCGGCTCAGGGATGCGAGAAAAGAGGCGAAAGTTTCAGCTGCATGGATGGTTGAGCACCTAAATAAACACCTGGTGCCAGCCGGGCTGGCAAGAGTTCACATTAACACGTATTACTCTTGGGAGAAGATTGGCACGCCTGGGGAGCTGAAGAGCGGGAAACGATACCCTCACCCAATGGCTTACAAGATAATGCTCGACCCGCTTGGTATTACGGGATACTGGCTATGGTATGGGGATATGGGCGGTCGCGTGATAAGACGAAGAAAGGATTTGCCACAAGAACATCAGATAGCTGACGAACAAATTGGCAGTATTCGTGAGATAGAAGAAGAGCTCTATAGAGAATTTAAAAGAGTTGCGGCCAGTGCGACTAATGCACAGAAGACCGCAATTCTTAATTTGCTGAGGGCGATCAGGTGATCACTGACGTGAGAAATGCTGGCCGCTTAACACGGTCGGAAAATTAGCATTACCCGGGGCGCTACCCTCATACATGCGATCACCGTCGATTTTAATGATATCGCGGTTGTAAATTACTGCGTTATTAGGTGCGCAAGTACCGAGAGCCGTTCGCACATTTGGCTCATAGTTGCTGCGCCCGCAGAAACTATTTTGCGAATATGAGTCAGCATATCCCTGATCAGGAAGTGTTATATAAGTCGCGTGGTCACTATATTCAATCTGATGAACGGTGTCGCCCGAGGACAATATCACTTCGTTTTTAATGACGAACTTTGCTTCGACATGAAACGTATAACCCTGCTCAACACACCCCGTGTCCGTATAGTTGTCATATTTGAAAACCACTCGGCCATTACCGGCGTATGTCGTTGTCAGTTTCGCAACGGTTCCGAGTTCGGCATTCTGGTGACAATCAAGCGACCAGGAGTCCTGAAGTGAAGTGCTAAAGCTATTTGGAGAATCAGGTGACTCGTCAACAGCTGTTCCCGGGAAATCACCGCTACTCCCACCGCAACCCACCAAGCCGGCCACAGCAAATAACCAAATAATTCTCATACTTAATCCTTAGTAATATTAATATCATCAGATAGATAATATGCGGATTGAGTCTTTTATCAAAGCACGATTGAGGCCCTGTATTTTTTATTAACTCAGTGCGATCATTCGGCAATGGAAAATTCACCTGAGAACATCACTGCACTGATATTTGGCTGTTACATGATCGCCATCACAATTGTGCTATTCTCCGGCGCGGTACCCACCAAGTGGCGTACCTGGCCAGTCATTCATGGCGTAGCCTGGGCGGTACCCGTCATGGTGCTGGCCGGTTCATTACTCATAGCCATTCCTGGCCTGATGGTGCTGTTTATTATCGTTGCTGCTACATCGCGGCCTCGATAGCTGGGATTACGCGCTCAATAAGCTGCTTCTTACGCAGCTGAAGCAAATCGATCTGACGGCGTTTCTCGTCCGCACTCAGCCCTCCGCCCTTGATCTGCTTAATCCTGGCATTGATTGCAGCAACTTTGCGATTTGCGCGGCCGAGCGATGCGCGCTGCACCATAATTCCTTGGTTCTCATCAAAGAAGTCTTTGGCGGCCGCACTTTCACCCTCTGCTTTTAACTGTTTGTAATCAGCATAAAGACGGCTTGATTCGCGCAGAGCCTCGTAAAAAAGCGTGGTTTGTTTATCTGCCTGCGGATCGTCAAAGTTGCGGTAGAAGCGCCGTATCGGTTGATGCTCATACCAGTTCTTAGCCGGGGCCTCGTTACCACTCAGGACGTTCTTCAGCACATCGGCATGCCCTACCATCCACGCCCCAACCTGGCCCAGATAACCGGATATCAAATAATCAATCTGAACTGGGCTGAGTGCAAATGCACTGTCTGCACCGAAAATGGCTTCGGTACCCTTACCGGCCATTTCTGCAACAAGGGAAGTTCGGTCGGTGACGCGATTAGATGGACTCAGGCGCTGCTGGCCCATCGTCTCAATATCGCGACCAGTGAAACTATCCTTGTTTGCGTAAACATCAAACGTAGGCTGGAACATCTGAGGTATCGGGCTGAATGCAAATGTACTTCCAAGCATGTGGCCAAGGCGATCCATAAACAGCTCGCCAGTGGCTTTATCATCGACAGCCTGTTCAAGAAGGCGCTCAGTCAGCGTCGCAATTGCGCCCACTTCGAATGGCTTAGGAATTAGCCCGACGTGCTCGGTACCTGGAATGCGGACCCACCAGCAAGTGTCTTTCATCCAATCCTCTGCTTTTTTGTAATCGTCATCATCACGATTACGCATATACAGAGCCATGGTCGCCAGCGATAACGCACCGACTACAGCCATGAATCGGGCAGCAGCTTTACGCTCACTGACGCTGGTTTCAATGCTGCCAACGCCCAGCATCTGCATAACAACTTTTGCGCTCGGCTTAACACCGGACCGGTACAGTTTATCCAAACCCTGAAGGCGGGCATTCAGGAATGGCACAACGTCAGTCAAAAACCGTACCGCTGGCCAGGCACCGGTACCGGAGAAATCCATCAGGTCGCGCGCTTGAAATGCCGAATATAATTTGCCCTTTCCTGCATCTTCATTTTGCTGGAAAGCCGCCATTCGGTTCGCATTTTCAAAACTGTTGTTCACGTCCTGCCAGCGATCCCATGCGGCCTGAAAAGGCTTTAAGCCAAAGCTCAGCAGGCTTTTAGGGTTCCGCAGAACTTCACCGCGGCGCATCTGTCCATCAATCTGGAACCGGATTGAGTCCGCATCCTCGCCGTAGGCATGTCCAAAACTGAAAGCACCGCCGGAAGCAAGCAGGCGAGCGCGCTGGTAACCGTTCCGGTCAAACACGCCAAAACCGCGCAGCCCAGACACGACGTTCCCGGCAGGGTTGGCCTTTAAGTCGGTAACAGAAATGGCACTTAGCGAATCGCGTATAAGGTTGGCAACGATGAATTGCGGCGTGCTTGTCGTCATGTTTGTGAATACACGCTTGAAGCTGCGCATCACGCTCATCGCTGCGCCGTTCATGCCGGTATGATTAAGGCTGGTTAGCGCATGGAAGACGAGCGGGTCGGATATGTTGTACCAGACCTTATGGCCATTCCGTAAGATGAAGGTACTTTGCTTTTTGTCCCGCGCAGCTTCGGCGGTTTGTTCCGCAGCATCCAGAGCCAATGCGTTATCCATTGCCTGGGTTGCTGCCAGATTTTTCATACTGGCATCAATCAGGTGATGGAAGTTCATGATTGTGTTCTGCAGCAAATCGTTGAGATTCTGGCTACCACCCTTTAATTTTTTGTATGCCTGCTGGCGGCTCAGCCCGCCAGCAAGGCGCGGTCCTGAAACGTCGTCATTGCCCTCATCCAGACGGTAGAAAGGCACATAGAACTCATCACGCCACATTTCACGAGCCTCACCAGAAATAACCCCGGCCTCTTCCGCAATAGCCAGAACATCATCCCGGTGCTGCTGAAACTCATCAAAAACAGCAGCGTAAGTTTCCCCGCGGTCGCGGCCATCGGGCATAACCCCAGTGTTCAGCTCCTTGCCTGCGGCAATCTCATCGGCAGAGAATAGATTCTCCCGCCCTTCTGCCATCAGTTTTTCAGCACGATTAGCAGCAATCCACCCCATGAACTTTTCAACTTCTGCAGCTGACCCCAGCTTATTCAGCGTGAAGACCAGGCCGTCGGTCCCCTTCCTGACATCCACCACTCCTTGCGCTGAATCAAGATAGATACGGCCGGTATTCATCATTGCTGTTACAACGCCGCTGGCGACGTTGCTCATACGAGCTTTAACCCAGGCTGATTTCGTTATGTTTTCCGGACTGGTGACATCGCCATTCAGCAGCTGCTTATCCAGCTCCAGCAAACCAGCGAAACGATCCGCAAGCCCCTGACGTACTTTCAAGCGCCACCTGTCAGTAACTTCACGGAAGCGGTCTGCAGCCGTTTCTACAACAGATTTAGGGCCAATTTTATCCAGAAAATCTTTCTGACTTTGGCTTAGCGTGGAGTCATTCTCGATGGCATCTGACAGGCGAAACAGTGGCTTGAAGCCCGCACCAGAGTTGACAAGATCCGCTTTGGTGATTACATTTTGACCTGACCGGTCTGGTGAACCACTCCCCGGCAATTGGAGCCGCATGAGTCGTACCAGATCGGTCTGTTTATCCAGATCCAGATAAAGAATTTTCTGGCTTCTTACGAACCCCTTAGCTCGATCCTTCCCGTAAACGCTTGAAATATCATTGATGATTAATCGGTCTACTTTCTTTTCCAGATGAATAGGAACGACCACAGGATTTCCATCGGCGTCTACTGCATCGACCAGAACAACCAATGCCCCTGATTGTGTATTGGATTCAAAAACTGCGATAGGATCAGCCAACAATTCTGGCAGCCTTTCAATAACGCTGAATGGCACGGTGTGTTTAACGCCATTTGTGGCCTTTCGCACCACATCACGCCGAATAACCAAATCCAGATCAGGCGCACCAACAGCGCGAAGAACATCGGGAGTGCGCCCAAGAGACACTGGTGGTACATGCGTTCTTTTACTGTTCAGCGTTTTCCCCAGCTCTTCCCGGTAGCGGGTTGCCGCATCGCCATCAGGACTGAGCTGCATCAGAACTTTTCTGCTGGTCTTTGCTCCCCGCGTCCCTTCTTGCTGCAGGTGCAGTTTGCTTTTCGCAATCAGCGCCAGCGTATCGGTATCGTTCCAGCCAATGCCTGGATAAACCTTGCGGATAAGGTCGCGCAGCGCGGCCACCACCCGGCGCACCAGCCCCATCTGTTTGCCTTCTTCGGCAACGTGGGCGATGTACTCCAGCACAGCGTCACGGCGATCCCGCTCTTTGCTCAAGTCCAGGTTGTAGCGCTGGATTTTTTTCATCAGCAGCTTTTTGCCAATGCGCTGGTAAATATCATCCAACACTTGATCCAAAGCCTTGCCGCCGTTTTCCCGCTGCGCCTCGATGAAGTTAATCACCGCACCATGCCCCAGCGCCTCATGCAGCGCTGCACGAACAGCAGCAGCACGGGATGTTAAGTGGCTGGCAATCAGATAGGTGCGGCCAGTGACCGTGTTGTAAAAACCTTCAAATTCGACTTCATTGAAAGCGCTGCCCAAGTCAGCCTTCACGCTTTCCGGCAGGTCGTGCTTGGTTTCCACCACCTCGATTTTTACGCCGAGGTCATCCTCAACGCCGGCAATCCACTTCCGCACATAATCTGCCATTGGAGGAGTGTCGGACCGATCAACCGGATTACTCGGGCCTTTCTCCTTTGCAATCTGCGCCATTTCTTTCAGGCGGTCGGAAATGGTTTGCTGTATTTCCGTGTCGAGCTTGGCATCTCTGGTTTTGCTGAAGAGTGCTACGCTGCCATCTGGATTCGTTTTTGTCTCAAGCGTGTCAAACAGCTTGTTAAATGCCTCACTGACTGGGCCTTGCTCGCCTGGAGTGAGATAAGGGTAACGTTCCGGGTTTTTTTCAAAGAGCTCAAAGGCGGTGACGTTTGCCAAGAAGTCGTTCCGGTGTCCTTGGTCGGCCAGCTTAGCAATGATGTGCGTTTCAAACGAGCGGGCGGCCCGCTCGATGATTCGCGACCAGTAGCCATCAACCTTGCCTTTGTCGATGATGCTTGCACGTTTTGTCATTGGCGATGCGTTTAACGTTTCAACCAGTTCTGCAAATGCTTTTTCGACCTCGGGCCGTATGCCTTGTGGGTGATTGGGGTCAACAACCCAGTCATTAGCATTCCATGCCTGTGTGTTCTCTTTCCTGCGGCTGAACTCTGCCATTGAGATCGATTGTTCATAGCTAGTACCAAGCGATGACTTGCGTACCATTCTTGGTTCAGTCTTATAGGTAACGTAAGAGGCTTTACGATAACCGTCCTGATCGCCCTTGAACTCGGCAACTCCCCGCTTGCGGGAAAAGTAGTTATCCAGCGCGTGAAACCATTACACATAAATGTATGTGGTGTACATGTCGTCTGTATCCAAAGCCATTATAGCCTGCATGGTCCGTTAGCTACGGCTTATGTTGACATTTCTCAAGTGTACAAAATACCATAAGATGAATCCCCTATCGAGATCAACGAGTAATTAGCTACTAATGACATTCATGCAACTACTGCAACCCGTTTTCTAGCAGGCAATTGATTTATTCGCCCGAAAATACTAGGACGGATACAATACAGAAAACGATAACCCATTGAGGAATTTGGTTCAGTGCGCGGAGCAGATGTTTTTCAGAAGTCCCTTTTACGACGGTGCAGCTGGAGTTGTTTGTTCCAGAAAAGCATCCACTGATACCCATCAAAGCAGTTCTGAATAAAGCGCTGAAAAATCTGAATTGGCTATTGTAGTATTCATTGCGATACCGGCAGGGAATCTACCAGAACGCTTAATCAGGGCGCAGTTGCTTCAGGTACTCTACAGCATCCTCAGCGAACGGCAGTTGGTTGAACAGATCAACTACAACCTTCTGTACCGGTGGTTTGCAGGATTAACGATTGATAATCCCGTTTGGGATCATTCCACCTTCGGTATCAACCGGGATCGACTACTGGAAAACGATGTGATCACGGAGTTGTTTGAAGAAGTCGTTCATCTTGCCCGTCAACAGAAACTGCTCTCGGATGAACACTTCAGCGTGGATGGAACCCTTATTCAAGCGTGGGCTTCACAGAAGAGCTCTCGCCGCAAGGATGATAGCGAATCGCCGGCGGGTGGGGGGCGCAACAGAGACGCCAATTTTCACGGTGAAAAACGCAGCAATGCCATCCATGAATCCAAGACAGACGGTGATGCAAGGATGGCCAGAAAGGGTTCTGGAAAAGAAGCCAAGCTCTCTTATATGGGGCACACCGTGATGGAAAATTGCAGCGGTCTGATCGTTGAAGCAGCCGCCAGTCGGGCTACAGGCAAAGCTGAATGAGATGTGCAAAAAGTTTATTAGTGCAGTTGCCAAGCATGAAAAAGCGCACGGTAGGAGTTGTCAAGAATGACGATACGGCAGGCTTTATAGAAGATTTCAGAGCGATGAATATAACGCCGAATGTCGCGCAAAATAGCAATCGGCCAGGCGGCTCGGCGATTGATGGTCGCACCAGTCGACACGAAGGTTACACTGTCAGTCAAAAGACCAGAAAGCGAGTAGAAGAGCCCTTTGGTTGGAGTAAGACAGTGGGTCTTATCAGGTAAATGAAAGTCCGTGGTTTATCGAAAGTAAACGACGTATTTAGGTTGACGATGATTGGTTGGAATTTGACACGAATGAGGGCGTTACAGGAATAGTCCGACCTGAAGGCGGAAAAGTCCGACGAACGCCGCTAAAAGCAGTGAAAAAAGACTTAAAGCGTCGTTTTTACCGAGAGTTTGAGTCAAAAAATGATGATTGCGTTCAAGGTGAGAGAAAATCAACAGCCTGCTAGTGTTACAATCCAATGATAGTTACTAATCGCAGTTAAGTTGGCTTTTCTATAGCTAAAATAAAAAAATATTTCTAACAGGCATACTACGCACTTCAAGAATCAATCATCATTTGATTACGAACTGCACTGTACGAGGCAACTGAAAATGGAATCAGATAGTTTAGGGCAATACTCCCCCATGAAATATCAGTCCAAGCCAGTAGCTGCGCTCCCTGATTGATCAGATTCAGAATTGTGCCAACCACAAGAGCAATCTTTATCGAATTGCTGATAATGTGGCGCTGGCTGAATGTTTTCAGCCAACGGTGCAGTCCAGATGCTTGATTCATGTTATGACCACCTTATTATGTTATGTCTGTGTCGGGCCGGCTGGGATTGCTCAATATCAGGTAGTTTAGACAATTAAAGCAGATGGGGAGATATGCATGGCGTTTATCGATACAACAGAGCTGGATGAGCTGCGTCGTAAGATGCTGAACTTTGCTCGCTCGCAGCTGAACGATGACGCTCTGGCAGAAGATACTGTACAGGAAGCACTCGCCGGAGCATTTAAAAATTCCGACTCGTTCAACCGCTCTTCACATTTCAGAACCTGGGTTTTCGCCATTCTTAAAAATAAAATCAGTGATGCCCTCCGCCAGCGTTACCGCCAGCCTGAAAGCGAAAGTTTTGATGACGATTGTAAGGATTGCGGTTCCGCCAACGACCAATACTTTAACTCGAATGGTCACTGGCAGGATGAGCATCGTCCACAGCGTTGGGGGGCTGCGGATAATCTGGTTCACAATGAACAATTCTGGCGTGTATTTGATACCTGCCTCGAAGTACTGCCGGCCGATCAGGCCAGAGCTTTTATGATGCGTGAATTTGTTGAGTTGAGCAGTGCAGAAATCTGTGAAGCACTGGAACTCAGCACCAGCAATCTGCATGTGCTGCTGCACCGTGCCCGTCTGCGTTTACGTGATTGTTTGGCAAAACATTGGTAATACGGGAGTAAATTATGCTCAATTGTGAACAAGCTACCCTGCTACTCTCAGAATCCATGGAACGGAAGTTATCACTGCAGGAGAAGACGAGCCTGCGTTTCCATACTCTGATGTGCAGCAGTTGCCGTCGTTTCGGCACGCATATTCAGGATATTCGTAGTGCTATCCGTTCAGATAAACAGTCTGCAGCGGATAAGAATAAATAATCTGATCATTTCTGCGCGTCTCTGTGCTGTCATGATTCAAACAAAACCGTAATCAGATAAAACTGCCCGGCAACTATGCCGGGCAGAATCGTCATCAATACCGCATTATTATGTAATTGCAGCTGAATAGCTGTTGGTAGAATAATCAGCATTATACTCATAAGAATATACGTAAGTGCTGATGACATAAAGGTTGAAATAGAGAACCTCTGTTGCAGAAAATGTTTAAAAAACAGTGTAATCTGACGGGAAATAATTGTTAGTATAAACGCATAAATGCCATGAATAATTGCATTAATATACCAGTGTTCCTGTGATTGGTTATAGCAAATACAGGCAGCCCACAGACCATAGAACAGCAGTGCAGCCCAGGGGGCAATATGCTGATTCAGAGTCTGCAGATAAATGGATGATTTGGTTTGCCACAGATACTGCATTTAATAAGATTCAGTTTTACGCAACCAGGTGGCAGTACCCGGAGCAATACCTATCCATACAGGAACATCAATATGGTATTGACTGAGCATCAGACGAATATGAGCCAGGTGATGGATGGTATGATTAATAAGGTACAGACATTCGCGCCGTAAACCGGAACTGAATTCATCGCTGACCGTCTGCAGACAATCAATCTCTGAAACAACCACCAGGCTTATGTCCTGCTGAGGAATGGTATCAGCCCAGGTCAGCAAATCGTTATTCAGCTCAATGGCGATCTGAGGGTCGGATTCCGTAATGGCATTGCGGTTTCTCTGGTTGTAATCTACAACACCCGTCGCCAGTCCGTTTTTCAATGCCAGAAAATGATCCTGTATATGACGAATATGGCTTCCGCAGCGATGTTCACAATAATGTTGTTGACGAAGTGAGGGCGTCATATTGACAAATATCCCCAGGATTTCATCAACCTGCAATAGTGCCTGCTTCAATGCTGATATCAGCATAATAACCTCATTTAATCAGTTAACGGATATTGCTTAATCAGCGCCTTTTCCATGCGCCATGCACGATAAAGTTGCAGCAATGACGGTGTTTTTTTTCCGTTCTTACGAAGCTTGTGGCCGATAATAAAAAGCGTATGGTATTGCCATAGCAGTGTTTTGATAGCGTCTGTAAAACGGGCATTTTTATCCCATATGTGAACGGCCTCAGAAGACACGCCATTAATTTCAACAATTTCCAGATAATCCCCACAACACAACGAAGCAGTGTCTTTGAATTTCACATCCAGACGTCCATAAAAGAATTCGGGAAGTTCGTGCATTAGACGGTCAATTTTTTGATTCAGCTCGTTTGTAATGCAGTGTTGACCATCGGAAAACACAGCTCCACGGCAATGACTTCCCGCGAATACCAGCTCTATAACTTCTCCGGCGGCAGGAATGCTGTGCCACCTGGCAGCGAAGCGTGGTTGATAAAGGTGGGGGATTTTTCCGGCTCTGGGGTCGGCTAAGACAAGCGCCTCCAATGTGGAAATACCATCTCCGGTTATCAGCGGACTGTTTTTTAACGTTAGTGAGACAATTTGCCCCCTAGGCTGATCAGGCATCCGTACATAAAATATGCCGGCTTCCGGACGGAAACTGGCCAGTTTCTGCAGTACCAGACGGGTTCCAGCAGGGAATGACTGCATGACATCGGCTAGGTGTGACGTGCTGCGAATAACTTTTACGCCTGCGCCACGGCAGCCGATATCGGGTTTGCATACAAAGGGAAAATCAAAACCACGCTGGCGACATTGCTGATGAATTACCGCCAGCTGATCAACCTGCGGCTGATGGCAGGCATCAATCATCAGCCAGGGCAGCATGTGCTGGGCTAATGCCCCCTGACACTGCTCCATCACTTCTTCCTTACCACTGCCGACCATACCGCCGAGGAATAATCGTGGGTTAGCCAATAGCGGTAAGGTGAGTGAGCGGTAACGCAGCGCCAGTATCAACCACAGCAGTACCACTGGAGAATACATCAACCAGGTGGGCATAAATTCAAACCAGGATGTGGTTTCAGCAGGCTGGGCCGGGGCAAAATCAGCACTGGATTTCATGATCAGACCTTTTGAGCCGGCAGAAAGTGGCGGGCTATATAAAAATCAAGGCTGACATAACGTCCTGCGCCGGTGAAAAATAGCGACAGCAACATAACAAAATAGGTCGCGGCAAATTCGATACCGTTATTCAGAATAACAATGCTTCCGCGCTCGGTAAGCCAATCGTAGTTGCCATGCTCCTGCAGAATCTCACGGGCGCGTTGCAGGTGGTCGGCTGCTTCCATAACCCGGTCGTTAGCCAGCCAACTGCTGCTGTCAGCAATGGCCAGCCAGCCATTTTCCCAGTGAACCGTCAGTGCGGCGACCAGCATGGTGAACATTAATGGCAGACTGATCCAGCGCACAGCAAAGCCCAGAATCAGAAATATTCCACCAAAAAACTCTGTACCGGCAGCCAAACCTGCCATGACTTCCGGCATCGGTAACCCCAGCCCCCAGTCAGGATTACCGAACCAGGCGGCGGTATCTGAAAAGTGACTGAGCTTGTTCCAACCTGCCTGCATCAGTACCGGTGCCAGATACAAACGTAACAGCAGCGGTGCCAGACCATCGGCAACCCGTATCCGCTCTAATACCTGATGGGCATGGTGGTAATAGGTAAGCATTCTGTTCATGAAAACTCCGGTTAAATTGCAGGATTGTTTCTTCCTAGTCGTATAACGCCGCTCTTTCTTACAGCTTCAAGGCTTATTTGTGCTCTGCGCAGGAGATAGCAGGATATGCAGTAAGTTATCCTGAAAGGTGATATTGCCTGGCAGGCGGCCATGCTCTTCGCAAATCATTACCACATAATCCAGTGGGAAATAGCTATATGGATGTCGTGGCTTACTCGGGTCTAATACAGTCGTTGCCAGCAGAGACTGTTTGGTAACTGCTCCATCACCGGGTTCAAGCATCAGTCGGGCGTAGGGAATGTCTGCCTTTGGGTGTTGTATTTCCTCAGGCCACAGGCGTACATAGGAGTCATCCGCAAGGTCTTCAATCAGGATGCGGGCCGGGGTTGGGTGGCAGTCCCCGCCAAACACAATCAGCGTACGCTCTTCATCCGGGTTTTTAATACTCAGTGACCAGACAAAGCGTCTGGCCCGTTCCAGTTGTTGCTGCAGTTTATCCTGACGCTTTTTGATGGCAGATATACTGAGATTTTGCTGTTGCCAGGCTTGTATTACATCAGGGTCAAAGGGGCCCCATTGCAGGGCTTGCCAGATATGATGATCAAACCAGTCCCGCTTCAGAGGCTTGCCAGCGTTGTTTAAAATAGCGTTGCGTAACGGGTGAGGCAGCAATTGAAAACCGCTGTCAAAGGCCAGCAGAACATCCGGCGGAATACGGTTGGGGCCAAGTTTTACACCGCTTAACAATTGTTGCAGAGCACTGACAGAACCAAAATTCGGCGTGCCTACCAGAACTACTTTTCTGACCTTCTGTAATCCTGAGTTCGTAATGGGAAAGTCATTGTTATTGAGCACATCGGTTTGGCCATAGCGTAACCAGTAGCGGCTGATCAGGCCTCCCATGCTGTGAGCTACCAAATCAACCCGGACCGGAGTGTCATAGTCCTGTTGTACGCGGCTGACAAAGCTGTTCAGTTGAGCGGCGGTTTTTTGCAGATCCTGCCGCCAATCATATACGAACCAGTAATAGCGGCGCTCTCCGTGCTTACTTTTGCGCTCACCCGGAAGCGAGGCAACATAGCCTCCTGCCTCAGCCAGAGTGCGCTCTATCTGGCCATAAAAGTCTTTACCTGCAACCTGATCAGTTACTCCGCAAGGGTGTAATGTGGTTGTTACCAGATCGCGGTAATCGTGTGTCAGCAAGCGCCAGAGATGGCCCGGCCAGCGTTCATTACCCCGCGCATCGCAGAGTCTGGAGCCGAGCACCCCATGCAGTAAAATAACTGGTGGCTGAATTGATGCTGTTGCGTCACCCGGTTCGCCGTCATGGTTATAGATGCGCTGCAGATCCGGCCCGGAGGTAGAGCAGGCAACAAGAGCAAGCATGGTCATCAGCAGAGAAATATTCCTGAAATCCACGGTCTCTCCATTGATTGTGGGTTATGCGTAAAACGCATCTGACTGTAAGAATCTGGCAACCCGGACGACAAAAGTTGCAGGTAACTTTGTTTCAGGAGAGTGCTTATGTGCAGTACCCCAAAACCACACTATAGCGGCCCGCGCCGCGCCGTCAGTAATATGAGCCTTACACCGGAGATGATGCAGCGCTTCAGCGAAACGGCGAATCTGGCTCAGGAGCGGCGCGAGAAAAAGCAAGCTGCTATCCGGCAGGCACAAAGAGAATCGCAAACCGCAGAGGTGCAACCTGCCAGGGTACGCTCTCTAAGTACCAGGCAGCGCTTTCTGGACTGGTTGTTTGCCTGGTAGCCACCATCGAGTATAGCTACCAATCAAATGACCATTGCGGTAACCAGCCTGCCGCCCAGGCTTCCAGTGTTTTATCGGTACCACTCAACACCAGCCAGGCTAACAGCAGCATAGTTCCGCCCAGAACGTAACGTACCCAGCTCCCGCCCTGTAGCACGCCCGCGGTACTGCGCCGCAGCAAACGGGTGGAAGCCAGACCGGCGAGTATCAGAACCAATGCAGTCCCCAGGCCATAACTGGCCATGACCAGAAAGGCCATCGATAAGTTCTGACCATTGGCGGCCAGTGCGATGGCTGCACCTAAGGTCGGGCCAACACAGGGTAGCCAGATGATGCCGGTTAACAACCCTGTACCAAATGGGCCAAGCCAGTCCAGTTGCAGAGAGCCTGCGCCACTGCGTGATAACAGACGCGATAGCCAATAGCTGCTGCGCTCCGTCAGATAACGGCTGATCAGCACGCCCCCCAGTATCAACAGCAGCAGGGCCGAAAAATAGCGAAAGGTTTCCGGATCAAGGTTCAGGCTGACGAGCAAGAAGGTCAGCACCGACCCAGCCAGTGCAAACGACAAACTGAGCCCTAAACCCATGCTGATCATGCCCATGCGTCCTTTACCGGCGGCGACAGCAAGCGTCATAGGAATCAGCGGCCAGACACAAGGCGATAACAGGCTAAGCATGCCAGCGATAAAGGCCAGCGGCAGAGATGTCAGCTCAAGCATTAACAATTATCCAGATGGCTGAGCAATGCCTGGCGAATAACATCGGCACGGGTTTCAGCCACGCTGAACCAGCGTTGTGTACCTTCTTTGAATAAGATCAGTGTTGATTGACGTGGTGCTTTAAAGTGCGTTACCCACTCTTTTTGCTCATCAAAATCAACACTCAGAATATTCAGTTCACACTGTGGATGAGCGGTCTGAAATGCCTGCAGAATTTCCCCTTGCTTTTTGCAGGTTGGGCACCAGACGGCATGAACATCAATCAGCACTGCTTTTCCATTGGCCTGTAAGCTTTGGAAGTCATCAGCGGTAAAACGTGCAAAAGGACTTTCTGCCTGTGTGCAGGCCGATAGTGTCATTGCTGTTAGCAATAAAAAAAGAATCCGGGCAAATATCGTGAGCTTCATGGTCGTTACCTTAAAATAATTTTCTGTTCAGTCGTTCGGGATACGAATTTCTTACACAATGACTTTTACAAAAAAGTACCTACTCTGAGTTCGCCCTGACGTTACCGACCACCTATCCTTTGCTCAGACCCTGAGGCTAGGTGGTCAATATGCAATGGTTCATTGAGCGACGCTGGTTATTTACAGCCCTGATTTTAATACTGATGGCAATTATGACTACGGTCCTGACCATTGGCTGGATGTCAGCGGTTGAGCGCAGTAATCGCGGGCTGGCCAATCAAGAGTTGCCACTGTTTGAACAGGTGCAACAGCTGCGGGCGGCACTGGCCGAACAAACTCTGAATTTTCATGAATACTATCTCAGTGGGGATGCCGAAGCCTTTGCTCTTGCATACCGAGAAGATAAGAAACAGATTGAGCTGGCATTGATTAACCTGCAGGCAGGGCTGGATAAGAGTGCGAGTCTGGCCGATCTGCAGCATGCACTGGCTCAGCTTGAACTGATCGCCCGGCGAATGCATGAAGCCATGGCTCCTCCAACCTCCTGGGATGATGCCCGCAGTGTGCTGGCGGAATTCACTCCGCTAACTGACGAACTTAATGCTGGCAGCTTGGCAATGGTGATGCAAATTGAGGCGCGGGTGAATGAACGCATCGCACATAACCTGGAATATGCACGGCGCAGCCTTTTGTGGGCGGGTTTGTTGGCAACCGGCCTGTTGCTGGCATTGCTGTTTAATCTCACGCTGGATGTAAGACGTCGCAAAGCACAATTACAGCAAAAGCGTTTTGCCGGTTTTCCCGAACGCAATCCACGTCCGGTACTGTCTCTGGATGCACGGGGTATGATTAATTACGCCAACCCAGCGGCAGAAGAACTGGCCTCGTCACTTTCCGATGCCGGGGCCAGCGTGCTGTTGCCGCCTGATATGGATGAGTTCATGCAACGCGCAAAAGATGGAATAAGATTACAACAGTGGGAGCAATGTATTGGTGAGCGGTATTTTGAAGGTGTTCTGCATTGGCTGAATGATCTGCAGGAATACCGGCTCTATTATGCGGACATCAGTGACCGCAAAGCGGCTGAGCAGCATCTTAAAGACCTTGCTTTTTTGCATCCATTAACACAGATACCAAACAGGCAGGCGCTTAAGGTAATGCTGTCCGGAACAGCAACTCCTTATGTTCTGGCATTGCTGGATTTGCTTAATCTGCCACAACTGGCCTCCCGCGCTGGCCCCGCTGCTGCCGATATTGCCATCAGTGAATTTGCTAACCGTTTGCAAACCATAGCAGAGCAGCATGACCTTCCGGTGTATCACTTTGAGGGGAAACATTTCTGCTTATTTATGGCTGGTATGCCCATGGATGATTGCCAGAATATTCTGACCGGCATTCAGCAGTACCTTGACCAGCCCGGATTACTGGTTGCCGGACTGGAGTTCAGTCTGGAGCTTGCTATTGGTTTAACCCCTTGTAAGCCAGGGGTAGATGCAGAGGTTCTTTTGAAGCAGGCCAACGTTGCTTTGCGTGCGGCTTATCCAAAAGGTGGACTGGTGGTGTATGACGAACAACTGGAGCACCAGCTGGCAGAGCGCCTGGATCTGGAAAATGCGCTGAAAAATGCTGTCCGCAATCAGGAACTGGAGTTATGGTTCCAGCCCAAAATCAGACTGGTGGATCAGCAGGTGTGCGGTGCAGAGGCTCTGTTACGCTGGCGGCGAGAGGATGGCTCACTGGTTTCCCCGGCGGTATTTATTCCTTTGGCGGAAGAAACCGGCCTGATTAATGAAATTGGTGACTGGGTGCTGGCCAGAGGATGTGAAGTTGCCGCCCGCTGGCAGCAACTGCAGCCTCTGCCACCGAGGCTGGCGCTTAACCTGGCGGCAGAACAGTTACTCTGTGGCCACATCGTCATACAAATGCAATCTTTGCTGTCTGACCTGAAAATTCCTGCACAGAGTATTGAGCTGGAAATAACAGAAAGTGCTGCTTTGTATGATATGGACAAAGCTATCATCACCTTAAAGGCATTGAGTGATCTTGGTCTGCACCTGGCGCTGGATGACTTTGGTACCGGGTATTCTGCCTTCAGTTACCTGACACGACTGCCACTTAACACTCTGAAGATAGATCAATCCTTTATCCGCCATATGCTGGATGATCAGCGGCATGAGGCTGTCGTCAAAGCCATCATCGCTCTTGCCCAGCCTCTGGGGCTTGAAGTGACTGCTGAAGGTGTCGAGAGTGTAGAGCAGAAGACCATGCTTGAACATTGGCAATGCCACGAAATACAGGGTTATCTGATTGCCCGACCGATGCCACTTGCAGAATTTGAACGCTGGTTGAACCACTACCAAATACCGGCTGAGCAACCAGAGTAAGTGGCACTCGGTCGGGACGGGCTTGTCAGCGTAACAACAACAACGGAATATCGCTCTGGCTCACCATCGTGCGTGTATGGCTGCCAACAAAGAACTGCCGTATCCGCGAATGTCCGTAAGCACCCATCACCATCAGACCAATGTGATGGTCGCGCTGATACGTCTTAAGTGCCGCCTGAACATCCTCTTTACTCTCCGCCGGTAAATGCATCACGCTGACCTCAAAACCCCGTGAGCGTAAAACATCGGCGGCATACTGCAGTTTTTCGCTGTGAGCCTTGTCCTGATGTCCGGCCATGACGAGGTGACAAGGTAAACCTTTCAGTAACGGACTCTGGGCATAGGCGTTAAGTGCCCGTTGCGCCGTTTCGCTGCCATCGAAGGCGACCATAAACGATTGCGGCGCACTGAATTTGCCAACCGTGACCAGAATGGGTTTATGAACACTTCGGATAAGGGTTTCAAGGTGGGAGCCCAGTGTGTGATTTAGGCTGGCATGGTCTTCGCCCTGTCGGCCCAGCACCAGCACCCGGGTTTCACTCTCCTGTTCCAGCACGGTATCGACAAAACCACCATGACGCTGTTTGGTTTCTAGCTGAACAGCGCCGTGTTCATTCGCCAGACGGGCCGCATCATCGAGCATCATGCGACCGTGTTCCAGTGCCAGTCTTGAGCGCTGGGCATCCAGCTCTGTCAGTTGTTTCAGCAGTTCTTCACGGGCTCCCAGCCCGATATTGCCGGACAGGTTATCGTTGTGGCTCTGGACTTTTTCCAGAACGTGCAACAGGCGCAGCGGAGCATCAAGGCGCTGACTGACCCAGGCGGCAGCTTCACATACTGAACGGGCGATGGCGGAACCGTCGATGCAGGCAATAATGGTGTTGCTCATAATACTCTCCTTATACCGGCTCAATGGCCGCCCATCAGTTTTTCAACTTCTTCCGGATCGTTATGAATGCCGAAGAGATCCACAATGGTCGCTGTAGCTTCATTCATACCCGTCAGCTCAACCTCTGCGCCTTCGCGACGGAATTTAATCACTACCTTATCCAGTGCCGATACGGCGGTGATGTCCCAGAAATGCGCCTGAGTCAGGTCAATATGTACCCGTGAAACGGCCTCTTTAAAATCAAAAGCATTGGAGAAGTTCTCGGCGGAAGCAAAGAACACCTGCCCGATAACACGATAAATCGTGCAGTCTGCTCCTGCCGGTTCGGTTTTAACCACCATAAAACGACCGATTTTGTAGGCAAAAAACATCGCTGCCAGCAATACCCCAGCCAGCACACCATATGCCAGGTTGTGGGTAGCAACGACGACGACGACAGTGGTTAGCATTACAATATTGGTCGACAGCGGGTGTTTTTTCAGATTACGTAATGAATCCCAAGAGAAGGTACCAATGGATACCATAATCATTACCGCCACTAGTGCGGCCATTGGAATACTGCCAACCCAGTCGGCCAAAAATACGACCATCAGTAATAACAGTAAACCAGCAGTAAAGGCAGATAAACGTCCACGGCCACCGGATTTAATATTGATTATTGACTGACCGATCATTGCACAGCCCGCCATGCCACCCATCAGCCCGGCACCGATATTGGCAATCCCCTGACCTTTGCATTCCTGGTTTTTATTACTTTTGGTGTCAGTCAATTCATCGACAATAGTTGCGGTCATCATTGACTCCAGCAGACCGACAGCGGTCATTGACAAGGAATACGGCAGAATGATCCACAGAGTTTCCAGCGTCAGCGGTACATCGGGCCAGAGAAAAATAGGCAGCGTGTCAGGCAATTCACCCATATCGGCAACGGTGCGTATATCCAGACCCAGAGTCACGGCGAGCGCGGTCAATACCAGAATACACACCAGAGGTGACGGCAGCAGGGTGCCGATTTTAGGCACATAAGGAAACAGATAAATAATACCCAGACCCGCGGCCGTCATGGCGTAAACGTGCCAGGTAACATTGGTCAGCTCCGGTAATTGCGCCATAAAAATCAGAATGGCCAGCGCGTTTACAAAGCCAGTGACCACCGAGCGCGAGACAAAACGCATCAGATTATCAAGGCGCAAATAACCGGCAATAATTTGTAGTACACCGGTGAGTACGGTGGCTGCCAATAAATATTCAAGACCGTGATTTTTGACCAGCGAGACCATCAGAAGCGCCATGGCACCGGTCGCAGCAGAAATCATACCGGGACGACCACCAACAAAAGCAATAACTACAGCGATGCAAAATGAGGCGTACAGACCAACTTTAGGGTCAACACCGGCAATAATAGAAAAGGCAATGGCTTCGGGGATCAGAGCCAGAGCGACAACAATACCAGATAGTACATCGCCACGGATATTGGCAAACCATTGCTGGCGGTAGTGCGCAAGCATAAAAGCTCCTTAAAAAAACGGGAAAGCAGGACAGTACAACAGCACTGACTGACAAAAAAAGAAAGTGTCTGATGGCGGCTGTAAAGCCGAGAGAGGTAACAGCTGGCGGCTAAGGTGGCGTAAGCATCATGAAAATTGGTTATCGGGTGATCAACTGAGCTGGATTATACAGCTCTGAGTGTGAGCTGCAATATAATGGCCGAGCTTAAGACCGAGATCAGAATTTGACCTATATCCAGCTCGATTAGAATGATCTTATACAAGGTAAGGAGAGGCAGGATCTATAAATATTTTGCCCAACTGTTAGAGCAAGGTGTGTTACAGAATCAAAGAGTTGTTGGTAGGAAATGTCATCAAATCTGACATCCCAAGTCCTGCATGACTGAACATGTGATATGTAGTCTAACCCAGTAATATCAAGTGTTGTAAGCTACTCTTTGTCAGGATTAACCCAAATCAGAGGGTGTTTCAGTGGTGAAAGATGGGTGGGGTGGGCACTACAATATGCCGAATGACTCATACGCAGCAGCCCTTACAAATCAACAGCCTGCTAGAGCATCTAGGCTGATGCGTGTAACTCTGGCAACAGTTCCGCAGGCCGACACTCCAATTCTTCAGCTATTCGATACAGCTTCTCTACGGTGATGTTTACTTCACCTCGTTCAATTCTGCCCATGTAACTTCGATCCAGCCCACACTGGAGCGCAAAGCTATCCTGAGAAAATTTTTTCAGTTTTCTCATAGCTCGAATATTCGCGCCCAAGGCTTTAGATAAAGACTGCATACAGTCCTCAATGGCAATTGAGGACTGACTATCTTTCGTTGCCGCCTATATAACCACGGATTATAATCCGCAAAAATCATTAGACGGATACTCAAATGAAAAAGCGGAGCTTCGTGATTGATAAATCGCTGTACGAAGTTATCAGCTCGATTAAGGGCACAACCTTTACAACCCAAGAGCTAAGAGATCTCTTTGCATCGCGTCTTAAGCATGATGACATCAAAGGCGTGCCTCTCGCCCAAATCCGCCTGTATGTATATGAGCACATTCGCAGGATGGTGAAGGTCGGCTGGGTTATCCCTGCCGATGAACAAAAGAAACGTGGTCAGGTTTATCATCTCCAGCCGGTACCTGACGTTCTGCAACTTGAGTTCATAGCAGGCCAGTTTCATCAGGAGCCGGCAGCTGACGAATCAGCAGAGATGAGCACCTCATCAGATGATAGATCAGTGAACCAAGGCTACATCCAATCACTTCAAAGCCAGTTAAAAGAGCTGGAGCTGGATATGCTGTCCAGTATGGGAGAGGTCGAACGATACAAATTTCTCATCACTGAAATGCCTGAGCTGTCTGTTCAACTGGAAGAGTCCTTAATATCTGCAAGAGAGAAAAGCTCCAAACTGGTAGGCCACTTCAGAGCGGTTGAGAACACTCTGCAGATTCTGCAGGCCTCATAATTATGCTAAGGCATTGGCAGTCAGCCTGCATAAGCAAGGCATTGTCTCATTTTCAGTCAGGACATCGTCATTTCTTCTGTCAGGCAACTCCGGCAGCAGGAAAAACCAGAATGTCTGCTGAGCTGGCTCGGCGCATGTTGGACGAAGACGCCATTGATCTGGTGATATGCTTCGCCCCATCTCGTGAAGTTGTACAGGGGTTTCAGTCCACTCTGGAATTTACCGTTGGTAAGCGCTTTGATGGCAAGCTAGGGGCATACGGAGCTGCACTCACCTACCAGGCAATGGATCATCTGAAAGATGATTTCTGGGCCTTGTTTCGTAACTACCGAGTGTTGGCCATCTTTGATGAAATTCATCACTGCGCTGAAACGGAGCCCGGCCATTCCAATCGTTGGGGACAATTGATCGTTCAGCGTATCCAGGATCATGCGACTTATACACTGGCACTGTCAGGCACCCCCTGGCGATCAGACGAGTTAGGTATTGCACTGGCCAGGTACTCTACGCCAGAGGGTCATCTGATTTGTGACTTCCGCTACAGCTTGTCCGATGCGGTAGTCGACAAGGTATGTCGATCGCCCCGAATTGTAGTAATGGACAACGAAGATGTCCGCCTTACGGTATCAACCGCCGCAAACCAGAAAATAAAGAAGTTTGACTGTGTTGCAGGCTTACTTAGAGATTCCCTCGTTCGTTATCAGGATCTGCTTGATAACCAGCAAGCTCAACAGTACATGCTGCAGACTGCAAATGAAAAACTGGACGAACTCCGCCTGACAGTCCCTGACGCTGCCGGTCTTATTGTTGCCAGCACCATTGAACATGCCTGCCTGGTAGCAGAGGTATTGGAAACGCTGAATCAGTCTGTCATGGTAGTGACCAGCGACAGTCCTGACGCCCGTAATCAGATACACCAGTTCCGCAAAGGAAATCAGCGATGGATCGTGGCGGTTGGCATGGTGGCCGAAGGGACTGATATTCCGCGTATTCAGATGTGCTGCCACCTAACCAGAATCCGGACAGAACTCCACTTCAGGCAGGTACTAGGAAGGGCACTGCGCCGAAGAGGTGAGTCAGACGCACTGGCTTGGATGTACATCTACGCAGAGCCAACACTGACAGAGTTTGCATCAAGGGTCGCGGATGACCTGCCTCTGGATCGCTCAGTTCTGTCAATTTCCCACCCATCTGAAAGAGGGACAAACGTAGACTGTGAACCGAAGAGTAGCGACGGATGTCTTGGCATACGACCAGATGCTCTTCCCACTCCTGATAAACCAAGCGCCACAGGACTGAGATTCCAAAAGAAGCACCGCACTCTGGCTTTCTCTGATCGGTTTCGTCACCAGTTACTAGCTATTTTTTGAGTGTGTTTCATCCATCAAAAGCAACAGGAGCGCCAGTGTGGACGTTTCAACTACCGATGAGATTTATGTTCCTGTCGAAGGAATAATTTCCCAGTAGTTGTTGTATTTTAAAATGTTAATCACCGATGTTCTTACATCATCCTAAATCGTCAACGTGTGTACTTAACTATGGAACTATCACCCACTGATTTTGCTAAAAATGCGTCTAAACCATTAGTGCTTTCAGAAGTAAAAATGGCTCTCGTCTTACGTATTGGAGCGCGAATTCTTGCGAGTTGGCAGATAACTACAGATGAGTCTGCGAGCATGCTGATGCTATCTCCGGACATCATCTTGAAGGCGCTTGATGGTAGCTTATCCACTATTCAACTGGAGTCGGAACAAATTGAAAAAGTTGCGCAGTTGCTCGACATAGATTCAAGTATTCGATCATTGTTCTCAAACCCTGAGAATTACCATGGGTTCATGCGGATGAAGAATAACAATCCGTTCTTTGGTGGATGCACACCAATCGAAAAAATATTAGCTGGAGACCTCAACTCGCTGTGTAATGTGGCTCAGCATATCCGATCACTGAGAATGCTCTAAAAGGGATCTATATCTCCTAGCGAAACTCCAACGGCGTTCAAGCAGTCAACAGATCGGGGTCAGCCCTCCAGTCAGTAGCCAATGTAGCATGTTGGCAATTGAGCGTATGAACGGGATAGGTTCGCTATGCGCTCCTCCAGCCAGCACTGGCTACAAGCCCAAGATCAGTTGTAAAGAGAGCCCAATTAAAGTGCCCGACAGCCACCGTTACCGGGCCCTCCTTCTTAAATGCCAGAATCGAAAAACTCATATATTCAGAACAATTATCACAACATCAAGTGATGCTTCCATAACATGCGCCGTACCTGTAACGTCATTCTGGCGATTGAAAAGCTTCTGCAATATACATGTTGATCAGGCATCACCTACCCTGACCTTTCTGCAATCAGCCGCAATTAGCAAGAGAATCAATGAATTACTACGGAGTTTAGTAATTACTAAATCCGATAGTAATTTGTAGTAAATGTCACCAGCCCCTCTGCAGCCTGAGGTGAAGCATGAGCCGCTACGAGAGCTTTTTACTCAAACGCATGAGCCCTGCCGGGCAAGTCTACGATGCTGGAACCATGACGCTGGTCATCGGCGCAGGAGAACGTATTGAACAGGTACAATTCAACTACCGACCTGAAACTGAGCGACTAGATCCCAGACACTCAACAGATGAGCACGGCCTGACTTTTGGTAGCAATGGCCGAGCCTTACCCGGCTTCATCGATGATTGCCTACCCGATGACTGGGGTAAAAAAATTATTGCCGCTCATATCCAAAAACGCTTCCTCAATGTCTGCGAAGTGATTGAAAACTCCGGAATCCATAGCACCCTTGGCGCTATCAAAATCGTTCGCTCTCGCGAGCCATTAGAAGAACACACCTGGGATACAGGGGTGGATATTGATCTTCTACCCTCCATTCCGGATCAGGTCTGGGATGGTGACCTGAATGAACTACGCAACAGAGAAGATACGCTGACGATGCTTGCTCGTGGTGGAAGCCAAGCAGGGGGCGCCAGACCCAAACTGATTGTTAGTGAAAAACGAGCCGAGGGCTCCAGATTTTGGCTCGTAAAATTTAACCGTTCCGCAGACCCCTTTAATTATGCCCGTTTGGAGTGGGCTTGCTTGGAACTCTGCCGGCTTGCAGGTCTACCTGTACCTGCCACTGAGTGCATGACCCTCCCTTCCGGACGAACAGCTCTTAAAGTTGAACGATTTGATGTCACGCCAAGTAGCGGACGCTACCACATGCTGACTTTTAACTCGCTGTTAAAGAATGAGCACGATCAGGACGATGCCTTGTTTGCTAGCTATGAAACTTTGGCTAACATAATCCGGCATTACAGCTATCAGCCAAAAACTGATCTAGGGACCCTCTTCGGCCAGATGTTAATCAATATGGCTGTACGTAACACTGATGACCACTTGCGGAACTTCTCACTCATTCGCGACCAGACTGGCTGGAAGCTATCTCCAATTTACGATGTGGTACCCAATGAGAATCTGGATACCAAGCATCAGCTTTCTTGCCTCTATAGCCAGTATTTACCTTCCTTTAAAGACGCCGGAACAGCAGGTATACGCTGCTTTGGCCTCAGCCCTGCAGAAGCTCAGCGGATAGTCGAAAGCATCAAATTGGCCCTGCAAGAATGGCCCAGTATCATTGAGCGCTCAGGTATGAATGAAAATGATCGGGAGTTCGCTCTTGCGGTAACAAAACACACGAACAGGTATTAAGCGGAAAGAACCAGATTGACCTGACTATTTACGGGTTCTACCCCGTTTTCACGGACACATCTAAAAGAGGCATACTGTGCCCATAAGGAGTGTTCATGACCAAGCGAAGAAAATTCAGTCCAGAGTTCAAAAGAGAAGCCGTTAAGCTGACCCTGCAACCCGGAGTCAGCTGTAGCCAGATTGCACTCGAAATCGGTGTTGCCCCAAATCTATTGAGTCGTTGGAAGCGCGAAGCTGAAGCGACGAGCGACAAAGCCTTTCAGGGCAGTGGAAATCCACGGGATGAAGAAGTCGCGCGCCTTAAACGTGAACTCGCACGAGTCACCAAGGAACGCGATTTTTTGCGAGAAGCGGCAGCGTACTTCGCCAAGGGTTAGATCTGAAATATCAGGCTATTCAACGCTGTCGCGAGTTTTACCCCATACGCCTTATGTGTCGATGCCTGAAGGTATTTGCCAGTGGTTTTTACGCTTGGGAGTCGCGTATGCCAAGCAAGCGACAGACCGAGAATGCCCGTATTGCTGTCCGGATGAAGGAGATTCATACCGACAGTGGCGGCGTGAACGGTGCTCTCCGCATGCACAAAGATCTGCAGGCAGAAGGTGAAAAGCTGAGCCGGAATCGTGTTGCTAGGTTGATGGTTAAGCATGGACGACAGAGCTGACCACGAAAGAAAGACCGTGGCCAAAAACGCTCATCCGTGCGTCCCTCTAGCGTCAGGAATTACCTTAAACGATACTTCATGGCACAGGAGCCTGACAGAAAATGGGTGACTGACATTGCGGAAATTAAAAACTCAGTAGGGCAAGTTGTATCTGTGCGTGGTGCTGGATCTGTATAGCAATTAGTTATCGGCTGGTCGATGCATCACCGGCAGAATCGGCAAATGGTGATGCGTGCAGTCAATATGGAGGTTTGGCAAAATCAGGGCAGCGGTGTATCAATTCTCCACTCAGATCGAGGTTCGCAGTTTACCAGTGGCGATTATCAGCGATTGTTGAAGCGACATGATCTGGTAAGTAGCATGAGTGCAGTTGGTCATTGTGCCGACAATGCAGCTTGTAAAGGTTTTTTGGGTGTGATGAAAAGAGAACGGGTCAATCCGAAAAATTACCGAACTCAGGATGAAGCAAGATCAGATATTTTTGATCTACATCGAACGGTTCCATAACCCAAGAATGAGGCGCAGACTGGCAGCATAATATCAGAGATTTAGTTCTTTATTAAACCGTCCATGAAAACATGTTAGAACCCTCTACTTGTTGCAGGGCATAAAAGTTCTACATGTTATAATAGCGTTACTTAAATAAAATATAACGTAAACGACTAGAATGTCACCTTTCTATTGCCAAGGAGAGTCCTAAGGTTCTTATTCTCTTTTTGAAGCTCATAGTTTAATCGAATTAGATTTAGAATCTTCTCAAGACAAGCTTCATGCTCATTCTTAAGCGATGCATATTTCTCATTCAGCTTCTTAACTCTTTCATCCCTAGTGTTACTAGTAATTTTTTTTGGTTCAGGAAGTTTACTCTTACGTAATTCTTCCTCAGCTTGGATTTCTCTACATAGATCTGGATAGCGCTCAGGACGAATGAAACCTTTACTCTTTCCAGCCTCGATAGCGACTGTGGTATTTGAGAATCTAAAATCAGGTGCAGAGGTATCTACAATCTCTGTATCACCAGACTTTAGTCTGCTTAAAGCGGCGGTATAAAGTGATTTTCCGCGTAAATTACTCATTTATTCTATCTCTTTAATTGGTATTGATGCCAGTTTTTCACGTATTTTTAGCAGTGAATCGATATCTTTAATATCTATTTCTAGTTGTTTTCCATAGGGGGTGTCAACTCCAAATAGGCTCAATCTACGCTCATAATCTTTTTTTGTTTTTTCTAAAATTTTAACTGTTTTATTATTAAAAACACTAGATGGGCATCTGATACAGGTTGTAATAGAACTAAAGGCAATACGGTCGCATAATTCCGTTGCCATGCAGCCACCAAGTGGTGTTTCAGCATATCTAAGCCTGCCCTGCTTTATTCTTGCTACAGTATCCTTTCGGTTGGTAAATATGGTAGGTAGGGTTCCGGATTTCTTTTGTTTATGAATTTGAGATCCAATTCCACCAAAAATAACTTCATCTGTAGTAACAACCTCAGTATATAATAGATCAGCTTGGTCTTCTGAAAGCTCATCCTGAAATTCATTTATGAAACCCCGCTGAGATATAATCGTATCATCAATTATTTTTTCATCTACCTTCGGGAGAATGAAATTCTTAGCGAATGCGGCATTCTTTCCATAATATGCACTGGTTTGTATTCTTATATGTTTTAGCTGGATTTTTAGAGCTGGTAGAGAGACAAGGCCACTTCTGGCCGTATACACTGCTAGTGATCGCCGATACATGTGCGTTTGAAATGAAAATGGTTTTCCAATTTCAATCCCTGGTTTTAATGAATCAATGTCTAAAAAACTGTCGATGGCAAGTATTTCAGACAAATCTTCCTCGCGGACTATTATTTCTTGATCCTTGTTTATTGGGTGATCTTTCCATCCAGAAAGTTTTATTCTCTGTGTCGGATATTCATAAAGAGAACCTTTTCTATTAATCTTTTCCTTGTGATCGCTAGACAGGAATAGAGGAATTAATGATTCATTAATCTCTTTTGGCTTTATTCCATAGTCGTGAAAAAGGAGTGCATAATTAATAATTTTCGCAGCCTCAAAAGCTATTTCTATTTCAGGCGAAGTGACCCACTCTGCAAAATATCCATGGTCTTTGGCCATTTTTGTGGTATAGGATCTAACTACCGGTATCTCTTGGCGGCCAATCATCTTTATTTGGTATCCATCCATGGCAATAGATGCTGTTTCTCCGATCCTCATTCCTGTAAATGCATGAATCATTTCTATTATTGCCAATCTGACCTTACCAATTAGCCCCCTGAGTGCTATGTAGTCAGTTATATGAAAAAAAGCTACAAATTCACAGTACTCTATTTTACTGAGTTCAATTTTAAAATCCTTTGATAAAATTTCCCTTGATTTTCTATCGTTTCTTCCATTTTTATCGTTTATTATTCTTCTTTTTGATCTAAATTTAAAAAGTTTGTCGAACTGATTTTTGAAGCGTATAAAACTTTCAATATACTCGAAGCATGACTTAATTCTAGATGATAATATTCTTGTTGGGATTACTGGTGTTTGATTTACTTTTGTTGGATATTCTTTCATTAATTTTTTGAGATGTTCTAGTGCATTTTTCGATGGTATGAATTCAAAGTCATCTATGATTGTAGATATGAGATGTAGCGTTGAAAATAATATTTTTGTATCTAGTAGGCGACGTCCGATTTGTATCTTACTAAGATTCTCATCGAAAATTATGAAATTTAGTATAGCTGTATCCATTAAAGATCTCTTTATGGATGTTCCTCTTTTTGATGCAAATTTAGTCTGGCGTTTCAATATATAGAATAGTTGTGAAACAGTATTTAATGAATTGGATCGGGAGTTATATATGATTCGAAATAGAATTAGTTTGAATTCGTTTCTGTATTTATTAATGTTTTCCATTGTAGATATTTCTCGAATGAATTCTTCAATATGAAAGCGAGTCCCTTTCCCTAAAAACATGGTGAAATCCCACGTTTCATCTTTGTATAGACTTACGATGTTTCCATGAGTGTCGCGACTCATGACATGGAGAGGATCTGGGGTGTATTTTCCAGTTTCAACTGGATCTGGCTTCGCTAAATCTCCAGCTTCGTTGAGGTAGTCAGGCAGATAATTCATTTTATGTACCCAAGTTCGGTAAGGAAGTTGAAGTGGTGTGACCAGAAATCATCAAGATTTCCCTCTGATATATCAGTAGAAATTTCCTCTATTAGCTCAACTTTTTCAGGAAATTTTTTCTTGATGTATTCCAATATTTCTTCGATTCGTCCTTCTATTGGGGCAAATATAGATATGTAGTGGTCAATTGACTCTGTTCTCTCCTTTATCAAAGGAAATATTTCGCGAAATGACAGTAGTTTATTCAATCCTTCCTTGTCGACATGGATTGAAAAATGCTCACAAAAAAGGCATGTTTCACTTCTAGAGCAATCTGGGTTTGGAGCATCATCTGGAAATTTATTAGATTTTTTTGGCTCAAAAAAATTATTGTTTTCACAGTTTCCAATTGGTAGATTATCAGGTTCTTGATCATTAATAATTCTGATTGGTATTTCGTCTGGATCGGATTTTCCTGTAAGCTTAACTCTTTCTATTACTTTGCTGTAGTAGTTAGCGAGCTCTGGATATGCATCTTCCTTGTTTGCTTTTGAATAGAATTTATTAACGGTTTCGATAGTATTGTTAAGTTTATGAGAAACTACTATTGAATTACCATTGGTTATCTTTAAAAGATCAAAGGATACACCATCTCTAAGCTCACTTGGTGTTATTACATTGATTGGTATGTTATTTCTTTTGAAGATTGACATTAATGGAATGCTAGTTCCACTACTAATCTTCTTGTATGAGTCAAGTTTTATTCTTCTTTCTCCAATTATTCTCTGAATTCCGTTTCGGTTTATACACTGTCCTTCATCTATAAAAAGAAAAAACCAAACAGGAGGATCTATGTCAAGTTTAGATACTGCCCATTCTCTTAATTCTACAAATTTTTTGAAGTATTTTTCAAATTTCTTTTTGAATTCCGCATAGATTATTTTGTTTCCAGCCCTTACTTTTAATCCTGGGAAAGTGTAGCCCCTCTGTGGAATATATTCTTCTGACCCATAAATTAAGCTTGAAGCTACTGAGTAGTTAAGTCCAGTCGCTGCTATGAAGCAGTACCAAAAGCATTGAACAGCTATTTCCCATGATGTGTACATCATCCCATCGTAGATTTTCTTGTTACGATTTATTTCAATCCACCTCTCCTGCCTATTTTTAAACCATCTAATGGCGTTGCTTCTATTTCCATTTCCAAATCCATCGATTTTAACAATATCGCTAGGCTTGTTATAGCCTAGAGAATTTAACGACTCTATGAAGTCATTAATGCTTACCATTTGTCCATTGTCTCCATAGAAATATCTGTCAAAAATTGACTTGATGGATGATCTTCCACCCCAAATAAACGCCCTGTTATAACCGGTATTTGATAGGTCTATTTTCCATGGGAGAGGCTTTGAATCTAAAATTGATTCGTGAAACTGCTCGAATATAGAAAGGCAGGTTTTAATAAACTCATGTCGCTCGATTTTTGATTTCTGGTTAATGTGTAGTATTTTATTTTCAAAAGGAATTGATGGTATTTTTCTTTCTATTTCTTGCCTGCTAAATCCGTATGTGAACTCTATTAGTTCTCTGGCGATTTTTCCATAAGATGCAGCTCCATTGGTTGATATGGAGTTTTTTGACGTTTTAGGTAGTCTTGATCTGATGATTAGGTGCTCAACGTATTTTCGGTAACAAGAAAGAGCTTTGCATTCTGTACTAGGCCATTCATCATCTTTTACTTCCCGTTCTAGGAATAAGAAAAAGCTAATTAGTTTTGATGCCTTGTCAATGATGGTTGATTCAGTGCCGTAGCTTTCACGAATATACGATATTGTTTGCCTAATTAAATTTCTACGGTCTGGTAGTATGCTTAGCGGGTCAACTCTTATTTCTAACTTACCGCTAGTGAGATTTTGCTTATGTTTATATTCTTTTCTAAGGAAACAAAACCTTCCGAAATCAAATCTTTTTGTACTGTTGAGACCATCTTTTTTTTCTTGAAATAAGACTATGTTCTCAGGTGAAAGATAGGTGGTCACTTCACTTCCTTTCATGGATGTGGTCTTAATCGGTATATAGTCTATTTCCCTAAATTCCATATTCATATGTCTGCTTCCCTTCCTACATTATCGTATCCGGATAATAATTCCTCCTCGAATTCTAACGAAATATCATCATATTCATTTATGATTTTTTCAAAATCAAGATAAGACTGTGTGGTAGATATACTGCCATGTCCCATTCTGCTCTGAACTTCGGATAATATCCTAGCTGACTTGTAGCCCATTCCATCTAGTTTTCTCACTAAATTCATTCCAAAGGTTGCCCTGAGGTCATGGAATTTGAAATATTTTAAATCTGGATTAATTTTCTGTAGTTTTATTATAAATTTTTTCAAATTCATTCTTACTGTGTCGCCTTTGTTTTGAATAAAGTCCTTTGAGTTTACAGAGTGGTGCGATTGTTCATTTTGTCTGTCAATAATTTCTTGTTTTGAAATATAAAATGGGGATGAACTATTGGTTAGAAACAGATAATTAATTTCTCTATTTGCGTAGTATGATTTTGCCAGTAATGACCTTCGTGCATCAGATATCATATACGTGTACAGGTCTTCAATCAGTTTTCTTGGGAATATTAGGCGATGCAGCCTACCTCGTTTTGTATTTATCAAGTGGCCGTTGCTCTTTGCACCATTTCCCGCTTGAATTTCAATGCATGAGGCCCTTCTTTCAATTAACTTATTATATGCTTCTTTGATATGACATGATCTTATTGTGCAAACCGTTTGCATTCTGGCTCCGGTCGATAGCGATATCCTCATCATTAGTTCTAAACTATAGGGGCATAGCTCTTTATTAAAGCCGGATATAATTGCGATTTGCTCATAAATAGCCAGCGGTCTCAATTGGCCCCCGTCATTAATTCTGTCGAGCCTACCTTGAGGCCTTGTATGACGAATAGCCAGGTCTGAAGTAGTTACATTTTTGAATCTACTAAAGCCTTTCTCATCAATAAACTTTATGAATCTATCAATATTTTTAAATGGTAGATTTTTAAATAAGTTGTCTTCAATTAAACTATCCGTTGCAATGGTTCTGTAAAAATCAACAACGGTGTTAATTATATTTGAAGCATATAAAGGGTTTAGTCCTCTGGCTATAAATTCTTGAAGTTTGTCTTTGAATATATATGTTACTCGTTCGGACTTACGGAGGGGAAAGTACATGAAGTCGATGTCGTTTTCTTCAAGAAATCGAAGATAAGCTAAAAGATATATGGCGCGGCTTTTAACTGTCTCCATATCCCAAGGCTGCTTGGCTTCGACCAGCTTTAGAAGATAAACATTGCCAATCTCCCATGGCAATCCATCGCTTTGTATTAAAACCGGAAATTTCGGCCACCAGCCTGGCTCTTTGATGAACTCATAATTTGATATTACATCAGTAAAGGGATTGGCTAGGTAGGTGAAGCTTCCAAAAGAAAATTTGGAGATTTCGATTATCTTGGCCGTAGACTTAAATTGATCCCTAATCCTGAAGCTGCTTCCGGTCATTGGATGCCCTCTAAACAATGTCAATTCTGTTATGTTGATTTCGGTGTTTAATGTCAACCCGAAAGTTTCGGTGTAAACCATTCATGCGCAATGCTGCCGGGGCCGGCATTTTTTGCCAGCGCAAAACTGCGTTGCAGCGGTGAATAATGTGCGGATACTCCCGGTCGGCCACCGCGGCCATATTGCAATGCCAGTGTGCCGCGCAACGAAATCAGCTCGCGCCGCAGACGCAGTGTTTTAGCGGTAGGTAATAATTGCCCGGCGAGAATCTGGGTTAAATCGCACAGTGCATCGTAAAAGCAGGCCGCGGCGTATTCCTGTTCGCTTTGTTTTACCCAGCGACCAATTTCCACACCGCGAAAATCAAACAACTGGCGAATGGTCAGGAAATCCGGAATCACGCCACCCAGCACGCTGCGATGGTCGGGACCGGCGCGATAAAAACTGCGCTCGGTTAATGCGGTGGTCGGCTTGCCTGATTTGCGCATCGGATGTTGGCTGCTATCTTTGGAAGCAGCATTATGCCTGCAGAGTTTTCTGTGCTGTAGCGGAAATAAAAAATCCCGCGCAGGCGCGGGATTTTAAGGTCAGAGCCGAGCGGCAGACGCTGTTACCAGCGATCCGGCAACCACTGACCATTGCTTACCGCAAAGTT